>ERZ772917.451-NODE-451-length-29530-cov-150.587854_pt1 | contig 29530 bp, 21 predicted proteins | sample MGYA00511187_ERZ772917 | MGnify/ENA primary metagenome ERZ772917 (study PRJEB29015, sample SAMEA2737925) | human oral metagenome | biome: human oral; feature: human-associated habitat; material: dental | place: China | collected 2012 ...
GCTTGACCAGGACGAAGTTGGGCAGGAGCGTGAAGATCGAGGGGACCATGAGGGCTCCCAGGAAGATGGCGAAGACCGTGTCGCGTCCCTTCCAGCGCAGGCGGGAGAAGGAGTAGGCGGCCATCGCCGAGAAGAAGACCTGCCCGAAGGTCACCAGCGTGGAGATGATGACCGAGTTGCGCAGGTAGAGCCAGAAGTTGATGGCGGCGCCGCTGCCGCCGTCGGCCAGCGCCTCCTCGGTGGACTGCATCCCGAAGACCCGGGCGAAGCCCCGCAGGTTGGTGTCCACCGGAAGCAGGCTGGTGGGGTCGGCGGTGATGCCGGCGTTGGAGGACAGGGCCGTGCGCAGGACCCAGTAGAAGGGCAGGAGCGTGAACAGCATGATGAGGGCCATCGCCGTCCAGGCCAGGGCCTTGCCCAGAGTGAGCCTGCGGGCGGGGGCCGTGGATGCCGTAGCGGCCGCCCGGGGAGAGCGTGCGGAGGACACGGGTGCGGTTGTCGTTGTCATGGGTGCTCCTCCTCAGTCCAGGTCCGTCTCGCCCGCACGGGTCATGCGGTACTGAAGGATCGTGATCGCCGCCAGGACGATGAGCAGCCCCACCGCCATGGCGGAGGCGTAGCCGAACTGGAAGCGCCCGAAGGCCATGTCGTAGATGTAGTACTGCAGCACGCGGGTGGCGTTGACGGGGCCGCCCTGGGTGGCCACGGAGACGGTGTCGAAGACCTGGAAGGAGCCGATCATCGTCATGATGAGCACCAGCGCCAGGATGGGGCGCAGCAACGGCACCGTGATCCGCCAGAACATCTGCCACTCGCTGGCGCCGTCCATCTTTCCCGCCTCGTAGACCGTGCCCGGGATCGACTGCAGGCCCGCGAAGATGAGCAGGGCCGTGTAGCCCACGTGCCGCCACACGTTGATGATCGCGATCGTGGGGATGGCCAGCTCGGAGGAGAAGAAGTCCACGGCCGAGCCCGTGAGGGACTCCAGGAGCTGGTTGGTGATGCCCAGCGTGTTGTCCAGGATCCACAGCCACAGCATGGCGGCGACCACGTTGGACACGAGATAGGGCGCCAGCACGATCGAGCGCACGAAGGTGGACTGGGTCAGGCGCTGCATGAGCACGGCGATGAGCAGCGCTAGGATCGTCTGCAGCCCGATGTTGATGACGACGTACTCCAGGGTGACGACGACGGCGTTCCAGAACGTGTCGTCCTGGACCATGCGCGTGTAGTTGTCCAGGCCGGTGAAGGTCTCAGGGGTGAGGAGGTTGTACTCGGTGAAGGACAGCCAGATGCCGCGGATGAGGGGCCAGATGTAGAAGGCGACGAGGCCGATCGTCGCCGGCAGGATGAAGGTCAGGCCGAGCTTGGTGTCGGAGCGCGGTCTGCGCTGCCGACCTGATCGCGGCGTGACCAGGGTCGAGGTTGACATGGGATCTCCGTAGCGACGTTGATGTGGGACAGCAGTTCACGAGTGGGCGGACAGGGACATGGGGGCGGCTCGCGGGTGCGCCGGGCGCTCAGTCGACGGCGCTCGCGCGCAGCAGGACGAGGTGGTCGGGGTGCAGCACCGGCAGCGCCAGGCCCGTGGTCGTCAGGTACGAGCCCGGCAGGGTGACGCCCTGGGCCATCCAGCTCGCCGTGAGCCGCAGCTCGGGGTAGGGCGGTGTCGCCAGGCGCACGTGGTAGCGGCGCGAGGGGTCCAGGCCGGGAAGCGGGCGCGGTGCCGTCGGCCAGGACAGCAGCTGGCCCAGGGAGGCGATCTCGAACAGGGCCTCGGATCCGTCGGGGGCGACGACGCCCTCGATGCGCAGCACGTCGTCGTCGGGAAGGTCGGCGTGGACCGTCACACCCGAGTGCAGCAGGCCGCGCAGCTCCTTGTGCAGGGCGATGATGGAGGCCAAGCGCTCGCGGGTGGGCCCGTCGGCCCGGGTGAGGTCCCACTCGACCCCCATGTGGCCCCACAGGGCGGTGCCGGCGCGGAAGTCGAGGTCGAGGTCGCGCAGGGTGGTGTGGGCCCGTCCTGAGCCGACGTGGGTGCCCACGAGCTCCGGGGGCAGCAGCAGTGTCGTTCCGCGCTGGATGTCCTGGCGGTCGTGGGCGTCGATGCAGTCCGAGGCCCACACCCGCTGGGTGCGCTCCATGATGCCCAGGTCGATGCGCCCTCCGCCCCCGGCACAGGACTCGATCTCCAGGTCGGGGAAGCGCTCGTGCAGGGCGTCCAGCAGCCGGTAGAGGGCGAGGGTCTGGTCGTGGACGGCGGCCGCGCTCGGGCGCCCGGAGGTGGGGTCGGCGACCTCGTGGCCGGTGGCCAGCAGGGGGGAGTTGTGGTCCCACTTGAGGTAGGCGATGCCCAGGCGCTCGACGAGGGTGGAGACGGCCTCCAGCAGGTACTCCCAGGCCCCGGGGGCGTTGAGGTCCAGGACCCGCTGGTGGCGGTGCTCGGGCGCGCCCCCGGCGCCGTCGGACAGGATCCACTCCGGGTGGGCGCGGGCCGTGTCGGAGTCGACGTTGATCATCTCCGGCTCGAACCACAGGCCGAACTCCATGCCCAGGGCGTGCACGTGCTCGACGAGCGGCTCCAGTCCCTGCGGCCAGACCTCGGAGGAGACCTGCCAGTCGCCCAGGCCCGAGGTGTCGTCGCGGCGCGAGCCGAACCAGCCGTCGTCCAGGACGTAGCGCTCGATGCCGACCTGGGCGGCGGCGTCGGCCAGGGCCTTGAGCGTGTCGAGGTCGTGGTCGAAGTACACGGCCTCCCAGGTGTTGAGCAGCACCGGGCGGGGGCGCCGGGGGTGGGCCGGGCGTGAGCGCAGCCAGGCGTGGCTGCGGTGGGCCAGGGCGTCCAGGCCCTCTCCCCAGGAGTAGACGGCCCAGGGTGAGGTGTAGGTCTGGCCGGGGGCGAGTGAGACCTCGCCCGGCAGGAGCAGCTCTCCGGCTCCCAGGAGCTTGCGTCCCGAGGCCGGGTTCATCGCCAGGTGGCGCACGTTGCCGGACCAGGCGAGGTGGACGCCGTGCACGCGCCCGCTGCGCCAGCCGAATCCGGAGGGGCCGGCGACCAGCCAGGTGACCGCGTCATGGCCCGGGCGCCCCTCCCAGGACTCGCGCAGCCGGGTGCCCGGCGTGAAGGGGGTGCGCACGAGCCTGCGCTCCAGGACGTGGTGCCCGGTGGTGTCGAGCAGCTCGTCGGCGCCGTCGGGCACGGGCAGCACCGGGGTGAGCTCGCCGACGACGAGGTCGGCGCCCGGCTCGGCACCGGAGTCGGGACGCTCGTCGCGGACCCAGGCGCGAACGCGCACGAGCCCGCAGGGCTCCAGGCGCAGCTCGGTGCCCAGGGTCAGCGCGTGGGCGGTGTCTGTCCCGCTGGAGCGCACGACGAGGGCGCTGCCGACCGGGGTGTCCTCGCAGCCCGTCTCGTGGGTGAAGACGGTGGGGTGGGGGGAGAAGGCGGAGCCGTCGGTGCGGGAGAGCCCCACGGCCGGGCGCGCGCTCCAGCCCAGGTGCGCCAGGGGCAGCAGCGGCAGGTCGTTGGTGATCCATGCGGTGTTGGAGCCCAGGGAGGTCGCCGCGGCCAGGCCGGCGTCGGCCAGGTCCTCACCGTTGACCTCGCCCAGGTCGGGGCCCCAGTGGTGCACGACGGGGAAGCGGTCGTCGGGCAGGTCGAGCACCACGGAGGTGCCGCCTCGACGCAGGTGGAGGGTCATCATCGTCCTTCCGGAGGAGGGGGAATCGACGTCGATTCCTTGTGAGATGAAAATAATTGGTGTTTCCGGGTTTGGCAAGGGTCTGCTCTACAGTGTCGGAGCGAGCGGGCGGCACGCGGTGTCGCCTGGAGGAACGGGTCGCACGGCCCGTCGAGCTGACGTGGGCGGGGGCCGGTCATGGATGGTGCGGGACGCAGCCTGGGCGCCAGGGCGCTGCTGTCCCTCATCTCCGCCGGACCCATGAGCCGCGGTGAGCTCGGCCAGAGGCTGGGGCTGTCCGCGGCGACGACGACGCGCACGGTGCGTCCGCTCCTCGAGGCGGCCCTCGTCGAGGAGCAGCCCCCGGCGCAGACCGGAGGGCCGGGACGACCCACCCGCCTGCTGGCCGTCGTCCCCGCCAGCGCCACCGTCGTCGGCATCAAGCTCACCGCCGACCGCCTCTACGCCGTGCTCACCGACCCGCTGGGCGAGGTGCTCGTCTCCGACTGGCAGCCGCTGATCGACACCGATCCCGCCTCCGTCACCGCCCTCATCGCCTCGGTGGTGGCACAGCTGGCCGGGCGCAGCGGCCGGCGGCCCGACGCGATCGGGATCTCCCTGGGGGCGGCCGTTGTCGAGGGGCGGACCGTGGTCGTGGCCAGCTTCCTGGGCTGGCGCGACGTGCCCCTGGCCGACATGGTCATCGAGGCCACCGCCCTGCCCTGCACCGTGGCCAACGACGTGCGCGCCCTCGCCTACGCCGAGGCCTGGTTCGGGGCCGGGCGCGGACAGGACCCTTTCGCCCTGGTCACCCTCGGCGCGGGGATCGGCTGCGGGATCGCGGTGGGCGGCGAGATCGTCTCCGGGGCCCGGGGAGCGGCCGGAAGCGTCGGGCACCTGCCGGTAGACCCCTCCGGTCCCCGCTGCGAGATCGGGCACCCGGGGTGCGCCCGGGCCCTGGCCTCGACCACCGGGATCCTCCGGGCGGCCGCCGAGCGCCTGGGCTGCGAGCCCGAGGAGCTGAGCCTTGAGATGCTCCTGAGCCCGCCGGTGCGTGAGCGCGACGGCGTCGACGAGGTCCTGCGGCGCGCCGCGCGGGCGGCGGGAAGAGTCGTGGGGACCCTCATCGCCTACGTCGACCCCGGGCTCGTCGTCGTCTCGGGGGAGGGGGTCACCGTGGTGGAGGCCTGTCGCGAGACCTTCGAGCAGGAGGTGGACGCCCTGCGGCACTGGGCCGCCACGCCGGTGCCGGTCCTGCTGCGTCCCTTCGAGTTCGACGAGTGGGCGCGGGGTGCGGCGGCCCTGGCGCTGGAGCGCTGGACGCTGGCGGCGGGGGACCGGTAGGGCGGGGCCGTCGGGCACCGCCACCCTCTGTGACGGGAACCACGTCTGGGAACTAGACCCCGCTGCCATCTGGGACTAAGGGTGACCTTAGATTGTGGGCATGACTCGCCGCACCACCATCGCCCTGTCGACCGCCGGACTCCTGGTCGCCGGAGCCGCCCTCGCCCTGGCCGTACGGCCTACCCGCCACGACGTGCCCGACGTCGCTACCGCAGCGGGCGGACGTCGTCCGCCCCGCGTCGTCATCGCCGGAGGCGGCTACGTCGGCTTCTGCGTCGCGCGCGCTCTGCGCGCCCAGCTCAACCTCGACCAGGTTGAGATCGCGATCATCGACTCGCGCGCCTACATGACCTACCAGCCCTTCCTGCCGGAGGTCGCGGCCGGCTCCATCCAGCCGCGCCACGTCGTCGCCCCTCACCGGCGCAACCTCGGGGGTGTCACCGTCATCACCGGTGCGATCACCGCCATCGACCACGCGGGCCGCACCGTCACCGTGCGCCCGCCGAGCCCCCAGTCGACCCGCGAGCGGGTTGAGCCCTACACCCTGTCCTACGACCACCTCGTCATCGCCCTGGGGGCCGAGGCCCGCACCCTGCCGATCCCGGGCCTGGCGGAGCAGGCCATGGGCTTCAAGCAGGTCGAGGAGGCGACCGCCCTGCGCAACCGGGTCCTCACCCGCATCGAGGACGCCGCCTCCACCTGGGACGCCGAGCGCCGCAGGCGCCTGCTCACCTTCGTCTTCGTCGGAGGAGGTTTCGCCGGCGTCGAGGCCATCGCCGAGCTGGAGGACATGGCGCGCGCCACCGTGCGCGCCATCCCCTCCATCGACCAGCGCGACGTCCGTTTCGTCCTCGTCGAGGGCTCGCGCCGCATCCTGCCCGAGCTCACCGAGGAGCTCTCCGGCTACGGGCTCCAGCAGCTGCTCGAGCGCGGCATCGACGTGCGCCTGTCGACCTTCCTCAGCTCCTGCGTCGACGGCCACGTCGTGCTGTCCGACGGCACCGAGTTCGACGCCGACACCATCGTGTGGACCGCCGGCGTCAAGGCCGCCCCAGTGCTGCAGACCGGCTCCGACCTGCCCACCGACGCCCGCGGCCGGGTCACCGCCCTGCCCACCCTCCAGGTCGCGCGCGACGGCGTGCCCCTTGCGGGCGCCTGGGCCGCCGGGGACTGCGCCGCCGTCCCGGACCTGACCTCCCAGGACCCCGAGGCCACCTGCGCCCCCACCGCCCAGCACGCGGTGCGTCAGGCCAAGGTGCTGGCCGACAACCTCGTGGCCGTCCTCGCCGCCGGGGACGAGGAGGGGACGGCGCTGACCTCCTACGCGCACGCCAACATCGGCACCGTCGCCTCCCTGGGCATCGGCAAGGGCGTGGCACGCATCATGGGCCGGGACCTGCGCGGCTTCACCGCCTGGACCGCCCACCGCGGCTACCACGTCTACGCGATGCCCACCCTCAACCGCAAGGTGCGCATCATGATGGACTGGTTCGCCGCTGTCGTCTTCCGCCGCGACCTCGCCTCCTTCGGCTCCATCGCCGAGCCCGGCGCGGCCTTCGCCACGGCGGCCCGCCACGACGCCGACCTCGCCGCGCGCCGCCGCTCAGAGGCTGCGGAGGGCCCGGCGTCCTGAGGCCCTGCGCCCGGGTGCCCCGTCACCCGGGCGCCCGGCTACAGCCCGCCGAGGTCGAGGGTGTCGGCCCGATAGAGCGTGTAGGTCGTCGTCCCCTCGGCCTCGTGGTGCTCCGTGAGCACGGCGCACCCGCCGCGGAACGTCATCCGGACGCGTTCACCCAGCGCGGAGACGGTGCCGGAGCCGGGGGAGTAGACGCTGAAGGCGTGCTCCTGCGCGGCCGTGCTGTCCCCGGTGGGATCCCCGGTGGGCTCGGGGCTCGCGGTCGCCGTCGCCTCCGCAGCCTCGGGCGTGGTGGAGGCGCTGGCCTCGTCCTCCGGCAGGACCTCCTCAAGGAGCACGTGACCGGAGGGCAGCACGCTTGTCGGTACCAGGTGCGTGCCGGCCAGGACCTCGTCCAGGCAGTAGGCCTCGCCCTGGGCGGGCACGATGAGGTTGCCGATGATCGTGCCCCCGGTCATGTCGTACCTCCAGACCTTCTCGCGGCGGGTGAGGCTGCACGCGGGCGCCCCCAGCGGCTCCAACGCCCCCTGGCTGATCCGGCTGACCGTGGAGGTCGCCCCCTCGGCCAGGAGTATCTCGCTGCCGTGGGTGACCACGTCCCAGGGCCTGGTCAGTGACTCGGTGAGCACGGTGCCCGAGGCGATGAGCGCCGTCCCGTCGCTGAACAGCAGGACACCGCCGAGCTGGTGGATGGAGTACGTGCCGTACCGGTTCGCTGCGGCCCCCTGGGCTGTCACGGTGGTGGGGGTGAGGTCCTCCTGCAGGTAGGTGACGGAGACGCCGTGGACGGTGCCGTCGGCATCGTCGACGACCTCGATGATGCCGATGAGGGCCTTGTCGGGCCGGGGCCGTCCGCCGTCGACCGTGGGGGTGAAGGGGATCTCGCCGCCCTCACCCGTGGCGGTGGCGAACCAGTGGACCGGGGAGTCCAGCGTGCTCGGCCCCGTGTCCTGGTCGGAGAGGGTGAACCAGTACGCCACTACGCCCAGGGCGTCGTCCCAGCTGAGGTGCGGCGTGTAGTCCTGCGCCGCCGCGTCAGTGGGCGGGGAGACCGTCGCCTGCCAGGCCTCGGTGCCGTCCCAGCGCAGGTGGTGCACGTCGAGGGCGCCGGTTCCGGGGTCCACCGAGGCGACGTAGGTGATGCCGTTCTCGGACCAGTTGGTCAGGCCGTCGACCGCCGTGACTGTCGCCACGGGGGCGGTGAGCCCCCACTCGGCGGCTCCGGTCAGCGGCGTCGGCGGGCCGTCGGCCTCGTCGCTGCCGGTGGAGCAGGCGGCCAGCGAGACGGCCAGGAACAGGGCGGCGGCTGCCGCGGTAGCAGGGACACAGCGGTGGTGCATGGGAGCTCTCCTCAGGGATGGATGCCCGCGTCGGGGCCAGGGGCGCGGGTGACGTGCCGCGGAGCACGCCACCCGCGTGGGGACCGTGCACCGTCAGGGGACGGGCACGAGCGGGTCGCCCGGGGTCTCAGGCTTGGGCGACCTCGGCGTCGAAACGGGCCGCGTAGTCCTGGGCGCTGAGCAGCTCGCCCTCGGCGCTGACCGTCACCGTGAACAGCCAGCCGGCCCCGTAGGGGTCCTCGTTGACGGTTCCCGGCTCGTCGACGACCGCCTCGTTGACGGCGACGACGGTGCCGCTCACGGGTGAGACGAGGTCCGAGACGGACTTGGTCGACTCCAGCTCACCGCAGGGCTCACCCGCCTCGACCTGGGCGCCGACCTCGGGCAGGTCGACGAAGACGACCTCACCGAGGGCGTCGGCGGCGACGGCGGTGATGCCCACGCGTGCGGGCTCACCGTCCTCCAGCCACTCGTGGTCGGCGCTGTAGCGCAGGTGAGCGAGCACGCTCTGAACCATCTCAGGGGTCCTTTCCGTCAGGAGGTGGTGGGGTGGTGCGGGGCGCCTCAGCGGGCCCGCGCGTAGAAGGGGGAGGCTACGACCGTGACCTCCAGCGGCCTGCCGCGCACGTCGGCGACGAGCGCCGTGCCCTCGGGCCAGGCGGGGGCGTCCTGGCGCCAGGGACGCAGGAGCGCCAGGGCCACGGGATGGCCCAGCGTGGGCGACAGCAGGCCGGAGGTCACGACGCCGAGCACCTCGCCGTCCTTGTCCAGCACCGGGGCCCCGGCCCGAGCGGCACGCCGCCCCTGACCGGCCAGGGCGACGAGCACCGAGGTGCCCTCGGCCCCCTCCTGCCCGGCCCGGGCGGCTAGGGCCTCGCGTCCGACGAAGGCGCCCTTGTCGAGGCGCACCACCGCGCCCAGGCCGGCGTCAAAGGGCGTCATCCCCTCGTGGAGCTCGTGCCCGTACAGGGGCATACCGGCCTCAAGCCGCAGGGAGTCGCGTGCCGCCAGGCCGCAGGGGGTGAGCGCGGGCACGGTCTCGCCGTCGACGACGGTGGGCTCCAGGGCCGCTGCCGCGCCGGTGACGACCGTCCACAGGTCCTCGGCGTCCTCGGCGCCGCAGAACAGCTCGAAGCCGTCCTCACCCGTGTAGCCGGTGCGGGCCAGCAGCACCGAGTGCCCCGCCGCCGTCGCCCTCACGGCCGCGTAGAAGCGCAGACGCTCCAGCAGCGTGGGACCGCACAGCACGTCCGGTCCGCAGCCCTCCTCGGCCGCCCCCTCGCGGGGCCGCAGGGCGTCGGGCATGGCGGCACCGGACTCGACGACGCCGGTGAGCACCTCCTGCGCCCGCGGCCCCTGGACGGCGATGAGGCTGGTACCCAGGGAGATGTCCTCGACCGTGCACTCGAAGCCCGCGCAGCGCTCGACCAGCTCGGTTACGACGCGCTCGCGGTTGCCGGCGTTGGGCACGACGAGGTACTCCTCGTCACCCACGTGGTAGACGATGAGGTCGTCGATGACCCCGCCGGAGGGCGTGACGATCATCGTGTAGCGGGCGCGCCCCACCGCCACGGCGGAGATGGCCCCCACGAGCGCGTGGTCCAGGGCGGCCCCCGCCTCGGGGCCGGTGACCTTGACCTCACCCATGTGGGACAGGTCGAAGATCCCCGCGCTGCGGCGCACCGCGTGGTGCTCGGCCAGGTCGGAGGTGTAGCGCAGCGGCATCTGCCAGCCGCCGAAGTCGGTGAAGGACGCGCCCAGGGCCGTGTGCACGTGGTGCAGGGGCGTGGTGCGCAGGACGGGGGCGCCCGTCGCGGTGTGCTCGCTCATCGCTGTCTCCTCGTCAGGTGTGGTCCGGCTCAGGCCTCGGTGGCCTCGAAGGCGGCGGGGTGAGGGCAGGTGCACAGGAGGTGGCGGTCGCCCCACGCGTTGTCGACCCGCGAGACCGGGGGGAAGTACTTGTCCGTCTCCATGCCCGCCAGCGGGAAGGCCGCGGTGGCACGCGAGTAGGGCCGCTGCCACTGCTCGGCCGTGACGGCCGCCAGCGTGTGGGGCGCGCGGCGCAGCACCGAGTCCTCCAGCGCCACGGCGCTTGAGGCGACCTCGTCGATCTCGGCGCGGATCGAGCGCATGGCCGCGATGAAGCGGTCCAGCTCGGCCAGGGGCTCGGACTCGGTGGGCTCGACCATGAGCGTGCCCGACACCGGGAAGGAGAGGGTCGGCGCGTGGAACCCGTAGTCGATGAGCCGCTTGGCCACGTCCTCGGCGCTGACGCCGGTGGCGGCGGTGAGCGGGCGCAGGTCGAGGACGCACTCGTGCGCCACGTACCCGCGGTACGTGTACAGGGTGGGGAAGGCCTCGGCGAGCGCCCGCGACAGGTAGCTCGCGTGAGCCAGGGCCGTGAGGGTCACCTGACGCAGGTCGGCGTCGGTGAGCGTGGCCAGGTACGTCCAGGCCAGTGGCATGACCCCCGCCGAGCCGAAGCGGGCCCCCATGACCGCAGGTCCGCTGAAGCCCCGGTCGTGGTCCTCCTCCGTCGGGGCCGCCGAGCCGACGGGCCCGGCAGGGAGGTAGGGGGCCAGGTGCTCCTTGACGACGACGGGGCCCACGCCCGGCCCACCGCCGCCGTGAGGGATGGCGAAGGTCTTGTGCAGGTTGAGGTGGGAGACGTCCCCGCCGAGGTCGCCCGGGCGCAGCAGCCCCGTGAGGGCGTTGAGGTTGGCGCCGTCGATGTAGACCTGCCCCCCGGCCTCGTGGACGAGGGCGGTGACCTCGGTGACCTGGGGCTCGAAGACACCGTGGGTGGACGGGTAGGTGAGCATGATGGCCGCCACGCGCTCGCCGTGCGCGGCCAGGAGGCTGCGCAGGTGCTCGACGTCGACGGAGCCGTCCTCGGCGGTGGCGACCACCGTGACGCCGAAGCCGGCGCCGGCGGCCGAGGCGGCGTTCGTGCCGTGGGCGCTGGCCGGCACGAGGACGAGGTCACGCTGCTGCTGGCCGGTGGCGCTGAGGTAGCCGCGCACGGCCAGCAGACCGGTGAGCTCGCCGTGGGCACCGGAGGCGGGCTGGAGGCTGCACCGGTCGTAGCCGGTGAGTCGCGCCAGCCGGTCGGCCAGCCCGTCCAGCAGCAGGCGCCAGCCGCGCGTCTGGGACGCGGGGGCGTAGGGGTGGATGCCGGCGAGCTCGGGGCTGAGCCACACGGCCGACTGCGCGGCCGCGTTGAGCTTGAGGGTGCACGAGCCCAGCGGGATCATCGTGCGGTCCAGGGCGAGGTCGCGGTCGGCCAGGCGCCGGATGTAGCGCACGAGGGCGGCCTCGCTGCGGTAGCGGTGGAAGCTGGGGTGGGTGAGGAAGGCGCTCGTGCGCGCCAGGGACGCGGGCAGTGGGAAGCGCGGGGCGCCGTCGGCCTGCGAGGCGGCCTGCGCGGCGCGGGACGGGGCGTCGGCGAGCGCGTCGAGGACCGCGACGACGTCCTTGTCGGTGGTGGTCTCGTTGGTGCTCACGCCCACGTGGTCGGCGTCGAGCAGACGCAGGTTGTAGCCCAGGGCCTCGGCCCGCCCGACCGCCTGCGCGGCGGTGCCGGGCAGGCGCACGCTCACCGTGTCGAAGAAGTCCTCGTGCTCCAGGGCGAGCCCGAGCGCGCGGGCGCCGACGGCCAGCTGCTCGGCCCGGCGGTGCACGTGCTCGGCAACCGACACCAGGCCCTCAGGCCCGTGGTGGACCGCGTAGAAGGCCGCGACGACGGCCAGCAGGGCCTGCGCGGTGCAGATGTTCGAGGTGGCCCTCTCCCGGCGGATGTGCTGCTCGCGGGTCTGCAGGGCCAGACGGTAGGCCTCGCGGCCCTCGGTGTCCCGGGAGACGCCGACGACGCGTCCCGGCAGCTGGCGGCGCAGCGCCTCGGTGACGGACATGAAACCGGGGTGGGGGCCACCGAAGAACAGGGGCACCCCCAGGCGCTGCGCGGTGCCGACGGCGATGTCCGCGCCGACGGCGCCCGGCTCGGTGAGCAGCGTCAGGGCCAGCGGGTCGGCGTCAACGGCCACCAGGCCGCCGCGGGCGTGCACGGCCGCCACGGCGCCGGCGAGGTCCTGGACGAGTCCGCGGCTCGTCGTGTGGGCGAGGACCGCCCCCGTCAGGGGCTCGCCGTCGGCGCTGATGGAGGGGACGCTGAGGAGCTCGACCTCGATGCCCAGGGCCTGGGCCCGGGCCGAGGCCACCTCGATGACCTGGGGGTGCAGGCCGGGGTCGAGGAGCACGGGGGCGTCGGGGCCGCGGTGCGCGCGGGCCATGAGCAGGACCGCCTCGGCGACGGCGGTGGCCTCGTCCAGCAGGGAGGTGCAGGCCACCGGCAGGCCGGTGAGGTCGGACACGACGGTCTGGAACAGCAGCTGGGCCTCCAGCCGCCCCTGGCTGATCTCCGCCTGGTAGGGGGTGTAGGCGGTGGTCCAGGCCGGGTCGGACAGGACGTCGCGCACGATGACGGCAGGGGTGAGCGTGGGGTGGTAGCCGCGCCCGATCATCTCGGTGTGCGGGTCGTTGAGGGCTGCCAGGGACCTGAGCTCGCGGACGGCCTCGTCCTCGCTGAGCCCGCCGACCGACGCGTCGGGCTGCTCCGGCTGCGGCGGCGGGTCCAGGACGGGCAGGCCGGCAGGGACCACCTGTGCGGCCAGGTCCTCCAGGCTCTGGGCGCCGATGGCGGACAGGACAGCGGCCAGGTCCGCTCCCCTCGTGCCCAGGTGCCGGTCCAGGAAGCGCGCGGGTGTCGTGGGCGCCGTCATGACCCTCCCTCTCGTCGTGTGGCGCGTCACATCCTAGTGAGGGGGTCCGCGTCCGCGCAGCCGAATGGAGCGGCGCTGTGCGGCCGGGTCGAGGGCCGGACGGCATCCCGGGCCGTGAGGTCGCCCGGCCGGCTGCCCGGCGCGAGGGCGGTGGAGCCGTCACTGATGCCGAGCCGCACCTGCGACGTGGTACGTGACACATCGTCAGTATGACGGCCGGGGGTGGGGTGTTGTAACATAGGTCACCGTGCGAGGTGCGGGCGGGCGCGTGTCGACCGCTCGGTCCGGCCTGGCGTGAGGGGGCCTCGATGCTGCTCGGTGGTGTAGCGCTGATACTTGTCGCAGTCTTCTTCGGGGTGCTGTACGTCAGGGCGAAGAACGGGGTTCTGCCCTACAACCGTGTGACCGGGTTGCGAACGCGGGCGATCATGAGGTCCGAGCGTGTGTGGACTGTCGTTCATCGCAGATTCGCCTGGGTCTTCGCGTCTCAGGCCATCGGCTTCACGTTCGTCGGGCTCTTGTACATCGCCGCCGCGATGGTGCCGGATCTGGAGCCGGACGTGTTCGTCGTGGCCTGCTTCGCCTTCGTCATCACGCTCCTGGTCCTCATCGCGGGCGGCGTCAGTGCCGACACGTACGCCCGCCGGCTCAACAGCCGGGGAGAGGAGACGTGACCGCTGCGTCACACGTGTCGCGGAGCTGGCCCCGGGCAGCGGCACGACCGGTGCCCATGGGGCCGCGGTCGTCGCCGGGGCGGCTCGTGCCGGGTCCCGACCTGCGTGCCAGGCAACGGGATCGCGCCGGCCGTGCATCCGGTCACGACCCGGCGCTACGGCTGGGGCAGGCCGAGACCCCGCCCCTACACTGCCGGTGATGACCACCAGGACCACCACCGTGCCCGCGCTCGACGCCCGCTCCGGCGCCGGCCGCCCCGGCGCCGCCCTGCCGCGCACCTACCACGTGCGCACCCTGGGCTGCCAGATGAACGTCCACGACTCCGAGCACATGGCGGGCCTGCTCGAGGACGCCGGGTACCGGCGCGTCGAGGACGTGCCCGAGGCCGCCGCCCGTGCCACCGAGGCCGGCGACGGCGGTGCCGACGTCGTCATCATCAACACCTGCTCCGTGCGCGAGAACGCCGCCACCCGTCTCTTCGGCAACCTCGGCCAGCTCGCCGCCGTCAAGCGCGAGCGCCCCGGCATGCAGATCGCCGTCGCCGGCTGCCTGGCCCAGCAGATGGGGGAGGGCATCGTCGAGCGCGCCCCCTGGGTCGACGTCGTTTTCGGCACCCACAACCTCGACGTCCTGCCGGCCCTGCTTGAGCGCGCCCGCCACAACGCGCAGGCCGCCGTCGAGATCGAGGAGTCCCTCAAGGTCTTCCCCTCCACCTTGCCCACCCGCCGCGAGTCCGCCTACGCCGCCTGGGTGTCCATCGCCGTCGGCTGCAACAACACGTGCACCTTCTGCATCGTGCCCTCGCTGCGCGGCAAGCAGCGCGACCGCCGTCCCGGCGAGGTCCTCGCCGAGATCGAGGCCGTCGCCGCCCAGGGCGTCACCGAGGTCACCCTGCTGGGGCAGAACGTCAACTCCTACGGCGTGGGCTTCGGCGAGCGCGGCGCCTTCGCCCGCCTGCTGCGCGCCGCCGGTGCGGTCGAGGGCATCGAGCGCGTGCGCTTCACCAGCCCCCACCCGGCGGCCTTCACCCAGGACGTCATCGACGCCATGGCCGAGACCCCCGAGGTCATGCCCAGCCTGCACATGCCCCTGCAGTCCGGCTCCGACACGGTCCTGCGCGCCATGCGCCGCTCCTACCGCTCCGCCAGGTTCCTCAGGATCCTCGACGACGTGCGCGAGCGCATGCCCGAGGCCGCTATCACCACCGACCTCATCGTCGGCTTCCCGGGCGAGACCGAGGAGGACTTCCAGGCCACCCTCGACGTCGTCGAGCAGGCCCGCTTCGCCTCCGCCTTCACCTTCGAGTACTCCCCGCGCCCGGGCACCCCGGCCGCGGACCTGGAGCAGGTGCCGGTGGAGGTCGTCAAGGACCGTTACCGGCGCCTGGACGAGCTCGTGCGGCGCATCACCCACGAGGAGAACGTGCGCCAGGAGGGGCGCGTCGTCGACGTCCTCGTCGCCGAGGGGGAGGGGCGTCGCGACGCCGTGACCGCCCGCGTCTCCGGGCGCGCCGCGGACAACCGCCTCGTGCACCTGGCCCTGCCCGAGGGCCTGGCCCCCGACGACTACGACGGCGGTGCCCCGCGACCCGGCGACATGGTGACCGTGCGCGTCACCCACGGAGCCCCCCACCACCTCATCGCTGACTCGGCGCGCTGCGCCCAGGTGCTCAGCGCCGAGCAGGCCGCCGCCAACGAGGCCCTGCGGGCCGGTGACCGGGTGTGGTACGACGACGGTCCCGCCCTGTTCGAGGTGCGCCGCACGCGCGCCGGTGACGCCTGGCAGCGCCGCCGCGACCAGGCCCGCTCAGCCCCCGAGCCGGACAGCGCACCGGTGAGCCTGGGACTGCCGGGTATCCGGGTCGGCGCCCCCGCCGGCCGCCCCGGCGACATGGGCGGACGCACCGCCCTCGGCCAGCCGCGCAGCATCTGAGGTCACCGGGGCAGCCGGTCGCGCCGGGCTGTCCGGTGGTAGCGAGTGGTGTGGTATCGAGGTGCACGGCGGCCCGGGATACCGGGCGGGCGCGGCTAGGCCCCCAGGTGACGGCGCAGGTGCGCAAGCATCGAGGCGCGCCAGGCGCGCATGCACGGCGCCTGCGGCGCCACCCGGTCGGCCGCGTGGTACATGCCCGCAACGACGACGAGCTCGCACTCGACCCCGGCGCGGCACAGGCGCTCGGCGTAGGCGACGTCGTCGTCGTGGAAGAGGTCGAGGTCTCCCACCCCGACCCAGGAGGGCGGCATCCCCGACAGGTCCGTGCGCCTGCCGGGCACGGAGTACGGCCGGGCGCTGGCCGGGCCCGAGCCGCCGGGGCCGCGCAGGTAGGCGGCCCAGCCCAGCAGGTCGAGGCCGCGGCTCCACAGGAGGCGCCCACGGCTGCGCGGTGCCGAGGCCGGGCGCGCCCGCCTGGCGGCCCGGTCGTCGAGCATGGGGTAGACGAGCACCTGGGCGGCCAGGTGCAGCCCGGCGTCGACGGCCCGCTGGACGAGGGAGGCCGCTGTCCCGCCGCCCGCGCTCTCCCCGACGACGGCGACCCGCGCCGGGTCCACGCCGCTCATCCCGCCGCCGAGCAGCCACTGCAGGGCGGCCCAGCAGTCGTCGACGTCCGCCGGGTGGGGGGCCGTGAAGGCCGTGCGGTACTCGACCGACACGGCCACCGCCCCCAGCTCCTGGGCGAGGTAGCCGTAGACCTCGACGTCGGCGTCGGCGTCACCCAGGACGTGGCCGCCGCCGTGCACCCACAGGAGGGCCGGCACCCGGCGCCCGGCGCCGAGGGCGGCGCGGGCCCCGGCGCTCGTGGACACGACGACACGCACCGCGTGGGCGTCCACGGGGCTGACGGCGGTGAGCTCCTGGAGGTCGAGGGCCGGGTCCCACACGCGCCGCTCGGGCAGGGCGGGCGAGCGGTGCGCGCTCAGCGCGGCGCGCACGAGCGGGCCGCACAGGGCGAGGGCGGGCGGGACAACCAGACGCCCCACCCGCAGGTCCGGGTGGACCTCGGTGCGGACGAGACGGTACAGGCGCAGCCGCTCGGCGAGCAGGGCCGCGCCGACACCCGCCACCAGGAGGCGGGTGCGGCGCGGCACGGTGCGGGTCGTGGTCACCGGGGAAGCGTAGCGGCCGGGCTCAGTCCCGTGAGCGCAGCGCGGTGGCCACGCCCGCCCCTCTGACTGCCCAGGCGGAGACGACGATGGCGAGGCAGGTGGTGGCCAGCGTCAGCGCCCCGGTCGTGCCGATCTCCTTCCAGGGCAGGTGACTGGGGACGTCGGCCCAGGCGGTGCCCGTGGCCGGGGCCACGAGCGCGGTGTTGAGCGCGCAGACCACCAGGCCGAGCAGGACGGCGACGATGGCGTGCAGCACGCCCTCCAGCACCTGGGCGCCGCGCACCTGCGTGGCCGGGGCCCCGGCTGCGCTGAGCAGGGCGGCGTCGCGCCGTCTGCGTCCGGCGCTCATCGCGATGACGGCGATCCCCCCGGTCCAGGCGGTGGTCAGCGCCGGGCCGAACACCGCCATGAAGCTGTCCGGGTTGATCCGGCCCACGCCCATGTGCGAGCTCCCCAGGGTGACGATGACCAGGCCCAGGGCGACGAGGAAGGGCAGGACGGTGGCCGTCGAGCGGCGCGACTCCAGCTGGGCCGTGCGGGTGGCCACGTGCCAGGCCGGTCCCGGCAGCGGCAGCAGCGAGACGGCGCGCAGCAGGAGGGGGACGCACCAGGCGGCCAGGACGCACACGAGCGCGAGCGCGCCCAGGGCCCCCAGGGGCGCCGCCTCGGCCGCCCCTGTGCTTCCGGCACCGTCACGGCGGATGACGACGACGGTGGAGACAACTCCCGCGGCCAGGCCGAGCGCCACGAGCGAGCGCAGGACGATGCCGACCGTGCGGGCGGCGCCGGAGCGGACGCGCTCCTCGACCCCGTGCAGCAGGTCGGTCTCGGTGGCGCGGGCGGCGCGGCGTGCGGGTCCCCACCCGCCCAGGATCACGGAGCCGGCGAGGATGAGCGCGGTCCACAGCAGGTCGGCCGGGTCCCAGCGCGCGACCGTTCCCGGCAGCGCCACGTCCTGCTCGATGAGCAGGGGCATCGTGAGGGCGCTCATGGCCCTGCCGACGAGGCAGCCCCCGAGGGAGCCGATGACGGCGACGATGACGAGCTGGCCCAGCAGCACGGCGCGCAGGGTGCCCGGGCGCATGCCCAGGGCCCGCCACAGGCCGTGGTCGCGGCAGCGCTGGGCCAGGGCCAGCCCGGCCGTCGCGGACAGGACGGTTGTCGCGGCCAGCACGACGCAGGCGATGGTGAAGCCGGACATGAGGCGTGCGACGTGCAGCATCTCCTCCGACAGGGGCTTGCCCAGCGCGCTCAGGCCGGTGGCCCGTGCCGCCGAGTCGATCTCACCGTGCATGATCATGAGCTGGCCGGACACGCAGGCCCCGGCCACGAGTGTGACGACGCAGCTCCACGTCCAGGTCCCGGCGTTGTGGCGCAGGTCGGCGAGCAGCAGGCGCAGCATCAGTGCCCACCTCCCGTCCGCGCGCTCAGCACGGCGTCGGCGACGGCGGCAGGGTCCCCGCCGGGCAGCTGCCCGATGACGCGCCCGGCGTCCATGACCAGGACCCGGTCGGCGCGGGAGGCGGCCTGGGCGTCGTGGGTGACCATGAGGACGGCGGTGCCCTCGGCGGCGAGCTCGGCGAACCAGTCGAGGACTCCCGCCGCTCCGGCCACGTCGAGGGAGGCGGTCGGCTCGTCGGCGAAGACGATGGCGGGACGTGAGGCCAGCACGCGGGCGATGGCGACGCGCTGGCGCTCGCCGCCGCTGAGCTCATGAGGCAGCTGGGAGGCCTGTGCGGACAGGCCCACGCGCCCCAGGGCCTCGCTGACCTGCGCCCGGCTCAGGGGCCGTCTGCGCAGCCGGCCCGGCAGGGCGACGTTCTCACGCGCCGACAGGGCGGTGACGAGGTTGTCGTCCTGGAAGACGAAGCCGACGCGCTCGGCGCGCAGGCGGGCGGCGGCGCGTGCGCTCAGGCCGGTGGACTGCTGGCCGAGGACGCTCACGGTGCCGTGGGTGGGCCGGTCCAGTCCTGCCAGGCAGGTCAGGAGCGTGGACTTGCCGCAGCCCGAGGCGCCGACGAGGGCGGTGAAGGACCCGGCCTCCAGGCTCAGGCTCACCGACTTCACGGCCGCGACGCCCTCACGGCGTCCGGGCAGCGGGTACACCCGGCTGAGTCCCTGGCACTGGAGGACCGGGACGTTGGTGCTCCGGCCGGAGGCGGGAGCCGCTGACGGGGCCGAGTGACGGGAGGGCGCTGCGTGACGGGTCGGTGCTGTGTGACGGGACGGGGGAGCCTGCCTGCTCCCCGCTGCCGCAGAGTGGTTCAGTGATGTGCTCATGCCCTCCAGGCAACTGCATGCACCCCGTCATGGTCACGGGTGCTGGAGCCCGACGCGAGGGGTGGTGACGGGCTCCGCACAGTGGTGCCGGCACCACCTCGCCGCTGGGGCCCTGGCACCAGTGCCAGGCGCCCGGGCCTGCCGTAGCGTCCGAGTCATGTCCGACGCTGCCTTGACCACCAGCCTGCGCCGACGCCCGAGCGGCGTCCTCGTGCTCACCGAGCTCGCGCACGCCCTCGCCTTCCTCCCGCTGCTGCTGCTCGGGTTCATCCTCCTTCCGGTCTTCCCCGTCACCTTGACGCTGGCGGCCGAGGCCGAGCGGGCCTGCGCCCGGCTCGTGGGCGCCCAGGCCCCCTCCTCGCGGCGGTCGGGCGAGCAGCCCGGGCTGTGGCTCGTCACCCGCGCGAAGACCACGGGCTTCTGGACCCGCGACCTGCCGCTCGCGCTCGTGGGGCTCCTGCTGTGCGCCCTGAGCCTGCTCGGCGCTGTCGCCGGAACCGCCCTGGGCGCCATCCTCTGCGCCGTGCCCTCACGTATCTCCGCCCAGGCCCCGCTGGACGTCGACCTGCTTATCTGGTCCACACAGCTGACCTCCCCCGGCCAGGCGTGGTGGCTCGTCCCGCTGGGCGTCCTCTGCCTGGGGGCGACCTGCGGCCTGCTCTACGCCCTGGGCTTCGTCCGTACCCGCCTGACTCAGGCGCTGTCGGACTCCTCCCAGGAGGAGCGCGTGGCCACCCTCACCGCTGAGGTCGGCCACCTCACCGCCGGGCGCGCCACCCTCGTCGACGCCTTCGACGCCGAGCGCGCCCGCATCGAGCGCGACCTGCACGACGGCGCCCAGCAGGAGCTCGTCGCGCTCACCATGGGCCTGGGCATGGCCCGGGTGCGGGCGCTCGCGGTCGAGGACGCGGACGGGCAGGTGCACGCGGCCCTCATCGCCGACCTCGACGCCGCCCAGGACCGGGCCGAGGCCGCCCTGCGCTCCCTGCGCGAGACCGTCCACGGCATCCGCCCCGCGGTCCTCACCGAACGGGGCCTGGCCGCCGCCCTGCACGACCTGTCGGGTCGCTCGCCCCTGCCCACCACCGTGAGCGTCACCGCCGCCGAGGAGGACCTGGCGGCCCTGACCTCACCGGTCGCCACCGCCGTCTACTTCGCCGTCAGCGAGGCGCTGACGAACGCGGCCCGCCACGCCGGAGACGGTGCCGCCGCCACCGTGCAGCTCGACGTCGGCCCCCAGGGGCTGTGCGCCGTCGTCACCGACGACGGGCGGGGCGGAGCCGACCCCGCCCGTACCGGTTCCACCGGGCTGGCGGGCATGACCCAGCGTCTGGAGTCCGTCGGCGGGCGCCTCGACGTCGACTCCGCCCCCGGGGCGGGCACACGCCTGACCATCACCGCTCCGCTCAGCCCGCCCTGGGCCGAGGGCACCGCCCCGGCCGCGCACACCCCGGCCGGATGAGGTGGGGCAGGATGACCCCATGAGGATCCTGCTCGCCGACGACGCCGCCCTGCTGCGCGAGGGGCTCGCCGGACTGCTGTCCGCCGCGGGGCACGAGGTCGTCGCCCAGGTCGCTGACGCCGACGCCCTGCGCGCCGAGGTCGCCCGTCTGGCGCAGGAGGGACAGCTGCCCGACGTCGTCGTCACCGACGTGCGCATGCCGCCCACCGGGACCGACGACGGCCTGCGTGCGGCCGTGGACCTGCGCGCTCACCACCCGGGCCTGCCCGTCGTCGTCCTGTCCGCCTACGTCGCCGGCCCCTACCTGCGCGACCTGCTCGGCTCGGCCTCCGCGCCCGACGGCGGGGCCGGGGCGGTGGGCTACCTGCTCAAGGAGCGGGTCGGGCGCGTGGACGACTTCCTGCGCAGCCTCGACGTCGTGGCCGCCGGAGGTGTCGTCGTCGACCCCGAGGTGCTGGCCAGTCTCATGGGCGCCTCCACCCGGCCCACCGCCCCGGTGGACGCGCCCGCCCCCGCGGGCGTGACCGCCGAGGCCGACGCCACACGGGTCGCGCGCCTGACCGAGCGCGAGCGCGAGGTGCTGGCCCTCATGGCCGAGGGCCTGTCGAACACGCAGGTGGCCCAGCGCCTGGTCCTGTCCGAGGGTGCGGTCGCCAAGCACGTGGCCAACATCCTGTCCAAGCTCGACCTGCCGCCCGGGGAGGACAACCGTCGCGTGAGGGCGGTCCTCACCTGGCTGCGCGCTACTGCCTGACGCCGCCCGGGGGCGGGTGCGCGCCGTCGGCCGACGCCCCGGGGCCGCGCTGCGGGGCCGCGCTGCGGGAACTGCGGGGGCTGTGGGCAGGCGCCTCAGGCGGTGAAGAGCTCGCCCGGAAGGTCCGCGAAGCCCCGGGAGACGGCCGCCGTGCCGTCACTGCGCAGCAGGGCGAAGTCGTAGCGTAGGCCCGCCCGGGCCAGGTCGGCCGGGTCGGTGAGGAACAGGGCGGTGGCCAGGCCGTCGGCCGTCGCGGCGTCCTGCGCCACCGCCCACGTGGCCACCGGTACCCGTGGGCCGGCCACCGGCAGCCCGGTGACGGCGTCCAGCAGGTGGTGCAGGCCCGGACCCCAGGTGCGCCGCTGCGTGCCCGAGGCGCACAGGGCCCCGCGGGTGAGCGTGACGACGCCGACGACCCTGCCGGCGCCGGTGGAGCGGTGCGCGCCGGGCTCCTCCAGTCCCAGGCGCACGGGCGTCTCGGAGCGCACGAGCAGGTCGCCCGAGCCGTCGACGACGTACTGGCCGACACCGCCCTGCGCGAGCGCCTGGCCGACGAGGTCGACGAGGAATCCCTTGCCGACGGCCCCGACGTCCACGAGCGCGGGACGCTCCAGGACCAGGCGGTCGCCCTCGTGGCGGGCGTCGCGCCCCCACACGGGGCGCCCGCCCACGGCCCCCAGGCGGGCCAGGGCGCCGTCGCGCACGAGCAGGGTGCAGCGCTCGTCATAGCCCAGCGCGACGAGGTCGGAGCCGACGAGGGGGTCCAGGCGCCCGGCGGTGGCCGCGTGGAGGCGGTCGTAGAGGTCGAGCATGCGCGCCGAGCCAGCAGGCAGGTCGAGGACGACGGGACCGCTGCTGCCCGCCGTCGGAGGGCAGGACGCGCCCTCAGCGGCCCGGCGCACGAGGGAGTCGGGGCGGAAGCGGGAGAAGACGCCCTCGTAGGCGTCGACGAGGGCCACGAGCTCGCGGCGCAGCGCCCGGGGCAGCGGCTCGCGGGTGAGGACCCTCCATGTCGTGCCGGTGGCGGCCAGGGACCACGCGTACGGCCAAGGGGTATCCGCTCCGGGCCCCGGGGCGGGAGCGGCTCCGGGCCCCGGGACCGGGCCTGCGTCAGGGGACGGAGCGGGGGCGCAGGGGGAGGGGCTCACCCTCCCAGCATGCCTGCTGCGCACCGGGCGGGCTGCGTCCCACGGCTTCATGACGTCCTGTCGGTTCCTCGGCGGTCACTTTTGACTCCGTCAGAAGGACGGACCTACGCTCGTCAGAGCAGGACAGGCTTGCCTTCGTAGGCGATGGTCCCGCGTCCCCAGACGCCGCGCGTGAGGAACCCGACTCCATGCCCTCCCAGACAACGGCTCGTGCCGCTGCACGCACCCGCACGTCCACCCGGCAGGTGCCGCGCGCCGTCGTCGTGGCCATGACCGTGCTCGTGCTCCTCCTAGGGGTGCTCGGCCCCCTCTCCCCGCGTCCCACGGCCCTGGCCGTCGAGGCCGACACCGACTTCGACACCTGGGCACAGGTCGCCCAGCGCGTCTCCGACGAGCTCGACACCGCGCTGGAGGAGTACGCCGCCGGCGACTACCCCGGTGCCGCCGCCGCCGTCCTCAAGGCGCAGAGCTCGGGCTACGTCGCCTCCAACATGCGCAACGTCGTCACCCAGACCCTGGGCGCCGAGGTCTCCCAGCAGCACACCGAGGCCTTCGCCTCCCTCGCCTCGACGGCGCGCACCGTCGGCAACGACGAGGTGCTGAGCACGGGCGTCGCCGAGCTCGTCGCCTCGCTCACCGAGACCGCGGCCACCCTCGACGCCACCGACGGCCTGCCCGGCCCCCGCGACTACGCCCAGGCCCAGGCCACGCAGATCGCCCAGGACCGCGCCACCATCGACGCCGGGTCCGCCGCGGGCGCCGGCGGGCGCGGCGACCGCACGTGGCTCGAGATCGCCACCGAGATGAACGAGCTCATCGACAAGGGCCTGGCCGAGACCCGTGCGGGCGACGGCCGTGCCGGTGCCGAGCTCGTCAACGAGGCCTACTACGGCTACTACGAGAAGCTCGGCTTCGAGAAGAAGGTCATGACCATCTCCGGTGACCGGGTCTCGCTCGTGGAGTCCACGTTCAAGAACACCCGCAAGGCCATGATCGCCGGGGACGTCGAGGCCGCCGCCCAGTACGTCGAGACCCTCAAGGCCTACCTGCTCGAGGACGCCCGCACGCTCGACGGCGGGGCCGCTGAGAACATCAGCCCCCTCAAGGCCTTCTTCACCGGTTCCTTCGGCCAGGCCTTCCTCATCCTCATCCGCGAGGGCCTGGAGGCGATCCTCGTCGTCGCCGCCGTCATCGCCTACCTCATCCAGGCAGGCATGAAGGAGCGCGTGAGGTACGTCTACGTCGGTGTGCTCGCCGCCCTCCTGGCCTCGGGCGTCGTCGCGGCCCTCTTCACGGCCCTGTTCAGCTCCGCCTCCGCCTACCAGGAGGCCCTGGAGGGCGTCGTCGCGCTCGTCGCCATGCTCATGCTCCTGTTCACCTCGAACTGGATGCTGTCGAAGTCCTCGGTGTCCTCATGGAACCGCTACATCAAGGACAAGACCGAGGCCTCGGTCTCCGACGGCGGCTTCTGGGGGCTGGTGTCGCTGTCCTTCCTCGCGGTCTTCCGCGAGGGCGCTGAGACCGTCCTGTTCTACCAGGCGCTGTTCTCCATGGACCCGGCCGGCAGCGCCAGCATCTGGCAGGGCTTCGCCGCGGCCGCGGCCGTGCTGCTCGTCATCTTCCTGCTCATCCGCTACACGAGCGTGCGCATCCCGCTGCGCCCCTTCTTCGCGGTCACCTCCTTCCTCATGGCCGTCCTCGTCGTCATCTTCGCCGGCGGAGGCGCCCACTCCCTCCTGGAGGGCGACATCATCCCCGCCACATACCTTGAGGGCGTGCCCACCTACGACGTCCTGGGCCTCTACCCCTACGTCGAGACCATCTCCTTCCAGGCCGTCATGGCCGTCGTCGTCCTGGTCCTCGCCGCCGTCTCGGTGCTGCGCCACCGACGCGCCGACCGCGCCCGGCAGGAGGACTGAGCGGCCCGCGGGCCGCGATCCGTTACCGTCGACATACCGTCCGTCCGTCACTGACCGTCACGTCCTGTCACCTCCTGTCACCTCCTGTCACTGTCCGCCACCGTCAGAACCAACCACAACCACGAGAAGGACATCCCATGCGCTCCCACAAGCTTGTCTACGGACTCGCGGCCATGACCCTGGTCGGCACCCTGGGCCTGGCCGCCTGCGGCTCCTCCGAGACCACCACCACCGCCACGGCCGGGGCCGACGGCGCCACCGCCGCCACCGACACCGAGGGCGACGGCGAGGCCGCCTTCACCGAGTACCCCATCGGCGAGGACCAGGAGATCTCCTCCGGCGGCACCCCGCAGATCAACGTCGCCCTCGTCTACTTCCAGCCGGTGGACATGGAGCCCGCGGGCTCGGCCGGCCTGGCCGCATCCGCCGCCAACTTCCACATCGAGGCCGACATCTCGGCCCTGGGCAGCAACACGCTCGGCTACCCGGAGGGCTCCTTCATCCCCGGCCTGACCGTCACCTACAAGATCGTCGACGCCGCCACCGGCGAGGTCGCCAACAACGGCGCCGCCGAGGGCACCTTCATGCAGATGAACGCCTCCGACGGCCCGCACTACGGCGCCAACGTCGCCCTTCCCCAGGACGGCACCTACAACATCATCATCGGCGTCTCCTCCCCGGAGGAGGCCGGATGGGTCCTGCACGTCGACCCCGAGACCGGCGTCAAGGGCCGTTTCTGGGAGGCCACCGAGCTCACCTGGGAGAACTGGGAGTACACCGTCCAGGAGTGGTGACACCTGCCACCGCCCCCGAGCGGGCCGCACGCCCGCGCTCGGCCCGCGCCGCGATCTGATTCAAGCGATCTGATTCACTGGCGCCGTGACGCCCGCCTGGCCAGGCCAGGGGCGTCACGGCGCCAGCGGCACGCCGCCCACGAGGCGGACCACCTGCACAACCGACAGCAAGGAAGAGTGATACGGACGTGCTCGAACGATTCGTCTCCGTCGTCGGAGGAGCGACCCTGCCGTTCCTGCTGTACGCGGCAGCAGCCGTCATCCTCGCCCCGGCCCTCATCGAGGGGTGGCCGCGCCGCTCGCGCCAGCGTCTGGCCGCCGCCCTGGTCGGCACCACGGGCGCCGTCGTCTTCGCCGCCCTGCGTGCGCTGGCCGTCCTCACCGACCGCACCGCCGTCACCGTGCCCACCCTCGTCGTGTGCGTCATCGCCGACGCCCTCCTGCTGGGGTGCGTCATGCTGCTTGTGCGCCGTCCCCAGTGGGGCGCCGACGGACTCCTGGGCGTCCTCGCCCAGGTGGCGGCCTGCGTCGCCCTGGCCGCGGCCTTCTTCCGCGCCGTCCCCGAGGTCGTCCTCCAGCTCACCGCCTTTATCGAGCCGGGTGAGGAGGTCGTCTCCTCCGAGATGCTCCTGCGGGTGCTCGGCTTCGCGGGGGCCTGGGCCTGCGTGGCCGTCCTGTCCTTCCTCTACTACCGGGCCGCGCGCCGCGCCCCCGTGGTCCTCACCCGTGCCAGCCTGGCCCTGTTCATCGCCGTCGTCACCGCCGTGCACCTGCTGCAGCTGCTGCGCCTGCTCAACGGCACCCGGCAGATCCGCGTCACCGGCAGCGTCTTCAGGTTCCTGTCCTGGAGCGCCAACAACTTCGAGGGCGTCATCCTGCTGACCGCCGCCGCCATCTGGCTCCTGCCCCTGGCTGTCGAGCTGGCCCGCGCCATCGGGCGCGCACCCGCCCAGGCCAACCCGGCCCGGCTGCGGACCGTCAAGGCCGAGCGGCGCCGCTCACGGCGCTGGGTGCTGGCCTCCACCGGTGCCTTCGCGGCCCTCGTGCTCACGCGCACCGTCGCCGTCGCCAAGGTCAACGAGGTCCCCACGCTCTCCGAGCCCGAGCCCTACGAGCTCGCCGCCTCCGGCGCCCGCATCCCCACGAGCCTGCTGGCCGACGGGCACCTGCACCGCTTCTCCTACACGGCCTCCGGGGGCACCGAGGTGCGCTGGATCGCCCTGCTCAAGAACGGCGGCGCCTACGGCGTGGGCCTGGACGCCTGCGAGTCCTGCGGCCCCTCCGGGTACTTCGAGGCCGACGGCAAGGTCATCTGCAAGCGCTGCGACGTGGCCATCAACCCCGCCACCGTGGGCTTCAAGGGCGGGTGCAACCCCATCCCCATCGACTACACGGTCGAGGAGGGCACCATGCTCATCTCCACCGAGGTCCTTGAGGCCAGCGCCGAGGTGTTCGCCTGATGTTCCTCCTGCGCCTGCTGCACCGCTCCTTCACCCGCCAGCTGCGCCGACGCTCCCTCATCGGCCTGACGGTGGCGCTGTGCGCCTCGATCAGCGTGGCCATGCTCGGCGTCGTCTTCGACGTCGGTGACAAGCTCAACGCCGAGCTGACGGCCTACGGCTCCAACATCACCGTCCAGCCCAAGGCCGACGCCGTCGTGGCCGACCTGTACGAGACCGAGGAGGAGGCCGAGGCCACCGCCTTCATCGACGAGAACGCTGTGACGGCCATCAAGACGATCTTCTGGTCCTACAACATCGTCGACTTCGCCGCCCAGCTGAGCGCCCACGTGGACGTCACCTCCGCCACGGGCGCCCAGGCCCAGGACCTGGCCGTCGTGGGGACCTGGTTCAACAAGGAGCTCGCGCTGCCCACGGGCGAGAGCGTCGTGGCGGGCGTGACGACCCTGCGCTCGTGGTGGACCCTGACGGGCGCGTGGCCCTCGGACGAGGCCGACGAGGCCGTCGTCGGCTCCGCCCTGGCCGAGCGGCTCGGGGTGAAGGTCGGTGACGTCATCACCCTCGGCACGCCGCTGGGCCAGCGCTCCCTCACCGTCACCGGCGTGTACACCTCCGGTGACGACGACGACGCCACCCTCTACGCGCCCCTGGCGGTCGTCCAGGAGCTGTCCGGGCACGTCGGACAGGTCGAGCGCGTCGAGATCAAGGCCCTGACCACCCCCGAGAACGAGCTCTCCCGCAAGGTCTCGCAGAACCCTGCCATCGTCTCCAGCTACGAGTGGGAGACCTGGTACTGCACCGCCTACGCCTCCTCCATCACCTACCAGATCGAGGAGGCCATCCCCGGGGTCGTGGCCAAGCCCGTGCGTCAGGTCGCCGCCGTCGAGGGCAGCGTCCTGGAGAAGACCCAGGTCCTCATGATCCTCATGACCGCCCTGTCGCTGCTGGCCGCCGCCCTCGCGGTCGCCTCCCTGACCACCGCCTCCCTGGTGGAGCGCACCGGCGAGTTCGCCCTGCTCAAGGCCGTCGGCGCCTCCAGCGCCTCGATCAACCGCCTCATCCTGTCCGAGACCGCTGTCATCGGGGCCATCGGCACCGCCGTGGGGGCCCTCGTGGGCTCCGGCCTCGCCCAGCTCATCGGCAGGATCGTCTTCGACTCCTCCATCACCATGCGCCCCATGGTCTACGTCCTTGTCGTCCTGCTCGTGGCCCTCGTTCTCGTCGTCGCGACCGCCTCGTCGATGCGCTCGATCCTGCGGATCCAGCCGGCCACGGCCCTGCACCGGAGGTGAGCGCCGTGACCAACCGCCGCATGTTCTGGGCCATGCTCCTGGGCGCCCTGCTGCGCCGCAAGGGGCGTGCCGCCGCCGCCATCGGCTCCTCCGCCGTCGGCGCCGCCACCCTGTTCTGCCTGGCGGCCGTCTGCCTGGCGGTGCCCGCGCAGATGAGCGAGGAGATGCGCCAGTACGGCGCCAACGTCATCCTCGTGCCCGTCGCCTCCACCACTGACGCAGGCTCCGAGGCGACGGCCGACGCGACGACGGACGCAACGGCCGAGGCCGCCCCGGCGCGCCTGGACGAGTCCGCGCTGCAGGCCGTCGAGACGGTCATCGCCTCCGCCTCCGCCGGGTCCCAGGACGGGTCCCTGCGCAGCGCCGCCTACCGCTACGAGACCGTGCGGGTCAACAAGACCGCCTACCTCATGGGCGGCATCAACGTCGAGGACACCCGGGCGCTCAACGGCCACTGGGAGGTCGACGGCGCCTGGCCCGCCGAGGGCGAGGTCCTGCTCGGCACCGACGTCGCTGAGTCCACCGGCCTGGGCGTCGGGGACATGGTCACCGTCGAGTACCTGTCCTCCGACAACCTCACCCTCGGCTCCGTCGTCTCCTCCGACGGCAGCTCCCAGACCCAGGGCGAGCGCCGCTGGCGCGTCGTCGGCACCGTCGACACCGGTGGCCGCGAGGACGACATCATCTACGTGCCGCTGGCCTCCCTTGAGGAGCTCACCGGCACCGCCGACGTCGGCTACGACGTCGTCGAGCAGTCCGTGGACACCAGCACCGTCAGCGCCTCGCAGGTCGTCGACGCCGTCAACGCCGCCGGGGTCACCGGGGCCGACGGTACCGGCGTGCGCGCCCAGGCGGTCTCGAAGATCACCAGCGGCAACACGCGCATCATCGCGATGCTCAACACCCTGTTCTGGGTGGTGGCCGTCGTCGTCCTCGCCCTCACGCTCGTGGGCGTGTCGACGACGATGACCGTCATCGTCTCCGAGCGCAAGAAAGAGATCGGCCTGCGCAAGGCCCTGGGGGCCTCCGCCAGGTCCATCGGTGCCGAGTTCTACACCGAGGCGGGCGTCATGGGCCTCGTCGGCGGCCTCCTGGGCACGGGCGTGGGCTACGCCCTGGCCTGGGCGGTCGGCGTCGGGGTCTTCGAGCGTCCCATCGCCTTCTCCTGGTGGCTGGCCCTGTGCTCGCTCGCCCTGTCGGCCGCCGTGGCGGTCGTCGCCTCAAGCGCGCCGGTGCGCCGCGCCGTCCGCATCGACCCCGCCGTCGTCCTCAGAGAGGAATGAGATGACCGACACCACCAGCGCGCCCAGCGCCCAGACGCAGGAGACACGGCCCCTGGTCCAGCTGCGTCACGTCTCCAAGATCTACGGGGAGCTGCACGCCGTCGACGACGTCACCCTGGACGTGCCGCGCGGCCAGTGGCTCTCCCTCGTCGGCTCCTCCGGCTCGGGCAAGACGACCCTCATGAACATCATCGGCTGCATGGACACCCCCTCCGAGGGCTCCGTGCTGCTCGACGGGCGCGAGCTCGGCCGCCTCAACGCCGCCCAGCTCACCGATATCCGCAAGAACGTCATCGGCCTCGTCTTCCAGCAGTTCCACCTCGTGCCGCACCTGACCGCCGTCGAGAACGTCATGGTGGCGCAGTACTACCACTCGATGACCGACGAGAAGGAGGCCCTGGCGGCCCTGGAGAACGTCGGCCTGGGCGAGCGGGCCCACCACCTGCCCTCCCAGCTCTCCGGCGGCGAGCAGCAGCGCGTGTGCATCGCCCGGGCCCTCATCAACCACCCCGAGATCGTCCTGGCCGACGAGCCCACCGGCAACCTCGACGAGGCCAACGAGCAGCTCGTCCTGGACATCT
>ERZ772917.452-NODE-452-length-29476-cov-41.689983_pt1 | contig 29476 bp, 22 predicted proteins | sample MGYA00511187_ERZ772917 | MGnify/ENA primary metagenome ERZ772917 (study PRJEB29015, sample SAMEA2737925) | human oral metagenome | biome: human oral; feature: human-associated habitat; material: dental | place: China | collected 2012 ...
TTGAGAAGACCTGTCCCTAGTACGAGAGGACCGGGACGGACGAACCTCTGGTGTGCCAGTTGTCCCGCCCGGGGCACGGCTGGTTGGCTACGTTCGGGAAGGGTAACCGCTGAAAGCATCTAAGCGGGAAACCAGCTTCAAGATAAGGTATCCACACCACCCAACGGTGGTGGAAGGCCCCCAGCAGACCACTGGGTAGATAGGCCGGACGTGGAAGACCCGCAAGGGCCTGCAAGCCGACCGGTACTAATTGGCCGACACAAACAACACACAACCACACAAACAGCCTCAAACACGCTCGCGTCCACCATGCGGTCCTCAGGACCAACCCACCCCACACACACGCACACGCACGCGCGTGTGTGGGCACACAACACGCACACACAACCCCACACAACGTCTCGGTGGTCACAGCGGGAGAGCCAACGCCCGGCCCCATTCCGAACCCGGAAGCTAAGACTCCCAGCGCCGATGGTACTGCACCCGCCAGGGTGCGGGAGAGTAGGACACCGCCGAGCACCAACCACACCGCCGCCCGCCGGCTCCCCCCACACACCACCGGGGGTCGAGCCAGCGGGCGGCCCCACACCCACCACACACCACACCCACGTGGCCACCACCACCGACCAGCACCCGCTCGTTGTGGGGCGGTCCTGTAGGGCATCGGGCACGATTGTCCTGTGACACGCAATCCTGGTTCTCCTGACCTTCCTCCCCACACGGCCCCTCTGGACGCTGACCGGCTCATGCTTCAGTCAGGGGTCGTTCTGCGTCTGGGTAAGCTCATGCTCGCCTCAGGCGCAGGCTCCTACCGCGTGAAGTCCTCCATGGCGAAGGCCGCGTCCGCCGTCGGACTCGACAGGCACGAGGCGACGGTGACGATGACGGAGATCGTCACCTCCTCCTACGTCGGCGAGCGCTTCCGCACCGAGGCCGCCGAGATCAGGCGCGTGGGTGTCAACGTCGACCGCCTGGAGGCTCTGCGCCGCCTCGTCCACGACCTGCGTGCCCACGAGACCGTCGAGCACCTGGACGCGCGTCTTGATGAGATCGCCGCCCGGCCTCCCGTGTACGGCGCCGTGGTCAACGCCCTGGCCTCCGGCGTCGCCTGCGCCGGGTTCTGTTTCCTCAACCAGGGCGGTTGGGTCGAGTGCCTGGCCGTCCTCATGGCCGCGACCGCGGGCCAGGCGACGCGCCGCCACATGCTCCACCGCCACTTCCAGCACTTCTTCACCTGGATCGTGTGCGGCGTCGTCGCCTCCGGCCTCTACATGGGGGTGGTCAGCCTCCTCGCCGTCGCCGGGCTCACCGACAGCAACCACCAGGGCGGGATCATCTCCGCCATCCTCTTCCTCATCCCCGGCTTCCCGCTCGTGACGGCCATGCTCGACCTGGTGAGACAGGACTTCTCCTCGGCCGTCTCACGTGCGTCCTACGTCCTGCTGGTCATGGCCGCCGCGGGCGTCGCCGTATGGACGGTCACCTTCGTCTTCAGCTGGGAGGTCGAGGCGTCCTACACCTTCGTGCCCGAGGGGCCGGCGCTGTACGCGCTGCGCGCCCTGTGCTCCTTCGTCGCCGCCTACGGCTTCGCGATCCTGTTCAATGCCGGCCCCAAGGCGGCCGGTCTTGCCGCCGTCGTCGGTGCCGTCGCCAACACGGGTCGGCTCCTTCTCATTGACGAGCTCGGCGTGCCCTGGCAGCTGGCGGTGGGCCTGGCCGCCGTGACCATCGGTCTTCTCGCCCAGGTTTTCGTCTCGCGCGCCTCCCTGTCTCGCGTGGCCCTGTCGGTTCCGGCGGTCGTCATCATGATCCCCGGCGTGCCCTTCTACCGGGCGGTCTCCGCCCTCAACGACCAGACCGTTGACTCCCACGTCGCGGTCGGCACAGCCGCCACGAACCTCACGGAGGTGTTCTTCGTCGTGACCGCCATCGGCGTCGGGCTCGCCATGGCGCGCATCCTCACCGACCGCATGTGGAGTCACGACGTGCCGACGTCGGAGCCGGTGGTCCTGCCGCCTGACGCCTCCGAGCAGGCGCCGACGCGGCCCTGAGACGGTGCTCAGACGTGGGAGGGGCGGCCACCATCGGTGGCCGCCCCTCCCACGTCTCCGCCTGGAGGTGTGCCTACAGCCCACCCAGGACCTGGGCGATGAAGATCTTCGCGATCATGGCCACCGGGTAGACCATGGCGTAGCCGAGGGCCACGCGCGGGTCCGAGCCGGTGCGCTCGTTGGCGAAGGCGAGGACCGCCGGCTGGGTCTGGGCGCCGCCCAGCAGGCCGGACAGGCGCGTGCCGCCCATCTTGACGATCCAGCGCATCGACGCGTACAGGCCCAGACCGACGATGGTGGTGATGACGAAACCGGTGACGAGGATCTTCCACCAGTCGCCACCGATGAAGGCGTTGGCGATCTGACCGCCGGCCTTGGTGCCCGCCTGGGCGAGGAAGACGAGCAGGCCGAGCTCGGCGAGCACCGCGGTGGCGGTGAAGGGCAAGGCGGTGACGAAGTTCTTGATACGGCCGATCTTGCCGAACACGAGCCCGACGAGCAGGGTTCCTGCCGCCGACCCGATGGAGAAGGTCGCGCCCGTGGGGGTGAGGAACTTCCACTCACCGATGAAGATGCCCAGCGCCATCCCCAGGCCCAGGGCCACCGGATTGATGGAGGACAGGCCACGCGAGGAGTCGCCGAAGAACTTCGAGATCTCCTTCATGCGGCCGGTGGGGGCGACGACACGCACACGGTCACCGAGCTGGAGGACGAGGTCAGGGGTGCCGACCATGTCGGTGTCGCCACGGCGCACGCGCGAGATGGTCGCCTCAAAGGCGTGGTCGACCGCGAGGTCGGCGATCGTGTGGCCCGCGATCTTGGGGTCGGAGACCGTGATGCGACGGAAGTCGAGGTAGCGCCGGTCCTCGATGAGCGAGTGGGAGGAGCCGTGGCCGAGCGCCTTGATGACCTGGGAGACGGCGTCCTGGGTGCCGACGACGGTGACGAGGTCGTCGAGGTGGACACGGTCCTCAGGCTTGGGACGCATGATCGGCCCGGTCTCGCCCCGGCGCAGGCGCGAGAAGCGCAGCTCGCCGGAGACGGTCGTGAGGATGTCACCGATCGTGGGGGAGTCCTCGCGCTCGACACGGATGGTGCGGTTGACCAGGGGCGAGGGCTTGTCCTTGTCCGCGCGCCGGTAGCGCAGGGCGAGCAGGCAGAAGAACAGCATGCCGATGACGCCGTAGAGGTAGGCGACCGCGTAGCCGACGGTGGCGATGACAGCGCCGTCGGGGTTGCCCGCCAGGTTGGCGGCGTTACCCGCGGCCGCCAGGGCGGGGGTGTTGGTGATGGCACCGGCGTAGGTACCGGCGATGAGTGCCGAGTCCATTCCCAGGGCCCGGCCGACGCCCACGCCGGCAGCCGCGGCGACGATGAAGGCCAACAGCATGAGCGCCAGCGGTCCGACGGCCGTACGGATGACGTGGAAGAAGTTCGGGCCGGACTGGACACCGATCGCGAAGGTGAAGATCGCCAGACCGAGGATGCCCATGGCGCGCGGCACCTCAATGACGACGCCCTGGGACATGCCCCAGGCGGCAAGACCGATGCCGGCGAAGAGCACGGCGGCCGCACCGAGGCTGATTCCCTTGATCTTGATGTGCCCGACGAGCATGCCCAGGCCGATGAGAAGGAACAGCACGAGGACGGGATTGTCCGCCAAGTGGGGGAGGACGGGGATCACGATGGTGTGCCAGCCTTTCGTGCGCCCTGCCGGTGGGCCCGGGCGCGGATAGAGAGTCGTGCGGGGACCACGGGAATTGTCTCATCAGCACGTGACCGAGGCCTGGACTTCGGTCCGCTCTGAGACCGAGGGGTGGTGCAGTGTCCCACGCGCCGGGCGCGCTCCCGCCCCTGCTGCGCGGCGAGAACGCGCACGACCCCCGTCATCCCGGCCCACAGTCCGTGATTCCGTGATGTGAGACGGCGGCGCCCCGGTATGACTCGGATCGTGGGACGGCATAACGTTGGCGCCACCGGCCCCGGGTGTGAGCCCCGGGCCGCCGAGCCGAGCAGACAGGAGGGCAGGATGGCACGCCAGCAGGCACCGTCGGCCGATGACCGGCAGGTGATGACAGGAGCGGCCGCGCTCGTACGCGCTCTCGAGGACGTCGGGGTGACGGACATCTTCGGTATGCCCGGCGGCGCGATCCTCCCCTTCTACGACCCGCTGCTGGCCAGCGAGAAGATCCGCCACGTCCTCGTGCGCCACGAGCAGGGCGCGGGTCACGCCGCCGAGGGCTACGCGCTCGTCACCGGGCGCGTGGGCGTGTGCGTCGCCACCTCGGGTCCCGGGGCGACCAACCTCATCACCGCCATCGGTGACGCACACATGGACTCCGTTCCCATGGTCGCCATCACCGGCCAGGTCGGTGCTCGCGCCATCGGGACCGACGCGTTCCAGGAGGCGGACATCGTCGGCGCGACGATGCCCTTCGTCAAGCACTCCTTCCTCATCACCGACCCTGAGGAGATCCCCACGCGCGTGGCCGAGGCCTTCCACCTCGCCTCCACCGGACGACCGGGGCCGGTGCTCATCGACGTCTCGAAGAACGCGCAGGAGGGCCGTATCGAGTACCGGGCCCCCGAGAAGCTCGACCTGCCCGGCTACATCCTGCCCGGCAAGCCCAACCAGCGCCGGGTCCAGCAGGCCGCCGAGGCTATCGCGGCCGCCGAGCGCCCCGTGTTCTACCTCGGCGGCGGGCTCAACCGCGCCGGGGTGCCCACCGAGGTGCTCACCGAGCTCATCGACCTCGTCGGCGCTCCCTTCACGACGACGCTCACGGCGCTCGACGTCCTTCCCAGCGACCACCCGCTCAACCTCGGCATGCCCGGTATGCACGGCACCGTCGCCGCCGTCGGCGCCCTGCAGCGCGCGGACCTGCTCGTGTGCCTCGGCGCCCGCTTCGACGACCGCGTCACCGGCAAGGTGGACACCTTCGCCCGGCGCGCCAGTGTCATCCACGTCGACGTCGACCCCGCCGAGATCTCCAAGATCCGCACCGCGGACATCCCGATCGTCGGCGACCTCAAGGACGTCGTCCCGGCCCTGAGCGCGGCCTGCCGGGCCCAGTTCGACGCCGAGGCCCGTGCGGACACCGACCAGTGGCTCACGGAGGTCGCCCACATCCGGGCCACCTACCCGACGACCTGGACGGACACCGACGACGGCCTGCTCCAGCCGCAGGAGGTCATCACGCACCTGGTGGCCAGGGCCCCGCGCGACACCATCTGGGTCACCGGCGTCGGCCAGCACCAGATGTGGTCCGCCCACTACCTGAGGTTCAACCGGAACCGCTCCTGGCTCACCTCTGCGGGCGCGGGCACCATGGGCTACGGCGTGCCCGCGGCGATGGGCGCCAAGGTCGGGGCGCCCGACCGCCCCGTGTGGCTCATCGACGGTGACGGCTGCTTCCAGATGACCAACCAGGAGCTGGCCACCGCCACGCTCAACAACATCCCGATCAAGGTCGCCATCATCAACAACTCGTCGCTGGGCATGGTCCGCCAGTGGCAGACGCTGTTCTACGGACAGCGCTACTCCAACACGGACCTGCACACCGGGGCGGGCACCGCACGGGTCCCGGACTTCGTCAAGATGGCGGAGGCCTACGGCGCGGTCGGGCTGCGCTGCGAGCGCCTGGAGGACGTCGACGACGTCATCGCCCAGGCCAACGCGATCAACGACCGCCCCGTCGTCATCGACTTCATCGTGTCCGCCGACTCCCAGGTCTGGCCGATGGTCGCGGCAGGCGTGTCCAACGACGAGATCCAGATCGCCCGGGGCATGAGCCCCACGTGGGAAGAGGAGTGAGAGACGTGGCCGAGAAGCACACGCTGTCCGTCCTGGTCGAGAACAAGCCCGGCGTGCTCACACGCGTGTCGGCCCTGTTCACCCGACGCGGCTTCAACATCCACTCCCTGGCCGTGGGCCCCACGGAGCACGAGGACGTCTCGCGCATCACGGTGATCGCGGACGCCGAGGGCCTGGCGATGGAGCAGGTGACGAAACAGCTCAACAAGCTCGTCAACGTGCTCAAGATCGTCGAGCTCGACCCGCGGACCTCCGTGTGCCGCGAGCTCTACCTCATCAAGGTCCGCGCCAACGACTCCAACCGCACCGCGGTTCTTCAGATCGTGGACCTCTTCCGCGCGCATGTCGTCGACGTCTCCCCGACGTCGGTGGTCATCGAGACCGTAGGCTCAGAGTCCAAGGTCAAGGCGCTGCTGGAGTCCCTCGAGCCCTACGGGGTCAAGGAGATCGTCCAGTCCGGCGCTGTCGCCATCACGCGCGGCCCCCGTTCCATCACCGATCAACTCAAGGAGAAGTGAGACATCACCATGGCAGCTGAGAAGTTCTACGACGACGACGCCGACCTGTCCATCATCCAGTCCAAGAAGGTCGCGGTCATCGGCTACGGCTCCCAGGGGCACGCCCACGCGCTCAACCTGCGTGACTCCGGCGTCGAGGTCGTCGTCGGCCTGCGTGAGGGCTCGGCCTCGGCCGCTAAGGCGCAGGAGGCCGGTCTGCCGGTCAAGCCCGTCGCCGAGGCCGTCGCCTGGGGCGACGTCATCGTCGTGCTCGCCCCGGACCAGGTCCAGGCTGCTCTGTACACCGAGCAGATCGAGCCCAACATCAAGCCTGGCTCGGCCCTCCTGTTCTCCCACGGCTTCAACATCCACTTCGGCTACATCAAGCCTGCCGCGGACATCGACGTCATCATGGTCGCCCCGAAGGGCCCCGGCCACACCGTGCGTCGCGAGTTCGAGGGCGGCCGCGGCGTGCCGGTGCTCGTGTGCGTCGAGCAGGACGCGACCGGCGCCGCCTGGCAGACCGCGCTGTCCTACGCCAAGGCCGTCGGCGGCACCCGTGCGGGCGCCATCAAGACGACCTTCCGTGAGGAGACCGAGACGGACCTCTTCGGCGAGCAGGCCGTCTTGTGCGGAGGCGTCTCCCAGCTCATCCAGTACGGTTTCGAGACGCTCGTCGAGGCCGGCTACCAGCCCGAGATGGCGTACTTCGAGGTCTGCCACGAGCTCAAGCTCATCGTCGACCTCATTGTCGAGGGCGGTATCTCCAAGCAGCGCTGGTCCTGCTCCGACACCGCCGAGTACGGCGACTACGTCTCCGGCCCGCGCGTCATCACCCCCGACGTCAAGGAGCACATGAAGGAGGTCCTGGCCGACATCCAGGACGGCTCCTTCGCCAAGCGCTTCATGGACGACCAGGCCGCCGGCGCGCCGGAGTTCAAGAGGCTCCGCGCCGAGGGCGAGGCCCACCCGATCGAGAAGACCGGCCGGGAGGTCCGCTCCATGTTCGCCTGGCGCTCCGAGATCGACAAGGACTACACCGAGGGCTCCGTCTCCCGCTGACTCCTGCTGATTCCCGCTGAGGCCGGGCCGGCAGGCCCGGCTGTCGCCTGACGTCCCGCCGGCCCGGGGTCCCTCGCAGGACGACGACGTCGCCCGCTCCTGGCGTCCCCGGCAGCGCGCCCGCTGCCGGGGACGCTCTGTGGCGCCCTCGCCTCCGGTTCGGGGCCTCCCTGAGGGAGCCCCGAGGTTTCCCCGGCGGTCGTGCGAGTGATCTTGCGCCCGAGACCTGGGCAGGAACGACACCGCATCGTTACATTACTCTCATGAGTACTCCCCATACTCGCCGTGTCGCCTGCGTCGGCACCCTCATGCTGACCCTCGGGCTGTCCGGCTGCAGCGCCGGTCTCACGGACAACCCACTGACCGACTCGGAGGTCTCCGCCTTTCTGACGCAGGCGACGGATGCCGCTTCCACCTCGCACGGGAACGCCTTCGAGGCGACCGTGGCGGCGGCTCAGGAGCAGCGCTCCGCGATCACGGGGACGGCCGCTCTCATCCAGGCCCGGAGCGAGGCCAAGCGCGCCTCGGCCGATCTCAAGACCAGGATCGATGCGATCGCGTCGGCGATGACCAGCGAGGAAGCCGGCGACATCGACACCAAGAAGAAGGCCCTTGACGAAGCGCTCAAGGGCGACAGCGTGGATCGCATCCACACCGCGCTGACCGACTACACCAGCGCGGTCGAGGCCGCCGAGGTAGGCGTCGCCTCCCGGCAGCTCGCCTCCGGCGACGAGCAGACCCCTGAGCCGGGCGACACCATCGAAGCGGGACAGGCCGGTGAAACGGGATACGCCGGCGGCGCCGATCCGGGGACCTCCGCGGACGCGGGAGCGGGCGGGGCCGCGACCGATCCGGGGACCGCTTCGCAGCCCGAACCGGAGCCATACGCACCCGGCGACGCGGGAGACCCGGGGCCCGACAGCCCCCCGGAGCCGCCTGCTCCCGCTGCCCCGGAGTCACCCGTCGCCCCAGAGCCGACCCTGCCCGTTACTCCCGACCCGGTGCAGCCCATCGAGCCCGATCCGGAGCAGCCCGTCACTCCTGGCGACCCGGTGCAGCAGTAACCGGCCTCAGTGAGTGGGCTGCGCCGTCGCGGAGGCTGTCGGCGAGGGAGTCGTCCCCTGCGGCGTCCCGGTCGGCGCCGTCGCCGGCGCGGTGCTCGCGGGGTGCGAGGTCGGCTCGCCGCCGGGCCAGCGCGACGAGCCCGAGAGCCCCGAGATGGTCATGCCCTGCATGACGGCTTCCCAGGCGTCGTCGTCGAAGGCGCCTTTCTGGCAAACCTGGGTGACGGACAGGACGACGCCGTCGGCGGACCATGCCCGCACGAAGGCCTTGCCGGTGACGTCGGAGCCGGAGACCCTGGCGCTGAAGGCGGTGGCCACGCCCGCGTAGAAGGACGATCCGTTGACGCCGGTGAGCTCGAGCCTGCTCGTCTCCTTGTAGGACTGGTAGCCCGAGCCCATCTCGTCGACCCAGCTCTCGGACAGCAGCCGGTCATCGCCCCCGGTCACGACGAGCTGGGAGCTGGTGGTCGTCGTGACGGTCACCGAGCACATTGTGGTGCGCGAGGAGTAGGTCTGCGACTGCGTTGTCGCGTCCGGGTCCGACGAGGTCGGAGACGGGGCCGCCTCTATGGTGTAGTCGGCGATCTCGGGGAAGGAGACGGTGACGGAGGAGGCGACCGTGGACTGCTCTGTCGGCACAGGGGTGGGCATGACCATGCCCGTGGGAATGACGACGGAGGTGGGCGTCGGCGTGGGCGTGGAGCCGATGAGATTGTCCAGGTCCACCTCGGCACAGGCCGCCAGGCCCGCAGCGAGGGCCACCGCGCAGGCCGCGGCCCGCACGCCTGTCCGGGCTCCAGGTATGCGCATGGCGACGACTGTACCGCGAACCTCCTCGCCGTCCCCGTCAGCAGGCGGAAGACTCACGCGATGGCGCCGCCCGAGTCGCAGGCGCCTCGCGGTGCTCGGCGGATGCGTGATGAGCGGCGTGGGCTCAGTCACACTCCTGAGGGCATTATGTGAGGCTCGTCCGTAAGCTCGACGAAAGGTTCTGAGAGGACCGCCGTATGTGATCTCATAGTTGCATGGCAGAGACTCCCTCCCCAGACCTCTCTGACGATGCTCCGACCGATGCCGACGCCACCGACTCCTCGACGGCGGACACGAAGGAGACGACGGAGAAGAAGGACAGGTCCTCCGGCGAGCGCTCCCACCGCCCCGGGCGGGGGTGGCGGGCCGCGCTGCTCTCCGTCCTCGCGATCTTCCTGGTGCTGACCCTTGCCACCGGTGGCGTCGCCCTGTGGGTGCGTCACTCGCTGAGCTCCAACTTGGAGACCATCGGGGACCCCTTCTCCGCCATCCCCACGCGGGCCCCGGAGCAGCAGGTGCCCGACGGCCAGGAGGCCGCCACGAACATCCTCGTCCTGGGGACGGACTCGCGCACCAGCGCCGGTGACCCCTCCCAGTGGGAAGCCGGCGCGCAGCGCACGGACGCCATGATGATCATGCAGATCAGCGGGGACAAGAAGGACGTCTCCGTCATGTCCATCCCGCGCGACTCCTGGGTGGACATCCCCGGGCACGGCGAGGGCAAGATCAACGCCGCGTACTCCTACGGCGGGCCGTCCTTGACGATCCAGACGGTCGAGAACCTGACCGGCATCCGCATCAGCCACTTCGTCATCGCGGACTTCGAGTCCTTCCAGAACCTGACCAACGAGCTTGGCGGCGTCACCATCAACCTCAAGGAGCCCCAGACCCTTGCGGGCACGGAGTTCCCGGCCGGCGCCCAGCACCTCAACGGCAAGCAGGCCCTGGCCTACACCCGTGAGCGCAAGTCCCTGCCGGGCGGCGACCTCGACCGCGTCAAGCGCCAGCAGACGTGGATGCGGGCCATTGTGCGAGAGGTGCTCACCGGCGGGACCCTGTCCAGCCCGACCAGGCTCTACTCCTTCCTCAAGACCGCCACCCAGACGGCCGCGGTGGACGAGTCCTTCACCATCGATGAGATGCAGAGCCTCGCCCTGGGGCTGCGCGGTCTGCACAGCAACGACATCAGCTTCATGACGGTGCCCACTAACGGCGCCGGAACGTCCCCCGACGGTCAGTCGATCGTTGAGCTCAACCCGGACGCGGACACGCCCCTGTTCCAGGCCTTCGCCACGGACACGGTCAAGGACTATCTCGAGCAGCACCCCGACGCCGTCGAGCTGCTGCCGGCGACAGTCAACTGACTCCGCTTCACTCCTCCTCTTCGAGGCCGGAGCGCTTCCTCACATGAGTCCGGACGGAGAACCATGCCCACTGTTGCCGTGATCGGTCTTGGATACATCGGCCTGCCGACAGCGGCGGTTCTGGCGAAGGCGGGTCTGGACGTCGTCGGAGTCGACGTCTCCCCGGAGCGCGTCGAGGCCGTCAACCGGGGCGAGCTGCCCTTCGCCGAGGAGGGCCTGGGGGAGGTGGTCGCCGCCCAGGTCTCGGCCGGTCGCCTGCAGGCCCAGGCTGAGACTCCTCAGGCGGACGCCTATATCGTCGCCGTACCGACACCCTTCGCAGGTGAGGATCACGAGGCGGACCTGTCCTACATCGAGGCGGCGGCGCGGCGGATCGCCCCGAGGCTCACTGGTGATGCGCTCGTCATCCTGGAGTCCACGTCGCCTCCGGGGACCACAGAGCACATGGCCGCGGCGATCCTTGGCCGGCGCCCGGACCTGTCTCTGGACGGCAGCGACGGGAGGCCCGTGGTGCACTTCGCGCACTGCCCCGAGCGCGTACTGCCGGGACGGACCATGCTGGAGGTGGTGTCCAACGATCGGATCATCGGCGGTCTGACCCCGCAGGCCGCGCAGAGGGCGCAGGACCTGTACGCCGTGTTCTGCGCAGGAGACCTGGTCCTGACCGATGCCCGGACCGCGGAGATGGCCAAGCTGACGGAGAACTCCTTCCGCGACGTCAACATCGCCTTCGCCAATGAGCTCTCCGTCATCTGCGAGCGGATGGGCATTGACGTGTGGGAGCTCATAGACCTGGCCAACCGCCATCCGCGCGTTAACATCCTGCGTCCCGGGCCGGGAGTGGGAGGCCACTGCATCGCGGTCGACCCTTGGTTCATCGTCTCCGCCGCACCGCAGGAGGCACGCCTCATCCGCACGGCGCGACAGGTCAATGACGCCAAGCCCGGGTACGTCATCGGACGGGTCCACCAGGCTCTGGAAGGCCGGGAGTCCCCAACGGTGGCGGCCCTGGGACTGACCTTCAAGGCCGACGTCGACGACCTCCGGGAGTCGCCGGCGCTGGCGATTGTTCGCGAGCTCGCGCTCTCGACGCCGGACGCGGCGATCCTGGCGGTTGAGCCGAACATCTCCGGGCCTCCAGCCGCGCTCAGAGACCTGGACTCGGTGCAGATGGTCGGGACCCGGGAGGCGATCGCCAGGGCCGACGTGGTGCTCCTCCTGGTGGACCACCGCGAGTTCCGTGATCTGGATCCTGGCATGCTGACCGGAAGAACCGTTATCGACACCCGTGGCGCATGGCGATGAGGACTCCCAGCGCCGCGCGACTGCCCTGCACCGGCCGGTGACAGTCATGAGCCTCCGGCGTCTCGCAGGGCGGATTCGAAGGAGGGCCCACCGCCCGTTGCTCAGCGTCGTCGTCCTGTGCGACGGCGCCGGGCCTCTCGCCGAGGGCGCCGTACGGTCCGTCCTCAACCAGTCGTGCAGGGATCTCGAGGTCCTCGCCGTCGTCTCCGCCGAGGACGATGCGGCCGAGGTCGTCGCCCTGCTGGCTGCTCATGACCGGCGCATCCGCCCCGTAGCGGAAGGGGACGTCGAGGATGCGATCGGGCTCGCGCGAGGCCGTCTTCTCACCGTCGTCGACGGCCATGACTCTGTCCTGGCAGGGGCCTACGAGGCGATGACGGGGGCCCTGAGGCGCTCAGGAGCGGACGCGGTGGTCGGTGCAAGTCGGTGCCTTTCGGCACTCGGCCCCAGTCGCTGCGATCCGCCTCAGGAGCACCAGGCGGCTCGCTTGGAGGAGGTCCCGGGTCTCCTGCGCGGCCCCATCGCCGGTGCGGTCCTCGCCCGCACGAGGCTGTGGGCGACCGCGCTGGACGCCACGGGCGGGCCGCGCTCCCTGCCCGAGAGGACGATCGGGGTGCTTCTGGGCGCGGGCACGCTTGACTCTCTTGACACCGAGGTTTACGCGTGGCGGAGCGGCTCCTCCGTCCCGGGGCCGAGTGCTCGCAATGATGCCGCGGCGCTGTGCGATCTCGCGGAGCGGCTCGGTGCTGCCGCCTCCGGGGAGACCGAGCCGGTGCGCAGCGGACTCTTGACGCACCGGCTCGGCCCCGACCTGGTGAGGCTCGCCGAGCGCTGCCCCCTGGAGGCGCCGGTTCTCGCGGACCGGATCCGGAGGACGGCCCGGAGCATCCTCCCCTCGGCGGAGTCCTCCATGTGGAGCGGGATGAGGCTGCTGGACCGGGTTCTTCTGTGGGTCCTCGCGCATGGCGGCCAGGAGGATCTTGAGGAGGTCCTCGGCTCCCGGGTCGAGGACTCCACCTGCGTCCCGCTGGTGGTGGGCGAGGGCGGCCTGATCGCGCAGCCGCCGGTGCTGGACCGGATCAGGGGCGTGCCGGCGCAGCTCACCGGCGTGCAGGACGCGGACCTCGTACTGCGCTGCGTCGTCGACTCTGTTGGGTGGAGCGGGCGGGAGGTGCTGGTCGTCCGAGGCGCCGCCTACATCGAGGGCGTGGACCCCGCGGACACGGGCGCACCGGTGATCGAGGCCGTCGGTCCGGACGGAAAGGTGCTCGCCCGCCGGGTCGCGTCGCGCTGCCGGTCGCCGCAGGCGGACCTGGATGCGGGGGACCCGTGGCGCTCCTACGCGGAATCCGGTTTCACCGTCGCGGTCCCCGCAGGTGAGGGGACCAGCCGCCTCCGGGCCTCCATCGCGGTAGCGAACCGGGACCTGACCTGCTGGCTGCCTGCGCCGGCGGGCTCCGCGCGGTCCGTCCCGTCTCCGAGCGAGGACGGGGAGCGTCGTGCCGCCCGCGGAGACGCTCATGGGCTCCTGGAAGTCGTGCCGCTCCTGTCTGGTGCCGCCGAGCCGGAGGCGCCTTCGGGCAACGGCCCGCACCACCGGGTGATCCTGACCGGAGCCGGCCTCACGAAGGGCGGTCGATTGCGACTCAGCGGGCGCAGCACGGGACTGGACGGAGGCTTTGACCTGCTCCTGGTCTCCTCCCGCGGGCGGGTTCGAGCGGCCGCTGTGCCTGAGACGGCCGGCACATGGCGAGCCGACCTCGATCTGACCGAGCCGACGACGGCGAGAGGCGCCTACTCGCTGCGCTGGGAGAGTGCGGACGCCTCAGGCGCGTGCGCGGTGGGGGAGGACCTGGACGGGCCCGCGACAGAGCTGAGCGGTTCCGTGCGCAGCGCCAGGCTCGTCGCGCACAGGGACGGTTCGGCTGCCGTCACCGTCATGGCCCCGCTGAGCGTGACCGAACGCTCCCGGCGCGGGCGTCAGCTGCTCGTGGAGCAGGACATGGGTCCACTGGTGAGAGGCGTCTTCCTGGAGTCCTTCCGCGGGCGCAGCGGGGGCGACAACCCTGCGGCGATCTGCGCCGATCTCGTCTCGCACGGGCTGGACGCACCCGTGTGGTGGTCGGTTGAGGACGGGACGGTCCCGGTTCCGTCAGGAGCAGACGCTGTTGTCGTGGGATCCGAGCCGTGGCTCCGGGCCCTGCGCACGGCGCACGTCATCGTGACCAACGACAATCTTCCGTCTTGGTTCTCCAAGCGCGAGGGGCAGCGCCTGCTCCAGACCTGGCACGGAACGCCCATCAAACGGCTCCTGAACGACGCCGCGCCGGGGGCGGTCTCGCTCGTCTACCGGCGGCTCATGGCCAGGCAGGTTCCCCAGTGGGATCTCCTGCTGGCCCAGAACGAGGAGGCTCGCCGCAACCTGTGCTCGGCCATGGGCTACACGGGCGACGTACTGGTGGGGGAGTACCCGCGCAACGCCGGACTGCTCGGCGGTACCCGGGTGCGGTACCAGGTGCGTGCCGAGCTGGGAGTGCCGGAGGAGAGCCCGGTGCTCCTGTACGCGCCGACGTGGCGGGAGTCGTTCCGCGGCGCCGACGGGGCGGGGCCGGGGAGCCTCCTCGACGCGAAGGCGCTGGCCCAGCGTACGGGAGCAGTCGTCCTGGTTCGCAGCCACCACATGAACAGGTGGCGGGCGGAGCACAACGGCATTGCGCAGGTGATCGACGTGAGTGGGCACCCCCGGGTGGAGGACCTCATGCTGGCGGCTGACGTCCTTGTTACCGACTACTCGAGCATCGTGTTCGACTTTGACCTGACCGGCAGGCCCATCGTCATCTACGCCCCCGACCTGGAGAGCTACCGGGACGTGGAGCGCGGCCTCTACGGCGGGTGGCCGGAGGCGGCGGCGTGGCCACTGGCCCGCACGCAGTCGGAGCTGGAGGCCGTGCTCCGCCGGGCGCTGGCGTCTCCCCGGTCCGCGGGGAGCGTGGATCCCGCTCCCGTTAAGGAGAACCTGGCCCGGATCCGCCGGTGGATTCTGGACTCGCTCGACGGAAAGGAGCCGATATGACGGATCGTCCCGATCCGGGCTGTGAGTTACGTCCCGAATGGTCGGGCGCCTCGATACGGGTGGCATCAGCTGAGAGGATTACGGAACAATAACCGCGATGCCCTGCGCCTCCCTGCGTGGGCGAACCACTCATGAGGAGCTGCCTTGATGAAACGCGTCATCACCTACGGCACCTATGACCTGCTGCACTACGGTCACATCGAGCTGCTGAGGCGCGCCAAGGCCCTGGGGGACTACCTCGTGGTGGTGCTGTCGAGCGATGAGTTCAACGCGGGCAAGGGGAAGAAGGCATATTTCTCCTACGAGGAGCGCAAGGCGATGCTGGAGGCCATCCGGTACGTGGACCTCGTGGTGCCGGAGTTGACCTGGGACCAGAAGCCCGAGGACGTGAGGAAGTACGACATCGACGTCTTCGTCATGGGGGACGACTGGACCGGAAGGTTCGACGAGCAGCTCTCGGGCCTGTGCAAGGTCGTTTACCTTCCCCGCACGCCCGAGATATCAACGACCCAGATCAAGAACGACATGCAGGTCAAGTTGGCCTGAAGGAGAGTTGATCGAAATGAGTTTCAAAACTCGAATCGCGCGACAGGTCAGGCGCGCTGGCGGAGATCGTGTCATAGACTCGAGAATAGTCCGCCGAGTATTCCGCGCACCTATGTACCGGAAGTACTTTCAGGAGAAGCCGATCACCCGGTCCTCATCCTCGAGAACAGCACCTGCGGCGCGGCCTCGGGGCGGCGAGACTACTGGCCCGCCATCGTCCACCGGAACTGCCGCGTCCGCTGGTCGGCACAAAGAGACTCGGGTTGGTCCTCTTCTGTCGGTGATTGTGCCGGCGTACAACGTTGAATGTTATCTGGGCGCGTGTCTGAGTTCTGTGGTGGAGCAGAGCCATAAGAACCTGGAAATCATTATCGTGGATGATGGCTCTTCGGACTCGACAGGGCGTATTGCGGATGAAATCGCTGCCGAAGACGCCCGCGTCCGCGTTATACACAAGGAGAATGCTGGTCTCGGGGCGGCGCGAAACTCTGGTCTCGCAGCTGCGACGGGCGACTATGTCACTTTTGTCGATTCAGACGATGAAGTTCCGGTCCGTGCGTACGAGCGCATGGTGTCAGTGCTGGAAAAGAGCGGCTCTGATGCCGCGTCGGGAGCCATATGCCGTTACAATAGTCAGCGTGAATGGGTGCCGGACTGGGTTAAAGAGGTGCATGGAGAACACAGGGAAGGGGTTCGGGGAAAAGATTTTCCCGAGATTTTCTGGGATCTTTTCGTATGCAACAAGATTTTTCGCAGAGACTCATGGGACAAATATGTAGGAGAATTTCCTGAGGGTGTCCTTTATGAGGACCAGGAATGTACGGCGAAAATGTTTGCAAAAGGAGCCGCGTTCGATCTCCTTGAAGACTGCGTCTACCGGTGGCGCCTGCGCGACGACGGATCGTCGATCACGCAGAACAAGTCGAGTGTCGATGATCTTGTCCAGCGTATGGATGTTGCGCGCACGGTTCAGCCCGTTATCGAGTCCTCGCGGGAGCCCGCACTTATTGACTACTGGTACTCGAAGCTCCTCTGCGAAGACCTGTTCTATTACTATCGGGAAGTCCCTCGCGCGCTCCCCGAGTTCTGGGACGCTCTTGTCGAGGGGGTGCGGGAGTTCTATAGAGACGACCGCGACTACACGTTCTCGAGATGGCCGCTTGAGCGTCGCCTGATGGTTCTGGCACTTGTGCGGGATGATAAGAACGCATTCTATCGAGTACTGCTCGACTCTCAAGAGCGGGGGACTAGAGCCCGCACAATCCATGACGGCGCTACTTACAAGCAATGGGTGCCTGCTGTCGATGAGTTCCTGGATCCAGTTCCCGACTCGTTGCTGACACTGAAAGATGCGGACGCAGTAGACTCCGAAGCGATCGTATCGCAAGTGGAGTATATTCCGGGGGGAGGTTTGCGCGTCACCGGATGGACCTACTTTCAGGGAGTAGATCCTGAGCCGAACCGGTTGCTGTCCGCGTATCTTCAGGGAAAGGACGTCGGCAACGCCCGTGATGTTCGTATTCCCGTAGATGTCGAGCGGGAGTCTCTTCCGGAGGCAGACTCCGTGGCTGGTGATCCTTATACCTCGTATGCCGACGCAGGGTTTATCCTGTCTATTTCCGAGAAGATGGTATCTGAGGTCGCACAGTATTCTACCAGTACGCAGGGCGACACGTTTGAGCTGCACCTGCGTCTTGCTGAGTCTGGAATCGATCGCGACGTCACCGTTCGCAGGGTGCTCACGAATGGTACTGGGGGTTCGCTGAGGGCTTCCGTCCTCCAGGAGGATGGTGCTCGTCTTGTGCCTGAAGTCTTACGTCCGGGATTTGGTTTCAGGGCGCTGACGCCAAGATTTGTGGCGGAGGATATTTTGGTGGACAAAGGCATCATCAGAGGCCGTATCAGACTGAATAATCCCTTGCCGGTGCAGGTAGTCGACCGTTTCCTGTCGGGGCCGCTCAAGTTGGTGGTAGTCCAAGGCGCAGACACTCTTGTAGAGGGTGCGATGTCCGCCGTCGATGGTGGATCCAGGCATGCATGGGACTTCTGTCTTCGTTTGCCCGAACGGCACAACTTCGGGTCGTCTAAGAACACGCAGAACTTTTTGCTCGAGGTTCGCGGCGGTGATGGTGAGGGTCCAAGAGCCCCTGTAGCCGTGGAGGACGTTGCGACGATCGATTTTAACGCCCAGAAGTTCGCGTTGACGGCGACACCCTACGGATATGCCGAGATTCAGGACGTCAATCAGCATGGTTCGGTTGACCGGATTGAATTGATTGGAGGAGATACTCAAGTTCTGCTCGCTGGCGCGGTGTACCTGGACGGCGCGGAGATTCGGCAGACCACTCCCTCATTCGCGCTCGTCGGTAAAACACGCAACCTCTATCCGGCTTCGCTGTCCTTTGACGCCCTGCGAGGACGTTATGAGGTTGTGTTTGACCTGTTCGAAGAGGATATTGATGGCCGGAGGGTCAGCGTAGGCAGTCAGGGCTACATTTTTGAGATCTTGACCGCGACCGGTAGGAAGTTGCCCGCCTCAGTATGGCTCCGCCGTTCGGCGGAGCTTGATGCGCAGCTCCCTCTCAAACGTTTTGTTGGAAATACGCGCGTCATATTCATGTCTGCTGGCCGACATGGCCTATCGATTCAGGTCGGGGCGGCTATCGGCTCCGATAGCTCCGGCAGTCTCGCCCAGTACCAGCATGCGAAGAACAATTTCGGCGGTAAGGCACGGCGCATCGAGGACGCCGCTTTCTTCGAGTCGTTCGGTGGGCGCGGAGTGACGGATACCCCGAAACGTCTGGATAAGTACCTGGCCGCGCACCATCCGGAGATTCTTCGATATTGGAGCGTTCGAGACGGGTCGGTCGCGGTTCCGGAAGGGGCAATCGCCCTGACGGCGTACTCTAAAGAGTGGTACGAGCATCTTTCGAGATCTCGGTATCTGATTAACAACAACAACTTTCCGTATTACTTCCGTAAGGATCCGGATCAGGTATACATTCAGACGTGGCATGGCACTCCGCTTAAGCGGATCGGGAATCATGTTCCGTCTGGGAACCTGTCGTTGTCCTACCGTCAGCTCATGCTTCGAGAGGTCAACTATTGGGACTACCTGGTTGCGCAGTCTCCATGGGCGGCACCCATTCTTTCGGATGCGTTCGGTTTCTCGGGGGAGACAATTGCCCTGGGATATCCTAGGAACGACTCTCTTTTGCAGGGCGACGTGTCGGAGTATCGACGGTGCAAGGTGAGGCGGCACCTCGGTATCGGTGACGGTCAGTTGACGGTTCTGTACGCGCCGACGTGGCGCGACGATAAGAAGGCCGCGAATGGGCACTACGCTCAGACGCTGTATCTTGACTACAACGAGTTCAGAAAGAGGTACGGAAAAGACGTCGTCATACTTCAGCGTGGTCACATCAATACGGCTTTTGCACAGACCGAACGTTATCCTTCCAATGTTGTGGATGTCAATCGCTATTCGGACATCAACGATCTTTACTTGGCTGCCGATATCCTGGTAACGGACTACTCGTCCGTGATGTTCGACTACGTCGTGACGGCTAAGCCCATCGTCTACTTGGCGCCGGATCTCGCGCATTATCGCGATGTGACTCGTGGCTTCTACTTCGACTTTGAGCGCACGGCCCCGGGGCCGATTGTCTCCACAACCCGGGAGGTCATCGAGGTGATCGATTCCATGTCGAGCGTTCAGCGCAAGTATTCTGAGAAGTATGAGAAGTTCTTGACGAGGTTCGCTCCTCTTGACGACGGCTACGCTGGTGAGCGTGTTGGAGACAGGTTTTTTTAATTGATTCATGATCCGTTATCAGGAGGCCGAGCTTGATTCCTAAGGTGTGGCTGTACTGGGACTCCCCGGGTGAGGGGAGAGATCCGGGATATATCTCGCTGTGTCGGGAGACCATTGTCAAATGGGCCCGGCCTTATGACGTGATCGTTCTTGACAAGAGTACTGCGAGTCAATGGGTTGAAGGCCTCCATCCTGCGTTCGGCGACATCCCGGTCATTGCGCACCGTGCGGACTACGTCCGTGCTGCGTGCCTGGCCGAGAACGGCGGGATTTGGCTTGACATAGATACCGTTGTTCTCAAACCATTATCGCTCATATGGGCGCTTACTTCGGTTAACGGTGCCGTGTTTTACGGGTGGAAGCCCAGGCAGCCGAGCATCGGCATGATTGCCGCCGTACCTCGGCATCCGATTCTGATCGCATGGCGGGAGGCTATAGAACGGCAGATAGATAAGTCGCTGTCGCAGCGATGGGCGGGGTTTGGCTACGACCTTTTGTGGCCGATCGCAGAGCACGGTGGATTTACGCAGATTCCACGGGAGGCTTGTGCTCCTACTCACTGGACCGAGACCGGTTTGTTTTCGTCTCGGCGAAGTGCGAGCGAGTTTGTTAGCGATGAGACCCTTATGGTTCAGCTCTATAATCGTGGGCTTTCAGTTAAGATGGGGGAGATGGCTGCGACAGACATTGTGGAAGGCTGTAGTCTTCTCTCCAGTTTGTTCAAGATGTCCAGAGATGACTCGATTGACTTACGATCGGCGGCTATCGCGGCAGCGTGCGCTTCGATCTCTGTTAACGCCATGAGGAGTCTCGAGCCCGATTTCTGTCCCGCGCGATGGGTTGACGGCAGGGCTCTTATCAACGCGGTTGTCGGTAGCTACAATGCCCTCAGCCGTGCCGAGGGTTCCTGGGGAATAGGCGGTGATCGCTGAATGGCGAGATTTGTGCTTAGTTCGAGCATCGAGCTCGAGAACTTCCTTGCCGATCGCAAGATCTATATGGGCGTCAGGAGCGGATGGGGGCGCAGGGCTGTATCGATAGCTGTCGACGACTCGATTGAGATAGAACCCTATGTAGGCTTCTATGCGGGCGGTGCTCTAGCCACCGCCGGGTGCTTCACCTATTCCCAGTCCGTGTTGCCTACGGGAATGAAGATAGGGCGTTTCTGCTCGATCGGCGAAGGGGTGAGAGTGCAGAAAAGCGTTCCGGATACCGGCTGCTTGACGACATCCAACTTCGCGTACGAGCGGGGAGGCCCTGTATACGCTGCGGCTGGAAGAGACTCCGCTCTTGCGGATCCTTGTTCTCGGTCTCATGTCTGGAGGCGTCTTCCGAGTATTGGAAACGATGTTTGGGTCGGTCGTGATGTCTTGCTTTTTCGGGAGACTACAGTCGGTGATGGCGCGATCGTGATGGACGGTAGTGTCGTCGTAGACGACGTTCCGCCTTTTTGTGTCGTTCGCGGTAATCCTGCACAGATTGTTGATGTGCGTTTCGATGTTGCCCTGACGGATCGGATTCGGCGCGCGCCATGGTGGAGTCTTCCACCTCATTTGATCTCCGGGCTCCCTCTGCGTGACGCCTTGGCCTGCGTTGAACAGGTTGAGGAATTTATGGAGTCTGGCGTCGCGGAGTACCGTCCGGATAGACTTCTGGGGTCGGATCTGCGTGTGTTCGCGGCCTAGTTTGTAGGGTGGTCACGCAATTGTTCTGTACCGATGATGAATTGATGGCTGTTGTACCGAAGGCGCAGTGATGCGTTTTATTTCTTGGGCGTGTCACCTCGCTGCTGATCGGCTCCGCACAGTTCGACGGTCTGTGTGGCACCTGCGGCACGGCGGTGTCGCCGGGCTCAAGGAGTACCGGCGGCGCCGGCGGGCGTCGGCGTGGGCTCGACCGGTCGGGCGCCGTCGCGGGCGCAAGGGGGAGGCCGCCTTCGCAGAGTGGCCCGTCCCCGACCCGTCATCGGCTGCTCCCCGGCACGACGTCACGGTGGGCGTCATCGCCGACGAGTTCACCGCGCTCGCCCTCCAGTACGAGTGGCGCGCTGTGCCGCTCACGCCCAACCGGTGGCGCGAACAGGTCGAGGACACGCCGATCGACTTCCTCTTCGTCGAGTCCGCCTGGCACGGCAACGCCGATGCCTGGCGCTACCGGATCATCGGCCCCAGGGGCCCGTCCGCGCACCTTCGGGAGCTGGTAGCCGCCCTGCGCTCCACCGGCGTCCCCACCGTCTTCTGGAACAAGGAGGACCCCGCCCACTACGACGAGGCCATCGACACCGCCCGGCTGTTCGACTGGGTCTTCACCACCGACGAGACGCTCCTGGACCGCTACCGGCACGACCTCGGCCACGATCGCGTCGGCACCCTGCCCTTCGCCGCCCAGCCGGCCATCCACAACCCCGTCCGGCTCCTCGGCGACGACGGGCGCCCGACTCCACTGCGGGACATCGCCTTCGCCGGCACGTACTTCGCCCACAAGTACCCCGAGCGCCGCGCCCAGATGGAGATCCTCCTCGGCGCAGCCGTCGATGCGTCGCCCCGGCTGGCCACCGGTCTGGACATCTTCTCCCGCTACCTGGGGGCTGATCCCACCTACCAGTTCCCCGCCCCCTACGACGCCCACGTGCGCGGCTCCCTCGACTACCCCCAGATGCTCAGCGCCTACCGCGGGTACAAGACCTTCCTCAACGTCAACTCCGTTGTCTCCAGCCCCTCCATGTTCGCCCGACGCATCCTGGAGATCACCGCCTGCGGCACCCCGGTGGTCACCACCCCCAGCGCCGCCACGGGAGCATTCCTGCCCGCCGGCGCTCTCGCCGTCGTCGAGGACCGCGACCAGGCACGGCACGTCCAACGCGCCCTGGTCTCCAACCCCGCCCTGCGCGACCGCATGACCTACCTCGCCCAGCGCGAGATCTGGAGCCGCCACACCTACAGCCACAGGGTGGACGCCGTCCTGACCGCCATCGGCATGGGGGAGAGGACCTGTCGACAGCCCACCATCGCTCCTCTCATCTCCACGATCCGGCCCCGGCAGGTCCCGCACGTCCTGGCCACCCTCGCCGCGCAGAAGCAGGTGGCCCAGCAGCCCATCGTCCTCACCCACGGCTTCACGCCCGACCCGGCGCTCACCGCGCGCGCCCGGGAACTCGGCCTGGGCATCGACTGGATCGAGACGCCCGCCTCCACCACGCTCGGTGCCAACTACAACCTCATGCTCGACCACGTCGATGCCGACTACATCGCCAAGATGGACGACGACGACCTCTACGGCGACCACTACCTCTTCGAGGCCCTCGCCGCCGCCGACTACGCCCGCGCCGAGGTCGTCGGCAAGCACGCCCACTACGTGCACCTCGCCGCAGAGGACCTCACCGTCCTTCGCTTCCCCGACTGGGAGCACCGCTACAGCGCCTTCGTCTCCGGCCCCACCATCGTCGCCCGCACCGACCTCGCCCGGCGGGTCCGCTTCCCCGACACCACCACCGGTGAGGACACCGCCTTCCTCAAGGGCTGCACCGAGGCCGGAGCCCGTATCTACTCCGCAACCCGCTTCGGCTTCGTCCAGCGCCGCAGCGCCGCACCCACCCATACCTGGGACATCTCCGGCGCCGAGATCCTCTCCACCGCCACCGTCAGCCACTGGGGCCCGCCCAACGAGACGGAGGTGCCCGGCTCATGAGCGCGCCGCCCCTCCGCCTCCTCATCGTCGGCCCCGGAGACGCCCGGGCCACCCGCAGCAGCCTCCTGTCCACTCCCCGTCCCGACGTCGAGGCGATCACCTGCTCCCATCCGGAGGCCGTGTCCCGGGCGCTCGCCGGTCTGGACGGCGGGCGGGTCCTCCTTGTGCGCGCCGGCGACACCGCGGAGGCCGGGTACCTCGCCGCCCTGCCCCGGTCCAGGGCACGCACCGTCCTCACCCGTACCCTGACCACCTGGCCCGACGGCGCCCGGGACGACAGGCCCCTGGGGTGGCGCTTCGCCTCCGGCAGCCGCACCGTCGACCTCAGCGCCGAGCCCCACGTCTTCCCCGACACCATCAGCGGAGTCCTGCTCACCGTCCCCCGCAGCGGCCTGCCCGCCTGGGACGGCGCCGGCGGCCCCGACGACGGGATCGGAGTCCTCATCCGACACATCGCCGCCACCGGCAACCGCCTTCACCTCCACGACGGCCCCGCCATCGTCCTCCAGGCCGCCAGCAGCCCCGGACCCTGGGCGGGCGTCGAGAACTACCGGCGCCTGCTGGGCGCGCTCATCCCCGACTGGCTCCAGGCCACCGGCCCCACCCCCTCCTGGGTGCACCAGTTCGTCATCCGGCGCCTCATCCAGGTCACCGACGCCGACCGCGGACTGCGCTACGCCGCCCAGCACCTCACCGCCGCGCAGCGCAGCGAGGTCGCCCTCCTGCTGCGCGGGGTCCTGGCGCGCGTCCCCGCCCACGAGATCGAGGCCTACAGCTCCACGCCGCTCGCCCTCAACCGCCGCGCGGCCCTTCTCGCCGCCGTGGGCGCCGCCCTGCCCGACCCCATCCTGCCCTCCGCCCGCAGCTTCCGACCCGACCGGCAGGTCACCTACTTCCACACCGGCCCCACCCCTCGCGAGACGTGGGCGGTCGACGGCGCTCCCGTCGCACCCACCTGCACCAAGACCGTCGACCACACCTACTTCGACGACGTTCTCGTCCACGAGCGCATCGTCTGGCTCCCGACCGGAACCATTACCGCCACCGTCGACGGCCTGCAGCGACGCGTCGCCCCCTACTCGGGCATGAGACGTCCCCCCGCCCCGCCGCCGGGCCCGGGGCGGCGCGCCGCTCAGCGGGTCGCCCGGTTGCGCCGCCGCGCCTCACGGATCCTGCGGCCACTCGTCTCCGGGGGGCAGGCGGCTCCGCCAGGACCCGAGACGCCCGGCTCCTCGCCGTCCGCGGGCCCCAACGCCCCCGCCCTTACCGCACCGGCGCAGACGGCCCCCACATGGCTCTACATGGACCGGCACGACTCCGCCGGAGACAACGCCGAGCCCCTCTACCGCCACGCACGCGAGCACGCTCCCGGCATCCGCCACCTTTTCGCCGTCGAGCGCGCCTGCCCCGACTGGGCGCGCCTGGCCTCCGAGGGCTTCGACCTCGTCGACCCCACCGAGGCGGCCTTCGCCTCGACGTGGCGGCAGGCCGGCACGCTCCTGCTCGCCGATGTCGGCGACCCCGTCATCAGCCGCCGGCTCGCCTCGGGTGGGACGCGGGGCGATCAGCGCGTCGTCTTCCTCCAGCACGGCATCACCATGCGGGACATGTGGCGGTGGTTCAACCTCATGCGTCTCGACGTCGTCCTGGCCGCCACCCCCGCCGAGTACGAGGGCCTCACCGCCGATCACACCTCCTACACGCTCACCGAGCGGGAGGTCTGGCTCACCGGCTTCCCCCGCCACGACTGGCTTCACCCCCTCCTGGGGCGCGACCGCGACCGCGTCCTGCTCGCCCCCACCTGGAGCCCGGAGATCTTCCGCGCCATCGACGCCGGCGCCCCGGCCGACCCGCTTCTGGACGACTTCTACCGTCCTTGGCTGGGCCTCGCCCGCGCAGCACGGCGCGCAGGGCGCAGGCCCGTGCTCTTCGCCCACCCCAAGCTCGCACTCCTGGCCCCCGGCTGGTTCGCTGCGCTCGATGCCGAGACCACCACGGGGCGTGACGTGCCCGACCAGCTCTCCCGCTCCTGGGCCGTGGTCTCCGACCGCTCCTCCGTCCTCGACGACGGCATGGTGCTCGGCGCCGTCGGCATCGTGTGGGACCCCCGCGGCGCCCCCGACACCGACCGCTACCGCGCCAGGCACGAGGCCGCCGGCGCCCTGGGCGCGGACAGCGCCGCACAGGTGCTCGCCGCCATCGACGCCGCGGCCGCAGGGCGCGTCACCGCACCGCCCGAGCTCATCGTCCCCGACGCGGGCGCCTGCGCGCGTGTCACCGCCCGCCTCCTGGAGGGCACGATCTGATGCGTCTGCTCACCCCCCGCCCACCTCGGGTCAGCCTCATCAGCGCCGTCTACGGGGTCGCCCGATACCTTCCGCGCTTCCTGAGCTCCCTCGACGCCCAGGTCCACCCCCACGACCGGCTCCAGGTGGTCCTCGTCCTGGACGGCGCCTGCGACGACTCGCCCAGCATCTGCAGGACGTGGGCGGCCACGACCGACATCGACGCCCTGGTCATCGAAACCGGCAACGGCGGGCAGGGGCGCGCCCGCAACCTCGCCCTGGACCGGGCCAACGGGAACTGGATCGGATTCCCCGACCCCGATGACTGGCTCGCTCCCGACTTTCTCCCACGCCTGCTCTCGTCGCGCGGACTCGGAGACGTGCTCCTGGTCGGCCGCACGATCATCGACCAGGACGGGCGCGAGACCGCCCACCCCCTCGACTTCCGCTTTCAGAACGGCACCATCAGGGCCGATGCCGCCCGCCTGCCCCAGGCCATCCAGCTCTCCGTCCACGAGTGCCTCATCCGCGGCAAGGAGGCCCGTTCCGCCCGCTTCCCCGAGGACCGGGAGGCTCCCACCTTCGAGGACGCCCTCTACCTGGGACGCATCCGCGCCCGCAACCAACGGATCACCTGCGTGCCCGACGCCGTCTACCACTACGAGAAACGCTCCTCGGGAGACTCCGCCGTCCAGGCCGCCTGGAGCCGCCCCGGCCGCTACACGACGCAGTTCCGCACCCGCTACCAGCCCTATCTCGATGTCACCGGGGCCGCCGCCTGGGCGCAGCAGACCATCCTGTACGACCTGGGCTGGTACGCAGGCACTGTCGACCGCGGCCAGATGCCCACCGAGCCCGAGGGGCTCGGAGCCGAGCACGCCGGCCTCATGCGAGAGCTCGTCCGCAGGCTCGACCCTCAGCAGATCCTCCGCAGCCCCTGGGGGCACCTTGGTGCCGGCGCCCGCGCCCGGATGCTTCTGTGGCACGACGCGCCCGAGGTCGCGATCGTGCGAGACGGCGCCGTCGTGGAGCTCTACACCCCGGAGGCGCGCGTCCAGGACGCGGAGCCGGTGGACTACGCGGGAGTCCTCGTGGGATACCGAGTCACCGGGCAGGAGGCCGAGCGGCTCTACTCCGGGGGCGACGCGCCGCGTGTTCCGGTCTGGCCGCGCCGACCCCGGCTCGTGCCCTGAGGCCCACCGGGGACGGGCGCCGTCGGCGGGCCTACCGCGCGCCGTGCTGCACCTCGACGGCGTCCGCCACCCACTCGTAGAGACCCGGGGTGTATTATGCGCCGGGTGGAGTGAGTGGTTTTTTTCGGACAGTGGGGACCCGGTGTTCTGGTGGCGGGATAGGATGGGACTGTGTCGAGAGTGTGGTGCTCGGATGGGCTCGGGGTTGCGGGTTGTGCGTGAGATCGTGGGTGAAGGGGCCGGACGATCGCGTCGGTGGCTGCTTGTCAGTGGTCTGCCGGCCCAGAGGAGTGGTGGGCTGGGTGGGCAGGTACCGCAGGGATCATTCCACCGCCCAGGGGTGAGGAGGGTTTTCGCAGCGAGTCGGTTGAGATCAGGAGGCTGCGCGCCTGGCTGTGCAACGCCAGGAGTGGTGATGCGAGCTGCCTGAAAAAAGTAGCGGCGTACTTCGCGAAGGGGGTGCAGAAGTGACTCGCAAGGTACGAGACCATTCACCGCCAGGAGCACAGCTATGGCTGGAATTAAACAAGGTCGGTGTGGGGTGGTGTGATTGGGAGGTGCTCGAAGTCGTAGTCGAAGGTGCGGTTGGTGATGTAGGCGGTGAAGGCCGCGAAGGTGTTCTCCGGGGCGAGCGCGCGGAGGTTGGCGATGTTGGCTTTGGCGGCGTTCCACACGTGTTCTGCGGGTCCCAGGGTCGGGGGCGTACGGGGGCATGTAGATAGGCATGATGCGCTCCAGAGCCTGGCCGGGGGCATAAAGATCGTTCAAGGCCTTGGTGTGGTGGAACCTGGCGTTGCCCAGGACGACTGCGATCTTCTTTCCCTCGTCGGTCTCGCGCGCCAGGCGACCCGTTCATGAGGGCGGGTCTGCTCGGCGTTCTGGTTTCCCTGGATCGGGTAGATCCTCATTTTCTTGGTCGTCAGGCTCAGTGCCCCGAAGAACGACTGGCTCGCCTTCTTGCGGTCTACGTACAGCTTTGTTCTCTTTTCCTTGGGAAGCCACATGCGTCGGGTCTCGGCCTCGTGGCGGGCGCGGACCTCGTCGACGGCACCAGGCCTCCCAGCCGTCCTGGAGCAGATCGTTGACCTGGCGCCGGATCTCGGCCATCCGCCTGGTGATGGCCTTCTCGTCGCGGCGCCCCACGAACGGGTCGGGGAGCTTGAGGCTCATGCCCAGAAAACGCGTGAGCAGCAGGTCAGGAGGACTCGGACCTGTACTCGACTCCGAACTTGATGGACACGACGTCCTTAAGGGCCGGGACATCCCAGAAACCGGCCTTGACTCCCGCCTCCGACGGCGGTCTACTGAGAATCTCCTCCAGCTCCTCCTTCTGCGCCCGCTTGAGCTTTGCCGCGTTCCCGCCCACGGCGTGACCGGTTACCACAGAGCCCATCCTGTATCTCCGCCATTCCGACAGCCACTCACGTACCGTCCCCTCGGCCCGCTCGACCATCTCCGCGATAATATCCAGGCCGACGCCGCGGGCAGCGTACACAATCGCCTCCGCCTTCATTCTCACCAGCTTGCAGAGTGTCCGAACGCTTCTTCCACCTGATGAGGATGTCCCGCTCCTCGTCCGTCATGTCGATCCGCATGAAGCGGTCCTGTACGAGATGCTCCGCAAACGCCAACCAGGAGTCCCGCAGCAGCTGCCCCAGAATGCCGTTTTGTTTAATTCCAGCCATAGCGCGAGAGATATTGGTGTTTATGACCCGCGCATAGATCACCCGGAGCACGATTCCGACATTATAAGTTTTTGCCTCTGTGGTGTGAGCCATGCTTGGACGATTCTGTTGGAGAGACGACGGTCAGGCCCCGTTCCTCCGGGAGCAGGTCAGGTGCGCCCCCGGGCCCGCCCCTCGCGCGACGCGGGCCGTCCGCCGGGCCACAGGGATGGACTGAGCACTGCACCCTCGCCCAGCACCCCGAGGAGCCTTACGACTATGACCTCGACTCAGCACTGACGCAGAAAACTCCGTAGGGATGTGACGGTGCCTGCGGTGTCAGCGGCGGCCACCGTCACGGTCTGCCTGCCCAGGACGCCGGTGATGGTCTGGGCCCAGGTGGCGTGGTGGCTTGGTACCTCGCCTCGTGAGCTTTGAGCCCGGTGTCGATACGGGCCCGCCCGGCCTTCCTCAGGGCGCCTGGCGTGGGCCAGGGCGGTGATGACCGCCGACGGCCTCGTGGTCCAGATGGGGGCCGATGACGGCCTCCAGGGCGGGGCGGGGTCCGGGTGTGCAGGCCGCGGACGCGGCCCGCGGTCTGGTTGACCTGACATGCCAGGCCCAGGTCGAAGGTCGTGACGGCGCGCTGGTGATGTCTGGTGAGCGTCCCCGATGGGCCCGGTCCTCGTGGCGGGAGGCGTGCACAGATAGACTCCGGGGTTAGATCAGAGCCGGAGGAGGGAAGATGACTGTCAAGGTGACGAGGCTGACCGTGGAGGACATCGAGGAGCGTCGCGCCCGCATCAGGCAGGTTGTGGACTCTGACGACTTCAGGGAGCGGCAGGCCGAAGGCGTGCTTCTCGCCCGGGAAGAGCATCTTCTGGAGGAGCTCGATGACCTGGACTACCTCCAGTACGGCCGTGTCCGCGCTCGCTGATCAGGCGAGGCGGTTCGCCGAAGAGGTCAGGGACCTGCTCTCGGAGACCGTGTGCGAGTCCCCCGTGCTCGAGTTGGAAGAGATGAGTTCGAGGGAGAGGCTGTCCGTCGTCATCAGGAGCTCGAAGAACGCTCCGCCTCTTCTGACGGTCCACTCCCGGCCCATCCTCAAGTTGGAGGTCTCCTACCGCCTCTGCCTGGCCAAGGATATGCGGTATGGCTGGAATTAAACAAGGTCGGTGTGTGGTGGTGTGATTGGGAGGTGCTCGAAGTCGTAGTCGAAGGTGCGGTTGGTGATGTAGGCGGTGAAG
>ERZ772917.456-NODE-456-length-29328-cov-5.579271_pt1 | contig 29328 bp, 30 predicted proteins | sample MGYA00511187_ERZ772917 | MGnify/ENA primary metagenome ERZ772917 (study PRJEB29015, sample SAMEA2737925) | human oral metagenome | biome: human oral; feature: human-associated habitat; material: dental | place: China | collected 2012 ...
AATTTACCCGGATTTATCGCCTTTTAGCGTCCTAACTCACAATCCTTGTTCGTCTAGGATTTTATATTTATCGCAACCGTCTTTATCTCCCAAATCGCATGCCTTGCCGAAATACTTTTTGGCTATTTTTTCGTCTCGTTTCACCCCTTGACCGTTGTGATATAAAATTCCGACATTAAAACAACCTTGTGCAATTTCAAATTCACAAGTTTTTGAAAATAACTCAGCTGCATTTTTGTAGTTTTGTTCCACACCTTGACCGTTAGTATACAAAACCCCAAGATTATAGCAGCTCATTTTTTCTCCCATCTTACAAGCTTTTAAGAATAGTGCGCTTGCCTTTTTATAGTCTTGCATAGTTCCCCGTCCTTTTTCGTATAAAACTCCTAAGTTGTAGCAGCCTGTTTCATCTCCTAATTCGCAAGCTTTGGAGAAAAAAATTCTAGCTTTTTCGTAATCTTGTTTTATGCCTAATCCTTTATTGTAAGCTACTCCTAGGTTAAAACATCCTTGGCTAATCCTTCTATCGCAGGCATTTTGAAAAAAATTTATATCTGCGAGCTTTATATCCTCGCCCGCCGCAAACAAAACCATAGCGCAGGCGAGCGCCGCGATTAATCTTTTCATAAATTTACTCCTACCAAAATTTTTATCGGTATTTTATAAAATTTAGCATTAAAAAAAGGCAAATTTTCATTAAAGGTTTGAAATTCGAGCAAGCCTGATTGTTGCCGAGTTTGCTCAAAATCGCACCGTAAAGAAAGCCGTCAAATTTAGTCTATTTAGGGTAAATTGAGCGCCAGACGCCGCCGTAAAAACCCGTAAATTTGCTCGCTTGCACCCAGAAATTTGCCGCCAATAACCACGGAAAATTTGCCACGCATAAGATCGTATCGCTGCTGCCATCATGTTTCCCTAAATCTTAGCGTAAAATTTCGCCGTAGCAATGCCGCAGCGACATAATCTCGTTGCCGCCACTATGCCGCGCCGCCCGCAGCGATATTGCGCCGATATAATTTCATTGCCGTAGCCTCGTTGTCGCAGCTATAGTTTCGTTACGGTGTCGATAGAATTTCGCCACCGCCGATACTCTCATCGTCGCAGCAATGTCGCCTCGCTACCGCGCCCGTCGCAAAGTTTCAAATTTTACTTTTTATCGTGGTTTTTAACCAGATACTCGATGATATTTACAGCATTATCGATGCCGCAATACGACGTGTCGATGCAGATATTGTAGTTGGCGGATGCGCCCCAGACTTGGTTGGTGTAGTATTGATGAAAACTCATCCTGCCCGCGTCGCTTTCCTCCATATATTCGCGCGCGTCGGCGTGGCCTTCCTTCTGCAATCGAGCGAGCTTAAACTCGTCGTTTGCGCGCAAAAACACGGTCAGCAGATCCGCCCGCCCGCGCAAGAAAAATCCCGCGCAGCGCCCGAGCACGATGACGTTGCCGCCCTCGACGATCTTTTGATAAATTCTAGCGATGCGGTCGCGCTTCTGCTCGTTGGCTAGCTCGCTGTGCGAGATCGCCTGAAGCAGCGTATTTACGGGCATTTCGTTGTAGAACTCATACATCTGCTCGAAGTATCCGAGCTCGTCTGCCTTGCGGAGCAGATCCGCCTTGGCTAGATATGTGTATCCCAGACGCTGCGCGAGCTTACGCGCCGTCTCGCGCCCGCCCGCGCCGGTCTGCCTGGCTATAGAGATTATCATGTTCTCTCCTTAGATAAAATTTTAAAATTTACGCCCTTTGCGGCGAGGGCAAAAGCGCGCTGCCGCAAAACGCCTTTTTAAATAAAATTTGCAAATATGCCAGCGCCGATGACGGTAAGAAGCCCCGTAACCGCCATCGCCAAAGAGGCCATCGCCCCCTCCACGTCGCCGATCTCAAGCGCGCGCGCCGTTCCCATCGCGTGGCTCGCGCATCCTAGGGCAATGCCCTTAGCCACCCCTTTTTTAATGCCGAAAATTTTAAGTAGCACCTCTCCAAATACGCTGCCGATGATGCCAGTAGCGATGATGCAGGCCACCGTCAGCGTCACGATGCCGCCCAAGCTCTCGCTGATACCCATACCGATAGGCGCGGTGACGGATTTTGGCAGCAGCGTAACGTAGAGGGTGTGATCGATTCCGAAGATCACCGCCATCGCGTAGATGCTACCGAGCCCCGCTATCACGCCGGCAAGCAGCCCCGCGCCGATGGCTAGGAAGTTTCTTTTTAAAAGCGAGAGCTGCTCATATAGCGGCACGGCTAGACACACGGTGATCGGCGTTAAGAAAAAGCTGATGTGCGAGGCGCTGGCGTTAAATTTCTCATACGGAATTTTAAAAACCAAAAGCACGCAGACGGTAAGCACCGTGCCGATTAGAAGCGGATTGAAAATCGCTAGTCTGAAGCGCTTTTTTAGATAAAGCCCCGCGTGAAAGGACGCCAGGCACAAAAACACGCCGAAAAAGGCAGAATTTATTAGCGCTTCTTTCATTTTTCATCCTCCGACAAGGCTTCGTGCTTTAGCATTTCATCTATGATCTCTCCTGCGTCCGCAGAGTCTGAGACGGCATCTATGTCCGCAGGCTCCGTAACGGCGCCGTCGCTCGCAAGACCCGCGATAGTATCGCCGCTAGCGCGGCTTGTGTCAGCACCTACGCTTGTAACGCCCGCAATAGTATCTGCGTTTGCGAAGCCGGTGGAGGTATCCGCGCTAGCGGAGCTTTTTATAACATCCGAGCTCGCGGAGCCTTTTAGGGCATCTGTACCCACAGGACCGCCGTCTGCGCCGTTTGGCACGCTTTTGTCGGCGGCGCTATCTGTGCCGCCTGCGAGGCCGTTCGAGATGCCGCCTATTGCGTTACCTATTACGTTATTGTCGCCGCTTGCGGCGATATCCGCAGGGGCGGCCGCCTCGGAGAATTCATTATGCGCCGCGGCGCATAGTTTGCGCTTGAGCCGATTAAGGGCGATTTTGTAAAAAATCTGCGTCACGGCGCCGCTCGCAGCGATAACCGCGACGGTCGAGATCGCCGTGATCGCCAAGATCGCAAAGAAGCTCTCGCGCAGCTTATCGCCCGCGATGATGATGGCGGCGCCCGCGGGGATGAAAATCACCGGCATGATCTGCATAAAAAACGACACGGTTTCCCTGATTTGGGCCACTTTGATGAGCTTAAAAATAAGCGCTAGCAGCATGATGACAAGCCCGTAGATGCTGGCGGGGATCTTGACCGGGATGAGCGCGGCTAGGATCTCGGCGACGAAGGAGATGGCTAAAATGATGCTGAATTGAGTTAAATATTTCAAATTTTTCCCTTTAAAATTTAAAGTGAAATTTAGCACTTTGCAGTTAAAAGGGATATTAATCCTGCGGGCTTTGGGCGAAATTTTGCCGCTAAATTTGAAATTTTGATCGCAAGCTCGGGGCGGAATTTCATTTTTAAAATTTAAAATTTTAATCACCAAATCGCCGCCGCCTGAGTTAAATTTAATCGGATTTGAAATTTGGAGCCGCCGGTTAAGCTAGCAGCAAGCCGCTAGAATAAATGGAATTTTGATCGCGAGCTTCTGCGCGAAAGTTTTGCTTTCGGCTTTGGGCGCTAAAACACGCCGATTGCACTTAAATTTTAAAATCTGTGTCGTGTAAATTTAGATACCCGCGCCGTTAAAATTCCATATCTCGCAACAATATAGCGCGCAGCGAAATTTAAAAAATCGCGGTGCAATCTAAAATCGCGACGCAGAGCAAAACTAAATAAAATTTCAAAATCTAAATTTTACCGCCGCCCCTTGAGCAAAAAAGTGCAGGCAAATCCCACGCACGAGCCCCTACCCTAGCTCGATTTTGACGTCTAGAACCTTGCAGACTAGATCAAAAATTTCAATATCGACGTTGGGCGCGTATTCGTCCAAAACCGTGTAAACTTCGGCTCGCATATCCTCGTCGTGACCCGGATGCGAGCGCGAATACAGCTCGTCCGTGCGCCGCACGAGCGTAAGATTATCGATATCTCGCTCGCGCATCGCCTGCTTGAGCCGCTTTGAAATTTGCCATTTGAAATTTTGCATTTTCCATCCTTTAAATTTGCGCGATACTAGCAAAAAGGGCTTTAAAATTTAATTTCTTAAATCCGGCGACGCGTTTCGGCGCAATCAACGAGCCTGCGCCGCTCGGTCCTACGCTTGCAGTTTAGATCAAGGCTTTACCGGCTAAATAGAAGATTATCTTTGCGTAAATAGCGCCAAATCTTGCAAAGCCAATGGGATTACTTCGCCGTGCGAAGCGCCTTCGTAGAGCCTAAACTCGCAAGAAAGCCCCCTTGCTTTTAAAATTTCAGCTAGATCGGCCGCTTTTAAAATTCCCGCTTTATCGGTTTTCCCTTTACGCATTTCACGCGAGCCGGCAACGAGCATTATGAATTTCGCTTTTAAATTTGATCTAAGCTTTCCCTCGTCTAGGGCATCTCTGATCAGCTGTGATTCTCCCCACCACAATGAAGGTGAGGCGATAAAAAACTCGTCGAAAATCCCATCGTCGCGCAGCAAAGCATAAATCCCGAATAGCCCGCCAAAAGAATGTCCGAAGTAAATTTTATCGCTTTTTGCCGTAGAGTATTTTTTCTCCACGAGCGGAAATAGTTCATCTTTTACGAAATCGTAAAATTCTCCCGCACCGCCGCCGTTTGCATATTCTTCGCCGCTCGCAGCGGGCGTTAAATCTCTCGTGCGACGCTTAATATCATACGCTAGCGGGCTGTCGTATCCGATGCCTACTATAAGGACGGTTTTATTTAATTTAGACCCGGTTTCGACGTTTTCTTTCGCTATATTTGGATCTGCATAAATTTGCGCATAAGAGTTTAAAAGCATAGCAACTTGCGCGTTCGCATCAACCATAAAAACTACCCTATCGTAGCGAGCGACATTTTTTTGGCGAGCTATAAAAATTTTATATTTTTCTCCGTTCTTGCTTTTTAGAATAAAATCGCTCACATTAAACATTTCGTGCGCAGCTCCACTTGCCTGCTCAATCTTTTGCGGCGGTTTTGCCCTCAGATCGCAAGCGAATAAGCATACTAAAAAGAGTGCGTCGAATACCACAAGGAAGTTTTTTAGGCTTACCATTTCGCGTTTACCTTAAACCAAAACCTCCTGCCCTCCTCGGGGTACCAATAGTAATTGCCGTCGTCTGCGAGACCCTCGTCGTATCGGACGTTATCAAAGATATTGTAAGCGGTTAAATTTAGGCTCAGATTATCGTTTAAATCGTATTGTGCGCCCAAATCCGTAGTAAAAAGCTTTTTGTCGTTTTTGCTGACTCTATTGCCCGGACCGAATTGCACGCTTGTAAGCTCGCTTTCGTAATTAAGACCGATAAAGGTAGAAAGCGGAGCGATAGGCCTATAGCTAAGTGTCGCATGTGCGGCATGCTTCGGAGTAGCGGTCAGGGATTTGCCATCTAGCCTACTAAGATTGGTTTGACTAAATTTAACGGCGCCGTTTGGCGTATAGATCGTAGGATCCCCGGTTTCGATCTCGGAGTGGCTATAGGTGTAGTTCGCCTTGAAATTTAGCTTTTTAGTAATATCGTAATCGCCACTCAGCTCAACGCCGTAAACCTCGGCTCCTTCTATATTAAAATACGTTCCCCAACCAGGACAATTAACGCTCGGCGCGCCGGCGCAGCCTCCGTAAGCGGGAATCCTATTGATATTGCTGCCATCGGTATCTAAAATTTTATCTTTGAAGTCGTTTTTAAATAGCGTGATATTGCCGCGCAGATCGTCTGCATTGTCGTAATAAAGCCCGATCTCGTAGGTCGTGCTTTTCTCGGGCTTTAAATCCTCGTTACCGAAATCTATAATTCTCCAGCCGCCCTGAATCGTGCCTACTTCGGGCGAAATTTGATTGACGTCGGGAGTTTTATACCCGGTCGCGACGCCGCCTTTAAGCGTCCAAACGTCGCTTACGTTCAGTACCGCGTAGGCTCTGGGAGAGAAGTGGTTGCCGAAGTATTCGTTATGCGTGAGCCTGCCGCCGAGCGTTAAAAATAGCGTATTTTCCAAAATTTCAATCTCGTCCTCTAAAAATCCCGCATGCTCGTTCATAGAAAATCGCTGCGGAGAGCGTAAATTTTGCCTGCTCGCGTTTGAAACGATAAAAGTCGTTCGCACATCTTGCTTGCTAAAATCATAGCCGAAGGTAAGCGTATTTATACCGAGATAAATCGTAAATTTGGAATTAAAATTTCTATTTTTTACGATTGCGGGAGAAAGACTATCAAAAATGCTCGTACGGCGAGTCTTATCCCAAAAATAACTTATATCAGCACTTAAGCTCTCGAACTCACCCAAATATCCGACGCCGTGATTTTCTCTTTTATATTTATAGTGATTTAATCCACGCGCGTTGGGATAAACGGCGGTTTTACCAAGGGTCCTTGAATAATCATGATTTTGTCTTCCGGTTTGAAAGTAAAATTTATTATTTTCATCCGGCGTTAGCCAAAGTTTGGCGTTAGAATCCGATTTATCACTCTTCTGATAGCCTCCCTTATAGCCATCCTCGTCGCGCAGCTTTTTATATCCCCACAGCTGAAGTGCCGCATACTGCCCGAAGGGAATATTGACGTAGGCTTCGCCCATCTTGCCGTCTCCGATACCTTCGTGATCTTGGATAGTTGTAGATATAGCAGCGCTTCCGCTAAATTTAGAAAAATCCTTTTTCGTAATGATATTTATCACGCCGCCCACCGCGTCACTACCGTAAAGCGAGCTCATCGGCCCTCTGATGACCTCGATCCTCTCGATCGCTCCGACAGGCGGGATAAAATTCGAGTTCATATCGCCCGCTCCGCCTTTTGGGTTCGCCGCCGCGGAACTTACACGTTTGCCGTCGATAAGCACAAGGGTTTGGGAGCTTTCCATTCCTCTGATGGATATCCCGCTTGCCGGGCCGTCATCGCCTGCAATAACGCTGACGCCCGGCATTTTATTCGCAATATCGTGTAGCGAATTGAATCTGCCGCTTGATATCTCTTTATTATCCAAGGTGGAGATGGAGGCCGGCGCCTGCCTGATATCTTGGCGAAAGCCGCTCGCGCTTACTACGATCTCGCCAAGATTCGTGCTATTTGCGTCACTGCTTAGGCGCGAGCCTTCCATGCCGCATAAAATCGAAACGCTCGTGCATATCGATAATGCGATAAATTTCGCCTTTTTAAAATACATATCTTTTCGCATTTCTGTTCCTCTATTTTGAAATTTAATCGCGAATTATAGCTCAAAGCGGATAAATTTAATATTAATTATTAAAGTATTTTTATAGAATTAAATTTGACTAATAATTCCCCATTCCATCGATATTTTTATAAAAATTATTTTAAATAAAGTACAACATATAATCAAGGAATCGCTCTAAATAAGTAAAATTTTGTAACGCTAATCCTTAATCATCAAGTTGTTTTGGAGAAATTTTGCACAGTTTTTGATTTTATCTGCTTTAAGAATCATTTTCGCTTTTGTGGATGTGTATATTTAAACCATCGAAGGCATTTCAAGCGGCAAGGCAAAAATGGATTTTGCTCTATTGATTTCGCGTATCCTGTGGCTTGCGATAATCATATAGACAAGCATGAATTTAGTACACGATAGTTTTAACACGGTAACTTCGTATGAATAAATTCATCTACTAAGCAGCATAATTACTTCGGCGCAATTTAAAATTTTGAGTAGTTTAGATAGACGGATTTAAATTTAGAACAAAGAGTCGATTCAAATTTAAAATCCTGGCGCAAGAATACAAAGTAAGAAGAGAAATTTAATAAGACCCCGCAAATTTATCTTAAAATTTAGCGGGATCAAATTTGATTTTACGCCGCAGGCGCGCTATTTTCGGCGTGCGAATCGCCCGAGTCTTTAGGTCTTAAAACCCACTGCTTTGCAAATATCAGCGCGTAGATCGCAGCGCCGATGCCGTAGCTTGCATATTCGCTTGGGATAAACTCTATAAATTTCGCGCAGATATTAGGCACCAGCATTAGCGGCGTTACGAGCAGCAAGAGCAGGCGCTCTACCGGGTTGCACTTGGTTACGAACCAACCTTGCAGCGAGGAGCTGAAAGCAAACATACCCACGATCGCCGTAGCAAAAATCAGCGCTATTTGCAGCGGATCGCCGATCCAAACGATGCTCTTTGAATCCGTCGGATTGCCGACGCTTTGAATCAAAAGCAGCTTGTTGTTGAAAAAGAACGCAAACGGAAGTACCGCCGTGCGTAGATCGTAAATGAAGCCCTGAAGTCCTACGATTACCGGATTTGCTTTTGCGATGCCCGCGGCGGCGTATGCAGCGATGCCCACGGGCGGGGTATCATCGGCTAGAATTCCGAAATAAAATACGAAAAGATGCACCGCAATCGCCGGGATCAAAAAGCCGTTTTTGCCCGCTAGTATTAAAATCACCGGAGCAATAAGGCTCGAAACGACGATATAATTCGCCGTCGTAGGAAGCCCCATGCCCAAAATCAGGCTCATTATCGCAGTCATCAGAAGTATCAGCACTATGCTATTTCCCGCGACCGCCTCCACGAGCTCCGAAAGAACCTGTCCCAGCCCGGTAAGCGAGATCGAGCCGATGATGATGCCCGCTAGCGCGGTGGCTACGGCGACGGTAACCATGTTTTTGGCAGCACCCACCATAGCCCAAAAGATATCGACAAAGCCGACGATAAAATCGGACTTGCCAACCTTTTCGCCAAATATCGTTTTCTTAGCGGGCTCTTGCACGATCATTATTAAAAACAGCACGCAGATCGAGTTAAATGCCGCAGAGATCGCGCTTTCTTTCAAAATCAATAGAGTATAAAGCAGCACCAAAATCGGTATTATGTAATGAATTCCACTAAGGATCAGCTTCAGCTTCGATGCCTTTGCGTAATCGCGGCTACCGTGAAGCCCTAGCTTACAGCTTTCCAGATGCACGATAAAAAATAGCCCCGCATAGCAGACGAAAGCGGGGATCACCGCCGCGACCATTACGTTGGTGTAGCTCATACCCAAAAATTCCGCGATGATAAACGCCGCAGCGCCCATGATAGGCGGCATTAGCTGCCCGTTTACGCCCGCGGCTACCTCGATAGCGCCCGCCTTAGTAGCGGTAAGCCCCGCTTTTTTCATAAGCGGGATCGTAAAGGTGCCCACCGTCACGACGTTTGCAGTCGAACTGCCGCTTACCATGCCGGTTAGTCCGCTGGCGATTACGCTAGCCTTGGCAGGACCTCCGCGGAAGCGACCCAAAATAGCAAACGCTACGTTTATAAAATACTGTCCCGCGCCTGCTCGCTCAAGTAGCGCGCCAAATAGCACGAACAGATAGATAAAGCTGGTGCTGACCCCCACCGGTACGCCGAATACGCCCTCCGTCGTTAAAAACATATGTCCTGCGAGCTTTTCGAAGCTTGCGCCTCGATGCGAGATGATATCGGGCATATAGGGGCCGAAGTAGCAATACAGAAGAAAGGTAAAAGCGATAATACCTAGCGCAGGTCCCATCATGCGGCGTCCGGCTTCAAAAAGGATAAAAATTCCGATAAACGACGCTACGATATCTCTGGTTAGATAATCTCCCGGACGATGCGCTAGCCCGTTAAATTCTATCGCAGGATATAGGATCGCGGCGACTCCGACGATTAATAAAATATAATCGTAAAACGGGATGTAAAAATGTGCCTTGGAGCGCGGGCGAAACGGAAAAAGCGAAAAAATTATAAAAACGGCGAACGCTAAGTGGATCGAGCGCGCGATATTCGTATTCATCGGGAAATATGCGATGTAAAGCTGAAAGACCGACCACGAGAAACAGACCAGCGTCACGAGCCAGAAGAGCTTTTTAGAGGTAAATTCTCTACTCTTTACCTCTAAAACCTGCTCATCTTTTTGTGTAGATTTCTCCATCAACTAGCCTATTTCAACAACCCGGCTTCTTTATACACCGCCTCTGCCGCAGGATGAAGCGGCGCGCTAAGCCCCTCTAAAAGAGATTCTTTGCTCACTAAATTTAGCGCAGGGTGTAGCTTTTTATACTCGTCGAAATTATCAAGTATCGCTTTAACTACCGCCCTAACCGCCTCGTCGCTTTGGCTAGCGTCGGTTACGAGTACGGCCTTTACGCCGATAGTCTGCGTGTCGTGATCTACACCGTCATACATTTTAGCAGGAATCACGCCTTTAGCGAAATACGGATATTTCTCCATAATTTTTTTAATATGCTCATCGTCGATGCCGACTAAGTCGATAGGAAGCGAGGTCGCCGCATCGGTGATGTTAGCGGTCGGATGTCCTACGACGTAGAAGTATCCGTCGATCTTCTTATCTTTTAGCGCCATAGGGCATTCTTGCGCGGTCAAAACGCCGTGCTGGGCAAGCTTTTTAAGATCGAAGTCGTAGTTTTCAAAAACTATAGTACTGGTTAACTCGTTGCCGCTGCCCGGATTTCCGATATTGATCTTTTTACCCGCAGCGTCGCCGTAGGCTTTAATACCGCTCTCTTTAGAAACTACGAAAGCCAAAAGCTCTGGATAGATCGAGATTACGGAGCGTAAATTTTTATCCGCTGCGCCTTGGAATTTGCCCGTGCCGTTGTATTTATCATAGACGACATCGCTTTGAACGAAGCCGAAATTTAGCTCTTTTTTAAGCACGTTATTGACGTTATACGTCGAGCCGCCCGTCGATTGCACGGAGCATTTCATATTTTTATCCATATTTACCAAGCGGCAAATCGCACCGCCTACGGGATAATAGGTGCCGGTCATACCGCCGGTGCCGATATTGATGAACTCCTTAGCGCCAGAAACGCTCGCCAATAGGGCCAAACCGGCCAAAGCAACAGAAAATCTTTTCATCTTCGCTCCTTTTCGAGTTAAAAGTTTGGTAGTATTGCTAAATTTCTATAAAAATCTAATAAAAAAGCGATCTTACATTTAAATTTAAGATTTTGTGCGTTTTGTAGCAGCAGGGGCAGGTGGTAGGCGAATGTGCAAACCGCGAGTAGCTACGCCATAGCATGTATACGGGCGGGCGGGCGGCTGCGTCGCGACATGCGCACAGCGGGCGATTAAATCATGACGGCGCAACTGAGGCTAAATTTTAACGGCGTCGCGAATATAAAATTTTGACGACATCGCAAAGTAAAATTTACGAGAAGTGCGAAGTAAAAAATTTAAAGGCTGGCGATCAAATTTAAAAACGATGCCGAGATAAAAATTTAAGCGGCAAAATTTCAAGCCGTGCGCTGAAGCGCAAGCTGTGCCGATACGCTCGAGCTACATCACAACGTAAATTTAGCCGGGTTTGAAGCGTTAGATTTAATCTGCTAGCCGCGCGGCAGAGCCGGCACGAGCTGTGAAAACGAGCTTAAAATTTCGCCGTATTCGCTCTGCCATAGTTTATTATTCTACGCGAGCTGCGTCAAAATGGGCGCTAAAGTAGCACGCTGTCCATCGCGCGCATTAGATTTAGCATTTGAATGTGCTCGAAAACATCGTGAGTGCGGATGATCGCAGCGCCGTTTAAAGCGGCGATCTGGTGCAGATACAGCGAGCCTGCGAGCCTATCCGCGACCGCAGAGGGGCTGTAAAAATCGATAACGCTCTTTCTGCTCGCGCCCACGAGCAGCGGGCAGCCAAAGTGCAAGAAATGCTGCAAATTTTTAATCAGCACCAAATTTTGCTCGGCGGTCTTGCCAAAGCCGATGCCCACGTCAAGGATGATCTTTTTAAGCCCCGCGCTTCGCAGCTGCTGCAAATTCTGCGCAAAAAATTCATCGATCTCGCCCATCAGATCGTCGTATTTGGGCGCAAGCTGCATATTTTGCGGATTTCCCTGCATATGCATCAGCACGTAAGCGGCGTCGTAGCGAAGCGCAAGCGGAGCAAGAGCGAGGTTCGCGCTAATGTCGTTGATGATGCTAAAGCCCCGATCTAGCGCGAATTCCAAACAATACTCATCGAAGCTATCGAGGCTCAATTTAGCCTTTTCATGCAGACCTAGGCGGTAAATTTCGCTCAGCACATCCTTTATGCGCGCAAACTCCTCATCCCTGCCGCAGTACTGGCTGCCCGGGCGCGAGCTCACGCCGCCGATATCGATGATAGCGGCACCTTGCTCGATCATCTTTTCGATCTTGCAGATCGCCTCTTTTAGGTTTGCCGCGCGGCTTGCGGGGTTGAAGCTATCGGAGTTGATATTGACGACGCCCATTATTTCGCAGCTTTGCGGCTTAGCAAATTTCTTGCCTAGAAATTTCGCGAGCTCTTTTAGCCCGAAATCCTGCAGCGCTTCCTTTTGCGCCAAAGCCTCGATCTGGCGATCGTTTGCGATCAAAACCGCGTCCGTATCATCGCGCCCCAGGATCACCCCTTCGTTGCACGCAAGCTCGGCGCCGATACTAAGGGCATCCTGCTTCAAAATATTCGCCGCGGGCGCCCGCAGGTCTTTTAGATAGAAAAAGTTTAGCCGCGATTTTTTCTGCATTATCGCCCGTCCCGCATTTCGCACGCCGATACGCTCGCAAATCAGCGCAAAGTCGGCATCATTTGAAATTTTATAAATTTTCATCTTTTCTCCTCTATCATCAAAAGTAGCGGAGTAAGCACGGCGTGGGCTTTGGCGTTGTGCTCGGCGAGGTAGCTTAAGCGATCTATTCGCTGCAACTCATCGCCGCTTAGCCTAACGCCCGCCTCGAAGCACTCTAGCGCGATCTCGCCGATGAGCGCTTTTAGCGCCGTCTTATCCAGCTCGCCTTTGCGCTCCAGCGCGATCTGCGTGTCGATAAACTCCACCGCTTCCTTTAGGCTGAGCCTGGCTAAATTTAACCCAGTGCGGTATCTGGGCTTTCGCACGCAGAGATTTTGCACCACGAGGCGCGATCGGATGGTAGGCAGCAGGGCGTTGATGAAGGGAGTGACGAGGAAAAACACCGTATTTTTGGGCGGCTCCTCTAAAATTTTAAGTAGAGCGTTTTGCGCCTCCTCGCCGAATTTCGTAGCGGCGATGACGATGATCTTATCCTCACGCTCGGCGACATAGGCTTCGTCTATAATCTTTCGCGCCTCGTCGATCTTAAGCTCGATGCTTTCGAAAAACCTTAAATTTTTGCGCGGAATTTCGGCTAAAATTTTATCTTTAAAGCCCTCATAATCGCTCGTCAAAACGATCTGATTTATGATTTTCAAAGCACCACTTCGTCAAAAAGCACGGCGTCGATGCTTTTGTCTAAAATTTTAAAAAGCTGGATAAGTTTGAGATCCAGGCTCGGATCGTTCTCGCTCATGTAAAAGCTGTTTTGCAGCCTCTCGTCGATGAGCCACAGATAGCTATCCTCGTGGCTTTTGGCGATCTTGGCTAGCGGATGGTTGCCGTTGCCGATGTAAAAATATATAAAGCCGTTGGCAAACGCAAGGCTTAGCATATCGTTTAGCAGCAGCGCGTCCTCTAGGCTATTTACGCCGCCGCGATAAAGCGAGCGCAGCGAAAAAAACGGTAGCAGCGGGCGTGAGTTGGTAGAGGAGTTGATCTTTTTGATGATGTATTCGCTAAACCAGCTTCGCTCATCGTCGCAGATGACGATGAAAGCAAAGCCGTCGTGGAGAAATTTGAGCTTTGAAGCCAAAAGCGGAGTCCAGTCCTCCTTGCGATTCTCGAGCCACTCAAGTCCAGGCTCGGAGCGCATCGCCGTGACGCTCCAAGTGTGCAGATCCTGCATTATTTATCCAAATCGTAGGCTTTATGCAGTGCGCGCACGGCGAGCTCGCCGTATTTAGCCTCTACGATCATCGAAATTTTAATCTCGCTCGTGGAGATCATCTGAATATTTATCCCTTCGTCCGCAAGCGTCTTAAACGCCTTGCTGGCTATGCCGCTGTGGCTTTTCATACCTACGCCGACTAAAGAAACCTTTACGATGTCGGCATCCGATTCGATGATGGAATTCGGATTTGGATTTACCTCTTTCATTACCCTATAGGCCGTCTCTAGCTCGTTTTGCGGCACGGTAAAGCCCAAATTCGTCTCGCCGTTTCGTCCGATATTTTGCACGATCATATCGACGTTGATCTCCTTGCTCGCGAGCGCGGAGAAAATTTCAGCCGCGACGCCGGGGCGATCCTCTACGTTTCTAATCGTGATTCTTGCTTGATTTTTATCCAGTGCAATGCCGCTAATTACCGCATCTTCCATCTTTTCTTCTCCTGTTATGAGTGTTCCTTCATGATCGTTAAAACTGCTTCGCGTCACCAAATTTACGTTTAATTTCTTCGCAAGCTCGACGCTTCGATTTTGCAAAACCTTCGCTCCCAAGCTCGCAAGCTCAAGCATCTCGTCGTAGCTGATGCGATCAAGCTTCTTAGCCTTTGGCTCAATGCGCGGATCGGTCGTATATACGCCGTCTACGTCGGTGTAAATTTCGCACAGATCGGCATTCAGCGCTCCTGCGACGGCGACTGCGCTAAGATCGCTTCCGCCTCGCCCCAGCGTAGTTACTTCCCCTGCGGTGCTGATGCCTTGAAAGCCCGCGACGACGACAATTTTGCCTTGCTTTAGCGCCTCTTGCATGCTTTTTGGATCGATCGAGACGATGCGAGCTTTAGTGTGAAACTCGTCCGTCACGATGCCCGCGCCTCGCCCGCTAAATGCGATCGCAGGATGGCCCTTGGCATTTAGCGCGATAGCCAAAAGTGCGCTCGTAACGCGCTCGCCCGAGCTTAGCAGCACGTCCATCTCCCTACCTTCGGGAGTTTTAGTAAAAAATTCCGCCTGCTCGATGAGCTGATTGGTAACGCCGCTCATCGCAGAGACGATTACTACGACGTTATGCCCTTCGTTTTTGGTTTTGATCACGCGCTGTGCGACCGACTCGATCCGCTCTAGCGTGCCGACGCTCGTGCCGCCGTATTTTTGAACGATTAGCATTAAATGTAGCCCTCCTCTTTAAAATATTTTAAAACCGTCGCGTAAATCGGCTTTTTGAAGTGATTTACGTGCCTTAAAACCTCATTTGCGCCTACGAATTTAAATGCGTCGAATTCAGGAAGCTTGGTATTGATGTTCAGATCGCGTAAATTTCGCAATCGCACCAAAAAATACCTTTGAATTTGCCCGTCGTATGGGCGCATCTTTTGAGCTATCCCATCGGGAAAGTCGTAGCTGTGCCAATGCGGACACTCCGAGATGATATCGACCTTGTTCGTTCCGATCTCCTCGCCAAGCTCCCTAAGAAGCGCGGTCTTCGGCGTTTCGCCGTCGTCGATACCCCCCTGAGGGAACTGCCATGCTCCTCTGACGTCGCTTCGTTGCGCGATCAAAATTTCGCAGTTAAACGGATACGATGGCGAAAGCACGATTGCAGCGACATTCGGTCTGTAATTTTTCTCTTTTTCCATCTCGTTTTTCTCATAAAAAATTTCCAAAATCTTACCGAAAAAATATTAAAATTTGCGTTAATAGGCTCGAAATTTATCTGAATTTTCGCTTTATTTGGCTAAATTTTGCTTTTGAAATTTCACGCTCAAGGAAGCCCTTGCACATCTACATCCACGTGCCGTTTTGCACCTCCAAATGCCCGTATTGCGCCTTTGGCTCTTTCAGCGATAAGTTTAACCTCGTAAAAAGCTACTTTCGTGCGCTAGAGCTTGAGGTACGCGACTTTTTGACGAAAAATCCGCACGCGCAAATTTCGACGCTTTTTATCGGCGGAGGTACGCCAAGTGCCGTGGATGCGGGGCTTTATGATGAAATTTTTGCGCTGCTCGCGCCGCGTTTTGCCGCCAAAGCCGAAATCAGTTCTGAAGCCAACCCAAACTCCGCTAGCTCCGCTTGGCTTAGGGCGATGCGAAAGCTCGGCGTAAATCGCATCAGCTTCGGCGCGCAGAGTTTCAACGACGCCAAGCTAAAGTTCCTCGGTCGCACGCACAGTGCGGCGCAGATTTTTCTCGCGGTGCAAAATGCCAAAGCGGCGGGCTTTGACAATATAAACTTAGACCTAATCTATGCGAGCAAATTTGACGATAAAAGGAATTTAAAATTTGAAATGGCTGAGCTTGCGTGCTGCGAAGTGCCGCATCTAAGCGCCTATGCGCTAAGTCTTGAGGAAAACACGCCCTTTTTCGGGCGCGAAAGCTTTAAAAAAGAAAGCGCGACTCTAGCTAAATTTCTCTTTGCTCTTGCGGCGGATAGCGGCTTTAGCCAGTATGAAATTTCAAATTTTGCCGCGCGCGGACTGCGCTGTAAGCACAATCTCGCTTACTGGCGCGGCGAGGATTACGCTGGATTCGGAGCATTTGCGGTCGGAACTAGCGGGCAGGTGCGCCTTAGCTCGCCTAAAAATTTGCGAGACTACATCGCAGATCCGCTGCAAAAACAGCGCGAAACTCTAAGCGCGCAGGATAAAAAGCTTGAGCACATATTTCTTGGGTTGCGCTGCGTTTTGGGACTTGAAGCGCAAATTTTAAACGCCACAGAGCTAAGTAACGCGCGGCTGCTCGTGCAGGCAAAAAAGCTGAAATTCGGCGAGGGCAAATTTTATAATCCTAACTTTTTGCTCGCCGACGAGATCGCACTTTTTATCACGCAAAGCAGCCACAGCGGGCGCTAAATTTAAGATTAATGAAATTTTAGTTACAATACGCCACTTTTTACGTTAGGAAATTTTATGTTTGGTATCAGTATGCCTGAAATTACGGTCATTTTAATCATCGCGATAATCGTGCTGGGGCCCGAAAAGCTCCCGAAAGTGCTGGTCGAGCTCGCGAAATACTTCAAAGTCATCAAAAAAACCATCAACGACGCAAAATCGAGCTTCGATCAGGAGCTTCGCATCGCCGAGCTCAAAGAGGACGCAAAAAAATATAAAGAGAGCATCACGCAAGCAAGCGAAGGCGTGCGCAAAAAGCTCACGTTTGAGGAGCTCGACGAGATAAAAGGCGGCATAGACTCGGTCAAAGAGACGCTAAATGCTGGGCTAAAAAATATAGAAGGCTCCGTAAAAGATACGCTAAATTCCGCGGAAGTCTCGGCGCAAAAACAGAGCGAGACAGCAAATTTAAAAGTAAATTCAAGCGACGAAAATAAAGGCGAAAATTCCATACCGAGCGCGGGCGGCGCAGAAAATTCCGCACAAAATACAAACGCGAACGGCGAAGCGAAAAGCGCTGCGCAAAATGCAAATGTAAATTTAAACGGCGATGCGCAAAATTATATGCAAAATTCCGCGCAAAATAGCGATACGCAAAAATCATAATGAGAGAGAAATTTAATGTTTGAAGAGCTAAAACCCCATCTAGCCGAGCTTCGCAAGCGCCTAGTGATCTCCGTGCTGTCCGTCATCGTTCTTTTTGTCGCGTGCTTCGGCTTTTGGGAGCAGATCCTAGGTCTAATGACGCGCCCGCTAGTACGCGTGCTTCCTAAGGGCAGCGAGATCATCTTTACCCAGCTCGGCGAGACTTTTTTTACTGCGATGAAGGTATCGTTTTTCGCCTCGCTGCTTCTAGCGATGCCGATAATTTTCTGGCAGGCGTGGCTTTTCATAGCGCCAGGACTTTACGACAACGAGAAAAAATACGTCATCCCCTTCGTTAGCGGCGCAAGCGTTATGTTCTTTTTGGGCGCGGCGTTTTGCTATTTTTTCGTAATCCCCGTCGCGTTTAATTTCTTGATAAATTTCGGCGCGGAGCAATTTACCGCAATGCCTAAGATCGGCGAATACGTGGGATTTTTTACCAAACTCGTCGTCGCATTCGGCATCAGCTTCGAGCTTCCGGTGGTGACATTCTTCCTCGCTAAGATCGGGCTTGTGACAAACAAAAGCCTGAGCGATTTTTTCCGCTACGCAATCGTCATTATTTTCATCTTTGCGGCAGTCATGACGCCGCCCGATATACTTAGCCAATTCATGCTCGCAGCCCCGCTGATAGTGCTTTATCTGCTTTCGATCTTCATCGCCAAAATGATAAATCCGTATAAGCAGGAGGATGACGAAGGCGAAAATTCCACGGACGTAGCGCAGGCGTGAGATGGCGGATCTAAATTTAGTTGGCAGCTACGATTACGAGCTTCCTAGCGAGCTCATCGCAAGCGCGCCCGCGATGCCTAAACAAAGCGCGCGCCTACTGATCTACGACCGCGCCAAAGAGCAGATCACGCACGCACGCTTCGGCGATCTAGCGGACGCCCTGCCGTCCTGCGATATTATTTTCAACGACACGCGGGTAATTAAAGCGCGCCTCTTCGGTCGCAAAAGCAGCGGCGGCAAGATCGAGCTTCTGCTAAATTCGCCGCTTGCGGGCGATAAATTTAGCGCATATATTCGCGGTAGCGTCAAAGCAGGCAGCGAATTAAAATTTCAAAGCGGTCTTAATGCGCGCGTTTGCGAGCTGATGGAGGGCGGGCTTCGCATCGTGCAGTTTGAGCGCGGCGGTGAAGTTTTAAACACCCACGACGTTTTTGAAATGTGCGAGCAGATCGGCCACGTGCCGCTGCCGCCGTATATCAAACGCGCCGATACGAAGGATGACGCGAACTGGTATCAAAGCATCTTCGCGCGCGAGCAAGGCGCCGTCGCCGCACCCACCGCGAGCTTGCATTTTGATAGCGAGATGATCGAGGATTTACGCCGAAATCACGAGATCCGCTTCATCACGCTGCATGTGGGCGCAGGCACCTTCAAGCCCGTGGAGGTAGCGGATCTGCGCGATCACAAAATGCACGGCGAGCTCTACTCTATCCCGCCGCAGACCGCGCAAATTCTAAAAAGCGAGCGAAAAATTTTAGGCGTGGGTACGACCGTTACGCGAACGATCGAAAATTTCGCGCGCAACGGGCAAAACAGCGGGATCTGCGAGCTGTTTTTGCACCCGGGCAATCCGCCGATAAGACAGAATTTTCTGCTTACGAACTTTCACCTGCCCAAATCCACGCTGATAATGCTCGTAGCGAGCTTCATCGGCCTTGAGCGCACGCTTGAGCTCTACCGCATCGCAGTGGAGCAAAGATACCGCTTCTACTCCTACGGCGACGGGATGCTGCTGCTATGAAGGCCGTGGTTTTAGGCGCGCTGGCGCTGATAGCAGTGATCGCGTGGTTTGCGGCGAAAAAATTTTTTATCAAAAAACATAGCGGCGGTAAAATTTTCTCCGCCGCACCCGGACTGCAAAGCGATACCGCGCTCGCACCCAAGCAAGAGGATATCGCGCAGATCGATATTTTAAAAATTTTAAAATTTCAAAGCGAAATTTTATTCGAGGAGTGCACGAAATACGATAGTACGCTATATCTTAGCTTCCCGCCGCAGCTTCCACGCATCTACGGCAGCGAAATTTTAAACCTAAGCAGCGCGGTTTTTGACGTGTGCGAGTTCTTTTTACAAAACATCACCGAGCCGATCTGCGTGAGTGTGGAATTTAGCACCAAAGAGCTTAAGAAGAATATGAGTCATATAAAGCTTGACGTGCGAGTCGGTATCAATAGGCAGCTCAAAGATCCGCAGACCTACGCGATCAAAAGCGCGCTAGAAAGCGTCTCAAACGCCGATGATGAATATCTAAGATCCGCTCAAGCCCACCTTGCCTCGCTGGGCACCCATCCTGTGCTGGGCAGCGACGGGCGCGGAACGTTCATTAAAATGGATGCCATGGTGGGCTGCTTTGCGCAAAAGCAGGATTTTAGCGCTAAAAAATACGACTACAATGTCATCATCACGCATAAAAACCGCGCGATCTTCGAGGAACTGAGAGATTTTTTGAACGGGCTTGGTTGCGACGTGATGCCAAACTCCAACTGGGAGAGCGCAAAGAGGCATCTAAACGACTTCATCTACGTAGCCGACGTCGTCATCCTTGACGCCGAGATCCTGCGCGCCAATATAAGCGAAATAAACTACCTCAACGCGCTGGAAAAAGACGGGGTGTTTTTCATATTTTTACTTAAAAACAAACACTCGCTCAAGGTGTTGGAGGGGTTAAGCTTTAAATTTTTCAAGCTCGAGATGCCATATTTCTACGACGAGTTCTACGCCACGCTCGACATCATCGAAAAGATCAAAAACGATGAGAATTTCTTGGGGCTGTAGCGAACGGGTAACGACAAATTTAAAACCAAAGAAATTGAAGTGCTATATTTTGACTTAGATTGGATCAAGGGCAATATAAAAGATAGCGAATATGCCTCAAGAGAGCGGCGATACGAGGCGTATTTAGCAGGGCTGCATAAAAATATGCATACGCTAGAAAGAATTTTTGCTGGCATAAGCTTCAACGATGCGCTATTGCTACCCAAAAAGCAAATTAATGAAAAGTTGCATTTGAAATTTTACATCGGAGATTTGCAAAATGGATATTATGAACTAAAATGCGTTATGAGCTCGGATCAAAGATGCGACGCGGCGCCCGGCGAAATAATAACGAGCGAGATATTTTACGAAAATGGCAATTACCGCTTCTCTTTCATCCTCGCTTGCTTGAAGGAATACGCCGTTAACTTCTCCAGGATAGATAGCCTTAAATTTAACGCGATTTCGCAGAAAAAATACCACTTTGAGCATAAGAAATTTAAACTTTCATAGAAAACCGCGCGCCCAATCGGTCGCGCATAAAATTTACCCATAAAGATCGCACCCTTAAATTTATCCCACTTGCAAGCCACAAACAGCGTAAATTCCGTCGCGCCTTACAGCTAAATTTATTAAATTTAATATAGTCCGCGCACAAGCAAGTTTATTTCGTCCGCTTACCTCAAAAACGCTCAAGCCCCATTTTTAAAATTTACGCCTCAATCGGACTTAGGAGATTTTGACAAACGGCGCGATCTATTTTGAGGCGCCCGATAATACGTATATAAAGCGAGTAAATTTAAGAATTTAATGCGGATGGCTTGGCTTGCGATTTAATAAATTTTATCTTTCGCTCTCTTTTTTGGCTTTGACCGCTTCATAAAGTTCGTCGATCGATGTCGCGGACGAGCCAGAGTATTTCTGCGCCGCTCGCATAGTCTTTTTGCCAAATTTACCGTCGAGCGCCGCACCTTCAAACATCAAGCTGTTCTGAATATAATAGATCTTATCTTGCTGCGTCAAATTCTGCTGCGCTTGTTGGACCTGCACCTCGGGCTTAAGCTCTTTGGGCTGCTCCTCTTCATAATTCAAAGCTCCCGCCAAATAGCCCAATGCCGCCGCACCGATCAACGGCACGAAGGTTGATACCATAATGCTGCTCGAATCTTTGGCAAGTTCGTTTAAAATTTCTTTTGAAAGAAAGAACACAAAGCAGCCTATAATAAAAGCGATTATGTTATTTATGCCGAACATAAACCCCGCTATTATGATTAAAATACCGATAATGAGCTCGCCGCCCAAGCGACTTGTTAAATAATAGCTTATCAGGAAATTATTCACGATATATCCTTTTTATAAATGCTCCATTTAGATTGAAAGGCATAAATTTTATTGATGCTAAAAGTCTCTAATAAATCTCGGTTCATGATCCTCGGAATCTTTGCGTGCCGAGACTAGACAGACTGCGCCGGTGCCTATTATTACCGCACTTACGACTATGAATCCTTTTACCAAACCGTAAATACCGATAAAGATAAGTATCGCGCCGCCCACGAACAATTTAACCCAAGCTCTGCCATAATGGATCTCCGCCTGACATTCGCTGCATATAACCGCACCGTATCTGACGTCATCCTTGCCACAAAAAGGGCATGTTAAATAATCCGGATGCTCGCTATCCGCCATAAATTTCTCCTTCGAAAAATATGGTTATATTATATATGAGATGGACTTAATAATTTAAAAATAGAGGAATTTTAGCGGCGTAGAGCCGCTAAAATTTAAAGATTTTCGAATGGATTTGTGACCACGTCTTTGCGATCGACGATGTAAGGTATGAGGGCTGCTTGGCGTGCGCGTTTGATAGCCTTTTCTACCATCTCTTGGTATTTTTTGCTGGTGCCGGTTAAGCGGCGCGGCATAATCTTAAAGCGCTCGCTTAAGCAGTGCTTTAGCAGCGCCGTGTCCTTATAATCGATAAATTCGATCTTTGCTTCCGTAAATTTGCAATACTTTCTAGTATATTTTCTCTTATCTGCCATGGTTTTTCCTTAATTAAAATGGGATCGTATCGTTGCCGTCATCGTATTTATCGGCATCGACGTCGACTTCCGGAATCGTGCTTTCGTAACTCTGCTCTTTTTGTTTAGGCGCGTTGTAATCGTTTTTTGCGCCTCTAGGATTTGAGTTTTGTCTATTAGCATAGCTATTTCCGCCGCCGTAATTACCGCCGCTATAGTTAGAATTTCCTCCGCCGTAGCCGCCGGAGCTTCCGCCATAATTGCCGCCCTCGTAATTGCCGCCTTGATTATAGCCGCCGCTTCCACCTTGATTGCTTCCTAGCATCTCCATCGTATCTACGCTGATGGAGTGCTTGCTTCGGTTCTGTCCGTTTTGATCCTGCCACTGATCTAGCTTCAAGCGGCCCTCGATCAAAATTTTACTGCCTTTTCGCAAGTATTGGTTTGCGATCTCGGCCGTGCGACCGAAAAAATCTATGTCTATAAAGCACGTTTCTTCGCGTTTCTCGCCGTTTGAGCTATTGTATCTGCGCGTGACGGCGATGCCGGTTTTGCCTACGGCGGTACCCGTTTGCAGATATCTAAGCTCGATATCTCGGGTCAAATTACCTACCAAAACTACTTTATTGAACATATTTTATCCTTTATTCGCCCTCTTTGGCTGCTTCTTCGGGTTCTTTCGGCTCTGCCGGCGCTTTTGGCTCGCGCTCTTTTTTCGCAGGGCTTAGCTTGATACCTTTGCTTAGCTTGTCCCAAGCGGAAATTTCGCGCTTAGTCTCATATTTGACGGTCAAAAATCTAATGATATCTTCGTTGATGCGCAGATTTCTAACAAGCTCGGAGATCAAGCTCGGCTCGGCTTTAAAATAGATTACGAAATAAACTCCGCGCTCGTATTTATCGATCTTATAGGCTAGCTTTCTAGCGCCCATTTCGATCACGGAAGCGATCTCTCCGCCGTTTTTGGTTATGATTTCTTTGACGAAATCGACTTTTGTTTTAACTTCATCGTCGGTAAGCGTGGGCTTAACGATGAATAAAACCTCGTAATTTCTCATAAATTCTCCTTATGGATTTTAGCTCGCAAACAGCGTCTGCGGGCAAGGATTTTGCAAAAAATGCGAAGGGATATTACTAAAATTTCACTTAATATTTGCTTTTTGCCCGAGCGAACTTAGCAGCATGCGCTGCAACCTCAAAAACGACGCAAGCAAAAGCTCGTCCTTCGCCGCGTTCTTTTCGCTTTTGAGTTCAAATTCCAAATCGTTTAAGTGAGCAAAAATTTTATAAAACGTCCGCGTTGAAAAGCTGGTGGCGTAGCGCTGCATCTGTGCGGCCACGGAAGGTGGCGGCTGATAGCCTAAAACCGCCTTAAAATCAAATCTGCCGCTTATCTTCACGTAAGCATGCAGGCGAAAAATTCTATAAATCAAGCGGTAGAAATAATTTATCAGCTCCATCTCGTTGTATCCGCCGCCAAGAGCCATTTTGTAAAAATCTACGCGAAAATCGCAAAGGCCGAAAATTTTATCGAAAAGCTCGTCGTAGCTTACCTCGCTAAGGCCATAAACCATCAAATTTACGTTTTGCAGGCTAAGCTCAAGCCCCAAACTTGCAAATTTCTCTATCTCGCTCGCGCTTAGGCTCAGGCTTTCGTTGTGGATGGCGTAGATCCTGCTAAGCGCGGCGGTGTTTGCAAAAAGCCCGCACATCTCGCATTTTTGCGCAAGCAGCGCTATGGCTTCGTTTACGCCCGAGGGTTTGAAAAACCTCACTTCGTTTCGTTCAAATTCTTTGATAAAATCCACGCTTACAGAAATTTCGCTATCGTTTAGCTCGTAGATCAGATGGTTATTCGCGTCCGACTTGCACAGCGCGATGAGCCTTCGCAACTCCTCTTTTTTGATGAGCGAGACGGTTTTAATGTGAAGCGTGTTGCTGCCGCCAAAAAGCGAGGGCTCCAAAAAGCTTCGCGCCTGCTCAAAATCATACTCTAAAAAATACAAACTCAAAAAATTTTCCGAGGCGTAAATTTGCTTCAATCGCTGCGCGTAAAGCTCGTTTGAAAAATCGTCTCCGCCACGCAAAAGCACGAAATTCGGCACCCTGCCGCTTGCGATAAGCCCGTCAAATTCTTTTCTATACATCAGATTTTCTTTACCACCCTGCCTAGGATCACTCCGCTAGCGATGTTTGCATCCGTAAGCTCCACTAGTACGGGCGTTAAAATGTCGCCGGCGAAATTTGAAACCAAAATTTTAGCTCCCTTTAGCTTGTCGTCGAGCTTTGCGGTGACGGAATTTCCGTTTTCGTCGATATAACAGCGGAATTTTTTACCTAAATTTTCTGCGGCCCAGCGCGCAAATTTTCGGTCCATAAAATCAAATGCGACCTTATCCGCCTCGCGCTCTAGCTCGTTTAGCCGCGCGCACGTCGCGTCGATGTTTAAAAGCAGGTAATTATAAAATTTCTCATCCCCCCTCATCTGCGCCTTTAGCAGACGGTGCAAAATGAGATCGGAATAGCGCCTGATCGGGCTTGTGAAGTGCGTATAGTTATCAAATCCGAGCCCGAAATGCCCGCGCGATTCGGATCCGTACTCGGCGCGCTTTTGAGCTTTGATGATGAGCTTATCGACCTCCTCGCGGATACCCATAGTATCGGCTTGCGCTTGGATTTCGCCGATCATCTTAGCGAGGTTGCTCTGATACGGCGCGTCAATACCGAACAGCGCCAGATCGTCAAGCAGCGCGTAAATTTTTTTAAGCTCGGCCGAGCCGTGATTTCTAAAAACGCCTCGCTCGATGCGCGCCGCAGCGGCTTTGTTGGCCAGCAGCATACAATCCTCGATGAGCTTGTGCGACGGAGTGTCGGTCTCAAAGCGGGTGGAGCTTATAAAACCGTGCTCATCAAGCGTGATGCGAAGCTCCTTGGTGCGAAAATCAAATCCGCGCTTCAGCCTCGCGCGGCGCAGTCGCTCGCAAATTTCATTAAGCGGCAAGAGCCAGCTTAAAATTTCGGGCTCGCACGCCTTGCGAGTGCGTAAAATTTCATCGACCTCGTCGTAATTAAAGCGGCGCTTTGATCTTATGATCGCTTCGAAAAGCTCCTCTTTTTGCGGGTTTAAATTTTCATCCAAAGAGATTTTAAAAACAAAGGCCAGTCTCGGCAAATCAGGCATCAGCGAGCAGATATTTTCGCTAAGCTCGCGCGGTAGCATCGGCACGGATCGGTGCGGGAAGTAGATCGAAAAGCCGCGAAATTTCGCCTCCTTATCGATCGGCGAGTATTCGCTTACGTATTCGCTCACGTCGGCGATCGCAACGTAAAGCGTGCGCTCTTTTACGTCAAAATAGATCGCGTCGTCGAAGTCCTTGGCATCGATAGGATCGATGGTGCAAAAGGGCAAATGCTGCAAATCCACGCGCTGCGGATACAGCGCCTCGTCCACTTCGCTGCCGAAGCTTGCGGCTTGCTGCTTGCACGCTTCGTTAAATTCGTCGTTTTTATCGTAGATCGCTAAAGAAATTTTCTCATCGACGAAGGGATCGGCCAAGCTTCCGATCACCTCGGTAATTTCGTTCGTTAGATTATCGATCTTTAAAAGGGTGCCTGACGGTAGCTGCTTGAGCGATTTTTGCGTGGCTTTGAGCGGATTTGCGAGACCGGTTTTGACGTTCACGCCTAAAATTTCGCGCCCGAAGCTTTTGGTATAAACCACGCTCGTTAAAAACGCGGGCTTGACGCACATCAGCACCTTTGCGTGCAGGCGGGACTTTCTTGAGCTTAAAATTTTTGCTAGGATCAGATCACCCAGATGCACGCCGCTTAAATATCTGTTTTCAATGATGAGATCTGCTTTGAAGCGATCGTCGAAGCTTTGTAGATAGCCCGTGCCGTCGCGCGCGATGTCGAGCCTGCCGAAAACATAGCCGTCGTTTAGATAGAGCTTGCCTTTGTGCGCGCTGATGGCGCCGATATTTAGGAGGTTGCGCACGAGCTCCTTTTGCTCGCCGCTAAGATCCTTTTCAAATACGCCCGAATTAAAGGCGCGCAAGAACTCTTTCATATCGAAATTTCGCCTTTAGCCTCTAAAAACGCCTCTTGCTCGAAGCCGAACTCGACTAGTAAATTTAAAGCGTTGTCGATGCTAAGCTCGTCGAAATGATGGTAGATATTGACCGCGGTTTTGGCGATCTTTAGCATCGCGTAGCGGGATTTGTTCTCAAAAGGCGCGTCGTCGGGGGCGTTTGAATACAGCGCGTCCTGCGCGATCTGCTCTAGCCCGAAATGCGCAAATAGCGCGTGCGAGACGCTTTCGCGGTTCGTGCCGCTAAATTCCATCTCCACGTCGGTAAAATCCTGCGGAAAGATCGAGCCCTTGATGGCGTGGTAAAATTCCTCCGCCTTGCCCGCCGCACACACCTGCTCGTCGATAAAAACCCGCCCGAACTCCACTAAAATCACGCTTGAAAGGATGCTTTGCTCGATCTGCGGGTAGGATTTTATCCACGAAAACATAAGCAGATTTCGCAGCAGCGAGACCTGCGTGAGCTTTTCGCGGTCGATGCGATACGCCTGCAAATCGGGCTTTAGCATAGCGTCAAATACGGCGAATAGAAAAAACGCCCGCATCTGCTCGCGCCCGTAAAGCTCGAACGCTTGCTGCAAATTTAGCATCTTTAGTGCCGTGTCGCCCTGCTCCTGCTTCGCCGGCTGCTCTCGCCCCTGCTCCTGCGCCTTTCCCCATTCTTGCCCCTGCTCTCGTCCATGCGCTCGTTCGGCTTGCGCGGAAATGCTCGAACCTAGCGCGCAATCAGTTCTCGCGGCGACATGCTGATTTTGTCGCTGCGTATCGCTTGCTGCTTGCAAGGGGTTAAATTTAAAATTCTCGTCGCTGTAGTTCACGCCGCTTGCGTCATTTGAGTGATTAAATTTAGGACTGTCGCCCCGCACTGCTAAATCTGCGCCTTTTTGCTCGCTCGCGGCGCACTCGTTTTGCCGCCACTCGTCTGCGGCATCTTGCAAGCCGCATCCTATGGGCTCCGTGCTTTGGAGATCGCACCGCTCATCTGCGGTAGCGAAATTTTGCCTCGCGAGCCCTTCGGCGCTAAATTTAGACAAACCGCAAAAGGCTAAATCTAAAATTTTATCCGCAAGGGGGGCGTTTTTTGAAATTTGCAGAGCGAGCCTGACGTCCGAAACGTCCGCGTCAAACGATGCTAAAATTTTTAAAATTTCATCGCTAAAGCCCGCAAGAGCGCCTATTTTTTGGGTTATAAATTTATTCATTTTCAAAAGCCGTTCAATATAAATTTCGCACAATCATATCAAATTTTAACTCAAATTGCAAAGCAAAACGCCGCCGTTGCGCCAAAATTCCACTTCGGCTCACGAGGCTTTTAAAGTACTTTTTTACGCTAAAAAACGTGGATCGACCTGCCGTTTATTGCGGCGGCAAAACCGAAATTTCAAGCGCAGTTTTATAAAATTTTAATCCCCTTTCGTATAGAATGCCTTAAAATTCCGTTTATAAAGAGCTCGATTTGGACAAATTTAAAGCCGGTGCTGCGCTAAGGAAAGAAGAGACTAGGGACTACGACAAAGAACTGCTAGTTTTGCGTGATTATTCTGGTTTTCCTTTAATTTTACACTATTTGATTATTTTAATATTTTGGATTACTGCTTCTGGGTTTTGCATTAGTTGCTTAGACGATTTTGAAAGCGGTATTTTAGATTTTGATCGCGACGAAGACGGCAGTCCAAACGATACTTTCCCCGATACGACTCCGGCTTCAACTAAAACTTCTCCGATTGTGATTGATTTAAACGGTGACGGAGTAAAAACAATATCAAGAAAAAACAGTAAAACATACTTCGACCTAGATAACGACAAATTTGCCCAAAACACAGCTTGGATAGATAAAAATGACGGAATTCTCATCAATAAAACCTTAATCACAAATAGCATAACAAACGGAAGCGAACTATTTGGAAATCATACTTTACTAAGAGATGGAAGCTTGGCTAATAACGGATTTGAAGATCTAAAAGAATTTACAAATTTAAATTTACTTGTTGCGCAAGTCTAAATTTGTAAATTTAATAATTTTGTATCGTATTTAAACGATACGACCTGAATTTACAAAAATAGTGAATTTAAGGTTAAAACAAATCAAATTTAAGATTGATTTGTTGTATAATGCAGACTCGCAAAAAAGGAAGTAAAATTGGAAAATTTAAATTTCAAAAACGATATTTTTGATAAAAACAAAAACCGACGAGATTATGATAAAGAACCATTAATTTTACGGAATTATACTAGTTGGGCTTTATTTATCCATTTTTTATTAATTTTTGTATTTTGGGTGATTGTTTCAGTATTCGTTTTGAATAAATTTGATGAATTTGAACATGGAAATTTAGAAATCGATATAGCTATACAAACAGCCATTTTCTTTGGTTTTATAACAACTCTTATTTTGATATTAGATTTTATAAATATTTTATCAATAAAGCCACATTATACTCATTTTTACAACTAAAAAGTTGTGTTTTGTAATCATAACAATAAAATTGATGAAACAATACATTTCCAAGTTATGGGAGATAAAATTGTGCTTCATAATCCATTCGACAATCCAATTGGTTACAATATTTCGCATGTAAAAAAAGAAGAAGGCAAAATGGTTTTTTGTTCTTTTATGCGAATAATTACAACAACAGGTTTTGGTTGGGGATTTTTGAGCGCATGTACGATAATAAATTTTGGCTCTAGGCATAGTTTCGGACTATTCTTGTTGTGTGTGCTTGTTACAATATTTATATTATTTTTAGCTGAATTTTTAGAAATTTTAGTTTTCATGGGAATTTATAAAAAATCAAACAAAACTCTTAAAAATTTTTGGAAATATGCTAGAAAATTTCAAATAAACATAGAGTGGGCTTCGATTGAAAGGTGGAAAATTACTCCGACTATCAATATGTTTTATTTCAATCAAAAAGACCACGACGAGTTGAGGCAGTATATTTTAACTATATTTAACAGAGATATTGACAATAATTTAAAATAAAAATTTTCTTGATACGTACTTTTACCAATATAAATTTTTTCTAATCTTCTACATAAAATTTCCTTTAAATAATTTTCCTTGAACTCTTTAAAATTAGAATTTTTCTCTTCAAATAATTTTTCTATGTTTTTAGATTTTACATA
>ERZ772917.458-NODE-458-length-29105-cov-9.384372_pt1 | contig 29105 bp, 33 predicted proteins | sample MGYA00511187_ERZ772917 | MGnify/ENA primary metagenome ERZ772917 (study PRJEB29015, sample SAMEA2737925) | human oral metagenome | biome: human oral; feature: human-associated habitat; material: dental | place: China | collected 2012 ...
TCAAGAAGATGGAGCTGCGCACGCTGAACTCGATGCAGCCGCTCTGGACGCGCGCAAAGTCGGAGATCAAGCCGGAGGAGTACAACGATTTCTTCCGCGATCAGTTCCACGAGTGGGAAGCACCGATGGAGGTATTCCACACAAAGGTAGAGGGCACGGTCGAGTACACGGCGCTCCTTGAGATTCCCGCGCGCGCACCGTTCAACCTCTATCAGGCAGACTATGAGCCGGGTATTCAGCTCTACTCGCGCCATGTGTTCATCATGGACAAGTGCAAGGATCTCCTGCCGGACTATCTGCGTTTCGTCAAGGGGCTCGTGGACTCTCCCGACCTCTCGCTCAACATCTCGCGTGAACTCCTGCAGCAGAGCCGCGAGCTCAAGACCATCGGTCGTGCGCTTGAGAAAAATGTGCTCAAGACGCTCGGCAAGAAGCTCGAGAAAAACCGTGAGGACTACGAGAAGTTCTGGAACGAATACGGGCGGATGCTGAAGATCGGCATCTACAACAGCATGTACGCGGGGCGCGACACGGTGGACAAGCTGAAGGACCTCCTGCTCTTCCACAGCTCGAAGGAGGGGGCGCTCGTCTCGCTGAAGGAGTATGTCGCGCGTATGCCCGAGAGTCAGAAGAGCATCTACTACGCGACGGCGAAGGATCAGGCGACGATTGAGCAGTTGCCGCAGATGGAGCAGTTGCGTGAGCGTGGTCTTGAGGTGCTCTTCCTGCTCGACCCCGTGGATGAGTTCGCGATTGAGACGGTGCACGAGTACGAGGGGAAGAATTTCCACTCGATCAGCCGCGGCGACCTCGATCTCGGCGATGCGGAGAGCGAGGCGGCAAAGAAGGAGACGGAGGACATCGCAAAGGCGAATGATGATCTCATCAAGGACGTAAAGGACGCGATCGGCGACAAGATTGCCGAGGTGAAGATCTCGCAGCGTCTCCGCTCAAGTGCGGTCTGTCTCGTAGCGGATGAGGCGGGGCCGTCGCTCTCGATGGAGCAGACCTTTGCCGATATGAACAATCCGATGTTCAAGGCACGCCGCATCCTCGAGATCAACCCGCATCACGATCTCTTTGCGAAGCTGAAAGAGGTGCACGCGGCGGGCAAGGACTCCGAGGAGTTCAAGGATTACTGCGACCTGCTCTATACGCAGGCGCTCCTCATTGAGGGGATTCTGCCGGAGAACCCCGTCGCCTTTGCGCAGAAACTCGCGAAGATGATGGCAAAATAAGGAGAAGCTGTGGAAGTCGAACTCTTTTCGTCGCAGTTTTTTGTGGCGCTCTTTTCGATTATTATTCTTGATCTTGTGCTTGCGGGCGATAACGCCGTTGTGATTGCAATGGCGTCGAACCGTTTGCCCGCACATCTGAGGAAGCGCGCAATCTACGTCGGTACGGCGGGTGCAATCATCATCCGCCTCATTATGACATTCTTTGCCGTGCAGCTGCTCTCCGTGCCCTATCTGCAGGCGCTCGGCGGGCTCGTGCTGCTGCCAATTGCGGTGAAGCTCATGCGCCCCTCGGGCGGTGAGGAGCACGTTGAGGCGGCCGAGACGTTTGCGGGCGCGGTCAAGACGATCATCATTGCGGATGCGGCGATGGGCATTGACAACGTGATTGCGATCGCCGGAGCGTCGCATGGCGACTTCCTGCTCGTCGTGCTCGGGCTCATCATCAGCATTCCGATTGTGGTCGGCGGGAGTCAGCTCATTGGGAAACTCATGGATAAATATCCCGTGCTCGTCGTGCTTGGTACTGCCATTCTCGGCTGGACGGGCGGTACGATGATCGTACATGACCGCACGATCGGCGTGATGATATTGGAGGCTGTCCCACAGGCGGCGACACTCCTGCCCGCGGCACTCGCGGGAGCAGTGTGCGGCATCGGCGGATGGTTGCGTCAGAGAGGCTGATATGGTCGGACTTGTGATTGTAACGCACAGCGCTGCGCTCGCGCACGGCGCTGCGGAGACCTGCCGCATGATGGCAAAGGATGTGCGGCTCGCAATAGCGGGCGGCATGGAGGACGGCGGCTTCGGCACGAGCTACGCGCGGATTGTCGCCGCGATTGACGCGGTGTATACGGACGACGGCGTTGTCATCCTCATGGATGCGGGCAGCTCGATTCTCACGGTGGAGACGATCCTCGAGGAGATGGAGGGACGTCGTCTGCGCATGGCGGACTGTCCCGTCGTTGAGGGCAGCGTTGTGGCTGCGATTGCCGCGGTCTGCGGGGCGAATCTCGACGAGGTCGTCGAGCGCGCGGAGGAAACGCGCGGCGCGCGCAAGATTGCCGATTGACACGGTAAACCCATAGTGTTACAATAGCATACGAACGATGCTCTTTGAGGCGGGGTGCAAATCCCCACCGGCGGTACAGCCCGCAAGCCTTTCGTGAGAGAGGCACGATTCGGTGAGATTCCGAAGCCGACAGTGAAGGAGGCAACTCCGCAGTCTGGATGGGAAAAGGCGCGTCTTTTTAGGACGATTTGTGCCGCCGGAGGAGAACTCTTCCGGCGGCATTTTTGTTGAGATGGGATTGTTATGAAGGAAATTGACGAATCCTATATGCGTGAGGCGCTGCGCATGGCGGCGTATGCGCGCGGACGCACGTCGCCGAATCCGCTCGTCGGCGCGGTGATTGTGCGGGACGGCACGATCATTGCGAGCGGCTGGCATCGTGCAGCGGGGGAGCCGCACGCAGAGATCCATGCACTGCGCATGGCGGGAGAACTCGCGCGTGGCGCGACGCTCTACGTGACGCTCGAACCGTGCACGCATCACGGGCGCACGGGACCTTGCGCTGAGGCGGTCATTGCGGCGGGGATTGCGCGTGTCGTCGTGGCACTCTCCGATCCGAATCCGCTCGTTGCGGGGCGCGGACTTGCCATGCTCAGGGCGGCGGGCATCGAGACCGAGACGGGCGTATGCGAGCATGAGGCGCGGCGGCAGAACGAAGTGTTCCTTAAATGGGTGACAACGAAGCGCCCCTTCGTCACGCTCAAGACGGCGATGACGCTTGACGGGAAGATCGCAAGTCATACGGGCGCGTCGCAGTGGATCACGGGAGAGGCAGCGCGCGCGCGCGTCCACATATACCGCGATGTGCATGACGCGATCCTCGTCGGCATCGGCACGGTGCTCGCTGACGATCCAAGCCTTACGACGCGACTTCCTGACCGCACGGGGCGCAATCCTCTGCGCATCGTGCTCGACTCTGAGGCACGCACGCCGATTGATGCAAAGCTCCTGACGGATGGCGCTGCGCCGACGGTGATTGCCGTGAGCGAGCGCGCTGACCATCGTCGTGTGAATCTCCTGCATGCGTGCGGTGCGGAGGTTGTGACGCTCGGCGCGGAGCGCCCGGAAATTGGGCAGCTCCTTGACTGGCTCGGCGCGCGTGAAATCTCCTCGATCTTTGTCGAGGGCGGCGCGCAGGTGAACTGGTCGTTTCTCGCGGGTGGCTTCGTGGACAAGGTACACGCCTTCATTGCGCCCATGCTGATGGGCGGCACAGCAGCGCCGACACCCATCGGAGGCACGGGCTTTGACAGCCCGCAGGCGGCGCTCCACCTCTCGGATGTGACGGTGGAGCCGGTGGGCGCGGACATACTCATCACGGGCTATCCGTGGGCTGCGGGGAGGTGAGGCGATGTTTACAGGAATCATCGAGGAGGTCGGCACGTTCGCGGGGCTCTCGGGCGGCAATATCTCCATCGGGGCGCAGCTCGTCCAGTCGGACGCGCACATCGGCGACAGCATTGCGGTCAACGGGATCTGCCTCACGGTGACATCGTTTGATACGCGCGGCTTCCGAGCGGCGGTCATGCCCGAGACCATGCGGCGCACTTCGCTCGCGGGACTCACACAGGGTGCACCGCTCAATCTCGAGCGCGCGCTGCTCCCGACAACGCGGCTCGGCGGGCATTTCGTCAGCGGGCACATCGACGGCGTGGGCGAGATCAGAGAGCTGCGCGAGGAGGGAAATGCAATTCTTATGACGGTTGCGGCAGATGATGAGATTCTGCGCGGCATCGTGGAGAAGGGATCGGTTGCGCTTGACGGCATCAGCCTTACAGTAGCGGCGGTGGGGACGACAGATTTCACGGTCAGTCTTATCCCGCATACGCGCACGGTGACGAACCTTGGCGTAAAGCGCGTCGGCAGTCCGCTCAACATTGAGACGGACATCCTTGGAAAATATGCGCTGAAGCTGCTCGGCGGGAAAACCGCCGCGAACAGTTGCGGCATTACGCAGGAATTCCTCCTGCAAAACGGATTTTAGGAGAGATACTATGTCAGATTTTGCAACGATTGAACAGGCGATTGAGGACATCAAAAACGGCAAGATGCTCGTCGTCGTTGACGATGAGGATCGCGAGAATGAGGGCGACATCATCGTCGCCGCCGAAAAACTCACGCCAGAGCATATGAACTTTATGGCGACGCACGCGCGCGGGCTGATCTGCACGCCCATCGTCGGCAGCCGACTCGACGAGCTCGAGATCGGGCAGATGGTCGAGAACAACACGGACAACCACGAGACGGCGTTTACCGTCAGCATTGACGCGTACGACACGACAACGGGTATCTCCGCATTCGAGCGCTGCCATACGGTGAAGATGCTCATCGACCCTGCGGCAAAGCCGTCGAGCTTCCGCCGCCCCGGGCATATCTTCCCCCTGCGCACGGTCGAGGGCGGTGTCCTGCGCCGTGCCGGACACACGGAGGCGACCACCGATCTTGCACGCATGGCGGGACTCTTCCCTGCGGGAATGTGCTGCGAGATCATGGCGGACGACGGTCATATGATGCGCACGCCCGAGCTGAAGGAATTTGCAAAAAAGCATGGGCTGAACATCATCACGATTGCGGATCTCATCGAGTTCCGCAAGCATACGGAGACGTTTGTTCATCGCATTTCGGATGTGGATTTCCCGAGCAAATACGGACATTTCCGCCTGCTCGCCTACGAGAACACACTCAACAAGCGCTGCGATCTCGCCGTCGTTAAAGGCGATGTGCGCGGCAAGGAGAACGTGCTCGTGCGCGTACACTCGGAGTGCCTGACGGGCGATGCGCTCGGCTCGATGCGCTGTGACTGCGGTGATCAGCTTGCGGCGGCGATGCGGCAGATCGAGGCGGAGGGCGAGGGTGTCGTCCTCTACGTGCGGCAGGAGGGACGCGGCATCGGGCTTGCGAACAAGATGCGCGCATATGCCTTGCAGGATCAGGGACGCGACACGGTGGAGGCGAACGTCGAGCTCGGCTTTGCGCCGGATCTGCGCGACTACGGACTCGGTGCGCAGATTCTCGCCGACCTCGGGCTCACGACCATCCGCCTCATGACGAACAACCCCGCCAAGCGTGCGGGACTTGAGGGCTACGGGCTGAAGATCGTCGAGCGCGTACCGATTGTCATGCACACGCACGAATTTGACCGCAAATACATGACGGTCAAGAAGGAAAAGATGGGGCATATGCTCAGCGACGAAGAGCTTGGCAACGAATAACGAGTTCAAGGGGGGGACAGCCGATGAAAATAGTTTTATTGGTACTTCTTGAACAGTATGCAGACTGGGAAGCAGCATATATATCGACAGCCGTTCACATGCTTGGGCAGGGACGGTTCGAGATAAAGACGGTATCACTCACCGACGCGCCAGTGCGCTCGATTGGCGGGATTCAGACTGTGCCGGATTATACGGTGGATTCTGCACCGAAAGATTATGAGGCATTGCTTCTCATCGGCGGAATGCGATGGCGTGAAGAGAGCGCACAGAGTGTGGTTCCTCTCGTAACGCATTGCTTGCAAAATGGGAAATTGCTCGGTGGTATTTGTGATGCGGCAGCTTTTTTGTCTGCGATTGGCGTGTTGAATACGGTCAAGCATACGGGCAATCGACTGTCTGCGCTTGAGGAGTGGGCGGGGACGAAGTATCGGGGCGCAGCAAATTTTCAGGCGAGACAAGCTGTTTGCGATAAACATATCGTGACGGCGAATGGTTCTGCACCGCTCGAATTTGCAAGAGAGGTTTTGCTTGCACTGCATGCCGCAGAGGAAACTCTCATTGTGGATTGGTATAATCTGCATAAGTTGGGATATTATAATACATCTTCACGCAATCAATTCGTGCGGATGATGGAGGATTAAGGAGAAACGGACATGGCAAACATAATCGAGGGATACTTCAGCGGAAAGGGGCGTAAATTCGGCATTGTCGCCGCACGGTTCAACGAGTTTATCGTGAGCAAGCTCGTCAGCGGTGCACTCGACACGCTCCACCGTCACGAGACGGCGGATGCGGACATCGATATCGCGTGGGTGCCGGGCGCATTCGAGATTCCGCTTGCGGCGAAGAGAATGGCGGAGAGCGGCAAGTATGACGCTGTCCTCTGTCTCGGTGCGGTCATCCGTGGCTCGACGACGCATTACGATTACGTCTGCAATGAGGTGTCGAAGGGCGTCGCGCAGGTCGGACTGCAGACGGGCGTGCCGACAATCTTCGGTGTCGTGACAACGGAGAACATCGAGCAGGCAATCGAGCGCGCGGGCACAAAGGCGGGCAACAAGGGCGCAGATGCGGCGATGGCGGCAATGGAGATGGCAAGTCTCCTCGGGAAGATGTGAGACGATGAAGATCGGAATACTCAGCGATACGCACGGGCATGAGGGCGCGTGGGTGCGCGCGTGCGAGAAGTTTTTCACGGGCGCAGACCTCATCCTCCACGCGGGCGACGTCGCCTACCACGGCCCGCGCAACCCGATGAAGCCGGACTACAACCCAATGGGGCTGATCGAGCGCATCAACGCCTCGGAGATCCCTGTCATCATCGCCAAGGGCAACTGCGATTCGGACGTGGACGCAAGCTGTCTCGAAGTGCCGATCATGTCCCCCTATGCCTACGTTGTGTGGGAGGGGCGGCGCATCATCGTCACGCACGGCGACGCCGTCATGACAGATGCGGAGAAGGACGTGATGGCGCGGCATCTGAAAGCAGACCTCTTTATCAGCGGTCATGTGCACATCAACGTCCTCGAAAAGCGTGGCAATACCGTCTTCCTCAACCCCGGCTCTGCCGCACTCACGAAGCGCCCTGATGGACGCAATACTGTCGCCGTCCTCGAGGATGGCGAGATTCGGATTTTTGACATAGATACAGGCGAGGTTCTGCATGAACTTGCGCTCGATTGGTAGAATAAATGGGAGGTGGGAGGTATGAAGCCGACGGATCGCAGTTATCTTGAGGTCAATCTTCCGCCCTATTTGCAGCATGATATTGATGCACTCCGTCAGGGATTGGAGCAGGACGTCTTATATCTTGATTGCCTCTTCGATGAACTGTACGGCTCGATCAATTCGGCGGAGTGGGATGACGAGATCACGCACGAGCAGGCGGCGTATCTGCGGGAAAAGTATCTGTGAGGAAACGCGATGATTGATTTTTCGACCTGTCAGATCGATCCGTTTCGAACATACGGCGGCGGGAATGGGAATAAAATAGGTGTCCTCTATGAAGGGGAGACCTATATGCTGAAATTTCCGCCCAAGGAAAAGACGAAGGTATATTATACGAATGCCTCGCTGAGTGAGTATCTCGCTTGTCACATCTACAAGCTCCTTGGAATGCAGGCGCAGGAAACCCTGTATGGCGTCTATCGCATACAGGGAAAGGAGAAACGCGTCGTCGCCTGTAAGGATTTTACGGGCGACGGATTTCGGCTGATGGAGTTTGCAAAGCTGAAGAACGCCTGTATCGGCGGCAGCAGTGAGGATTCTTCTGGATATGCCACAGAGCTGGATGCCGTGCTTGAGGCGATTGATCGACAGGCACTCATTGATCCTGTTGCATTGAAAGAATTTTTCTGGGATATGTTCATCGTAGATGCCTATCTCGGAAAATTTTGACCGACACAATGGGAATTGGGGGCTCCTCGTCAACGAGGAGCGACGTCTTGCACGCATTGCGCCCATCTATGACTGCGGTTCTTGTCTCTACCCGCAGATGCCCGAGGAAAAGATGGCAGAAATTCTGAGCAATCCGCGTGAGATCGACAATCGCATCTATGTCTTTCCGACGTCGGCGCTCAAACAGGATGGGCGTAAGATCAACTACTTTGATTTCGTATCCTCACAAGTGAATCCCGATTGTACGGCGGCGCTTGTGCGGATTCTGCCGCATATTCACACGGATGAAATCAATGCATTTATCGAAAGTCAGGAATTTCTGTCTGCACAGCAGAAGGAGTTCTATTGTACAATGCTTGCGGCGCGCAAGGAAAAGATATTGAGTGCTGCGCGCGAAAGGATATAGTATGGATCAACTCATTAAGGCGACGGCGGCAGATGGTATGCTGCGCGCATATGCGGCGGTGACGACGGATGTCGTCGCCGAGGCGATGCGGCGGCACGGCTGCTACCCCGTTGCGGCGGCGGCACTCGGGCGCACGATGACGGGCGCACTCCTCTTTGCTGCGAATCTCAAGAACAAGGAATCCGTGACGATCAAGTTCAAGGGCGACGGCCCCCTTGGCACGGTCACGGCGGACGCGACGGCAGACGGCTCGGTGCGCGGCTATGTCGATCATCCGCATGTCAATCTGCCGCTCAACGCACACGGAAAAATCGACGTCGGCGGCGGTATCGGGCGTGGCATCCTCTCGGTCACGCGCTTCACGGGGCTGAAAGAGCCGGTTACGGGCAGCGTCGACATCACAAACGGTGAGGTCGCAGAGGATCTCATCAGCTACCTCTACACCTCGGAGCAGACGCCGTCCTCGATCGGGCTAGGCGTCCTCGTCAGCTCCGAGCTGAAATGTCTCGGCGCGGGCGGCTTCTTCATTCAGCCATTGCCGGGTGCATCCGATGATGTGATTGACCATCTCGAGGAGAACCTCAAGGGCATTTCCTCTGTCTCTCATATGGTGGAGGAGGGGCTGGACGCTGCGGGCATCATCGGGAAAATCCTCGGCGGTTTCGATGATGTAAAGATTCTCTCGACCACCGATCTCGCCTTTCGCTGCAACTGCTCGAAGAACTACATCACCGACCGTCTGCTGACGCTCGGAGAAGCTGATTTGCGGGCACTGCGCGACGACGGCGAGGCAGAGGTGAAATGCCATTTCTGCAACGAGGCTTATACGTTTGACAGCGAGGATCTGAGCGTCATCTACAATGTCGCGGCAAAGATGCGTGAGATGCGCGCACAAGAGGGGAAATGAGGAAGCGGGTGCGCCTCCTGCGGGAGAAATCGCTCCTCATCGACGGAATCCCGACTGAGATACGCTACAAGAATATCAAGAATCTCTACCTCCGTGTCTGCCCGCCTGACGGGCACATCGAGCTGAGCGTGCCGCAGCGGACGTCACAGAGGGAGATTGAGCACTTTGTCAGCCGCAGGCGCGCATGGATTGATGAGCGTCGGCGGCTGTTTTCTGTGCGTGCAGAGAAATCCGAGCCGCAGTATGTGGAGGGGGAGCGCATTCCGCTCTGGGGGACGGCATATCCCATCGTTTACCGGTCACTTCTGCGCGGGAAGCCGTATGCTGAACGCGTGGAGAATCAGATTTTGCTCCATGTGCCCGAGGATACAGATGCTGACGTGCGCCGTGCGGCAATCATGGCGCTCTACCGCACGCAGCTTGCGGCGGCAATCGAGCGCGAAGCACCTGCGTGTGAGCAGATGGTTGGAAAGCACGCCTCCCTCTGGCGCATCCGCGCAATGAAGACGCGTTGGGGGAGCTGCAACGTCCGCACAGCAGCGATCACTCTCAATCTCGACCTCGCCCGCTATGATGTGCGCGCCCTCCGCTACGTCATCACGCACGAGCTCACGCACCTCTGGGTGCGTGGACACGATGCACGTTTTTACGCTCGTATGGATATGTATTTTCCGGACTGGCGTGAGGCGCGGAGGCGGTTGAATGAGTGGGCTCGCACAGAGGAAAATTGACAGCAAAAAAGAACGCCCCGCATGGAGCGTTCTTTTTTGCTGCTTTGTTTTATTTTGCCGCCCCAATCCGTTCCGCTTCCTCGGAGACGATCAGGCGCCCCGTGTGCACGTCGTAGATGTAGCCGTGAATCGTGATCGCGGCGGGCACGAGCGGATGATGGCGCAGATGGCTGACATCGCGCACGAGATTCTCCTCGATCGTCCCGCTGATCGGCATGAAGTCGATGTAATACGCCTCGACGGCGTCGATTCCCTGCTTTGCCGCATCCGCCGCAAAGCGTGCCCGTGCCTCCTCGTTCGTGAAGCCCTGCATGCCGCAGTGCGTGTGCTGGATGATGAACCACTCATTTGTCCCCAGCATCTCGTAGGAGATGAGGAGGGAGCGGATCACATCCGCCGTGACGCGCCCGCCCGCGTTGCGGATCACATGCGCATCCCCCTCGAGGAGCCCCGCAAACTTTGCGGGATCGAGGCGGCAGTCCATGCAGGTGACGATGGCAAAGCGCCGCGCCGGATCGTGCGACAGCGCGCCCTTATCCCCAAACGCGGCGGCATAGCCCTCGTTCGCCGCCAGAATCTCGTTCACATTCGACATCACATCATCCCTTTCATACTTCCAAAGAAAAAACCGCCCGAACTGCGGACGGCTTCTTCTATGCGCTGATTGTTACACGGCACGCTCGACGTTGCCGGAACGCAGGCAGCGCGTGCACACATTGACGTGTTTGACCTCACCCTTCACAAGGGCGCGGACACGCTGAATATTCGGCTTCCACTTGCGTTTCGTCTTCACATGGGAGTGGCTCACATTGTTGCCGCTCATCGGCCCCTTGCCGCAGACCTCGCATACACTTGCCATTGCTACACCTCCTCGACGCGCACTTCACTCAAGTCGCGCGCAATACCGTGCTATTATACTATGATTCCCTCCATTAGGCAAGACGCAGAAAAAATTTTTTCGTTGAATTGCGTGTTCCTATGGGACGATAGTAGGATTTTATCGGTTAAAGATGAAAAACATTCAAGTTTTTCTTGATATTTGGAAAAAATGTAGTATTATATCTATAGAAGGAAAAATGTCTTTTACGGGGTGTGGTTATTTGTTTCGGACTGTGCGGACAGTTCGAGAAAGAGGGGGATTCGGATGATTTCATTGCTGGGAAAAACACGGCAAATCAATCGTCTGCTTCAGCGTTCGGAAAGCGTTGAGTATGACGGGATCTCGCGCGTGTTGAGCAATGTCCTTGAGGCGAACGTCTACATCACGGACGAGGGCGGCAAAATTTGCGGATATGCGCTCTTTGACGATGATGACGACCTCATGGTGAACGAAGCGATCGAGATGGGACAGTTCCCGAGGAAGTATGTCGACTGGCTCAATCGCTTGGAGGAGACGCACGCCAATATCCGCGTGGATGCGGACGGGGCATCCTATGAAAAAGAGATGGCGGAGCTCTTCCGCGAGCAGAACATCGTCATCACACCAATCTACGGACCACGGCGCAGACTGGGGACTCTCGTTGTGGCAAGCGGCAAGAAAGAGTTCGGGGATCCTGACCTCCTGCTCTCGGAGTACGGCGCAACCGTAGTCGGTATGGAGATGCTGCGCGATGCGGCGCAGCGCAATGAGGTCGAGGCGCGTCAGCGCGAGGCGGTACGCATTGCGGTGGAAACGCTTTCGTACTCCGAGCGCAAGGCGGCGCACGCGATTCTGCAGGAACTCGCGAGTCAAGGGAAGTTCGAGGGCAGGCTGATCGCATCGCGCATTGCCGACGAGGCGAAGATCACGCGCTCGGTCATCGTCAACGCGCTCCGCAAATTCGAGTCCGCGGGCGTCATCGAGTCGAAGTCGCTCGGCATGAAGGGGACGTTCGTGCGCGTCACGAATTCCTACCTCATGGAGAAGCTGCCCGAACTCGAGGAGTACGCCTCCGATGTCCAGTGGGCAAACCTCGGCAGCGGTGTCAATCTCTGATAAAACGCTGATATTATAGCGCAAATAAAAGATGTTGACAACCGGAAAAAAATCTCATATAATTGCCTTCGTGAGTGTGCGGCGGATACCCCCGCGGGTAGTCCGCCGCGCTTCATGATATGTACGGCGCGTTGGTCAAGTGGTTAAGACACCGCCCTTTCACGGCGGCTTCACGGGTTCGAATCCCGTACGCGTCACCAAGAACGGCCCGGTAGTTTAGTTGGTTAGAATGCCGCCCTGTCACGGCGGAGGTCGTGGGTTCAAGTCCCATCCGGGTCGCCATTTTTCCTTTTGCCTCGGTAGCTCAGTTGGTAGAGCAGGGGACTGAAAATCCCCGTGTCAGTGGTTCGATTCCGCTCTGAGGCACCATCTTGGATATGAATCTCCAGTACAGAAGTAACTGGGGATTTTTTTGTAGCATGATAATGGGGTAGGGGTTGTAAAGGAGATTTTGCCGTGGAATATTTCTCTCAGATTTTTCTCTCGTTCATCGCCTCGTGGGGCTATGTTGCCGTCGCGGTGCTCATGGCGGCGGAAAATGCGTGTATCCCGATTCCGAGCGAACTCATCCTCGGCTTTGCAGGCTATCTCATCTCTGCGGGCCATATGTCATTCGAGGGCGCACTGCTGGCGGGAATGGTCGGCGGATTGCTCGGCTCGATCTTCGCCTATGAGGTCGGCGCGCGCGGTGGGCGTCCCTTCGTCGATCGGTACGGGAAGTATTTCTTCATCAAAAAATCCCACGTCGATACGGCGCAGGATTGGTTTGACCGCTACGGGCTGAAGGCGGTCTTCTTCAGCCGCATGCTGCCCGTGATCCGTACGTTCATCTCGCTGCCGGCGGGCTTTGCGCGCGTCGATCCGAAGCGGTTCTTCACCTACACGATCGCGGGCTCACTCCCGTGGACGGCGGCGATCATCTATGCGGGCATGATGCTCGGGGAGAACTGGACGGATCTCATGGAGTACGGGCACGAGGCGAGCATCATCTTCGTCATCTGCTCCGTGATTGCGATCATCTATTTCTATCTGAAGTGGAAGAAGAAAAAGAAGCGCCATCTGCGCTGAGTGAAAAAAGACTGTTGTACAAGCATTTTCGTACAGCAGTCTTTTTTGATTCTGTTATGCTTCCTTCACCCTTGCGGGTGCTGTCTGGAAGAGCGAGACACCAAGTCCGACGAGCGCGCCGAGGATGGCGGGGCAGACCCAGCCCATCATGATCTCATAGAATGGGATGTAAGCAACGAGCATGGCGTGGATTCCCGCGTTGCTGAGTCCCGCCGCGTGCAGCCCGTCGATCAGCGAGAACACGAGTGTCAGAGCCATTGCTCCCTGATAGATGCTCTTGCGCCAGCCGATCGCGCGGTCAAAGAGCGAGAGAATGACGAAGACGATGACGAGCGGGTAGATCGTGACGAGGAACGGAATCGCGAGCGCGATGATCTGCGTGAGCCCAATGTTCGATGCGGCAAAGCTGAAGAGAATCGAGAAGAGCAGAAGACGCTCGTAGGATATGCGCCCCTTCAGCAGCTTGTTGAAGAACATCGCCGCACTCGAGGTAATGCCGCAGCATGTCGTCAGGCACGCGAGTCCGATAATGACGGCGAGCAGGAGATTGCCCGCAGAGCCGAAGAAGATACCGACCGCGCCCGAGAGAATCTGACCGCCGTTTTCCGAGTGACCGAGTACCGATGCGCTTGTTGCGCCGATGTAGGCGAGCGAGCCGTAGACAATCGCCATCAGCGTGACCGTGATAAGCCCTGAGACGAGACAGGCGGCGCCGATGGCGCGCGTGTCCGTGATGCCGCGCAGCCGCACGGCGTTCGTTACGAGCGCGCCGATCGCAATAGAGGCCAGCAGATCCATCGTCTGGTAGCCGTCCTGGAATCCCTGCGCGAACGGTGCCTCGATATAGCTGCCCGTCGGCGCGAATACGTCTCCCAGCGGTGAATGAAATGCCTGCACAAAGAGAATGGCGAGCACGATGAGGAGCGCGGGGGTCAGCATCTTGCCCACGCGGTCGATGATCTTGTTCGGATTCAGCGCCAGATAGTAGGATGCCGCGAAGAAGATCGCCGTATAGATGAGCTGGCCGAGCCCGAGATTTTCCTCCGTGAGGAAGGGGCGTATGCCGATCTCGAACGAGACAGCGCCCGTACGCGGCATGGCGAACAGCGGGCCGATGATGAGATAGAGGATGATGAGCAGTACCGTTGCGAACATCGGCCACGTCTTCGCGCGCAGGAGCGGCACGTATTCGCCGCCGGCAAGCGCAATCGCAGTGATGCCGAGGAGCGGCAGCCCGATGCCCGTCGTCATGAAGCCCAGCATCGCGAGCAGCGTGTGATCGCCCGCTGCCTGACCGAGTGCGGGCGGGAAGATCAGATTGCCCGCGCCGAAGTAGATCGAGAACATCATGAAGCCGAGCGTCAAGAGGTCTTTCTTTTTTAACGAGTTTATGGCAGTTCCCTCCATAATAAAATACACGTGAGCAACGATAAAAAAGCAATATCCTTCATATTATTGCAGAATAACTAGGTACTGTCAAATATTTGCGGGAGTTTGCTGAGAAAAATGTTTTGTTCCTGTCCCCATTTTGGATGATGTGCCTTGACAGTGATTGTATTCACCGATAACATGACCATGTGAGCAGGAAGCCTTATGACGGCTCTGTATATACTCTAAATTTTAGATTGCGCGAGGTGTCACATGAATGCATTAAAGATTGGACGCAGTATTGCATTTCTGCGGAAACGCTATCGCATGACGCAGCGGGCACTTGCGGATTGTCTCCATATCAGCGACAAAGCCGTATCAAAGTGGGAGCGGGGACTTGCGATCCCGGATGTTTCGCTTTTGGGCAAGCTGTCCGTACTCCTTGACACGGATATAGAGAGCATATTGGAAGGGAATATCGCGAGCTTTGACGTGCGCTGGAACGGCGTGCTGGAGATGAATTACCCGCCGGGGATCAGTGCATCCACGCTTCTGTATGATAAACCGGCGGTTTACATGCAACTCGCCTATTTTATGTTGGTAGGGATTACGGACATCAGCATTCTCGGGCAGGATTCCGATGTGGAGTGGGTGAAAGCGCAGCTTGCAGACGGCGGAACGCTAGGCATTTCTCTCCGCTATGGAGAGGAGCAGGATGCAGGTGAACACGTTGCAGGGACAATGCGCGTGCATGGTCTATCCTTTCTCTACGGGAAGGATCTGACGAAATCATTTTGGCGCATCCTATATGGAGGATCGCAGTCTTACGCACTCGAGAACTATCAGGGCACAGCACTGGGGATTCAGTTTGACCGTGCACAGCCGATCCATAAAAGAACCACGTTGAAATTGGAGCGCGGTATGGTCGCCTTTCCAATACAATCCCATCAGGAACTGCACACGGCATCAAGCCTTATCCATTTGATACAGCAAGCTATGAATGAGAATATCTGCGCCCTGCCTGAGATCGCATATCATCGGGGACTGATACGTGACAGCAAATAAAGGGTAAACTGCACGGCGGTTGTCTATTGTTGAATTTTAGAGGATAATGAGGATACAGATGACATTGTATTTCTTCCGGAGTTAGTGCTATATGGAATACCAACGAAACGGTGATGGGCAAATGATATTATTTATTTATGGAGCAAGCGGTGCAGCCGTAGAGATCTATGATCTGGCTGAAAGGGTCAATGTCTTATCACATAGGTATTCGAAAATTTATCTCATTGACGACTTTGAAGAAGAAACGCAATACTATGGAACCGATCGCGTTCACTTCTCTTCGTGTGAGCGGATTGCAAAGGAAGCGTTTGAATTTATTATTGCAGTAGGGGAACCTTCGGCACGTGACCTGTTATTAAAACGAATCGAGGAAAAGGGCTATCAGTTGGCGACCCTCATCGACCCGTCTGCAATGATCTCGCCTACAGCTAAGATAGCAGCAGGCTGTATTGTCAATGCCCAATCCATCGTGTCGTCAAATGTCATTATGGAGAAAAATTGCTTTTTGGGCTTTCATGTGGTTGTCGGACATGATGCACATTTGAAAAGGAATACAGTTGTCTGTCCTATGGCAACGGTCGGCGGAGGGTCAACCGTTGGTGAAAATACGTTCATCGGTCTGAATTCGTCGATGAAGGAGCGTGTGAATCTGGGGAACAATGTATTTGTCGGAATGGGCTCCATGGTCTTTCGGTCGGTGGAGGACGGGGATACGATCCTTGGGAATCCCGCCAGAGTGACGAAGGGGAATGCAGAGCATAAGGTTTTTAGAAAATAGAGGAAGGCGAGGTTATATCGGTATGGCGGAAGCGAAAGTCTTATCATTTGACGGTGAGGAACTTCAGAAATATGAGCCGAATCGATATCCGTTTCTTTTTATTGACCGCGTAACGGAATGCGTGCCGGGAAAATATGCCAAAGGATATAAGAATCTGAGCAATAATGAATGGTTTTTTCCGAAACATTATCCCGGTCATCCAATTATGCCTGCTGCTGTTCAGACGGAAGCGCTGAGTCAGATGATTACGATTGCGTTTACTACAATGGACGAGATTGATGATATCAATGTGGAGGGGGCGAACTGGAAAGCAAAGTTTATAAAAGAGATCAGGCCGGGGGATCGATTGGATATTGTGGCGGAAGTAATATCCTATCGAAGAGGAATAGGAAAAGGCGCAGCCAAGGGGTATGTGGATGGCGACCTTGCCTGCGAGGTGGAAGTAACCCTCGTAATTCCATCCATTCTTAACAAGTATCGGCCGAAGAAAGTGGAGAAAAATGCTGAAAGATAAAATTGCAGTTATAACAGGTGCAAATCGCGGCATTGGGTTGGCAACGGTCGAGAAATTTGCCGAACACCATGCCTGCGTTTGGGCTTGTGCGAGACAGGCGACAGATACATTTGAAAAAAATATAAATGAGCTATCAGAAAAATATGAGGCGGAGATTCATCCGCTTTATTTTGATGTAACGGATACAGATGCGGTGAAAAAAGCGATCAAGACCGTTGGAGATCAGCATAAGCGCATCGATATTCTGGTAAATAATGCGGGGATCTCTGCGGAGCAATTATTTCATATGACATCCATTAAGATGATAGAAGACAGTATGCATACGAATTTTATTTCTCAGGTAAATTTAGCTCAGATGGTGTCAAGGTATATGATGAGAAAGAAAGCGGGATCTATTGTCAATGTGGCGTCCGTAGCCGGGATGGAGGCGGAAGAAGGCGGCCTTGCGTATGGCAGCAGCAAGGCGGCGGTGCTTTTTTCAACGCAGACAATGGCACTTGAACTGGGGAAATATGGCATAAGAGTCAATGCGGTTTCGCCCGGATTTGTTGATACGGATATGTGGCGTGGACGTAAAGATGATCTCAAGGAGAAAATTCTTCGGGAGACACCCCTACGCAGGCAAGGACGTCCGGAAGAGGTCGCCCATACGATTTTGTTCTTGGCCTCGGATATGGCCTCTTTTATTACCGGACAAAATATTGTGGTTGATGGTGGAAGAAAGTCCATGGGGGGGTAATGATAAAGTTGAATGTCAGTGCAGGAGGTTGGTGAAATGTATTTGGATAAATCTCATCCCTATATTGTAGCTGAGCTGAATTCTAGCCATAGGGGGAAAATAGAAATCGCAAAAAAGATGGTCGATGCGGCAAAAGCATGCGGCTGTGATGCGGTCAAGTTCCAGTCGTGGACAGATACATCCTTGTATAGCAAGACGTATTATGCGAAGAATCCGATTGCCAGGCGTATGGTGAAGGGGTTCGCACTCAATCCGGATGCATTGGTGGAGCTGTCCGTGTATTGCAGCGATATCGGCATCGATTTTGCATCCACCCCCTATTCCAAAAGCGAAGTCGATCTTTTGATCGATCCGTGTCATGTTCCGTACATCAAGATCGCATCCATGGATATCAACAACATTCCTTTTCTAGAGTACACTGCGGAGCAAATGGTTCCGATTGTATTGTCTACGGGAATGGCGACGCTCGATGAGATCAGGGCTGCCGTACACGCAATAGAGGGAAAAGGGAATCATCAGATTTGTATTCTGCACTGCGTTTCCCTATATCCAGTAGATCATGAACACGTTCATCTGAACAATATGGTGATGCTGAAAAAGGAATTCCCTGAGTGCAGCGTCGGATATTCGGATCACACCATCGGAAGTGAAGCCGCGTGTGCTGCAACGGCGCTTGGCGCAGCGATGATAGAAAAGCACTTTACCTTGGACAACAGCGTGATCGGCTGGGACAATCAGATGGCGACAGAGCCTGAGGTCATGGCACAACTGGTACGGGAATGCCGAAACGTTTCGAAAGCGTTGGGAACATACGAGAGAAATGTGACGAAAGAGGAGATGGAACAGCGGGCGAAGATGCGGCGGAGTATCATTGCTTCGAGAAATCTCTCTGCAGGGCATGTGCTTATGATAGAGGATCTGGACGCAAAAAGACCGGGAGATGGAATACCGCCCAATGAAATTGCTCGTGTGATTGGAAAAAAATTGAAACGCGATATTGAGGTGGATGAGATGCTGATGCCGGATGATCTGGAATAGCACGGGGGGTGAAAATGTGATAGAAGATTTTCACGCACTTGAACCGTATTCCCTATCCAAAACCGAAAAGCAGGCGATGTTACTGCGCACCATGCAGGAACTCACGGAATGGCATCGGTATCATTGTGTCCCATACCAGAGGTTTTTGGATGCAATCGGCTACGCGCCCTCTGCAGTCAAGACTTTGGAAGATGTACCGTTTCTCCCGATTCGCGCATTTAAGGAACTGCACATGAAGAGCATTCCGGATGACAGCGTTTTCAAGGTGATGATGTCATCGGGAACGAGTGGACAGAAGCAGTCGAAAATATATCTTGACAGGGAGACGGCTGTTTTACAGCAAAAAGTGCTGCTCCGATTGTTGGGCAATTTTATCGGAAACCGCAGGATGCCGATGCTCGTGATTGATTCTGATGCGATGATAAGGGATCGAAGGAATTTTACCACAAGGGGCGCGACGATCATGGGGTTGGAGTTTGCCGCCAAGCGCATGATCTTTGCACTGGATGAAGATATGAAATTGAAGGTAGATGTGTTGGATGATTTCATTCAAACATACGGAAACGATCAATTTATCATCTTTGGTTTTACCTTTATGGTCTGGCAGCATCTTTTCCAGAGATTGCGGGAGATCGGCAGGACGGCTGATCTGTCGAACGGCTATCTGCTCACGGCGGGCGGCTGGAAAAAGCTGGTCAATCTCAATATTTCAAACAAGGATTTTAAAGAAACGGGGAGGGAGGTTTGCGGCATCACACATTATGTGGATCATTATGGCATGGCAGAACAGACGGGATGTATCTATGCCGAGTGTGAATATGGGCATCTTCATGCCAGTATCTACTCAGATGTGATTATCCGGCGATATGCTGATTTTTCTCCTTGCAGCATAGGAGAGAAAGGCTTTATACAATTATTGTCCTCGCTTCCGCATTCCTATCCGGGGCACTCGATTCTCACGGAGGATGAGGGCATCATAGAGGGGGAGGATGATTGCCCGTGCGGGAGAAAGGGCAAATACATCCGCATCCTGGGCAGAGTGAAACAGGCGGAGATAAGGGGGTGCAGCGATACCTATGGTGCGAGAGTATAAGGATATCAACTTTTTGGTCGGAAACATGGATGCTCTTTGCAGTATGGAGCATACGCGGGCACTGCCAATCTTTTCAAAAAGTGTTGTATCCTTTTTTTGCAGATTATCCGAGGTGCTGCTCCATGACCCTAGAGCGAAGGCGTATGGAGATGTTATTGCCTTTGCTTTTTGGCTCAGAAAGGCATCCATAGAAAACGAGGCTGCGAGATATCGTGCTTTGGGCAGCAGAATCGGATGGGGCATGGCGTTCCATATCGCGCCCTCCAATATTCCCGTGCAGTTTGCGGTTTCGCTTGTCTATGCTTTGCTTGCAGGCAATGCGTCTGTCATACGTGTATCTGACAAAAAATTTGAGCAGGTCGATATCCTGTGTGAAACGATCCGCGTACTTTTGCACGAGGAGTTTCAAGAGCTGCGTCCGTATATCTGCATTGTTCGATATGCGCATGATAACGAAGCGAGTCGGTTGCTGTCATCAATATGTGATCTCAGAATCATATGGGGCGGTGATATGACGATAGAAGGCATTCGACGTAATCCTGCGCAGTCGCGCTGCGTAGAATTAGGCTTTGCAGATCGGTATTCGATTGCCGTCATTGACGCAGATTCCTATTTGCAGATGGATTGCGAAATGATCGCGAGGGATTTCTATCTCGATACCTATTATTCTGATCAAAATGCCTGCAGCTCGACGCGGCTTGTGCTGTGGACAGGAAATAAAATAGAGCAGGCGAAAAAAGCTTTCTGGGAATGTCTTCAAGAACAGGTAGATCAGGGGTATCCGCTTGGCGATATCATCGGGTCTGAGAAATTACTGCGAACCGCCGTGTTGGCCGCCTCATATCCCGGGATCAAGGAAATCAGGCATAATAGTGCGCTGGTGCGGGTAGCACTGCCGGAATTGTTCGGGGATGTGATGAACGATAAAGGAAATTGCGGGTACTTCCTTGAATATAGTTTAGGAAGGTTGGATGAACTGGCATGTGTCCTTAATAAGCAATGTCAGACCATCACTTATTTGGGAGCGCATCTGTATGACGAAATCAAGGATATGATCTTCCGGCAGGGACTGAAAGGAGGTGACAGAATCGTTCCCATGGGGCATAGTTTGGATCTTTCCTTTGTTTGGGACGGGTATGATATGCCGCTGACGCTTTCCAGAAAGATCAGCAATCAATAAGTATTTACGGAAAAGGAGTAAATATCATGACGAATTTAGAGAAATATACGCAGGCATTTTCCGATACGCTTGGGGTTTCCAAGGATGAGGTGGAAAAGCTCGAGTATCAGTCCATCAGTGCGTGGGATTCTGTCGGCCACATGGAACTGGTAGCCGCCATTGAAGACACCTTTGATATCATGATGGATACCGATGACATCATTGATTTTAATTCTTTTGAGAAGGGGAAAGAGATCCTTTCAAAGAACTACAGCATCGAATTTTAATGGCGTAGATCCGGACATTGGGGAATTTGAGAGAGGCTGTGCGCGTGTTTTTTGATCTGAAAGTTTTTGGCGGGGCGTCTGCACTTATGATGCAAAATGAGGTGTGGACGTATAGCAAGCTGTTTGAAATATCAGAAGAGATCGCAGAGATGATACCTCCGCGCTCGCTGGTCTTTTTGGTATGCAGTAATACGCCTGTATCCATTGCAGCATATGTTGGCTTTATCAATCATGGAATTGTCCCCGTAATGGTTGATCGGGACTTGGATGAGGATCTGTTTCGGAGCCTTTTGGAACAGTATGCACCGGCCTATATTTTTGCAGAGGATGGGCGTTATGACTTTTTGGATCATTATGCGCGCGTGTTAGACATGGGTGGATATATTCTTTATGATACGAAGGTGCGGCATCTGTACCCGCTTCATGAGGAATTGGCTCTTTTGATGACAACCTCCGGTTCGACAGGAAGTCCGAAGCTCGTTCGTCAAAGCTATCGGAACTTGCAGTCGAATATAGATTCGATCATCAGCTATCTGCATATTGGAACGACGGAACGCGCAATCACCAATCTCCCTATGCACTATGTATACGGATTGTCAATTATCAATACGCATCTATATGCGGGGGCTTCGTTAGTGGTGACTGAGAAGTCCATACTTCAACGCGATTTTTGGGATCTTTTTAGGGAAGAGGAGGTCACAAATCTCGGCGGCGTGCCCTATACGTACGCGATGCTGAAGCGGCTGCGCTTCTTTCGCATGGAGCTTCCTGCGCTCCGCACGCTGACGCAGGCGGGCGGCAAGCTTGACCCTGAGCTGCACCGTGAATTTGCCGAATTCGCGCATACACATGGGAAGCGATTCGTTGTCATGTACGGCGCGGCAGAGGCGACGGCGCGCATGGGGTATCTGCCCGCTGCGGATGCCATCCGAAAGACGGGCGCGATGGGGATTGCAATTCCGAGCGGCAGATTTGAACTCGTCGATGAGGCGGGCGAGGAGATCAGAGCGTCGGATACGGTCGGCGAGCTCGTCTACTACGGGGCGAATGTGACGCTCGGCTACGCGATGAGCGGCGCGGATCTTGCGCGCGGCGACGAGCGCGGCGGGCGCTATGAGACGGGTGATCTCGCGCGACGCGATGCGGATGGATACTATACGGTCGTCGGACGCAAGCGACGCTTCTTGAAGCTCTTCGGCAAGCGGACGAATTTGCAGGAGGTCGAGCATATCCTTCGTCAACATTTCGGTGAGATCGAGGTTGCCTGCGCGGGCATCGACGATCATCTCTATGTCTTTGTGACGCAGGAGCATCTCGCATCGGAAATCGTGCCGTTTCTGAGCGAAAAGCTCGGGCTGCATCATTCGGCGTTTACGGCGAAGTGCATTCCGTGCATCCCGAAGAATGCTTCGGGAAAGACGGTCTACCGAGAGTTGGAGCAGTATTATGACGTATGAGGAAGTCCTCGCTCTATCGCCATTCGGCGTGGCACGCGCGGAAAAGCAGGAACTCCTGCGCGCGGGGCTGCTGCGTCTGACGGAGCATCATAGGGCGCGGTGCGCGCCCTATGCGCGCATGATGGAGACGATCGGCTTTTCCACCGCAGATGTCCACTCGGTGGAGAATGTGCCGTTCCTGCCCGTACGCCTCTTCAAGGAATTGGAGCTACGGAGTGTTGCGGAGGAGGATGTGTTCAAGACGATGACCTCGTCGGGGACGACGGGGCAGCAGGTCTCGAAGATTTTCCTCGACCGCGCGACCGCGACGAACCAGCAGAAGACGCTTGTGCGCATCGTATCCGACCGGACGGGAAAAAGTCGTATGCCGATGCTCATCATTGACTGCCCCTCCGTCATTCAGAACCGCGCCATGTTCTCGGCGCGCGGGGCGGGCATCCTCGGCTTCTCGATCTTCGGGCGAAAGAAGCTCTATGCGCTGAATGACGCGATGGAGCTGCAAGTGGACGCAATCCGCGCCTTTCTATGTGAGCACGTAGGGGAGCGCATCCTGCTCTTCGGCTTTACCTTCATGGTGTGGCAGCACTTCTACAAGGCATTAAAGTCGGCGGGGGAGCATCTGGATCTCAGCAATGCGATACTCATTCATGGCGGCGGCTGGAAGAAGCTCGCTGCCGAGGCGGTAGAGCCAGCGGTATTTCGCGCGGCGCTGCGCGAGGTCTGCGGCGATATGGAGGTTGCGGACTACTACGGCATGGTCGAGCAGACGGGCTGCATCTATCTTGAATGTGAAGAGGGGCATCTCCATGCGAGCACATACTCCGATGTGATCGTGCGTCGCTCGCTTGACTTCTCTCCTGCATCCGTCGGCGAGCGCGGCATCCTCGAGGTCGTTTCGCTCCTGCCGGAGTCATACCCTGGCCATGCACTCCTGACGGAAGATGAGGGCGTCGTGCTTGGCGAGGACGATTGTCCGTGCGGGCGCAAGGGGAAGTATTTCAAGGTGCTCGGCAGGCTGAAGCACGCGGAGTTGAGGGGGTGCAGTGATACCTATGCAGCAGCATTTTGATTCCGTGATCTACGTACTTGGCAGTGCGGAGGTTGAGGCAGAGATGAAAAATGCGCCCCCTCTCCCTATCTTTTCGGAGGAGGCGCGTGCCTTTCTCTCTGCACTCTCGGCAAAGATTCTCGCGGATGCGGAGGCAAAGACATATCCCGATGTTGTGACGCTCGGCTTTTGGTGTCGCCCTGTCGCGCTTCACCGTATGCAACATAATTATGACGCGAAAGAAAATCGTCTCGGGCGCGGCATTGTCTTTCACGTTGCACCCTCGAATGTGGCGGTGAATTTCGCCTACTCGTGTATTGCGGCGTTCCTCGCGGGCTGTGCGAGCATTGTGCGTCTGCCGTCAAAGGATTTCCCGCAGGTAGCGTTGCTCTGCCGCCTCTTTTCGGAGACGCTGGCGGAATTCCCGGCGCTCGTGCCATACTTTCTCTTTGTCCGCTATGGGCACGAGCAGGATGTGAACGCGCATTATACACAGATGGCGCAGACGCGTGTCATCTGGGGTGGCGATGCGACGATTGGAGAGATCCGCCGCGTCCCGCTTCCACCGCGTGCGAATGAGATCACATTTGCCGACCGCCATTCGATTGCCGTGCTCGATGCGGATGCCTATCTTGCAGCGTCGGACAAGGCACGCATTGCGCAGGATTTCTACAACGACACCTATCTCAGCGATCAAAATGCGTGTACGGCGCCGCATTTTATCATTTGGGTTGGTACGGAGATCGCGGTGGCGCAGGAAGTATTTTGGACTACCTTGCATGAACTTGTGCGGACACGCTACACGCTGCAAGCTGTCCAAGCGGTGGACAAGCTGACGCAGGTCTATCGGCTTGGTGCGTCCTTCAAAGCACGACAGATCGAGATGCCCGACAATCTCATTACGCGCGTCCGTGTGGCGCATCTGACGGAGGAGCTTTCCGTATATAGGGCGGGCAGCGGCTTCTTCATCGAATATGATGCGAAGGAACTTTCGGAGATACATCCGCTCTGCGGTATCTCATGCCAGACCCTGTCGTATTACGGCATCGATCGGGACACGCTTTTGCAAGAGATTCTCGCTATGCGTCCCGCAGGTGTTGACCGTATTGTGCCGATTGGGCGAACGATGGACTTTGCGCTCGTCTGGGACGGCATCGATCTCATTCGGACGATGAGCCGTGCGATCACGGCGGTCTGAGCGATAGGAGCTCGAAGTGAAATGATAGGGGAGGAGCCACTTATGAATGACAAGAAAATTGCCGTCATTGCGCAGTGTGAGGCGAATGGCGTCTCTGCCATTCGCCAGTATCTCGATGCGATCGATGTGCCGCAGGGCTATGCGGTGGAGCTGATCGAGGTACCCTTCGGCGGGAATGTTGCAGATACCTATCAGCGCGCGATGGAGCAAAGCGACGCGAAGTATAAGGTCTACCTGTCGCCCGGGAGTATTCTGCTCCGACTGAATTTCTTCGAGGAAATGCTCCGCATATTTACACAAGATCCCGCGATCGGTGTTATGGGGCTCGTTGGTACGAAACAGCTCTCGACAACGGGACTGATCGCAAACAGTGCTGTTATCCACGGAAGGATGTTGTATACTGATGACAGCGCTTTTCGTGGAGAGAACATCGAGGGCGACATGGAGGAGGTCGTGGTGGTGAGCGGTGATCTCATCGCCACGCAGTATGACCTCCCATGGCGCAGGGATCTGTTTCAGAGCAACGCTTTTGTTGCAGAAGCGCAGTGTATCGAATTTTGGCGCGCGGGCTATCGTACAGTTGTGCCGCATCAGGACGAGGCATGGCTGCTCACCGACGCACAGGGAAGGCCGTGTGATGAGGTGAGCCGCGAATCCTTTCTCGATACATATTCAGCTGACATTTACCCGCTTGTGTCGATCATTATCCCGACGTTCGAGCGCCCGCACTACTTCCGCCTCGCGCTTGAAAGTGTACTTGCCCAGACATATCGTAATTTGGACATCTTCATCACAGACAACTCGCATAATACGGAGACGGCGGAGATGATGCACCGCGATTTTTCGGATGACCCGCGCATTCAATACGAGCATCATCCCTCCTATGGGTTGGTGGAAAATTGGGCGCGCGCCCGCAGCTACGACAACCCGAATGCGGTGTATGTCAACTGGCTGATGGATGACGACCTCTTCATGCCGGATAAGATTGCCCTCATGATGGACGCGTTCTTTGCGCATCCTGACCTCAGCATTGTCACATCGTATCGCGAGTGCATCGATGCGAATGGAAACAAGCTGCCGGATATTTCCTCGACAAAACCGATTGCTCAGGAGGCCACAAAATTCAATGGCGAGGAGATTGGAACGGCAATTCTCACGCATATGACCAATTTTATCGGTGAACCGACTACGGCATTACTCAGAAAAGAGTTTCTGCTCGATGGTCATGATTTGGGCTTTTCGGGCAAGGAAGGAAAATACCACATATCGGATTTTCCCACATGGCTTCGCCTGCTTGGCCAAGGAAATATGATGTATTTTCCGACACCGCTGAGCAAATTTCGTATGCATAAGGGAAATGATCAACTGCGGTATAAGACCCAGATCTATGGGTTCATTTGTTGGGCACTGACCATTCGGGAGGTGATTGAACGCAATGAGTATCTCCATGACCTAAACACACGGCGAAAGACCATTGCGCAATGGTTGTGCACGGCGGGACATATTTTTCGTATTGCAACAATGATTCCGGAGGTTTGGGAGGAAACGGAATTTCATGATTTTCTGTGTGTTTTTGCAGGGATGTCGGAGGCTCTTCAGAATGATTGCCGGATTGATTTTGCAATCGACACGTCACTCGTATTGCAGATGGATGAAGGCTGACGATTTTGCTCAATGGGAGGTGGAGATATTTCGATGTGCACGCAGGTATTGGTCGTTCTCGGCGGCGATCTGGACGAGGAGCTTGTTCCACTTTACAGACGTGCGGAAGAGGAGGGCACGCTTTCGATTGTCAGCTATGCGAGACCGACGGAGCGTGGGCTTTCCTTTGAGGGAATGGACGGAGAGGTAAGTGTGCAGCGTGTGCTGCTTTCCTGCTCCAAACTCTTTGGCATGATTTCCTACCTCCAGAGATATTGTCCGGAGATTCCGCGCGCGGCATTGTTGGACGGGCGCGTTTTTCGAATACCAGGACTCGATGTAGGGCGGCTCTTTCAGGAAAATATCGCCTATGCACCGCTGCAAGCGAAACTTGAGGCGGACAATGAGGAAACATTTTTGGATGTGACGCGAGCGGAGATTCCACGCGTTTACTCGCATGGTCTGCGTACGGTCTCACTCGGCGCAAAGAGCTATTGCGGCGTACGCATCGAATGGGGCTATCGAGGCGGCGTACAGGAGATCCGCATTGGGAACTATACCTCCTTTGGTCCTTATGGCATCCTTGAAGTCGGCATGAACAACCAGCACGACTACCGCCGTGTCACAACCTATGATCCGGGTTGCATGGACTTCGATTCAGAGGATTGGTGTGCGCGTCTGGGATATAAGCATTTTGGCGGTGGTATTCACGTCGGCTCGGATGTATGGGTGGGGCGCGGCAGCCATCTGAAAGCGGCTGGTGACAGTGGTATTCTGACAATCGGGGATGGCGCCGTCATTGCGGCAGACAGTGTCGTTGTCAAGGATGTGCCGCCCTATGCCATTGTGGGCGGTAATCCTGCGCGTGTGATGAAATATCGTTTCCCGCCGAATGTTATTGAGGCACTTTTGCAACTGCGGTGGTGGGAGTGGCCGATCGAAAAGATCCATGAGAATTTGCAGGAAATGAACGATCCAATCGCGTTTTTGAAGAAGCATGGAATGAGCTGAGCTTATCACGTACGTACATATTAGATAGAGTGGAGGCAGGGCATGAGCATCATGGTGACGCGGTCGTCGATGCCGCCGATGGAAGAGTACATCGCAGAGATTCAGGACATTTGGCAGTCGCGATGGCTGACGAATATGGGGGCCAAGCATCAGGCGTTTCAGGCTGCGCTTCAGGAATACATGCGGACGGAGCATGTCGAGCTGCTTGTCAATGGACATATGGCTCTGGAGCTTACGCTTCAGGCGATGAATCTCACGGGCGAGGTCATTACGACGCCGTTCACGTTCGCCTCTACGACGCATGCCATCGTGCGCAATCATCTGACGCCAATCTTTTGCGACATCAACCCAGATGACTACACGATGGATGCAGGCAAGCTTGAGGCGCTGATTACCGACCGTACCTCCGCGATAGTTCCCGTCCACGTCTACGGAAATGTCTGTGCGGTGGAGGAGATCGAATACATTGCAAAGAAGTACGGCGTGAAGGTGATCTACGATGCGGCACACACCTTTGGTGAGACGTATAAGGGGCGTGCCGTTGCGGACTACGGTGACGCTTCCTGTCTGAGCTTTCACGCAACAAAGGTCTTCCACACCATTGAGGGGGGCGCTGTCGTCTACCACGACGCGGATCTTGGGCAGAAGATTTGCGATCTCAAGAACTTCGGCATTCGCGATGCGGAGTGTGTCAATGCGGTAGGATCAAATGCAAAGATGAATGAATTCTGTGCAGCAATGGGGCTGTGCAATCTGCGTCATGTAGATGACGATATCGTGCAGCGTAAAAAGGTCGCAGAGCGCTATCGTGAGCGTCTGGAAGGCGTGAGCGGCGTGCAGCTGAACCCAATCCGCACGGATGTTGCGTCAAACTATGCCTATTTCCCTGTCGTATTCCATGAAGAGGAGTTCGGTAGTACGCGCAACGATGTATTTGATGCGCTGCAGCGTGTGGGTATTTACAGCAGAAAGTATTTCTATCCACTGACGAATACATTTGACTGTTTTCACGGGAAGTATGATGTGGAAAAAACGCCAGTTGCGCGCTATATTGCAAAGCGCGTCTTGACCCTGCCGCTCTATGCGGAGTTGGAGATAGAAATGGTGGATCGAATTTGTGACGTGATACTTTCCTGTAATGTGTTGTAAGCGGAGGTATAACGGCGCATAGCTAACCTGAGATTTGCTTTTACCTCACATTTCATAGAATAGCGGTTGACAATGGTCAAATTCGCATATAATATGACTACATGGGAGGAAGTCACATGACAGCATTAGCCGAAAATATCCGTCCCTCGGCGGATCTGCGCAGCAGATACAGCGAGATTTCGCGTCAGTGTCGGGATGAGCGGACAGCCGTCATCATCACGGTGAACGGACGCGGAGATACCGTGTTGCTCGGATATGAGCAGTATCAACGGATGAAGGCGCGGATTGAACTTCTCGAAACCCTTGGTGAAGCGGAGGAAGATGTGCGCCGCGGTCGTGTTGCTCCCCTGCAGGAGAGATTTGATGCGCTTCGCGCCGAGCTGCTCACGAGGGAATCATAGTGTCCTATCAGATTCTGTGCCCTTCATATTTTCTCCTTGACAGAATTCATCCTTATCGATATAATGTCTAAGTGTCGCGTTTGGCGGCATAGGAAGATCACATGCGGAAGTAGCTCAGTGGTAGAGCACCACCTTGCCAAGGTGGGGGTCGCGAGT
>ERZ772917.459-NODE-459-length-29093-cov-4.790103_pt1 | contig 29093 bp, 25 predicted proteins | sample MGYA00511187_ERZ772917 | MGnify/ENA primary metagenome ERZ772917 (study PRJEB29015, sample SAMEA2737925) | human oral metagenome | biome: human oral; feature: human-associated habitat; material: dental | place: China | collected 2012 ...
ACGGCAAGGCGAAGCCAACGCCGTATTTTGGCAAAGGAAGACGCTATGGCTCGACTTTGCCAAAAGACAAGGCGGTAAGCCGCTGACAGACCACTCAGTACGACAAGGTCAGGCCAACATAGCAACGCCGTATTTTGGTAAAGGAAGCCGCTATTTTCCAATTTATGTTTTTTGATGCTCTGAAGCCCTTTATTTACGGGGGCCTCCGGGCATTTTATGTTTTCTGGTCTGTTTGCGCGGGGTTCACAGCGCCCGCTTCATGTAGATCACATCGGGCATGGGGTTGGCGTAGTAGGGCGCGGTTTCGACGAAGGCGTGCCGTTCGTACAGGTGGATGGCGCTGCGCAGTTCGCGCACGGTGCCAGCGCGATTGCGCGGCGATGAACGGGCGATGAAAATATATGCAGCTGGCAGCCGGCTTCGTTGCCCGATCGCAGGCTGTCGGAACGATCTCAAGCCGCTGTCAGCCTGGCGTAGGCCAGCGCCAGCCATTTCATCCCCTGTTTGCCAAAATTCACCTGGACGCGCGCATCTGCCCCGTGCCCCTCGGCAGAAACGATGACTCCCGCGCCGAATTTGGCATGGTGCACATTTTGGCCAATGCGAAATCCGCCCGGTGCCTCCGGCGCGGCGCGTTCTGCCCCCCCGGCGCTTTCCTGCCGCCCGGCGGATGCGCCCGACGCGTAGGGGTTGCCATACGTTGCCGGTGCTGCGGCATGACCCACCGGCTGGAGCAAGGCTTCGGGCAGTTCCTCGATAAAGCGCGAAGGCAAACAATAGCGTGTCTGTCCATGCAGCAGGCGCGTTTGCGCATGGGTCAGATACAACCGCTGGCGGGCGCGGGTGATGGCGACATACATCAGCCGGCGCTCTTCCTCCAGCCCATCACGCTCAAGTTCGGAGTTTTCGTGCGGGAACAGGCCCTGCTCCAGACCGGTGATGAAAACGGCGTCGAATTCCAGCCCTTTGGCCGCATGCACCGTCATCAACTGCACGGCGTCCTGCCCTTCTCCCGCCTGGTGTTCGCCCGCCTCCAGCGAGGCATGGGCTAAAAAGGCGGAAAGCGCGTCGCCTTCCGCCGGATTGACCAAGGTGTCGTCTTCTTCCTGCAAGAAGCGGGTCGCAGCACTGACCAGTTCATCCAGGTTTTCCAGCCGTTCGCGCCCTTCCTTTTCGCCCAGATAATGCGCGCGCAGACCGCTTCTCTCGATGAGATGCTCGATCACCTCGGGCAGCGACACGCCTTGCGTTTCGGCGCGCAGCGCCTCAATCAGCCGGATAAAATTGCCCACCGCCACGCCGGCTTTGCCCGGCAAACCCGCCGCCGCGTTGTAGAGGCTGGAGTTGGCGCGGTGCGCGGCGTCCTGCAACGCTTCAAAACTGCGGCTGCCGATACCGCGCGCAGGGAAATTGACGACGCGGACAAAGGCCGTATCGTCGTCCGGATTGACAATCAGACGCAGGTAGGCCAGCGCATGCTTGACTTCCTGCCGGTCAAAAAAGCGCAGCCCGCCATGCACGCGGTACGGCACGCCGGCGGTAAATAGCTGGTGTTCGAGCACGCGCGACTGCGCGTTGGAACGATAGAGCAAGGCAATCTGCCGGGGCGGCGTGCCCTCGCGGATCAGTGCGCGCGCTTCATCGACGACATAGTGCGCCTCATCGAGATCGGAAAAGCCGGCAAAGACGCGGATCGGCTCGCCCGCTCCGGCATCGGTCCACAGATTCTTGCCCAGACGCGCCTGATTGTGCTGGATCAGCGCATTGGCGGCGTCGAGAATATTGCCGAACGAACGATAATTCTGTTCCAGGCGAATCACGTTCTCGACCCGGAACTCGCGCTCGAAGGCGCGCATATTGCCCACCTCCGCGCCACGGAAAGCATAAATGCTCTGATCGTCATCGCCTACCGCAAACAGGCAGGCGCCCGGCGCCGGCGCGTCGACGCCCGCCAGCAGTTTCAGCCATCGGTACTGCAAGGCGTTGGTATCCTGAAACTCATCGACCAGAATATGGCAAAAACGCGCCTGATAATGCCGGCGCAGCGGCTCGTTACGCGACAACAGCTCGTAGCAGCGCAGCAGCAGCTCGGCGAAATCGGCCACGCCCTCGCGCTGGCACTGTGCCTCATATTCCGCGTACAGCTCGATACGCCGCTGCGTGTAATCATCGTACCCCTCGGCCTGCGCCGCGCGGATGCCCTGTTCCTTGTGGGCATTGATGAAATAGGCCAGCTCGCGCGGCGGGAATTTTTCGTCATCGACGCCGAGATTTTTGAGTAGGCGTTTGATCGCCGAGAGTTGATCGGCCATGTCGAGAATCGGGAACGCGGCCGGCAGCGCCGCCTCACGATGATGCAAGCGCAACATGCGGTTGCACAGCCCGTGAAAAGTGCCGACCCACAGGCCGCGCGCCGCACCGAACTGCAACGGCAGCATCGCCGACAGACGCGTCAGCATCTCTTTGGCTGCCTTGTTGGTGAATGTTACGGCCAGCACGGCATGCGGGCTTGCCTGCCCCGTCGAAATCAGCCAGGCGATGCGCGTCGTCAGTACGCGCGTCTTGCCGCTGCCGGCGCCGGCCAGAATCAGCGCATGCTGCGGCGGCAAGGTCACCGCGGCGACTTGCTGGGGATTGAGCTGGGCAAGCAGATCAGACATGGCAGAATTTCCGGAAAAAACAGGCCCGGATTATACCGGGCGCTGAAGAGACGCCTTGTCCGCATCGGCGGACGGCAGCCCTGTCTCGGCAACAGCGACCAGTCCGCGTTTATTGCCGCGCGTCAGCCGGCGCAGGCGTCGTTCGGCCTCAACGCGGCTGGTGGCGGCTTGTTCCGGGTAGGCGTAACACGCTGCCCAGCGGCCATTATTGAGCAGCAACACGGCAACGCAGCGACCGCCGTCGATCGTTGTCACGAGGGCATACTGCCCGCATTCATCGCGCTCGCGCGTATCACACACATCTGCCGGCTTGATTGCACGTCGGTGGGATGGAGGAAACCAGGAAGCGGCCACGAGATCCATCGCCTCCTCATGCGGCACGCAAAGACTGCGCAGCGCATCGACCGGCGAATCGAATTCCGCGCAGACGACGGCGGGGAAATAGCGGGTAACAGGCAAACCATCCGACATGGTGCGCATCTTACCGCGCGCCGACATAGCCGACGTGGTTTGCCACCGCGCCGGAATAGTCGGATATTGGTCAAATCCGTCTGCTGCGCCGCTATGTACGGGGGCGGCGCGAGAGAATATTGCTATTGCAGTACACGACTCACACACTTCATCGGCTGTTTCATGAGAAACTCTCGGCCTTTCAAATTCTGTGCAACGCTGGCATGTGCTGACCGACTGCCTCAAGCCCGTCAAAAACCTGCTCATCCAGTATGCGTTAAAAAACCTGAGATTACGGAGAAACCTGTTCATGTCGAGAAACATCCTGTCCATCGCCCTAATCGCCGTCGCCTGCCTGACTGCCCCCGCGCACGCCAACGAAGCCAGCGTTAAAAGCGCCATGGAAGCGAAACTGGGCGTCAAAATCAGCAGCATCAAACAAACGCCTTACCTCGGGCTGTACGAAATTTATGCCGACGGGCAAATTTTCTATACCGATGCCAAGCAGTCGGTCATCATCGCCGGCGCACTGATCGACGGCAAGACGATGCAGAACTACACCGCGGAGCGGATGCAGAAACTGACGGCGGTCAAATTCTCCGATCTGCCGCTGAACAACGCGATCAAACAGGTGCGCGGCGATGGCAAGCGCGTACTGGTAACCTTTGAAGATCCGAACTGCGGATACTGCAAACGCCTAGACAAGGAAATCGCCAAGCTCGACAACATTACCTTGTATACCTTCCTCTATCCAATCCTCTCGCCCGATTCGCTGGAAAAATCCAAGCAGGTCTGGTGTTCGTCCGACAAGGCGCGCGCCTGGAACGATCTGATGCTGGACGGCAAAAAACTGACGGCCAAGACGAACTGCAACACGTCGGCCATCGCACAGAATCTCGAATTTGGCCGCAGTCTGAACATCCAGGGTACACCGACGCTCATTTTTGCTGATGGCGAGCGTATTCCCGGCGTGCTGCCGCTCGACCGCATCGAGCAGAAGCTAGTCTCGCTCGACAACGCCCCCGCAAAGAAATAAGTCGGCCGCATCAGCAACGCTGGAAAAATAAATATCGCAGCGGATACGGGAATACGGCGCCCACCGGCGGAACCGTCAGCAAAGGAGAAATCATCTCCTGTCTGGCCGTTCCGCCTTTTTCATGACGTCGCTACCGTACAAGCCGCCTGGCGTAGTTTTCTGACAATGAAAAAAGGGAAAAGCTCGGGAGTACAATTGCGAATCTCTCTTATTTAGAAGAAGCCGCCATGCCCGACAAAGTCACCCCGGATCTCACCACCCTGTCCGAAACGCTGTTTATTCCGCTGTGGGCAAGGGCGGTGGAGCAACAACAGCCCGCGCCGTTGCTCGTGGATCCGGTCGCGCCCAAAATGCTCGCGCGCCTTGACTATGATTTCAGCCAATACGCCAAAGCCACCGCCTCGCAGGCGGGCTGCTGCGGGCGGGCCTGGCTTTTCGACGAGCAGGCACGCCGCTTCATCGCTGCCCATCCTGATGCCGTGGTGGTGCAGATCGGTGCGGGGCTGGATGCGCGTTATGAGCGCCTCGGCCGCCCGGCCGTCACCGCTTGGTACGACCTTGACCTACCCGAAGTCATCGCCCTGCGCCGCGAGCTGCTGCCGGAATCCGGCAATATCTACCTGAGCGAATCGCTCTTTGCTTCCGACTGGATGGATCGCGCCGCCGCACACGGCAAACCGGTGTTGCTGCTCTGCGAAGGGGTGCTGATGTACTTCGATGCCAGCGACGTGCGCGCCTGGCTGGCGACCCTCGCGCAACACCTGCCGCAGGCGACGCTGGTGTTCGACATCATCCCGACCATCCTGGTCGGCCGCGCCAAGCGGCATGATGCCCTCGGCAGCATGAAAAAAGCCCCGCCGGAGATGAAATGGTCGGTCAAGGACAGCCGCGAACTGGAAACCTGGCTGCCAGGATTGACATTGGAAGAAGAACTGCTGCTGAGCAAAACCTGCGGCAAACGCTATCCGCTTTTCCTGCGCCTGCTCTATGCCCTCGGCGTCGGCAGCAAGCTGGATCAGCGCATCGTGCGGGTGAAGCTGCCCTGAATTCCGGCCTGCGCCCCATCCCAAGCGACACCACGGCAGCCCCCGCGCATTTTCTCTGTAAACTCGCCTGCCCATCCCGTGTTATCCATCCAGCCGCGCCGATGCCGGCGAACTCCTTGTTTGGAACGCGTGAGAATCATCCCTCTGATGAACTTTGATGGGAATTTTTCTATAGCGCCAAGATCAATCAGGTGGCAGAAAGACGGCTATTTTCCAGGCTGTCTGTCCATTTGGCCGCTCACTCGCCAACCGCCTACAACTTGCCTACAACTGGAAGGCCAGCCAAAGCAGCAGCCCTTCCGCCACATTCCGCACCACATGGGGGCGCTGTACGACATAGGCGTCCGCTTCCTTTCGCCGCGCTTCAATCCAGGCCGAAAAACCACGCACCGCCATCCCATCGTAAAACCCGATCATCATTTCGTAATTGATGAACAAGCTCCGTCCATCCAGATTGGCGGAACCAGCCAGCGCCATTTCATCGTCGAACACGAGTGCTTTGGCATGCACCATCTGCGGGTGCAGCCAGACGCGCCCGCCGGCAGCCGCCAGTTCACGCAGGGCGCGGTGCCGAACGAAATCGGCAATCCTGTGGTTGGAGCGTACCGGCATCACCAGATCGACCGCCACGCCGCGCCGCGCCGCCAGCGTCATGGCATTGAGCAGCGCCGGATCGGGCACAAAATAGGGGGTAATCGCCAGAATACGCCGGCGTGCGGTAAAGCAGCTGGAAATGAGCAGCGTATGGATCGTATCGTCGGCCAGGTCGGGACCGCTGACCACCATCTGCGCCAGCCCCGGTAACGTGGGGGGCGGCCCCTGGACAGCATTGGCCTGCGCGGGCGCGTATTCTTCCGTAGGCGCACTTTCGCCGGCAAACGCCCAGTCCTGCATAAACACTTCCTGCGCCTGGCGCGCCAGATCGCCTTCCAGATCGAAGCTCAGATCGAGCCAGGGCGGCAGCGTACGCCGATGCAGCTGGCGATACACCTGTTGCCCAAGAACGCCATATCCGCCGACGAAATATTCCGCCGCCAGATTTCGGCCGCCACACCAGAAATGCCGTCCGTCAGCAATCACTGACTTGCGGTGATTACGCAAATTGGTACGCCCGCGCAGCGACGAGCGAAATAAGGAAACAAACACCCGCGCTTCGACCCCTGCGGCACGCAAGGAACGCAGATCGGGCAAGCCGCCGCCCATGTAAACACCGACCCCATCGACCAGCAGGCGCACGCGCACACCCGCCCGCGCCTTCGCCTTGAGCCGCTCGCCAATTTCGTCGCCCAAGGCATCACGCCCAAACAGGAAGGTGCACACCTCCAGCGTCTGCGTTGCGCCATCAATGAGACGGCGCAGCGCATCGAGCGCCTGCGCGCCGTCGGCATGGATCGTCAGGTGCGTATAGGCCGCCGGCGGCGGCAAGCCCATCGCCTGCGCCAATCGTTGCGCCTGCGCTGCGGTCGTCTGCCGCGCCGGACTGGGTACATCGCCGATCGGCACGGAGCGCGGTCGCCGCGGTGCAATTTTGCGCGTTCCAAAAACCAGATACAGCGGCAAGGCAAGGAAAGGCAGCAATACAATCGCCATCACCCAGGCGATCGCCGCCGAAGGATGCCGGCGCTGATGCAGCGCCTGCGAGGCCGCTACATAGACGATCAGGCCGATTACCGCGGCCAGCGCATCCAGCAGCTCCCAGTGACGCGCAATCAGATCTGCAATCATTAATTGAATCAAAATCCGGCAAATAGGCAGTGATGATAACCGAAAGCATGTGCCGCAAAGCCGTAATCCGGCGATACGGCCTGCCCCAATACACCAAGCCGTATATGCCGTAATCCATACCACGACCCGGAGCCGGCCCATAAAACTGGCGCTTTTCTGTGGCCATCGCCAGGAACAACCGATCAGGACGCGGACATGGATAACGAAAGCGGTCGTACCAGTGCGCATTCATGCGACGATTCGCGCATTGCGGCACCCTAAATTTTCTGGCAGCATCTTTGTGCCATGTATTACAAACGCAAAGGCTCCAGCGTGGCGCTTGTCTTGTTTTATGAAATACAAATTTTGTAGCGCATCGCGTCGATAAAAAATTACATATATAAATCCATGGCCTGCGAAAACCCGACCTGTAACCTTTAATGCAAGGAGAACGGCGTGGCAAATGAACAGTTAATCAGCGCCCTGCGGCAAAAAGCGCAAAAATTGCGGCTCAACGTGCTGGAGATGATCGGCATCAACATGGCGGGTCATTGGGGCGGTTCAAGCTCACTGGCGGAAACGCTGGCCGTATTGTATTTCCATGCAATGAATGTTCGCGCCAGCGCCCCCAAGGACTCAAACCGCGACCGCTTTCTACTCTCCAAGGGACATGCGGCGCTGATTCAATACGCGGCGCTGTGCGAGGCCGGCTACTTCCCGCGCGAGGAGCTCAAACGAGTCAAGGCGATCGATGGCCTGCTGCAAGGGCATCCCGACCTGACGATCCCTGGCATCGAAGCGGTGACAGGGTCATTGGGACAAGGACTTTCCATTGGCGTCGGCATGGCGCTGGCGCTGCGGCTCGACCGGCGGCCCAGCCGGGTTTATGTGGTCATGGGGGACGGCGAACAATCAGAAGGCCAGCTCTGGGAAGCCGCCATGGCGGCCAGCAATTTCAAGGTGGATAACCTGACGGCCTTCCTCGACTGGAACAAGACTCAGGCGACCGGCCGCACGGAAGACATCTTTCGCATCCCCGATCTGGATAAAAAATGGCGTTCGTTCGGCTGGGAGGTCCTTGCCGCCAACGGGCACGACATCGGGCAGCTGATCGACACCATCGATCGGGCCAAGACTATCCGGGGCAAACCGACGCTCATTATTCTCGACACGATCAAAGGCAAAGGAATCTCGTTTGCCGAAGATATTGCCGCCTATCACAACGGAAGCTTTGATGCAGCGCAATTTGAAGCGGCAAAAAAAGAACTCGAAGCCCGCATAGAAGGAGACTGAGATGAGCATGGAAAAGAAAAGCCTGCGCCTCGCCTATGGCCAAGCCTTGGTCGAAGCCGGCAACAGCCATCCCGACATCGTCGTTCTGGAAGCGGATCTCGGCAAATCGACCATGTCCTACCTGTTCAAGGAGGCCTGGCCAGAGCGATATTTTGAAATGGGCATTGCCGAGCAGAATATGGCCTCGACAGCGGCTAGCCTGGCACTGGCCGGAAAAATCCCCTTCTATAGCACTTTTGCCGTATTCGCACTGGGTCGCGCTTACGACCAGATTCGTTGCAGCATCGCCATTCCACAAGCCAATGTGCGGATTTGCGGCTCCAGCTGCGGCTTGTCGGATTTTGGCGATGGCAAGACGCATCAGTCAATCGAAGACGCCAATGTAGTGTGTGCCCTCCCCAACATGACGGTCTTGAATCCCTGTGACGCCGTGGAAACACGGAAAATGGTTCAAGCCATAGTCAAACACCAAGGTCCGGTTTACATTCGCATCAATCGCAATGATTTGCCGGTCTTTACGCCAGAAGAAGGCGAATACGAAATTAGCAAAATGACTCGGATCGTCGAAGGCAGCGATGTCGTTATTTTCGCTACTGGCGCCATGGTCTGGAAATCTTGGGAAGCGGCCCATCAGCTCAAGAGCGAAGGCATTGCGGCCGAAGTCATTAACGTCAGCACGCTGAAACCGCTCAGGAAAGCTGAGGTGCTTCAACACGCCGCCGGTAAAAAAGCCATCGTTGTCGTCGAAGAAGCGACAAAAATCGGCGGTCTCGGCAGCGCCATTGCTCTGGCGATTGCAGGAGAGCTCTGCGTTCCCTTCAGGCATCTCGGCATTGAAGACCAGTTCGGCACCTCTGCACACTCTTACGCCGAACTGTTGGAACATTTCGGCCTGACCGAACGGCATATCGCACAAACAGTCCGTCAGGCGCTCGGCAAATAGGGGCACTCTAGCAAGCCAGACACCCATGCAAAGGAACCGCGATGAGACTCGAAAACAAGGTGGCGCTGATCACCGGCAGCGCACAGGGCATCGGCGCGGCGATCGCGCGACATTTTGCAGAGGAAGGGGCATGCGTCATGGTCTGCGACCTTGACACAAAGCGGGACAAGCCTATCGTTCCGGCAATTACGGAAAAAGGCGGAACGGCGATCTTTCAGCCGCTGGATGTTACGCGGGGTGCCGACTGGATCGCCGCCATCGATGTAGCTATCAAAAAATTCGGGCGCCTCGACGTACTGGTTAACAATGCCGGCATCAACATTCGTGAGCCGATCGAAGCAGTGCAGGAGCAGACGCTCGACACGATGCTGGCCGTCAACGTCAAAGGACCGATGCTGGGCATCAAGCACGTCATTCCGGTCATGCGCCGAGCTGGCGGCGGGTCAATCATCAACATCTCGTCGATCTGCGGGCTGATCGGCCATCAGTTCACGACCGAGACCTACACCGTAACCAAGGGCGCAATCACCTTGCTGACGAAATCGGTCGGTGTCCGCTACGCGAAAGACAACATCCGCTGTAACTCGATTCATCCAAGCACGGTCGATACGCCCTATATCCAGACGTTATTCCAGGATCCTGAACGAAAAGCCGAACGGCTGGGCGAAATTCCGCTGGGGCGCCTGGCAACGGACATCGACGTCGCCAATGCTGCGGTTTATCTGGCCTCGGACGAAGCGGCGTTTCTCAATGGCGTTGCCCTACCCGTCGACGGCGGGCTAACCGCCTATTGAGCATGGAAGGCGCAAAACATCCGATAAAAAACAGAACGGCCGGGGCAACAGGCCGCAGAGGCAGAAAGGACATCGTCCAATCGTATATTTATACGATTTTCGGCAACGCTATTTAGCCGATTTTTAATCCCCACCTCAAAAAGTCCGTGCAGGCATCGCAGACTGTTCATGAAAAAACGGTTGCAAGGGCTACCCCTTAGCGTCGTTACCGCCCCTCGCCTGTCTTATTCTGTCTTGTTCCGTCTCATCCTGCCTCGGCGGTCCTAGCCACGCGACTTGGGCACTTGGATATTTGGATTGCCGACGTCAAATAGGCGTGCGATAGTCGCCCATAGGCTATTTTCCCTAACCGGCAACCCAATGTACGGGCGGCAAGCTACAGACAACCGCATCCGGCAATGCGGCGCTGGAGCTGCCACAAAAATACAGCAAAGCATCTTGCAGAATTATTCTGTAATACACGCCGCGCTGTCTTGTCTCACGCGGGGGAAACAGCGGCAGTTACCGCCCAAAATGAAAAACCAGCGCGCCGTGTTTATAAGGGCATGCGCTGATCAAAATCATCCGGTCACGAGTGCCGGAAAACTGGGGAAAACGATCGTTAACGCCATGGTTTATTCCGCCAGAGATTCTGTCTATAATAATGCCATGCCCTTACCCGCCTCTCTCATTGCATCGATCGTCAGCGCCGTCATTGAAACGGTGGTGCAGAGCGTTGGCGCGCCCGCGCCGCAAACCTACGAGAACTACATCATCCAGCGCAAACTACCGCCCGAAGCCAAACTTGGAGTCATGGAACCGCCGCCCGGCAACGGCACGATCGTCATCGACGGGGTCAAGCACCGCCTGTCGCCCATTGCACAGTTCCGCAACGAGAAAAACCTGATCGTCCTGTCGATGACCATTCAAGGCAACAAGGATATTGTCTACGTGAACGACTCCTATGGCTCGGTCTATCGCGTATGGATTCTGCCTCCCGCTGAAATGGCGGCTATCCGCCAGAACTGACCCGCATGACCAAAAAGTTGTTCATCCGCACTTTCGGGTGCCAGATGAACGAGTACGATTCGGACAAAATGGCTGACGTGCTCGCCGCATCCGAACCCATTATCCGAACCGACACGCCCGAAGATGCTGACATCATCCTGTTCAACACCTGCTCGGTGCGCGAAAAAGCGCAAGAGCGTGTTTTCCACGACCTCGGCCGCGTGCGCCCGCTCAAGCAGGCCAAGCCCGATCTCATCATCGGCGTCGGCGGCTGCGTCGCCAGTCAGGAAGGCGAAGCCATCGTGCGGCGCGCGCCTTACGTCGATATCGTGTTCGGCCCGCAAACGCTGCACCGCCTGCCACAGCTTATCGCCGAGCTGCGGCACAGCAAAAAAGCGCAGGTCGATGTTTCTTTTCCGGAAATCGAAAAGTTCGACCACCTGCCGCCTGCACGCACGGAAGGCGCGTCCGCCTTCATCTCGATCATGGAAGGGTGCAGCAAATTCTGCACGTATTGCATCGTTCCCTACACGCGCGGTGATGAAGTGTCGCGCCCGCTCGACGACGTACTGGCCGAAGTTGCCGGCCTAGCCGAACAGGGCGTCGGTGAAGTGACCCTGCTCGGCCAGAACGTCAATGCCTATCGCGGAAAAATCGGCAGCGGTGAAGAAACCGCCGACCTTGCCATGTTGATCGAATACATCGCTGAAATCCCCGGCATTGAGCGTATCCGCTACACCACTTCACACCCGCGCGAAATGACGGCGCGCCTGGTCGAAACCTACGCCAAAGTGCCCAAACTCGTGTCTCATCTGCATCTGCCGGTACAGTCCGGCTCCGACCGCGTGCTGGCGGCGATGAAGCGCGGCTACACGACGCTCGAATATAAAAGCCTCGTGCGCAAACTGCGCGCGGTGCGGCCCGACATTTCGCTGTCTTCCGACTTCATCGTCGGTTTCCCCGGCGAAACGGCCGCAGATTTTGAAAAAACGATGCGCCTGATCGATGATGTCGGCTTCGACGCCTCTTTCTCCTTCATTTACAGCGCCCGCCCTGGCACACCGGCCGCCGAGCTGACCGACGACACGCCGCAAGATATCAAACTCGAACGCCTGATGCGCCTGCAAAAACGCATCGACGCGCTGGCACAAGCCGTTTCGCAGTCGATGGTTGGCACGGTTCAGCGCGTACTCGTCGAAGGCGTCTCGAAAAAGGGCGCGGGCGAGCTTGCCGGCCGCACTGACAACAACCGCGTCGTCAACTTTGCCGGCCACCCGCGCCTGGTCAACCGTTTCATCGACGTGCGCATCGTCTCGGCCATGCCGCACTCCCTGCGCGGCGAAGTCCTGACCCGCGAAGTATGAACAGAAAAACCGCCCAATCCGCCAATCGGCCGCGATCGCCTGCCAGCGTCCGATCGCGCGCTGTCGAACTCAAACTCTCACCGGTCAATAACGCCCAGCTTGCCAACCTCTGCGGCGCACTCGACGAAAACCTGCGCCAGATCGAGACCGCCTTCGATGTTTCCATCGCGCGCCGTGGCGAACACTTTACCTTGCGCGGCGAGACGGCGCGGCTCGCCAAAGCGTCTGAAGCATTGAAAACCCTGTATGCACGCGCCAAAAATGAACTGTCCATCGACGAAATCCAGCTCGGCTTGATTGAGCTGGCCAATCGCCCGGAACGGCGCGAACACGGCGCCGATGATTCCCCCGCGCTGATGACGCGCAAGACCGATCTGCACGGCCGCACGCCGCGCCAGGTCGAATACCTTAAACAGATTCAGGCTCACGACATCACCTTCGGCATCGGCCCGGCCGGTACCGGCAAGACTTACCTTGCCGTTGCCTCGGCCATCGACGCCTTTGAACGCGAGCAAGCGCGGCGCATCGTCCTCACTCGTCCCGCCGTTGAAGCAGGCGAACGCCTTGGTTTTCTGCCCGGCGATCTGGCACAAAAGGTCGATCCCTATTTACGGCCGCTCTACGATGCGCTCTACGACCTGATGGGCTTCGATAAGGTGACGCGCCTGTTCGAGCGCAACAGCATCGAAATCGCTCCGCTTGCCTACATGCGCGGACGCACGCTCAACCATGCCTTCATCATCCTTGACGAAGCGCAGAACACGACGCCTGAGCAGATGAAAATGTTCCTGACGCGCATCGGCATCGGCGCCAAAGCCGTCGTCACCGGCGACGTCACGCAGATCGACCTGCCGCACGGACAGAAGAGCGGCCTGCTGGAAGCCAGCCTCATTCTGCGCGACGTGCGCGGCATCGCCTTTACCGAATTCCAGAAAGAAGATGTCGTCCGCCACCCGCTCGTCGCGCGCATCGTCTCGGCCTATGAGGCCCACGCAATCGCGTTGGAAAAAATGGAAACCGGCGACAGCGCCAATAAAAACGGGGGTAAGGTATCCAGACCCACATTGGACGCAAGACGCAAATCATGAATGCTCCCGACGATAAAACGCGCACATCGCGCAGACTCAATCTCAGCGTGCAATATGCCTGCGCCGACCCACACGGAGAAGCGGCAACATACACCCTCCCCACACGTACTGACATCCGCCGTTGGGCGCGCGCCGCGCTCGATGTCGATAGGCCGCGCGGGGGTGAGATTGTCGTGCGCTTCGTCGACGAAGCCGAAGGTCGCGAACTCAACCACACCTACCGCGGTAAGGATTACGCAACCAACATTCTTTCTTTCCCCTATGCGCGCGAGCCCGTCATTTGCGGTGATCTCGTCATCTGCGCCCCCGTCGTTGCCCGCGAAGCTGCCGAACAGAATAAAACTGCCCAGGCGCATTACGCCCACCTGATCGTGCACGGCATGCTGCACCTGCAAGGTTACGATCACGAACAGGCCGCCGAAGCGCAACGCATGGAAGACAAGGAACGCGCGCTACTCGCCGCGCTCGGCTTTGCCGATCCTTACGGAGACGAGCGGTAATGCGCCGGAATAAAGCGCGCTGCATCGGCGGCATATAGCGGTCATGGAACACGAGCGTCCGACTTTTTTCGAACGCCTGTCTTCGCTGCTCCTGCGCGAGCCGGAAGACCGCGCACAACTGATGGCATTGCTGCACTCGGCACACGAGCGCAAGCTGCTCGATGCTGACGCGCTGTCGATTATCGAAGGCGCGCTGGCCGCTTCGGAAATCAGCGTGCGCGAAATCATGGTGCCGCGCGCCATGATGCAGGTTGTCGCCATCGACGATCCGTTTGAAAAAATCATTGCGCAGATCAACCGCACCGCCCATTCACGTTTTCCGGTCATCGAGGGCAGCCGCGACAATGTGCTCGGCATCCTCATCGCCAAGGACCTGCTGCGCATGCCGCCGGGGAAAAATGTCAATTTGCACGATTGGCTGCACCCGGCGGTATTCATTCCCGAAACGAAGCGCCTCAATGTCCTGTTGCGCGAATTCCGCGTTTCGCATAATCACATGGCGATCGTCGTTGATGAATACGCCGGGGTCAGCGGCCTGATTACGATCGAGGACGTGCTCGAACAAATTGTCGGCGATATCGAGGACGAATACGACTTTGACGAAGCGGCGGACAACATCCAGATCGATCGGCGCGGGCGCTACCGCATCAAGGCGCGGACCAGCATCGAGGATTTCAATGCGGCGCTGGGCGTCCAGTTCAGCAGCGATGCGTGCGACACGATCGGCGGCCTCGTCCTGAATCACGCGGGGCATGTTCCCCGGCGCAACGAGCTGATCGACATCGACGGCATCCGCTTTCAGGTACTGCGTGCCGACAGCCGCCGCTTGCATACTCTGTTTGCCAGCCGCCTCGCCGGCGATGCTGCTGACAGCATGACCCGCGTCGATACGCCGGATGAACCCGCGCCCACAGAATGATGGCCACTGAAGCCGCAAAACGCGCCCCCTCACGCCAATCTCTGGCTGCCGCATTTCTGCTCGGTCTGGCGGGCGTGCCGGCCTTTGCGCCACTTGAACTTTTTCCGTTAGTTTTTGTGGCGCTGGGCGGCCTTTACCTATTGCTCGACCGCGCCGAAATGTATCACTGGCGGCATGGCGCCCTGATCGGCGGCGTCTTCGGTTTTGGTTTTTTCCTGGGCGGCGTCTCCTGGGTCTACGTCAGCCTCAGCGTTTTCGGCGGCATGGCCATGCCGCTGGCGGCACTTGCCACCGTCCTGTTCTGCGCTTATCTCGCCCTCTACCCAGCGCTGGCCGGCGCGCTGTTCGTCCTGTTAACCGGCCGGGGGAATTTTTCTGGGGCGGATGTGCGGACGGGTTGGCAAACCCTACGACGCACGCTGCTGTTCGCTGCGCTATGGACGTTGACGGAATGGCTGCGCGGCCGGCTGTTTACCGGGTTTTCCTGGCTGGCGATCGGTTATAGCCAAACGCCGCCGAGCCCTTTATCCGGCTTCGCGCCGATAGTCGGCGTCTACGGCCTTTCCTGGCTAAGCGCCTGGCTCGGCGCACTGCTTGCCGTAGTCTGCGGCCGCGTTGTCTTTCAGGGCACGGCAACGGGCGCAAACCGCTTGCAGATTTTCCGGCAATCGCTGCCAATCATGCTGACCCTCGCCCTAACGCTTCTCTGCGGCAGCCTGTTGCGCCTTATCGAATGGACACAGCCGATCGGCCAACCCATCCGCGTCGCCCTGCTGCAAGGCAACATTCCGCAGGAGATGAAATGGCGGCCGGAGCGTCTGCACGATTCCTTGCGCATCTACCATCAGTTGGCGCACGCGCATCCGGCACAACTCACCGTATTGCCGGAAACCGCCATTCCCAGTCTGCTCGAACAGGTGCCGGCAGACTACCTCGACGCCCTGCACAGGCTGGCACAACGCGAACACGGCATGCTGATTTTCGGCATTCCCACCCACGATGGCAGCAATTATGCCAACAGCGCCATCGCCCTTGGAAATGGTCACGACAATGGCGGCCTGCAACGCTACGACAAGGTTCACCTCGTTCCTTTCGGGGAATTCGTTCCGCCCGGTTTTCACTGGTTCATGGATCTGGCGGAAATTCCCATGTCCGACTTCATCGCTGGCAGCCCACAGCAATCACCGCTGCGTCTTGGTGCGCTGAAAATCGCCCCGAACATCTGCTATGAGGATGCCTTTGGCGAAGAAATCGCGCGCGCTCTGCCCGAAGCCCATCTGCTCGTCAATCTCTCCAACGTCGCCTGGTTCGGCGATTCGCTCGCGCCGGCGCAGCATTTGCAGATCGCCCGGCTGCGCGCACTCGAAACCGGCCGCGTCATGCTGCGCGCCACCAATACCGGAATGACTGCCATCGTCAGCGCCAATGGCAACATCGCCGCGGTACTGCCGCCTTTCACCCGCGGCGCCCTGACCGGCGAAGTACGCGCCCATACCGGCGCAACGCCCTATGTACGCTGGGGCAATCTGCCCGTCATTGCGCTTTGTTTGCTAATCATTGGCATCGCAGCGCTACCGCGCCGTAACCAGAAAAACTGAGTCAAGCCTACTGCCTGGCTTCTCAATGATGTTTTTACCCGCCGGAGAAGCACTCTTCTGCAATCAGCGCGTCAGCGAGCGCATGTCGGCAGGCGTTTGAGCTCTTCGCGCAATTGGCGATAATTCGGGCAGTAGCGCTCGACAATGGCCCAGAAGCGCGCACTGTGGTTCATTTCGCGCAGGTGTGCCAGTTCGTGGATGATCACGTAGTCGATCAATGCCTGCCGATAGTGAATCAGCCGCCAGTTGAGCCGGATGCCAGTGCGCAGGCTACAGCTTCCCCAGCGTGTACGCGCAGCACTCAGGGCCAGTGGCGGTACGGGCAAGCCAAACTGGCAGGCAAAATGCGCCAGCCGTTCCCGGAAAATCGCCATAGCGCGTCGCCGCAGGGCGCGCTCAAGCAGGTGTGCCGCGTCGTCCGGCGTGCGTGCGGCCAGTATCAGGTGCGGCGCACCGCCATCGACAACATGCAGGCTATCGGCATCTTCGCGGGTGTCATCGGCTTTCAAGGCTCCCGCACCGTGTTTTTCCCAGCGAATCTGGTTGCCGCCTTGCATCAGATGCAGTCTGAGCATGCCGCCCAGGTAGGGAACTGTTGCGCCGTCGGTGATGGCCTGTGGCGGCGTGCGGCGGGTACGCCATTCATCGAGTTTTTGCGCAACCCAGTCGCCATGCCGGCAAATTAGGGCTTCGATTTCGCTCAGTGCCGCCCGCAAAGGCGCGCCGACACGCAGTCCGCGCTCGTCAATGGACAGGCCGATGCTGCGCCGGCGGCTGCGGCGCAGCGAGTAAGGCACGATGCGATCATACAGAACAATGGTGTGCAGCGTTTCCCCTGCCGGACGCACTGCCCGATCCGGAAAAGGCAATTCCAGAGAATGTTCGATCCGTTGCGGCATACCGTGTCGATCGACTATTGCGCCCCTATCGCGGCGCGACAGCATCTGTTGCCGCAAAACTCGACCGTTTCCGTAACGCAGTGCCACTACGCAGAAAATCGAGGCTCATCGACGATTGCGGTACGGCGCAATGCGCTGCATTTCTTCGGTAATCCACGCTTCGGCAAGGCGATTGACCTCTTCTGCGGTTTTACCTTTCGGATCGATGGGCGGGCCGACGCTGACGATAATTTCGCCCGCCCGCTTGGCGAAACGCTTGCTCCAGAAATCACCGGCATTGTGTGCAACCGGTACGGCCACAGCGCCCACGCTGACGGCCAGGTATGCGCCACCGGGCTTGAATCGCCGGATTTCACCGGGCAATGTGCGCGTCCCCTCGGGAAAGATTGCAACAGAAATGCCTTCCGCCAGCCGTTTTTGGCCTTGCTCGGCGACTTGCCGCAAAGCGTCACGGCCCGCTTTGCGGTCGATCGAAATCATCCGCACGGCGATAAATGCCCAGCCGAGAATCGGGATGTTCAGCAAAGATTTCTTGAGGACAAAAACGACAGGAGGAAAAATCTGCTGTAAGGCGATGGTTTCCCAGGCCGACTCATGTTTGGCGAGCACGACGCAGGCGCCGGACGGAATATGCTCGCGGCCGAGCAGGCGATAGCGCAGACCGAGTACCGTCTTGCACAGGCCGAGCACGACGGTGTACCAGACACGGATAATGGCAAAGCGCACACGCATGGGGAAGATCGCCGTCAGCAACACCAGCACGCTGGCAATCAGCGTGGTAAGAATGGCCAGCGGCGCAAAAATTAGCGTACGGAACAAGGCAATCATGGTTGGGTACGATCCGTTCTGGTGACGAGGCGAACCTCAGGTTTTTCTTTCCACCTTTTCGCTTTTGCTTTCTGTTCTCTCGGTTTTTTCGGCCTTCTCTGCTTTTTCCGCTTTTTTCTCCGCCATGAGCATGGCGTCGACCACCTGTGCGAGATCGTCGAACACCTGCGTACCGGCAGGCAGGGTCTCGTTGGCATAGGTATTTTCGCCCTTGCCGGTCAGTACCAACACCGGGCTGGCGCCGGCGCTGACGGCGGCTTCCAGGTCGCGCAGCGAATCACCGACGGCAAAAACGCCAGTCAGATCGGCATTAAAGCAGGCGGCAATCTGCTTGAGCATGCCCGGTTTCGGCTTGCGGCAGTCGCATTTGGCGTCGGCGGCGTGCGGGCAGTAAAAAATAGCGTCGATACGCCCGCCAGCGGCCTGCACTGTCTGATGCATTTTGGTGTGGATGGCGTTGAGCGTTTCCATGTCGAACAGGCCGCGGCCGATGCCCGACTGGTTGGTGGCGACGACGACGCGGTAGCCCGCCTGGGAGAGCCGGGCGATGGCTTCCGGACTGCCGGGAATGGCGCGCCATTCGGCGGGCGACTTGATAAAGCGCTCGGAGTCATGGTTGATGACGCCGTCGCGGTCAAGAATGATGAGCTTCATGGAAAAATCTGCGGAAATTGACAAGGAGCGGCGGATGCTTTGCGCGGGCAGCTCGCCGGAGAAACAGTGCGGCGCATCGAACATTCAGGCAGCAAACGGCTCGCCTGCGCGATGCCGGCTGCACGCGGCGCCTGGTCCGCTCCGCGCCTCCCGTGCGCGCCCCGTTCGCCGTACATGGCTTAGGCCGACTGCAAGCGCGACAAGTCGGCAACGCGGTTCATCGCCGCATGCAGCGCGGCAAGCAGCGCCAGCCGGTTAGCCTTGAGCGCCGGATCATCGGCATTGACCATCACGTCGGCAAAGAACGCGTCGACCGGCGCACGCAAAGCCGCCAGCGCTTGCAGTGACGCCGTATAGTCGCCCTGCTCGAAGGCGGCGTCGGCCTTGGGCCGCGCTTCGGCCAGCGCCGCCGCCAATGCCTGCTCGGCAGGCTCGCGCAGCAACGCCGGATCGACGTTGGCATCGTCCGTCACGGACGGCCCAGCCTTTTTCAGAATATTGCTCACGCGCTTGTTGGCGGCGGCCAGCGCGGCGGCTTCTGGCAGCGCCGAAAAGGCGCGCACGGCGGCAAGCCGGGCGGCAACGCCCGCCAGATGCTGCGGCCGCCGGCTCAGCACCGCATCGACCTCCTGCGCCGAATAGCCTTGCTCGCGCAACACCCCGGCCAGGCGCTCGTAGATAAAATCGAGTACGTGCCGAGAGGTTTCTGGATCGAACGGTTTTCGTGGCACAAATACCGACACACCTTCACCTACCGGGGCCTTGTCCGCAGCAGCCTGTTGAATCGCTTCGTCGTTGTGTACTTCACGTGCCATTTCGATGATGGATGACACTTCAAGCGGCAAATCTTTTTCGATCAGCATGCGGATGACGCCCAGCGCATGGCGGCGCAAAGCAAAGGGGTCTTTGTCGCCGGTCGGCATCTGGCCGATGCCGAACAGGCCCACCAGCGTCTCCAGCTTGTCGGCCAGCGCCACGATGGTGCCGACCTGGCCACGCGGCAGCTCGTCGCCGGCAAAGCGCGGTTTGTAATGGTCTTCAATGGCGTCGGCAATTTCAGGCGCCAGCCCATCATGCAGGGCGTAGTAGCGTCCCATGATGCCTTGCAGCTCAGGGAATTCGCCGACCATGCCGGTGAGCAGATCGGCCTTGGCAAGACTTGCGGCGCGTTCCGCCGGCTGCGCCAGCGCGCCGCCAAGTTGCCCGGCAATGGCCTTGGCAAGCGCGGCAACGCGCAGCGAGCGTTCGCCCTGTGTCCCCAGTTTGTTGTGATAGACAACCTTGTCCAGCTCCGGAATGCGGCTTTCCAGCGTTTTCTTGCGATCCTGGTCAAAGAAGAATTTGGCGTCGGCCAGGCGCGGGCGGACGACGCGCTCGTTGCCTTCGATCACGGCGCGCTCATCGTCCGGGCGAATGTTGGCGACGATCAGGAAACGGTTGGTCAGTCGCCCGGCGTCGTCGAGTAGCGGAAAATATTTCTGGTTGGCCTTCATCGTCAGAATCAGGCATTCCTGCGGCACTTCGAGGAAGGTTTCCTCGAACTGGCCGGGCAGGACGTTCGGCCATTCGACCAGCGCGGTGACTTCGTCGAGCAGCGCCGCGTCGTCGACGGGCTTGAGGTCGGCGCCTGCTCGGGCGGCCGTTGCGGCAAGCTGGCGGGCAATTTCGGCGCGGCGCTCGTCAAAGCTGGCAATGACGGCGCCTTGTTCCTTCAGCGTCGCGGCATAGGCGTCGGCATCGGCAATATCGAGCGGATCGGCGGCGGCTTCAAAGCGGTGACCATGCGTCGTGCGTCCGGCAGTCAGCCCCAGCGCCGAGACCGGCACGACATCGCGGCCATGCAGCGCGACCAGTCCGTGTGCCGGACGGACAAAATGCACGGTCGTCCAGCCCGGCTGCGCGCAGTGTGCGTGTAGCTGGTAGGCCATCACCTTGGGAATCGGCAAAGCCGCAATCGCCGTATCGAGCGCTTTCTGCAGGCCGTCGGCCAGCGTTGCGCCGGGCGCGCGGCTATCGTGAAACAGCGCCTCGACCTTGCCGTCGTGTGCTCGGCGCAGCCGTGGTACGTCGGCGGCATCTAGTCCGAGTGAGGCCAGTTTTTTGAGCAGGGCAGGCGTTGCCTGACCGGCGGCGTCAAGGCCGACGCTGGCGGGCATCAGTCGCGTCGATACAGCGCGCTCCGGCGCGACGGACAGCACGTTTGTGATATGAGCCGCCAGGCGGCGCGGGGTAGCGTAGGCGGTAATGCGCGCATCGTCGGCCGCCAGGTCAGCGCCGATGAGCGCTTCGGCCAGTGTTGAGGCAAACGCTTCGCCGAGTTTCTTCAGCGCTTTCGGTGGTAATTCTTCGACGAACAGTTCGACGAGCAGATTGTTTGTACTCATATCAGGCAGCTTTCTTGGCGTTCTGTTCAGCGAGTTTTTCTAGGACTTCATCAGCCCAGTCGCGCGGCGCGAGCGGGAAGCCGAGGCGCGCACGCGAGTCGAGGTAGCTTTGCGCGACACTGCGCGCCAGGTTGCGGATGCGGCCGATGTAGGCGGCGCGCTCGGTGACAGAAATGGCGCCGCGCGCATCGAGCAGATTGAAGGTGTGCGCGGCTTTCAGCACCTGCTCGTAAGCCGGCAGCGCCAGTTGCTCACGCACAAGCAGTTGCGCTTCTTTTTCGTGCGCGGAAAAGGCGCTGAACAGAAAATCGGCATCAGAATGCTCGAAATTGTAGGCCGACTGCTCGACTTCATTCTGGTGATAAACATCGCCATACGTCAGTCCCTCGGTCCACACCAGATCAAAGACGTTCTCAACGCCTTGCAAGTACATCGCCAGGCGTTCCAAGCCGTAGGTGATTTCGCCGGTAATCGGCCGGCAGTCGATGCCGCCCACCTGCTGAAAGTACGTAAACTGCGTCACTTCCATGCCATTCATCCACACTTCCCAGCCCAGCCCCCAGGCGCCAAGCGTCGGGTTTTCCCAGTCGTCTTCGACGAAGCGCACATCGTTTTTCTTCAGATCAAAGCCAAGCGCCGCCAGCGAGCCGAGGTAGAGGTCGAGGATATTGTCCGGCGCGGGTTTGAGTACGACCTGGTACTGATAGTAGTGCTGCATGCGGTTTGGATTTTCGCCGTAACGGCCATCCTTCGGCCGGCGCGACGGCTGCACGTAGGCGGCTTTCCACGGCTCAGGACCGATGGCGCGCAGGAAAGTGGCGGTGTGGCTAGTACCGGCGCCGACTTCCATATCGTAGGGTTGCAGCAGGGCGCAGCCGTGTTTGTTCCAGAAAGACTGGAGACGCAGGATGACTTCCTGAAAAGTGGGTGTAGAAGACATGAGATTTGTAAATCGCAGGAAAAACGCGGGAAGCCCGGATTTTACTTGCTTTTCCCGGTGGCGGAAATTGCCCGGTCGGTGCGGTGCGGGTGCTGTGTTGTGGCTAAGGGGCGGTGTCACGGGCGCGGCAAAGCGGGTGGCCTGCCGTCCGCGCCGCCTGGATGCTTCCGGCCATCCTTGTCCGGCATCCGCGCTCCAGGCCGATTCTCAGCCCCCTCCTCCGCAGCCCTTATTCTACGCGGGCTGTGGCGCATACCGGCCGGAAACGCGCTGAATTCGCGGGTCTCCGGGCATGCCTTTTGGGAACGACTGGCGACAGCCCGCGGTTGCCGCCTGGTGTTCGTGGAATCGTAGAATCGTGGCATTCGGGCGGCAAATGGCAGGCGGGTCAGTTTCCTTGTCCGGAATCCACTCCCAAGCCGATTCTAAGCCCCCCTCCCCCCGCAGCCCTTATTCTACGCGGGCTGTGGCACATGCTGGCCGGAAACGCCCTAAATTCGCGGGTCTCCGGGCATGCCTTCTGGGCACGACTGGCGACAGCCCGCGGTTACCGCCTAATGTTCGTGGAATCGTGGAATTGTCGAATTCGGGCGGCAAATGGCGGTGGGTCAGTTTTGCAGAATCATCCAGCGGCGGTAGCACTCGCCCGGCATCAGCATGATGGCATGGTCAGCAACGTCGCCGCGCTCGATGCAGACGTAACCGACGTGGTTGCCCGCGCCCAGGTCAGGCATGTTGCGGTCGTTGTCCCAGGCGTTCCAGATGACGGCGCAGCGCGCATCGGATTCGATATGCGTCTGTCCGTCAGGGGTGACGAGGCTCTGACACCTGGGAACATCGAGGTAAATACGATCCGTGTGCGCCGAGATCGTCACCTCACCCGTCTGCCGCTTGCGTCGCTGAGGGTTGCGTTTGTCGAGCTTGTCGAGATAGCGCGTCCCGTTGAGGCTACCAATGCGGATATTGGCCACATTCGCCACGGCAAAGTAGGTATGGAACGCAAAGGAAAGGGGCGCAGGCCGGGGGCTGCGATTTTCAACAGACAGGCCAAGCGTGAGCCGCGCGCCGACAAGCAGATCGAAACGGAAGGCAAAGGCATGCGGCCACAGATCGCAGAAAGACGCTTCGCCCGACAGTTCCATAACGATATGCGTTTCTCCCGCAGGTGTCGTTCCAGCGCCCGTGAGCGTCCACGTATGGTTTCTGGCAAAACCATGCATGCGCTTACCATCAGGGCCGGGGCCAAACCAGGGCAAGCAGAGCGGGATGCCGCCGCGGATGGGCGTTCTCGCCCTGAACGCCGTCAGCGGCGACAGCCAGAGCATTTCTTCTCCGCCGACGGGCTGGAAGGACACGACTTGCGCGCCATGCGGCGAAACAATGGCGCGCCCCAGCGCATTTTCGACGGCAAGCATCGGCAGGCCCGCATCGCCGGGCTGATGGCGTTCCGGCCATAGTTCCGAAGAATGGCGCAGGGCAAGGCCGGGGGTTCGCTTGATGAGTTCTGCTGGAATCTGCTTGGACATGGTTTACTCCATCACGAGAATCGCGGAAATTTGCGGGAATACCCGATCTCATCATCTGATCGGTCATCCGGCCCGGCGCCACCCGCCTGAGCCGGCAAAGCCCCTGAATGGCGGCAGAATACCCGCCAGAATACCCGCTTGTGCTGCGTGCGAAAAGACTGACAAAGGGCTGACAAAAGGATGGCGTATGGATGACATATCCTGCCATGCTCCCGCCGACTTGCGGATGGCGAGAGTTGCCGAAAAAACCAAGAGACCCAGCGGTTTTGCATGGCGGGCACAGCGTAACAAGGCCAGGAAGCCGCCGGACCGACACCGAATCGATCTGGTGTCGGTTGTTGTTTATTGGTTGTTGGTTGGCTGTTTCATGCCACCCCGCATCCGGTTGTGCCGGACAGTGGCAAACGGTGGCAAATTGACCAAAAATCGGGGCCGTGCGCCGGAAACCGGGTTTCTCGACCCAAGACGGACACTTTTCATCAGACGAGCACGGAATACAAGGAACGAATGGCGCTACAATTCCAGACCATTCCAGGCATCAGCCGGGTATCAGCGAATCATCGACATTCGGCAAGCGGGCGCATCGGGCCGGCACGCGTATGGCGCCCGGTGATTTAGGTTGGAAATCGCCACCGCTGTACGGGTCAACACCACAAAAAAGAAAGGCACACCATGAGAATCCTCCACACCATGATCCGGGTCGGCAATCTCGACCGCTCGATCGCGTTCTACACCGAAGTGCTCGGCATGCGTCTGCTGCGCCGCGACGATTATCCGGAAGGCCGCTTTACGCTGGCTTTTGTCGGCTACGGCGAGGAAAGCGAGAGTGCCGTCATCGAGCTGACTTTCAACTGGGACACGACGTCTTATGACCTCGGCAATGGTTTCGGCCACATCGCACTTGAGGTGCCGGACGCCCATGCCGCCTGCGACGCCATCCGCCAGCGGGGCGGCAAGGTCACGCGCGAGGCCGGCCCGATGAAACACGGCACAACGGTCATTGCCTTCGTCGAAGATCCCGACGGCTACAAGATCGAGCTGATCGAGCACAAATAGCCGGCCGGCAGCGCTGAAAGCGACCGAAGAAATCAGCGCAGAAAGCAAGCGCCGGCGTACTGGCATTGCGTATCCGCCGCTCTCCGTTCCAGCCGTTGGGCGTTATCTGGCGGCAGCGGCAAGCATGCATCATCCTCTGATGATTTTTTAGCATTTTCTCCAGACGGAGCAGACCATGGGCTTGATTCTTTCGATTGATGTCGGCACCACCAACATCAAGGCCGCGCTTGTCGATGAAGCCGGTCAGCTTTACGGCAAGACGCAGAAAATCAGCACGGCGCTGGAAAGCGACGCGAGCGGCCGCGCCGAACACGACCCGCACCGGCTCCGTGAAGCGCTGCTGGAAGTCTGCCGGCGCGCGGCGGACCGGCATGGCAGCGAAATCGACATGCTGGCGCTGACCTCCTACATGTTCGGCCTGGTGCTGCTCGATCAAGACGGCGAGCCGCTGACCCGCGTATCAACATTCGCCGACACCACGGCGCAGGCGCACTTTCCCCGCTTCCTGGCCGCCATCGGCGACGTTAACGACATGTATCTGCGCACCGGCTGTCCGCCGATTTTCCAGTACCCGGCCAACCGCCTTCACCACATCGGCGTCACACAGCCGCAGATTGCCGCCCGCACGGCGCATGTGCTCGACTCGAAGGCCTTTTTGATGCATGCGCTGACCGGCGAATATGTTTCCGATTACAGCACGGCCAACTCGCTCGGCTGCCTTGATATTTCCGGCCGCTGGGATGAGGCGATCATCAGGGCAACCGGTTTTGCCGTCGAACAGTTTCCGCGCGTGCTCAATGGCTTTACCGACAAAGTGCCGCTGCTGCCCGCCATTTGCCGCCATCTGGGCGTGCGCGAAGGCACGGCGATTGCCGCCGGCCTCTACGATGGCGGCGCGGTCGCCGCCGCGATGACCGGCTTTGACGAGGGTATCGGCGTCGGCAACTTCGGTACCTCAGGCATGTTCCGCATCCCGACGCCAGCGCCGGTCGAAGACCTCAAGGGCGGGCTGATTCAGAGCTGCCTGCTGCGGCCGGGACGCTTTTTCACCGGCGCAGGCATCAATAACTGCACCAGCGCCACCAATCTCCTGCTGTCTCTGCTTGGCGAAAATCTCGACTATCTGCAAAAAACGCCACTCTCTGTTCCCGGCGCAAACGGGGTGATGACTTTCCCCTACTTCACCGGCGAACGCGACATGATCGTCGGCAATATTGGCACCGGCGTGGTCATGGGCTTGGGCGCCGCCAGTACGCGCGACGATCTGGCGCGATCCTTTCTCGAAGGGGTTGCCTTTTCCTACCTGCTTATAAAAAACCGGCTCGATCCGCACCGGCAGATTGAGGAATTTCGCCTCGGCGGCGGCGCCTCGACCAATGCGCAGTGGATGCAAATCATGGCCGACGTCCTCGATCTACGCGTCTGTGTCACGCAGAATCCGGAAATGGGCATCATCGGCGCCGCCTACATGGCACGCTACGGCGAGGGCAGCGACCTCATCGAATGCTCGCGCCGCATCATGCGCGAGGCCACCGTTTTTGAACCTATCGCGCGCCATGCCAAAATCTACGAGGCGCTTGCCGAGCGCTACTTCAGCATCCGTCAGGCACTCCGCGCGCCGCTGCTCGCCCGCCTGGGGCAGTCGGCGGATTGACGGCTCGCCCCGCGCAATCCTTTTTCAACCGTTCTTCGACTCACGCAAATTCACGTTTTTTACCAGGACAATAAGTATGAGCCAAGCCAAAGTGACCATCGCCATCGTCAATTCCAGTTCTTTCGGCGTCTCCTTCCCGGAACATCTGCGCGAGCTGGAGCAATTCGCCGAACTGATCCGCGTCGATATCCCGAACGGCGCACCGGCCTCGGTATTCCATCAGAAGCTGAGCGGCGCCGACGGCATCATCGCCAGCGTCACGCCCGTCTATACGCAGGAAGTCCTGCTGGGATTGCCCAAGCTGCGCCTGCTCGCGCGCCACGGCGTCGGCTGCGACAACGTTGACCTCGACGCCTGCGCCGAACTGGGGATCGCCGTTTCCAAAGTTGGCCCGGAAGTCGAGCGTGAATCGGTCGCGCAGATGGCTGTCGGCTTGATGAATGCTTCCGCCCGCCGCATCTGCGAAGGCGCCGACGTGGTCAAAGCCGGTCAATGGGCGCGGCGCGCCAGGCTCGCGCTCGGCGTCGATTTCGCCGGGGCGACAATCGGCCTGATCGGCATCGGCGCCATTGGCAAAACCGTCGCCCGCATCCTCTCGCAAGGATTCGGCGCCAAAGTGATCGCCTGCGACCCGTATGTCAGCGCCGAGGAAATTGCTGCGCGCGACGCCAACAAAGTCGATCTCGACACACTGCTGGCCGACAGCGAGATCATCAGCCTGCATTGCCCGCTGACAGCGGAAACCTCACGCATGCTGGGCGCCGAGCAGATTGCCCGGATGCGTCCGGGCGTCATCCTCGTCAATACCTGCCGCGGCGAAATCTACAAGCAGGCCGACCTGATCGCCGCGCTCGAATCCGGCAAAGTCGGCGGCTATGCCACCGACGTTGTCGAAGGCGAGCCGATCGACGGCAATCACGTTCTGCTCAAAACGCCCAATGTCATCATCACGCCGCATCTCGGCGGTTATTCGGTCGTTTCCCTGCGTGGCATGGGGCAGACAATGGTCGAGGACATGCGCCGTATCTTCGTTGAAGGCGCTTTCCCCGGCGTCATCGCCAATCCCCAGATCGACCTCGCCAACTCGCGCATCGTCCGCTTCCGGAAGTAAGCAGCAAAAATTCAGGCCAGCGCGGGAAACAGGGCGTCGGAACATGGCGGCATCCACCGACGCAGCCGGGCCACTAGCGACTCAAACTGCCCCATCACTCGCGCAGCGGGTAGTACGCCTTGACCGGTTGCCCGGTACCCTCCGCCATGCAGCTTTACGGTAGTTCAAGAGAGAGTCATCCGGACAAATGACGACTGACCGGGTGCGCGGAGATGTGGATCGCGTCGACTAGCCGCCATCCGGACAGGTCACGACCGGCTATTTGTAAATGTCGGCGTACTCCATGACGCCCTTGAGTTCGCCGGTGATCTGGCGGAGCATGGAGAGGTAGGCAAAGGCATCGACCTTCTGCAGCTTGGCGTAATCGCGACTGCCGCCCAGCGGCAGCGCCGGCACATAACCGAGCATCTCCTGCGGCCCAAAGGGGGCGTATCGATGAAAAACCTGCATAAAATCGTCAGGGTCAGTTGCAGGAAGGAAATCGTCAGGCTGGGTCATGAATAGTACCTTAGCAGCAATTTCCAGCGGCACTTCCGGAATCTCACGCGAACCGATGTACCCACCGTTAACCGTAGATAATCTCGGTCTGAATCCATAATTGATGCCAAAGAGTTCAAACTCGCCGCACACCCCTCGCATGATGGGGATAAAGACATCGAGCTGTTCAAGTTCGGTGCCCTTGAGCCACTCATCAATGAGCGGTTTCCATTCCAGCGGGTTGCACAGGCTCATCAGCCCGTCCTTGAAGACCGAAAAGCCCAGGTGTCGCCAGTAGTCGATCAAGAGCGGCGGCACGCTTGGCGCCAGCTGCGCGAGTACGGCTTCGTCCGCTTCGATCCGCTGCGTGGGTTCGCCCCAGTCTTCCAGAAAGCCTTCCAGATATTCGTCCATGTGCAAGTCCTTGATGTGTGTTTATGTTCGTGTCTGCCGATCATTTCGGGCAGCGGGTGAGTTTAACGTTCATGGCGGCGGTTTCGCCCAGTTCGCCGACGGCTTCCCGGGCCGCTGCGTCAAGTCCGGCCACGCGCGTGTTCTGCGGCCACTGGCTGCCGATGGAGCGGTTGGCCGAGGCGTTGCCCATGCCGGTCGGCGCCGGACTGTGGTAGCCCCCAGCCACCATGTCCGGCGTGTGCAATGCGTCCAGACCTTTCATCATGTCCGCGGCTTCCCGCGCCGCTTCAGCTTCGGCCTGCTTTCTGCCCATGCCGGAGAGGGTTTTTCGGTCTTTGATTTTTTTTCGCTGGTCTCTTTCAAAATCCTTCTTAAATGCCGCCGTCGCCTTGGCCGCATCCGGATGCCGTCCGAAGCGTTGATAGGCCTCCCGTGCCGTGAGGTAGTCGCCGACGCTCATCTGGTTGAGGGCGTCCTGCTGGGCTTTGAGCTGACGGTCGTATTCGATGTCGCTGGCGCGGTTGCCTTTGCCTTTCTTGAAACAGGGTACTTCGTGTTCTTTCATCCGCTTTCTAAGGATGTAGCCGCCGGCTTCGTCCGCATGCCGGCTGATGGCTTGTGCGCTTTCCCGGCTGCCCTTGGCGGCCGCTTCCGCGACCTTGCCCGAAACTTTGGCGCTCTTGACGGCCGCTTCGACGACGTCGGTTGTCCGTTTTGCAGCCTTGATCGTGGTGGCGCCCCAGCCGGCGAAGGGAATGGCGGCCGCCG
>ERZ772917.464-NODE-464-length-28849-cov-142.936480_pt1 | contig 28849 bp, 22 predicted proteins | sample MGYA00511187_ERZ772917 | MGnify/ENA primary metagenome ERZ772917 (study PRJEB29015, sample SAMEA2737925) | human oral metagenome | biome: human oral; feature: human-associated habitat; material: dental | place: China | collected 2012 ...
GGCCATGCGGTAGCCGTAGGCCTGGGCGATGGCGACGTTGAACAGAGTGCCGTTGCCGTGCGGTCGGGTTGCTGGATACGGCGCCGAGGGAGTGTTGAGAATCTCGTAGTCGTTGAAACCGGCCTCCGACATGCATGCCTGAGCGAGCAGGTCGTGAGCGTACAACCGTAAACGCTCCATCGGGCTCGCGAAAAGGGGGTCCAGCGGTAGGGACCATGTCTCGGGGTCCTTGACAACTCCGAGCACCTCCGTCGGTGCGGGAGAGGTGACCTCCTGGTAGTAAGCGCCGCCGGTGGCGCTGTCCTGGCTGGCTCCCGCCGACCCGGGATCGGGTGTGGAGGCGCAGGCAGCGACCGCAAGCACGACCGTCAGCGGCAGTGCCACGGTGAGCATCATGCCGTGGTGCGTTGCACGGCGAATCCCAAGACCTCGACCCTGAGCACGCGTGCCACCACGAACCATCATCGACATCACTTCGATCTCCTGCAGGGCTGGTGAGACCTGTGCCAGTGGCACCATCTCAAGGGGGGGCGGGGCGCAGATCGGGGAAACGGGACTCCACGCGGTCAGGGCGACGACGCCCGAGCGTGACGTGTGTCGCAGTGTATGGAGGATGGTGCGCTTCGACAAGGGCGCCGGCGCGCACCGGGCACCGTGCCGACGGCGTCGTCCTCGTGCGCGGTGTGCTCTGGAGGAGCGTGTTCAAAGAGCGTGCTCAGAAGGGTGGTGGTCCGAGGAGGATGGGGACGATGTAGGGACGCCACACGACGGCGAGGGCGATGCTCAGGATAAGGAACAGAAGCGGCGGCACGGCGAGCCGGACGACGGGAGGGATCCGGTCGGCAAGCAGAGAGAGAACGACCCAGGTGATGAGGGTGATGAAGAGCGGGGCGGAAGCCATGAGCTCCTGCCAGCCCGCGGGCCAGCAACCGTCATAGGTGCAGTCCCTGCGATCGCGGAGCATGAACTGTGCATCGGCTGCCAGCCGTCCGAATCCGAAGGTGACGAGTGCCGTCCACACAGCGACGGCGATCGGCAACATGTCGCTCCGGGATCTGGGCGTGACCGAGGACGTCAGCGGGAAGGCCAAGGAGTACAGCGCAAGCAGCGCGGTCCATCGTGGAGTCAGGCTCCAGCCCTCCCAGACGAAGGAGGAGACGGTGGCGCCCTCGCTCACGCTAATCACGTCCATTCCGTATGCTGCGAAGCCAGTCCAGGCGGCGCAGCAGAAACCGAGGGTGATCCCGGCAATGATGCTGAGGGCTCGCATCAGTCTCAGCAGCAGCGCGAGAACCCGTTCCTTTCTCATTCACTCACCCCTGCCGCAGACGCTTCCCAAAAGTAAAGGCGCAGACTTGCGCCGAAAAGATGAGGATGTGAGCGGTCCTCTGAGTAGCCTTCTTGAGTGAGTCGAGATTCACCTCAGATGCCCTCTGACAGTCGTTCCGCATACGCATGTGCGCACGCATCAATGCGAACGGTCGTGGGGGCCTCCGGATGCTCTCGCGGCGGCCCTCCACCTGGCTGCCGGTTGCGCATAGTCTAGGCCCCATGACCATCCGTGTTGCAGTGACAGGCGCCGCCGGGCGCATGGGGTCGACCGTCTGCCAGGCGGTCGAGCAGGCCGAGGGCCTGGAGCTCGTCGCCCGCCTCGACGTCGGCGACACCATCAGCGCTGAGACCCTGAACGGGGCCGACGTCGCCGTCGACTTCACCGTCCCGTCCGTCACCGAGGCCAACGTCCACGCCCTCATCGACGCCGGTGTCGACGTCGTCGTCGGCACCACCGGCTGGGACGAGGAGTCCTACGCCCGGGTGCGCGAGCACCTGGAGCGCCCCGAGGCCGCCGGGCGCAGCGTCCTCATCGCCCCCAACTTCGCCCTCTCCGCCGTCCTGGCCATGCGTTTCGCCGCCATGGCCGCCCCCTACTTCGAGTCCGTCGAGGTCATCGAGCTGCACCACCCGAACAAGGTCGACGCCCCCTCGGGCACCGCCGTCGCCACCGCCCGGGCCGTCGCCGCCGCCCGCGCGGCCGCCGGCGTCGCCCCCTCACCGGACGCCACCGAGTCCGACCCCCTGGGCACCCGCGGCGGCCTCGTCGACGGCGTGCGCGTGCACGCGGTGCGCCTGCGGGGCCTGACCGCCCACGAGGAGATCGTGCTCGGCAACCCCGGTGAGCAGCTCACCGTGCGCACCGACTCCTTCGACCGCTCCTCCTTCATGCCCGGTGTCGTCCTGGCGGTGCGCGAGGTCGGCTCCCGCCAGGGCCTGAGCATCGGCCTGGACGCCGTCATGGGCCTGTGAGGGCCCGCCGGCCCCTCCCGCACGTCCCGGCGCGGCCCCAGCGCGCCTAGAGCTCAGCGACCCACAACTGCTCGACCACGCCCTCGCCCACCGGCAGCAGCCGGTGGGAGCTGGTGCGCTGCATCCCCGTTCCGGCGAGAAAGGACTCCAGGCGCTCGTCACCGCGCAGCACCCACGCGAGCAGGACGCGCGCGCCGTCCTGGCGCGCCAGGTCGCTCGCCGCCGCGAGCAGCCGCGAGCCGTGGCCCTGACGCTGGTGCTCGCTCACCACTCCCAGCGCGGTCACCTCCGCCGCCCGCTCAGGCTCCGCCTCCTCGGGCACGCCCTCTCCGTCGACGGCGACTCCCTCGGTGGGGGCGAGCCCCACGAGCCCGACGACCTCCTCGCCGAGCGTGGCCACGAGCACGTGGTGGGCCGGCGAGGGAGGATGGAGCACCGCCTGCTCCCAGCCGGCCGCCAGCACCGGCGGTGCGACCATCGCCGTGACACCCGCCGACAGCTCGGCGCCCTCGTGCTCGGCCGTGTGGGCCGCCCACAGGGAGGCGAGCATCGTCGAGGCGTGCACCTGCCCGATGGCCTCCAGGTCCCCTGCGGACGCCGGTCGCACGAAGCCGCCCGCCTCGCCCGGATGCTCGTGAGGCGCTTCCAGGCCGCCGCGGGCCGGGGCCCTGAGGCCCGCGTCCGCGGCCGCCGAGAACACCGACGGCACGGATGCCGACGGCAGCCCGCCCGCGGCGGGGGAGGAGAGAGGGTCGCTGGCGGAGCCGGGTGACGTCATGCCCGCAGCCTATGCACAGGCCCGGCATGCGCCGCCAGAGCCTCGTGCCCACACCTCCTCAGTCCAGTGCCCGGACGGTAGGCTCGGCCCATGAGCGCTCTTCCCTCCCGGTCCTTCGGCTCTGTCGGCGTCGCCATGGTCACGCCCTTCCACCCGGACGGCTCCATCGACGTCGAGGCCGCCCAGGCGCTGGCCGTCAGCCTCGTCGACGACGGCGCCGACCTCATCCTCCTGGCCGGCACCACCGGGGAGGCACCCACCACCCACCTGCCCGAGAAGCAGACGCTCCTGCGGGAGGTCAAGGACGCCCTCGCCGGACGCGCCACGCTCATGGCGGGCGCCGGCTCCAACGACACCGCCCACGCGGTGCGCATCGGCGTGGGCTCCCAGGAGGCCGGTGCCCAGGCCCTGCTCATCAACGCCCCCTACTACAACCGGCCCAGCCAGGAGGGCGTCTACCAGCACATCATGGCCGTCGTCGAGGCCACGGACCTGCCGGTCATGCTCTACGACATCCCCGGCCGCACCGGGGTGAGGATCCTCGACGAGACTCTCGCGCGCCTGGCTGAGCACCCCCGGGTCAAGGCCGTCAAGGACGCCACCGGGGACGTCGAGCAGGGCTTCGAGCGCATGGAGGCCACCGGCCTGGAGTACTACTCCGGCGACGACGGCCTCAACTTCGCCTGGCTCGCCCACGGCGCCTCCGGCGTCGTCTCCGTCGTCGCCCACGCTGACGCGCACTCCTGGCGCGAGATGATCACCGAGGTCGACGCCGGTGACCTCGACGGCGCCCGCAAGGTCGCCCAGCGCATCCGCCCGCTCGTGCGCGCCATCATGGGCGGTGGCCAGGGCGCGGTCATGGCCAAGGAGGCGCTGCTGCTCCAGGGGCGTCTGCCCGAGGCCACCGTGCGCCTGCCGCTGGTGCGCGCCGAGGCCGCGGAGGTCGCCGCCCTGCGTGAGGTGCTCCAGGCCCAGGGCCTGCTCTGAGCCCTCCCGGCCCGGCCCTCCCGGCTCGCCCCGGGGTGGCGCCCCCGGTCACCGGCTCGTGCTGTCCTTGCCGCTCTTGCCGCCCGCCGTGTCCCTGCCGCTGTCCGACAGCCGCTCGACGATGCTGGAGGCGACGGCGCCGGAGGCCGCGGAGGCCGCCTCACGGGCGGCGAGCAGCTCCTCGCGCACGACCCGGCGCAGGATCTTGCCGATCTGTGAGCGCGGCATCTCCGACAGGATCGCCACCTGCCGGGGCAGGGCGTAGTGCGACAGGGTCCTCTCGGCCCAGGTGCGCACCTGCTCCAGGCTCACCGTCTGGCCCTCCTTGGGCACGATGGCCGCCACGACGTGCTCGTTGCCGGCGTCGCCCTCACCGCCCGGCAGCCCGACGACGGCCACGTCCTCGACCTGCGGCATGGAGCGCACCGCCGCCTCGACCTCGGTGGGGTAGATGTTGAAGCCCCCGGAGATGATGAGCTCCTTGCGGCGGTCGGCGATGACGTAGAAGCCGTCGGCCTCCTGGCGCACGAGGTCCCCGGTGCGCAGCCAGCCGCCGGGCAGGAGCACGGCGTCGGTCTCCTCCGGGTTCTCCCAGTAGCCGACGAAGACCTGCGGACCGCGCACGAGCAGCTCGCCGACCTGCCCCTGGGGGACCTCGGTCTCCGGGTCCTCCGGGTCGACGATCCTCACGTCCGTGGAGGGGAAGGGCACGCCCAGGGCGCCGGGGCGCCGCTCGGGGGAGATGGGGTTGCCCAGGGTGATGGGCGCGGACTCGGTCATGCCGTAGCCCTCGATGATGACGCCGCCCGTGGCCTCCTCCCACGCCTCGGCCACCGCGCGCGGGTTCGCGGCCGCCCCGCACACGGCGATCTTGCAGGAGGACAGGTCCGCCCCCGTGGCGTTGGCGCGCGAGACGATGCGGTCGAACATGACCGGCACTCCGGGGAAGAAGGTGGCCGGGTGCCGCTTCCAGGCCGCCAGGACCATGTCCGCGCTGAACTTGGGCAGGACCACCTGCGTGGCGGCCAGGCCGACGGCGCACAGCAGCGACAGGCTCATGCCGAAGGCGTGGAAGAAGGGCAGCACCGCGTAGAAGGTCTCCTGGCCCGGCTCGCAGGTCTGCGAGGCCCAGGCCAGGCTCATCTCGGCGTTGGAGCGCAGGTTGCGGTGGGTGAGCTTGACGGCCTTGGGGGTGCCGGTGGTGCCGCCCGTGTAGAGCAGGACGGCGATGTCGTCGACGTCGGGCAGCGGGAAGCCGGCCGGAAGCGGCGTGGAGGCGGCCACGAGGTCGTCCCAGGAGCGCACCCCGGCAGGGACCTTGCCGCGCAGCTCGGAGCGCTGGGTGCGGGCGGCCGCCACCGGCAGGCTCAGCGCCAGACGGCTGGTCCACGGCAGGTGGCGTGAGAGGTCCACGGACAGCACCCGGCGCTCGGCCAGGCCCGCGGCACTGAGCGAGCCGGTGGCCTGCACGAGTCGGGCGAGGGTCTTCTCCCAGGCGATGATGACAGTGCCCCGGTGGATCTCGATCTGCTCGCGCAGCTGGGCGGCGGGGGCGAGCGGGTTGTGCTCGGCGACGATGGCGCCCAGGCGCCAGGCGGCGTAGGCGAGGACGGCGTGCTGGGGGCAGTTGGGCAGGATGACGCCGACGACGTCGCCGGGGCGCACCCCCAGGGTCCGCAGCGCCTCGGCGGCCCGGGCGACCTGGCGGGAGAGCTGGGCGTAGGTGGTGGAGGAGCCGAGGAAGTCCAGGGCGATGCGGTCGGGGTAGCGCCGGGTGGCGTCGTCGAGCATGCGCGACAGGGGCTCGGTGACGGGAGCGATGACGCCGGGGACCCCGGGGGCGTAGTGGGGTCGCAGGTAGCGCTCGGAGGTGTCGCCGACGTTGTCGCTCATGTGGCTTCCTTCCCGTGACGGCGGGCGGGGCGGACCGCCCCTGCGCAACCGTAACCTACGGTTGCGTAACCACACGTGCCGGACGGTGACGCAGCGGGCCGTCCCCGGTTGTCCGTCCCGTCCACCCGATGCTCCGGTCCGCCGGCCCTCCGGGGCAGCCGGCCCTCCCGGATCGCCGGGAGTGCGCTCAGCGCGGCAGGCCGGCGGGAAGGGCGTGGCGCGACACCAGGTGCAGGCGGCGGGTGGGACGCGTCATCGCCACGTACAGGTCGCCCGGGCTGCGCTCTCCCACGGCCTGGGCCTCCACGAGGACGACCGTGTCGAACTCCAGGCCCTTGCTCGTCACCGGGGACATGACCGCCAGCCGGGCGCGCAGCACGTCGCCTCCCGGTGCCTGCATGGCGGCGGCCAGAACCTCCTCCTCAGCCAGCAGGGCGGCCACCGCCGTCGGGTCGGGGGCGATGACGGCCAGGCGTCCGCCCCCGGTGCCGATACTCGCGTCCAGGGCCGCGGACTCCTCGGCGACCACCCGGCGCAGCGCCTCGGCCCAGGCCGCCTCGTCCAGGTCCTGGCCGGACAGGTCCGTGACCGCCAGGCAGTCCTCGAGGTCGCGCACCGACCTCACCGGGTAGACCGGCGGGTGGCCCTGCGCCGTCGCCACCGACTCCGCGGCCGCCATGACGGTCGCGGGCGTGCGGTAGCAGACGGTGAGCACCTCCTCGTGCAGGGGCGTCGAGCCGGGGTCCGGTGCGCCCCGGCGTCGGCCCCGCGCCCCCCGGCCGCCGGACGAGGTGCCGGCCCCGGATCCCGCGCCGGGCGCCTGGGTGCCCAGGGCGGACAGGACCTGCGCCCAGGAGGCGGGGGCCTGCGGCCCCGAGTACTGGGCCAGGTCCCCGACGACGGTGAAGGAGCGCACCGGGCAGCGCCGGGCCAGGGCCCGCCAGGCCATCGCCCCCAGCTCCTGCGCCTCGTCGACGACGACGTGCCCGTAGGTCCACGTCCGGTCCGCGCGCGCCCGCTCCGCCAGCGTGAGCGAGGGGCCCGTGTCCGCCATACGGTCCGCGAGCATCTCCGCGGTCACCATGCCCTGGCCCAGGTCCTGCGAGGCGATGGCCTCAGCGGCGTAGGACACGAGCTCCTCACGGCGCCGCGCCTCCAGGCGGGCGCGCTGGGCCTGGGCGTCCTCGCTCGGGCCGAGCAGCTCGCTGAGCTCGTCAAGGAGGGGCACGTCCGCGCTCGTGAGCGCCGAGCCCGCCGGGCGCGCCAGCAGCGCGCGCTCCTGGGCGCTGAGCTCGGGCGCCAGGCGCTCCAGCAGCGCAGGGCGGGCCCACAGGCGCTCCAGCAGACCCACGGGCGTCGTCGGCATCCAGCACAGGTTGATCTCCCGGCGCGCGTCGCGCGCGGTGCGGATGTCCTCACGGATCCACGCGCGCGTGTCCGCGTCCGAGGCGTCCTGGCGGGTGATGCGCGCGTACTGGTCGGTCAGACGCTCCAGCAGCCACAGCACGAAGGTCTCGCGGGCGAGGTTGTGGGGACGGCCCGAACGGCGCGCCCGGCTCATCGCCTCCGTCACGTCCGCCGGACGCAGGCTCAGGCGCACCCCCTGGACGACGATCTCGCGCGGGCCCTGCGGCACCCGCTGCAGGTCGCGCACGGCGCGCCTGAGGACCTCGACCCACAGGGCCCGGCCCTTGACCTCGTGCGCCAGCGGCTCCTCGACGGCGCTCGCCCGCACGCCCGGGACGAGGTCGCCGACCGTCGTGGCCACCACCCCGGTCTCACCCAGGGAGGGCAGCACCTGCTCGACGTAGCGCAGGAAGGTCCGCGAGGGACCCACGAGCAGCACACCGGAGCGCTCCAGCCGGGCGCGCTCGGAGTAGAACAGGTAGGCGACGCGGTGCAGCGCCACCGCCGTCTTGCCCGTGCCCGGGCCGCCCTGGACGACGAGCACGCCCTTGCCGTCGCTGGTGACGATGCGGTCCTGCTCCGCCTGGATCGTGGCGACGATGTCACCCATGCGCCCGTCGCGCGCGGCGCTCATGGCGGCGATGAGCGCGCCCTCGCCCTGCAGCCCCTGGGCGGCGAGGCGGGTGCCGTCCGCCGCGCCGTCAGCGAGGGAGGCGACGTCGATGACCTCGTCCTCCAGCCCGATGACACGCCGCTGACGGGTGTCGATGTGGCGTCGGCGCACCAGGCCCATCGTCTCGCGGGCCGTGGCCTGGTAGAAGGCACGGGCCAGCGGGGCGCGCCAGTCGAGGACGACCTCGCGGTGGCGCTCGTCCTGAAGACCGGTGCGCCCCACGTAGTGACGCCTGCCGCCGTCCGTGACGGGACCGCTGGACACCGCCCCCGCCGCCTCGACGGCCTCCGGGGACAGGTCCATGCGCCCGAAGACGAGGCGGTCCTCAACGCCCTCCAGCGAGGAGATGAGGGTGGAGTAGTGGACCGCGTAGGCGTCGCGCTCCCCGCGGGACTGGTGGGTGCCGCTCGCGCCGGCCGCCTCGGTGCCCGCCAGGGCCCGCCGGGCCGCCTCAAACTGGCGGTCGAGCTCACCGTAGGCGGTGTCGACGACCCGCTGCTCGGCCTGCACCTGCCGGTCCCGTACCGAGTCGGCACCGCCGGCACGCTCACCGTCGGGAAGGCAGCTGGTCTGGGGGGAGTGGGTCACGTGATCTCGCTGACTGGGCTCGGGATCCGCCCGGGGCGCCCGGGGGGACGGCCGCACGCGCGCGCGTGCGGCCGTCCATTATGGTCCGAGTCGGGGCCTCGTGCGGACGCCGACGGCGAACACCCCACCGTGGCCGGGCAACGGCCGTGCGGTGGGGGACCGCGTCGGGCGCGGACGGGAACAGCGCGGGCCCGGACGGTGTTGCAGCACCGAGTGCCTCCGCCGGACGGCGGGGGAGGGGCGACCATGCGCCACGGCGCGGAAGGAGGGCAGGATGCGACCCCTGTACAGCGTGGAGCACCCGTGGGACGCCCCCGTGCGCCCGCGCGTCCTGCTCTACCAGCTCGACGGCGCCATGGACGCCGGCCACGCGGGCCGCCTCGCCGTCGAGCAGCTGCTCATGACCCTGCCCTCCGAGCGCCTGGCCACCTTCGACACCGACGCGCTCGTCGACTACCGGGCCCGTCGCCCCATGATGGTCTTCGACACCCACTCCTACGTCGCCGTCGAGGTGCCCGAGCTCGTCCTGGACCTGCTGCAGGACGACGAGGGTCGGGACCTGCTGCTGCTGCACGGCGCCGAGCCGGACTACCGCTGGGAGGAGGTCGTCGGGGCGGTCACCCACCTCGCCCTGACGATGGGGGTGGAGCAGACGGTGGCCATGGCCGGCATGCCCATGGCCGTGCCCCACACGCGAGCGCCCTACGTCCACTACCACGGCAACCGTCCCGAGGCCCTGCCCGAGCAGCCCGACTTCTTCGGACGGGTCGAGTTCCCCGGTGCCATGAGCGGGATGCTTGAGCTGCGCCTGGGGCAGGCCGGGCTCGACTCGCGCGGCCTGACCGTCTCGATCCCGCACTACGTGGCCCGTGAGGACTACCCGGCGGGCGCCGCCGCCCTCCTGTCCGCCGTGGCGGAGACCACCGGCCTCGCCCTGCCCCTGGGGGACCTGGAGGCCGCCGCCGCTGTCAACCGGGCGGAGATCGACGCCGAGGTCATCGCTCAGCCCGAGATCGCCGCCGTCGTCACCGCCCTGGAGACCCAGTACGACACCTACGCGCCCCCGCGTGCCGACACCGACGAGTTCTCCCGCCTGCTCGACGTGCCCACGGCGGAGGAGATCGGGGCCCGCCTGGAGGCCTTCCTGGAGGCCAACGACGCCGCGGAGGAGGGCCCCCAGGGACGCTGAGCACCGGGCTGCCCCTGCCTCGCAGGGCCTGCCGCGCTCAGGGGCGCGGCAGGGCCGGGTCGTCCAGGGCCCAGGTGCGCACCGGCAGCGGCAGGCGCCGCACCGCCCGGTCCACCTCCTGCACCTGCTCGGCCCTCAGGGCCCGGCGCCCGGCCACGACGACGAGGTTGCCGCGGCGCCTGCCCCGGGCGCAGGCCGCGTCCGCCACCACCAGCCCGTCACCGAAGACCCGGCGCACCGCCTCCAGCTCTGAGCCCGCCTGCGAGCGAGGCAGGGAGGGCATGTTCGCCAGGAGCACGCCGCCCGGTGCCAGCGCGCGGCGGCACGCCGCGAGGAAGTCCTCGGTGCGGCACGGTGCGGGTACCTGGCCGGCCGCGAAGACGTCACGCACGACGACGTCCCACTCACCCTCACGCAGCGACGGCGCCACCTGGGCGGCGTCGCCCACACGGATCCGCAGCCTGGGCGAGTGCGGCAGGTCGAACCACTCGCGCACCCGCTGGGCCAGCAGGGCGTCGATCTCGACCGCCAGCTGGGTCGAGCCCGGACGCAGGCACTCCCACGCCCGGGCGAGCGCGCAGCCCGCCCCGCCCAGGTGCACCGCCCGCACCCGGGCGCCGGGGCGCAGGACGTCGAGGACCGCGTTCATCTGCTGCTGGTACTCGAATTCCAGGTGCGCAGGGTCCTCCAGGTCGATCCACGAGGACTCGGTGCCGTCGAGCAGGAGGAGGATCCCGCTGTCGCGCCTGACCAGCTGCGCTGTCCCCGTCGACGTGGGCACCGGCTCCACCGGCAGCGACGCCAGGCAGGGCGCCGGTCCCAGCCCGGCCGACCTGCCCCGGCTGCGCCTGCTGCTTCGTCCCGCCACAGGGGCACGTTAGCCTGAGGCGCATGAGCCGGGCACCCAGGAACGAGGCCGCGCGCCGCTCCTGGGGCGAGGACGACTCCGCCACGAACATCCTGCACGTCGACATGGACGCCTTCTTCGCGGCCGTCGAGCTGCGCGAGCACCCCGAGCTGCGAGGACGGCCCGTCGTCGTCGGGGGCGCCGACGGGCGCGGCGTCGTCTCCGCCGCCTCCTACGAGGCACGCGCCTGGGGCGTGTCCTCCGCCATGAGCATGGCCGAGGCGATGCGGCGCTGCCCCCAGGCCGTCGTTCTGCCCGTGCGCCACGGCGTCTACAGCCGGGTCTCCGCCCAGGTCATGGAGGTCCTGGGCGAGGTCACGCCCCTGCTGGAGCGCGTGAGCATCGACGAGGCCTTCCTCGACGTCACCGGCTCCCGACGGCGCATGGGCAGCCCGGTGCGGATCGGCCGCTGGGTGCGTGCCGAGGTGCGCCGCCGCCTCGACCTGCCCGCGAGCGTGGGCATCGCCGCCACCAAGTTCGTCGCCAAGCTTGCCTCCGCCCACGCCAAGCCCGACGGCCTGCTCCTCGTGCCCGCCGACGCCACCCAGGACTTCCTCGACGTCCTGCCGGTGGGCGCCATGTGGGGGGTGGGGGACAAGAGCGCCCGGGCGCTCGAGCACTGGGGCATCACCGACGTGCGCACCCTGGCCGCCACCGACGTGCGCCGCCTGGAGAGGATCCTCGGCGCCGCCGCCGCCCGCCACCTGCACGACCTGTCCCACGGCATCGACCCCCGCCCCGTGAGGGTGCACCGTGAGGAGAAGAGCGTGGGCACCGAGTCCACCTTCTTCGACACGCTCACCGAGCGCGAGGACGCCCGGCGCGTCCTGCTCGACCAGTCCCACCAGTGCGCGGCCCGCCTGCGCCAGGGCGGAACCCGCGCACGCACCGTCGTGCTCAAGGCCCGCGGGGCGGACTTCGTGACGGTGACGCGCTCGCGGACGCTCGGCGCCCCGACCGACCTCGCCCGGGACCTCTTCGCCGTCGTCGAGGCGCTCTTCGAGGCGCTGCCCACCCCGGCGGGCGGCTTCCGCCTGCTGGGAGTGCGGGTGGAGGGACTGTCACGTGAGGGCGACGGCGTCCAGCTGTCCCTGGACGACGACGAGCGACGCGGCGCCCCCGAGCGGGCGGCCGACGCCGTGCGGGCACGCTGGGGCCGCGGAGCGGTGGCGCCCGCCAGCCTCCTGCGCCCACCCTCGCCGTCCGAGGAATGAGCGGGAACCGTCCGAGGAGCGGGTGAGGGGCGGGGGAGCCGGGTGCGGACGGTGGCGGGACGATCGGGTCCCGCCACCGTGAGGAACGCGTTTTCCTCAGGTGCGGGCCAGCGCCTATCCTGGGCGCACCGGCGTCCGTGCCGGAGAGCACAGAGCGTGGGGCAGCCCGCAGAAGGAGGGGGACCATGGCACTGTCCGAGCGTGAGCAGCAGGTGCTGCGCGACCTCGAGGAACAGCTCCACGCCGACGACCCTGAGCTCGCCAGCTCGATCCAGCAGGCCTCCAGGACGGTCGGGCGGCCCTCTCCCCGGCACGTGGGTGCCGGGGTGGCGCTCGTGCTCACCGGCCTGGCCGTGGTCGTGGGCGGCGTCGCCGTCGGCCGCGGCCCGGTCTCCATGCTCGTGGGCGTGGCTGGCTTCGCGCTGGCCGTGTGGGGCGTGACCCTCATGCTCACCCGCACCCAGGCTCCCGCAGCACGCGGCGCACGGCGTCCCGCCCGGCAGACGGGCGGCTTCATGCAGCGCCAGGCCGAGCGCTGGGAGCGTCGCCGCGAGGACAACCGCTGAGCCGCGCCCGCGGCGCCCCCACCGTCCTCCACCCCGCCCCCCCACGTCCCTCCACCCTGTCCTCTCCACTCTCCTCCACCCACGCCCTCCACGTCCCTCCACCCACGCCCTCCACGCATCCCTCCACCCGCGCCCCTCGCGCGTGTGTCCGCGGAGAGAGAACGACCGCGCGACCCGTCCCCTCCGAGCGTCCCCGCCATCCGAGAGATGGCGGGGACGCCGCCGTTTTCAGGTGTTTCCCGGGCGTTCCCACACCCCTGCGACAACGCGTCGACGGCTCTGTGACGCGCCCGGTCCTCCACGGCGCTCCACCCGGGAGATCGTTGAAATCGTGCGGCTCGTGACGCAGCTGTGATCGCACTCGACGATCGCCGTGGCTGAAAGTGGAGGAGAGTGGGGTACTGTGGAGCGCGCTGGGGCGACGAGGGGAAGGAGTGGTCCAGATGTTCCTGGGTACTCACTCCCCGCGCCTGGACGACAAGGGAAGGCTCATCCTTCCGGCGAAGTTCCGTGAGGAGCTGGCCGGAGGGGTCGTGCTCACCCGCGGCCAGGAGCACTGCGTCTACGCCTTCTCCACCGCGGAGTTCGAGCGCATGTACGCCCAGCTGCGTGAGGCCCCCCTCGCGCAGAAGCAGGCACGCGACTACGTGCGCGTCATGCTCTCGGGGGCCGACTCGCAGATCCCGGACAAGCAGGGCCGCATCACGCTGCCGGCCCCGCTGCGTGCCTACGCCGGACTCGGCCGCGACCTCGCGGTCATCGGCGCGGGCGCGCGCGTCGAGATCTGGGACGCCACGGCCTGGGAGACGTACCTGTCCGCCCAGGAGCAGGTCTTCGCCGACACCGCGGAGGAGATCATCCCCGGCTTCTTCTGACCACCAGCACCGGGCCCGCCCGCCGGCGAGGCCACCACGACCAACGAGGAACCGCATCCGCGGCGCCACGGCGCTCGTCGAGTGAGGTCCCCTCCCGCCACTGGTCCGACGCCTCTTCCCCGGCGCCGGAACCCGCGGGAGGAGTCCTGGCCCGACGATCCCGTGGGAGCCCGGGCCGCACCCGCCACGACGAGCACAGGAACACGAGCACAGGAAGGAGGAGGCCATGCACCGCGCCCCTGAGCACGAACTGCGACGGACCCAGGCAGGCCCGGGCAGCGACGCCGCCCAGAGGCACACGCCCGTCCTCCTGGAGCGCTGCCTCGACCTGCTCGCCCCGGCGCTCGAGGGCGAGGGCGCCCCCGCCCACCCGGTCCTCATCGACTGCACGCTGGGCATGGGCGGGCACACCGAGGCGGCGCTGACCCGCTTCGCCGCGCTCACCGTCGTCGGCATCGACCGCGACCCCGAGGCCATCGCCCTGGCCGGCGCGCGCCTGGCCCCCTTCGGGGAGCGCTTCCGTGCCGTGCACACGACCTACGACCACGTCGACGAGGTCGCCCGCGCCGCCTCGCCCTACGGGGACGGCACCGTCGACGCCGTCCTCATGGACCTGGGCGTGTCCTCGCTCCAGCTCGACGAGGCCGGACGCGGCTTCTCCTACGCGCGTCCGGCACCCCTGGACATGCGCATGGACCAGTCCCAGGGCGCCAGCGCCCAGGAGCTGCTGGACACCGCCGCCGAGCACGAGCTCACCCGGGTCCTGCGCACCTACGGCGAGGAGCGCTTCGCTCCCCGCATCGCCGCCGCGATCGTGCGCCGCCGCGAGGAGGGCAGCCCCGTGCGCGACACCGCCGAGCTCGCCGAGCTCGTGCGCCAGAGCGTTCCGGCGGCGGCGCGGCGCACCGGCGGGCACCCCGCCAAGCGGACCTTCCAGGCCCTGCGCATCGCGGTCAACGCCGAGCTCGAGGTCCTGGAGCGGGCCGTCCCGCGCGCCCTCAACTCCGTCCGCGTCGGCGGACGGCTCGTCGTCGAGTCCTACCAGAGCCTGGAGGACCGCATCGTCAAGCAAGCCATCGCCGAGGGCACCCGCACCCGGGCGCCCCAGGACCTGCCCGTCGTGCCCGAGTCCGCCGCGCCCTACCTCGCCGCCGTCACCCACGGAGCCGAGAGGGCCGACGACGACGAGCTCGCCCGCAACCCCCGCTCAGCCCCCGTGAGGCTGCGGGCCGCCACCCGTGTGCGGCCCGTCGCCGAGGCCCGCGCCCCCGAGCCCGTGCCCTCCGCAGACGCAGGGCACGGCACCCGTCACCCGGGTGGCCGCACCTGTACCACCCACAGCACCAGGAACAGCCCCCGGGCACACGACAGAGAAAGGAGGCGCCGATGAGCACCGCCACCGCACCGATTCGATCTACCGAGCCGACCCGTCACGCAGAGGTACGCAACGAGGCCGTCGAGCGCCCCTCGCTGTACGTCGTGCGCGGCATCGCCCCCGCCCGCGCGACCCTGCCCCTGCTGCTGTTCGTCGTCCTCATCCTCGTGGGTGCGCTTGTGTCCTCCATGGTGCTCAACGCCGCCATGGCCAACACCGCCTTCGAGATGCAGCAGGCGCAGATCCGGCTCAACGTCCTCAACGACCACATCGACACCGTCCGCAACCAGGTGGAGCAGGTGTCCTCCGCCGACGCCCTGGCGCTGCGCGCCGCCGAGCTCGGCATGGTCCCGGCCGGGGCCCCCGGCGTCGTGGACCTGAGCACCGGAACCGTCTCGGGCGGCGCGGCGGCTGCCAACGGGGGGTAAGCGAGCGTGAACCCCAGCCGACGTCGGGTGCTCACGACCCTGGGCCTGGCGGGCTTCGTCGCGCTCACCGGACGCACCGCCTGGCTCCAGGTCGTCGAGGGCCCCGCCCTGGCCGAGCGCGCCCTGGCCGAGCGCACCGTCTCGTGGGTCAACCGCGCACCCCGCGGGCAGATCCTCGGTGTTGACGGCACCGTGCTGGCCTACTCCGCCGTCTCCTACGACGTCGGTGTCAACCAGCGGCGCGTCTCCCAGTACGAGAGGTACGAGACGCGGGAGGACCTCGCGAACGGGGAGAAGACGGAGGTCCTCATCGGGCACGGCGCCGCGGCCGCCGCGGAGCAGCTGGCGCCCCTGCTGGGCGTCGACGCCCAGGAGCTGGGGGCCCGGATGGTCGGCGACGAGAGTTACGTCATCATCGCCGAGGCCGTCTCACCCGACACCTGGCGCCAGGTCAACGCCCTGGACATCCCCGGCATCGAGCCCGACCAGCGTGCCCGCCGCTTCTACCCGGCGGGCTACGTGGCGGGCAACGTCGTCGGATTCACCTACGAGGGCCAGCGCCGCGAGCTCATCGGCGCCTCCGGGCTGGAGTTCAGCCAGAACGACCTGCTCACGGGCACCGACGGGCAGGGCAGCGTCGAGATCGGCAAGAAGGGCGCCATCATCCCCACGGGGGAGCGCGAGGAGGTCGCCGCCGTGCCCGGCACCGACGTGCGCACCACCCTCGACCCGGACCTCCAGGTGGTCGCCCAGCAGGCCATCGACGAGGTCGTCAGCGCTCAGGGCGCCGACTGGGGCGCCGTCGTCGTCATGGAGCCCTCCACCGGCAAGGTCCTCGTCCTGGCGGACTCCAGCGCCCTCGACCCGTCCGACCCCTTGGCCTCGCAGGACAAGGACCGCGAGTCCCGCTGCGTCCAGGCGGTCTTCGAGCCCGGAAGCGTCGGCAAGGTCATCACCTTCGCGGCCGCCCTGGAGGAGGGGGCGCTCACCCCCGAGGACGCCTTCACCGTGCCCTACACGTGGGTCGCCGCCAACGGCCAGGCCTTCGAGGACTCCCACGAGCACCCCGTCCAGTACCTCACCGCGGCCCAGGTCCTGGCCGAGTCCTCCAACGTCGGGACCGTGCAGATCGGTGAGCGCCTGTCCGACGAGGTGCGCTACCGCTACATCGAGGCCTTCGGCTACAACCAGCTCACCGGCATCGAGCTGCCGGGCGAGTCCGCAGGCCTGCTCACCGACTGGAGCGAGTGGGACGACCGTACCCGCTACACCACGATGTTCGGTCAGGGTGTGGCCGGCACCGCGCTCCAGGCGGCCCAGGTGCTCGCCACCGTCGCCAACAAGGGGGTGCGGGTGGCGCCACGGGTCATCGACGCCTGGGTCGCCCCCGACGGCACCGAGACCCCCCAGGCCAGCGCCGAGGGCCAGCGCGTCATCTCCGAGCAGACGGCCGCCACCCTCACCGAGATGCTCATCGGCGTCACCCAGGACGGCGGGACCGCCGAGGCCGCCTCCGTCGACGGCTACCTCGTCGCAGGCAAGACCGGCACCACCGAGATCCTCACCGAGGACGGCACGGTCGCCTCCTTCGTCGGCTTCACCCCCGCCCGGGACCCGGCCATCGCCGTCGCCGTGGTCATCTACCGCCCTGCGGGCACCTACGGCGGTACCGTCGCCGCGCCCGTCTTCCGTAAGATCGCCCTGGCGGCCATGCACTCGCTGGGCATCGCCCCCGACCCGCTCGTCATCGCCTCCCAGGCGGCCGACGAGGCCGACGCCCAGGCCGGGGCCGCAGCCCAGGGTGCCGGCTCCGCCGATCCGGGCAGCGGCTGATCCCCGGTCCTGCCCGTCCCGGGCGACGGTACGGCGCCGAACCGCCGTCGGTCACGCTAGATTGAGGAGCTATGAGCAACCACGCCTACGAGTCAGCCGCGGCGCTGCGCCCGCAGGGCTGCCGTCCCACGGCGCTCACCGACCTCGCCCAGCGCTGCGCGCTCACCCCCGCCGAGGGTGACGCGCAGGCCGTGGCGGCGCTGAGCGTCACCGGGGTGAGCGTGGACTCCGGCGACGTCACCGACGGCGAGCTCTTCGTCGCCCTGCCCGGCTTCCGCCGCCACGGGGCCGAGTTCGCCGCCGAGGCCGTCGCCGCCGGAGCCGTCGCCGTGCTCACCGACGAGGCCGGCGCCGCCGTCGTCCACCGCGAGGTCCCCGGCACACCCGTGCTCGTCCACCCCGACCCGCGCGCGGTCGTCGGCCCCCTGTCGGCCGAGGTCTACGGCCACCCCTGCCGACGGCTGACGACGACGGCCGTCACCGGGACCAACGGCAAGACGACGACCTCCTACTTCCTCGACGCGATCCTCAGCGCTCACCTGGGCAGCTGCATGGTCGCCGGGACCGTCGAGCTGCGCGTGGGCGAGATGTCCGTGGAGTCCCCGCGCACCACCGTCGAGGCACCCGTCCTGCAGCGCATGATGGCGCTGGCCGTCGAGAAGGGCGTGGGCGCCGCCAGCCTCGAGGCCTCCAGCCACGCCATCGTCCTGCACCGCCTGGACGGCACCGTCGTCGACGTCGCCGGCTTCACCAACCTCCAGCGCGACCACCTCGACTTCCACGCGACGATGCAGGGCTACCTCGACGCCAAGGCCCAGCTCTTCACCCCCGAGCACACCCGCCACGCCGTCATCTGCGTCGACGACGAGTGGGGCGCCCAGCTCGCCGACCGCGTCGCCCAGGCGGGCCTCATCGGCCTGGACCGGCTGCGCGCCTACCCGGTGGACGGTGACCCCGCTCTCGGGGCTGACTGGTGGGTCACCGACGCCACCGTGTCCATGACCGACGCGGCCACCACCTTCGTCCTGCACGGACCCGACGGTGAGCGCACCGAGGCCTCCTGCCCGCTGCCCGGCCTCGTCAACGTCCAGAACGCGGCCCTGGCCCTCGTCATGGCCCGACGGGCCGGGGTCCCGGCCGACACGGCCGTCCGGGCACTGGCCAGCGCCCACAACATCCCCGGCCGCATGCAGCGCATCTGCCAGCGCGACGGGGTGCGCGGGACCTGCATCGTCGACTTCGCCCACACGCCCGACGCCATGGAGCTCACCCTCACGGCGGTGCGCCAGATCACCCCGGGGCGCCTCATCGTCGTCTTCGGCTCCGACGGCGACCGTGACCAGGGCAAGCGCCCGATGCTCGGCGAGGTCGCGGCCCGCCTGGCGGACCTGCTCGTCGTCACCGACGAGAACCCGCGCAGCGAGGACCCCCGGCTCATCCGCGACGCCGTCCTTGAGGGCGTGCGCGCGGTGCGCCCCGGGCTCGAAGGCGTCGAGGAGGTCACCACCTGGCGTGGTGACGCCGTGCGACGCGGCGTCGAGCTGTGCGGTCCCGAGGACACTGTCATCGTCACCGGCAAGGGCCATGAGCCCTTCCTCGAGGTGGCCGACGAGTTTATCCGATACAACGACGCCCCCGTCATGCGCGAGGCCGTCGAGGAGAAGTGGGGAGCGCTCACATGATCACCCGTACCCTGCGCGAGATCGCCGCGATGGCCGGAGGCACCCTCGTGGTGCCCCCCGAGGTCGAGGAGGACGTCGCCGAGCACGCGGTCACCCGTGTCGTCACCGACTCGCGCCAGACCGGTCCCGGGACCCTGTTCGTCGCCATCGCCGGCGAGCGCACCGACGGTCACGCCCACCTGGCCGACGTCGCCGTCCGCACCGGCACTGCCGTCCTCGTCTCCGACCTCGACGCCGCCCGGGACGGGCTCGTCGCGGCCGGCACAGGCCCCGAGGCCCTGCCCCTCATCCTCGTGGCCGACACGGTCGAGGCCCTCGGGGCGATCGCCCGCGCCCACCTGGCGGACCTGCGCGAGCGCGCCGCCGCCCACGGCGGCGTCGTCACGGTCGTGGGCATGACGGGCAGCGTCGGCAAGACGACGACGAAGGACCTCACCCGCCAGGTCCTCGCCTCCCAGGCGCCCACCGTCGCCCCGGTCGCCTCCTTCAACAACGAGATCGGTCTGCCGCTGACCGTCCTGGAGGCGGACGAGTCGACCCGCTTCCTCGTGCTGGAGCTGGGGTCCTCCGCCCCCGGGCACATCGCCTACCTCACCGGGATCGCCCCGCTGGACGCCGCGGCGGTCCTCATGGTCGGCCACGCCCACATGGGCGGCTTCGGCTCCCTCGAGGTCGTCGCGGACGCCAAGGCGGAGATCGTGCGCGGGCTGCTGCCCACCGGCACCGCCGTGCTCAACCTCGACGACCCGCGCACGGCCGCCATGGCCGAGCAGGCCCCCGCCGAGGTCCTCACCTTCTCCGCCACGGGCGACGAGGCGGCGCAGCTGCGAGCCACCGACGTCGAGCTCGACGAGCAGGCCCACGCGGTGCTCGACCTGCACCTGCCGGGACTGGAGACACCCCGCAGGGTGCGCCTGGCCCTGCCGGGCGCCCACAACGTGGCCAACGCGCTGGCGGCCGCGGGCCTGGCCCTGGCGGCCGGGGTCGAGGCCGAGGCCGTCGTCGAGGCACTGGCCTCGGCCCGTCTGGAGAGCCCGCACCGCATGGACGTGCGCGAGACCCACGTGCAGGCGGGTGCCGACGGCGCCCCCGCCATGGAGCTGCTCGTCATCGACGACTCCTACAACGCCAACATCGACTCGATGACGGCCTCCCTGGCGGCCCTGCCCACCCTGGCGGGCCAGCGGCGCCGCGTCGTCCTCGTCTCCGAGATGCTTGAGCTCGGCCCGGCCTCCGCGGCCGACCACAGGCGCACCGGCGAGCTCGTCGCGGCGGCGGGGGCCGCCCTGCTGCTCACCGTCGGCCCGGGCGCCGCCCCCGCGGCGGCAGCCGCTCGCAGCGCCGGCGTCGAGACCGTCGAGTGTGAGGACGCCGACGCCGCCCTGGAGCTGCTCGGCTCCGCCGCTACCCCGCTGCGCGACGGCGACGCCGTCCTGGTCAAGGGCTCGCACGACTCGGGTGCCTGGCGTCTGGCCGAGTACCTGTGCGCCGAGGAGACGGCGACGCGATGACCGCGATCCTCGTCTCGGCCCTCATCGGCCTCGTGGGGACCCTGCTGGGCACCCCGCTGCTCATCAGATTCCTTGAGCGCCACCAGTACGGCCAGTTCATCCGCCAGGACGGCCCCCAGGGGCACATCACCAAGCGCGGCACCCCCACCATGGGCGGCCTCATCATCATCATCTCCGCCGTGCTGGGCTACGCGGTCGCCAACCTCATCGAGATGCGGGTGCCCCGGGCCTCGGGGGTGCTCCTGCTCTTCCTCGTCGTCGGGCTGGGCCTCATCGGCTTCATGGACGACTTCGCCAAGATCGCCCGGCAGCGCTCCCTGGGCCTCAAGGCCTGGCAGAAGATCGTCGGGCAGGCCTTCATCGGCATCGTCTTCGCCGCCGTCGGCCTGAGCTTTGCCGACCGCAACGGGCTGACGCCCGCTTCCACGGCCATCTCCTTCGCGCGCGACTCCAGCATCGACCTGGCCGCCTGGGGCGTGGCGATCGGCTTCGTCCTGTTCATCATCTGGGCGAACTTCCTCATCACCGCCTGGTCGAACGCGGTCAACCTCGCCGACGGCCTCGACGGCCTCGCCGCAGGCTGCTCCGCCATGGTCTTCGCCGCCTACACGCTCATCGGCGTGTGGCAGTCCAACCAGTCCTGCCTGCACGCCCACCCCGACGTCGTCGCCACGATGTGCTACGAGACCCGTGACCCGCGCGACCTGGCAATGATCGCCGCCGGGCTCATGGGCGCCTGCTTCGGCTTCCTGTGGTGGAACGCCTCCCCGGCGAAGATCTTCATGGGTGACACCGGCTCGCTGGCCCTGGGCGGGGCCTTCGCCGGGCTGTCGATCCTCACCCGCACCGAGTTCCTCGCCGTCGTCATCGGCGGGCTGTTCCTCGCCGAGGTCCTGTCCGACGTCATCCAGGTCATGTCCTTCAAGGCCACAGGCAACCGGGTCTTCCGCATGGCCCCCTTCCACCACCACTTCGAGCTCGGAGGATGGACCGAGGTCAATGTCGTCATCCGCTTCTGGATCATCTGCGGCGTGTGCGTCGTGGCCGGACTGGGCCTGTTCTACGCCGAGTACCTCGTGTCCTGAGCGGCGGCGGCGCCCTAGGCGCGTCGACACCGTCCGGGCCGGTACCTGGCCTACGGTCTAGGACGGCGGGCGAGCCGCCCGCCAGCACCACCGACCACCAGCGAGGAAACGTGAGCAGCACCGCCGTCACCGACGTCGTCAGCGACCTGAGGGACGCCCGTGTGGGCGTCGTCGGGCTCGGGCGCACGGGACTGGCCGTCATCGACGTGCTCGCCACCTACGGCGCCCGTGTGAGCGTCTTCGACGCCCGCCAGGAGGCCCTCGAGTCCCTGGACGTGCGCGAGGGCGGACCGGTGGTCGCCGCCGTCGCGGGCGACGACGAGACGGTCGCCCGCGCCGTCGGCCAGGCCGACCTCGGCCTGCTCATCGTCTCGCCCGGTGTCGCCGCCACCGGCCCCGTCCTGAGGGCCGCGGCGGCGGCCGGCACCGAGACCTGGAGCGAGATCGAGCTCGCCTGGCGCCTGCAGCAGGCGACCCGCCCCAAGGTGCCCTGGATCGCCGTCACCGGCACCGACGGCAAGACCACGACCGTCGGCATGCTCTCCGCCGTCCTGGAGGCCGCGGGCCTCACCGCCCCGGCGGTGGGCAACATCGGTCTCCCCGCGGTGAGCGTCGTCGCCGAGGGCCGCAGCGACGTTCTCGCCGTCGAGCTGTCGAGCTTCCAGCTGCACACCACCCGCACGCTCAGCCCGCTGGCCGCCGCCTGCCTCAACGTCGCGGCCGACCACCTCGACTGGCACGGCAGCCAGGAGGCCTACGCCGCCGACAAGGCGCGCGTCTACGCCCGCGCCCGCCGCGCCGCCGTCTACAACACCGCCGACCCCGCCACCCGGGCGATGGTCGAGCAGGCCGACGTCGTCGAGGGCTGCCGCGCCATCGGCTTCACCCTCGGGGTCCCCGGCCTGGGCCAGCTCGGCCTCGTCGAGGACGTCCTGGTCGACCGTGGCTGGCACGACGACCGCCGTCACCAGGGCCTGGAGCTGGCCACCCTGGCGGACCTCGCCCACCTCGCGCCGGGCGGCGAGGCCGCTCGGCTGCCCGCCCACGTCGTCGCCGACGCCCTGGCCGGCGCCGCCCTGGCCCTGAGCCACGACGCCGTCCAGGCCGACCCGGCGGCGGTCGCCCGCGGCCTGCGCGCCTACGCACCCGGCGCCCACCGGCTCGTCACCGTCGCCCAGGCCGACGGCGTCACCTGGGTCGACGACTCCAAGGCCACCAACACCCACTCCACGCAGGCCGCCCTGGCGGGCCTGCCCGAGGCCAGCGCCGTGTGGCTCGTGGGCGGTGACACCAAGGGGGCCGACCTGCACGAGCTCGTCGCGGCCGTGCGCACGCGTCTGCGCGCGGCCGTCGTGCTGGGGCGCGAGCAGGAGGCCGTCGTCGCCGCCCTGCGCGACGAGGCCCCCGGCCTGCCGCTGGTGCAGGTGCACCACGGCGAGGGCGCTGAGGTCATCAAGGCGGCCGTGCAGGCCGCTGCCGGCCTCGCCGAGCCGGGTGACACCGTCATCCTCGCGCCCGCGGCCGCCTCCTGGGACCAGTTCCGCTCCTACGCCGAGCGCGGGGACCTCTTCGCCGCCGCCGCCAGGCGCCGGGCCGAGACCGGGACGAAGGAGCAGTGACGATGAGCACCGCCACCACGACCACCCCCGCACGGCCGTTGCCTCGTGGCCCTCTCGCCTGGCTGCGCCGCCGCATGAGCGCCCCCGACGGCCCGCGTGAGGGTGAGAACGCGACGCTGAGCTACTACGCGCTGCTCGTGACGACCCTCTTCCTGCTCACCTTCGGCCTCATCATGGTCTTCTCGGTGCAGTCCGTCACCGAGGCGGCCGAGCACCGCAACGCCTTCTCCAGCTTCGCGCGCTACCTCGTCATCACGGCGGTCGCCCTGACGGGCATGATCCTGGTCTCGCGTGCCCCGGTCCGCTGGCTCAAACGCGTGTCCGTCGGTGCCCTCGTGCTCGCCGCCCTCATCCAGGTCCTCGTCTTCGTGCCGACGACGCGCGTGTGCCTGGGAGGCAACTGCAACTGGGTGAAGGTCCCGCTCATCGGCACCTTCCAGCCCTCGGAGTTCATCAAGCTCGGTGCGGCCCTCTACCTCGGGTGGGTCATCGCCACCAAGCCCCACTGGCTGCGCGGTGTGCGCTCGGTCCTGCTGAGGGTGCTCGTGCCCGTGGGCGTCGCTGTCGCCCTCGTCCTCGTCGGCGGGGACGTCGGCACCGTCGTCATCCTCGCCATGCTCATCGGCGCGTGCCTGTGGCTGGGCGGGCTCAGGTGGGGCTGGTTCGGCCTGCTCGGCGCCCTCGGGGCCGTCGGCTTCACCGCCGCCACCATGCTCTCGCTCAACCGCCGCGCCCGCATCCGGGCCTGGCTCGACCCCGACCGCGCCGATCCCCTGGGGATCGGCTACCAGCCGGTCCACGGCCGCTACGCCCTGGGTACCGGCGGGCTCACCGGAGTCGGTCCCGGCTCCTCGCGCCAGAAGTGGGGCTACCTCACCCAGGCGGACTCCGACTACATCTTCGCCGTGCTCGGCGAGGAGTTCGGTCTCGTGGGCACCTTGATCGTCATCACCCTGTTCCTCATCATCGGGTGGTGCTGCATGCGCATCATGCGCCGCTCGTCCGACCGCTACGTCAAGGTCGTCACCGGCGGCATCATGACGTGGATCGTGGGCCAGGCCCTGGTCAACATGAGTGTCGTCGTCGGTCTGCTGCCGGTGCTGGGCGTGCCGCTGCCGCTGGTGAGCGCAGGCGGCTCCTCCCTCGTCCTCGTCCTGCTCGCCGTGGGCGTCCTGCTCGCCTTCGCCAGGCGTGAGCCGGGGGCCGAGGAGGCCTTCGCCGCGAGGGCGGGCGCTGTGCGCCGTACCCTGGCGGTGATCTCACCCCAGAGGAGGAACCGTGCCTCATGACCTTGCCGGCGCCCCGGGCGCGCCCGACGCCGCCGCACACCGCCCGTTGCGCGTCCTGCTGGCAGGAGGGGGCACGGCAGGGCACGTCAACCCGCTGCTGGCCACCGCCGCAGCCCTGCGCGACGCCGCCTCAGGCGGCGACCCGCGTACCGAGATCCTCGTGCTGGGCACCGCGCAGGGCCTGGAGGCACGCCTGGTGCCCGAGGCCGGCTACGAGCTCGCCCGGGTGCCCCGGGTGCCGATGCCCAGACGACCCGGCGGGGATCTGCTGCGCCTGCCCGGCAGGCTCAGGGCCGCCGTGCGCGCCGCCTCGGCGGCGATCGAGCGGGTGGGGGCGGACGTCGTCGTCGGCTTCGGTGGCTACGTCTCCACACCCGCCTACCTCGCGGCCCGGCGCGCGGGGGTGCCCGTCGTCATCCACGAGCAGAACGCCCGCCCGGGCCTGGCCAACCGGCTCGGTGCCCGCTGGGCGGCCGGGGTGGCCCTCACCTTCGCCTCCACGCCCCTGGCCGCCTCACGGCGTCACGGTGGGCGCACCCTCACCACCGGCCTGCCGCTGCGGCCGGCCGTGGCCGAGCTCGTCGCCAGGCGCTCCACCGAGGAGGGGGCCCGCGCCGCGCGGGCCGAGGGCGCCGTCGCGCTCGGCCTGGACCCCGCCTCGCCCACGATCCTCGTCACGGGGGGGTCACTGGGCGCCCAGCACCTCAACGAGGTCCTCGCCCGGTCCCTGGGCGACCTGAGCGCCGGGATCCAGGTGCTGCACCTGACCGGCCGGGGCAAGGATGCGCCCGTGCGCGAGGCCCTCGCTCAGGCCCTCGCCTCCGGCAGGGCCCCGGCGGACCTCGCCGGGCGCTACCACGTGCTGGACTACCTCACCGCCATGGAGCAGGCCTACGCCTGCGCCGACGGCGTCATCTGCCGCTCCGGTGCCGGGACCGTCGCCGAGCTGACGGCGCTGGGTCTGCCCGCCCTCTACGTGCCGCTGCCCGTGGGCAACGGGGAGCAGCGTCTCAACGCCGCCGACTGCGTGTCCGCGGGCGGCGGGCTGCTCGTGGCCGACGCCGACCTCGGACCCCAGGACGTCACCGGCTTCGTGGCACTCGTCAGCGACCCCGACAGGCGGGCGGCCGCCTCCGCCGCCGCGGCGAGCACCGGCGTACGTGACGGCGCCGACCGCCTGGCCGACCTCATCCGCACCGTCGCCGCCCAGCGCGGCTGAAGGAGACCCAGCATGAGCACACCCGTCGTGCCCGAGCGCCCGCTGACCGGACGTGCCTTCCACCTCATCGGGGTGGGAGGCGCAGGCATGAGCGTCGTCGCCGAGCTCCTGGCCGAGCAGGGAGCCCGCGTCACGGGCTCCGACGCCAACGGCGGGACGGCCTTCGAGCGCCTGCAGGGCGAGGGCCTGGGCGTCGTCCTGGGGCACGCGGCCCAGAACGTGCCCGGTGAGGCGGTCGTCGTCGTCTCCACCGCCATCAAGGACACGAACCCGGAGCTGGCGGTCGCGCGCGAGCGCGGCCAGGAGGTGCTCCACCGCTCCCAGGCCCTGGCCCTGGCCGCCGCCGGGCGCCGCTTCGTCGCCGTCGCCGGCGCCCACGGCAAGACGACGACCTCGGGCATGCTCGCCCAGGCCCTGACCCAGGCGGGCGAGGACCCCTCCTTTGCCGTCGGCGGGGTGGTGAGCGCCCTCGGCAAGGGGGCGCACGTGGGCACCGGCGTGGCCTTCGTCGCGGAGGCGGACGAGTCGGATGCCTCCTTCCTCAGCTACACGCCCGCGATCGAGCTCGTGACGAACATCGAGCCGGACCACCTCGACACCTACGGCACCGCTGAGGCCTTCGAGCAGGCCTTCGTCGACTTCGCCCACCGGCTCGTGCCCGGCGGCCTGCTCATCGCCTGCGGCGACGACCCCGGGGCCCTGCGCCTGGCGGTCGCGGCCGCCCAGGAGGGGCTGCGCGTCGTCACCTTCGGCACCTGCGCCCTCGAGGCGCTGCCCGGTGCCCGTCTCGTCGGCGAGGCCCACGTCCAGCTCACCGTCCTGGAGCGCACCGACGGCGCCACCCGCTCGCGCCTCACCCGGTGGCAGGCCGGGCCGCAGGGGCAGGCGGTCGCGGGCGAGAGCGTCGGGCTGAGCCTCGCCGTCCCGGGCGACCACGTGGCCCTGGACGCGGCGGGCGCCTGGGCGGCGGGCCTTGAGCTCGGCGTCGACGGCGGCGTCATGGCCGCCGCCCTGGGCACCTTCGGGGGCACCCGGCGCCGTTTCGAGGACCGTGGTGAGGCGGGCGGGGTGCGGGTCGTCGACGACTACGCGCACCACCCCACCGAGATCGCGGCCCTGCTCACCGCGGCGCGCGCGGTCGCCGACGCGCGCGGCGGCCGGGTGCTCGTCCTCTTCCAGCCGCACCTGTTCTCCCGCACCCTCAGTTTCGCCGACCGCTTCGGTCAGGCCCTGGGCCTGGCGGACGAGGTCGTCGTCACCGCCGTCTACCCGGCGCGCGAGACCCAGGAGCAGTTCCCGCAGGTCACCGGCGAGACCGTCTCCTGCCGCGTGCCCGGCTCGGCGCGCTACGTCGCAGACCGCGAGCAGGCCGCCCGGGCGCTGGCCGACGAGGCGCGTCGCGGCGACCTGCTGCTGACCGTGGGGGCGGGTGACGTCACGGAGATGGCCGACGTCGTCGTGCAGCGGCTGGCGCACCGGGGTGGGCTGTGAGGAAGCCCCGGGCACCGCGCCCGGAGCTGCCGGCCTCCCCGGAGCAGGCGCAGCCGTACGACACCTCGCCGGATGCTGCGGGTCCCGACCTCCGCGACGCTGAGCGCCGACCGGCGAGCGGCACGCGTCACGGGCGGGAGACCGGGCGCGGGCAGGCTGACGCGCTGATCCTCTTCGGGCGCAGCCACCGTGAGCTCACCGACCCCGAGGGCGCCCGCTCCCAGCGCGCCGGGCGCGACCGTGTCGTGTCCACCGGGCTGGAGGACCGGCGCCGTGAGCGCAGGCGCGCCCTGCGCCGCCTGAGGCTGCGGCGGCTGGGAGCGGTGCTGCTGGCGGCGGGAGCGGTGGCCGCCCTCGTGTGGGTCATCGGCTTCTCACCCGTGCTGGCGCTGCGGGGCGAGGACGTGCGGGTCACCGGGTCGGACGGGACGGTGGACGTCGCGCAGGTGCGCGAGGCCCTGGCCGCCTACGAGGGGACCTCGCTCGTGCGCCTGGACGTGTCCGAGATGGGGCGGGACGTGGCTGAGGCGCTCGTGCGCGTGCGCGCGGCCCAGGTGACGCGCCGCTGGCCCAACGGGGTGGAGGTGGCGCTCACCATGCGCGTGCCGGTGGCGGCGCGCGAGACCGAGGCCGGCTACGAGGTCCTCGACGGGGAGGCGGTCGTGCTCGAGGTGGTCGCCTCGGCCCCCCAGGGGCTGGCGATGATCACCCACGAGGGTGAGGAGTCTCTCAGGCAGGACCAGGTGACGGCGGTGGCGCTTGTCGTCGGCTCGCTGGACGCCGACACCCGGGCGCAGGTCCTCAGCGCCTCGGCCTCGGCCACCGGTCAGGTGACGCTCGTGCTGGCCAGCGGCGCCACGGTCCGCTGGGGGGACACGTCGCAGTCGGCGCTCAAGGCGGAGGTCCTGCGCTCACTGCTCACGCGTACGGCCAGCACCTACGACGTGTCGAGCCCGCACAGTCCCACGACGTCCTGAGTGCTCACGCGCCGGCTCGGGCCCGGTGTCCCGCGCCCGCGCGAGCAGTCCGGGCGTGTCTGACGAACACGCCGGAGCAAATCCGTGCACAGGCCAGCGGTGGCCCCTAGCGTTGGCCACGTCATCGGAAGAATGACATAAGTATAAACCTTCACTTGAGGTTGAGGTTTCAGGGGAGCCCACCGGGCTCGCGGACGCGGAGGCAGCAGTGGCGGAGACCCAGCACTACCAGGCAGTGATCAAGGTCGTCGGAGTCGGCGGAGGCGGTGTCAACGCCGTCAACCGCATGATCGAGGCGGGCCTGCGTGGCGTGGAGTTCATCGCCGTCAACACCGACGCCCAGGCGCTGCTCATGTCCGACGCCGACACCAAGCTCGACGTCGGCCGGGACCTCACGCGGGGCCTGGGCGCCGGCGCCGACCCCTCCATCGGGCGCAAGGCCGCCGAGGACCACGAGGACGACATCCGCGAGGCCCTGGAGGGCGCGGACATGGTCTTCGTCACCGCCGGCGAGGGCGGCGGCACCGGCACGGGCGCCGCCCCCGTCGTCGCCCGGGTCGCCCGCGAGCTGGGCGCCCTGACCATCGGCGTGGTCACCCGCCCCTTCGCCTTCGAGGGCCGCCGCCGCGCCACCCAGGCCGAGGACGGCGTCACCAACCTGCGCGCCGAGGTCGACACCCTCATTGTCATCCCCAACGACCGCCTCCTGCAGATCGCCGACCGCAACATCAGCGTCGTGGACGCCTTCAAGCAGGCGGACCAGGTCCTGCTCCAGGGCGTCCAGGGCATCACCGAGCTCATCACCACGCCCGGCCTCATCAACGTCGACTTCAACGACGTCAAGTCCGTCATGCAGGACGCGGGCAGTGCCCTCATGGGTATCGGCTCCGCCACGGGGGAGGGGCGCGCCCTGGCCGCCACCGAGCAGGCCATCGCCTCCCCGCTGCTGGAGTCCTCCA
>ERZ772917.465-NODE-465-length-28815-cov-7.092872_pt1 | contig 28815 bp, 26 predicted proteins | sample MGYA00511187_ERZ772917 | MGnify/ENA primary metagenome ERZ772917 (study PRJEB29015, sample SAMEA2737925) | human oral metagenome | biome: human oral; feature: human-associated habitat; material: dental | place: China | collected 2012 ...
TTTAAGCGGTAGCTCTGCGGCGCGGTGATCTCGTCGTAAAAGCCGTGCGAGCGCAAAAGCTGCGAGTAGCGCTCCAAAAGCTCGCGCAAAATTTCAAAATGCTCGATGTACCACGCGTAGATGTCGCTAAGATCGAGCGCATCGACGCTAACCCTCTCGGCTGCGAGCTCTTTGAAGAAGCTGAAAAGGTAGCTGCGGTTTTTCATAAACTCGTAAAATTCCAAAGGAAATTTCAGCCTCTCGCCCGCGCCCAAGCTCGCCGCCTCCTTCATAAACAGCACGCGATCCATCTCGCCGCAGCTAGCAAGGCCCGGCACGAAGATCGCTTTTTCGTAAAATTCCGCCAACGTAATCCTCGGCGCGAGCACGCCGCCGCTTTCGCGCTGCACGGCTGCTTTTAGCGCCCTTGAGCTGGTGTAGACGAAAAGATTTTTGGAAGGTAGCGCGTTCAAATTTAATCCTTGCATTGAGTGATCTGCGCAAATTTATCGCACAAAATTCTGCCCGTAATTTTAGCAAGAATTTTTTATCTTTGGCTTTGATTGCAAAGACGCGCTGCGGTTAAAAGTCTATCTTGTAGCCCAGGCTGGGGACGTTTCTTACGACCTGCTCGCCGATCTTATCGCGGATACGCTTGACGAAGGTGCGAAGCGCCACGTCCGATACGGTGCCCTCCGCCCAAACGTAGCGCTTGATTTCGTCGTAAAGTACCAACTCGCCTATGCGGCTTATCAGAAGCGAGACGAAAGAGAGCTCCTTTTTGGTTAGCACGATCTGCTGCCCGTCTCTGAGTAAAACTCGCCTGAGCAGATCAAACGCATATCCCGTTCCCAGATCGATAAGAGAGATGTTTTGTAGCTTGGCCTCCATCAGGGCGCAAATTTTTAGCGCAAACTCCGCGGCATCAACGGGCTTGAAAAAATATCCCTCCACGCCGATGTCGATGACGCCTTGAAGCTGGGATTGCTGGCTAAAGCCGCTAAGCACGAAAATAGGAGTGTGCGGAAAGATATGTTTGATTTGGCGTATCATCTCAAGCCCGTCTTCAATCGGCATCAAAATATCGGTGATGACGAGATTCGGGCTAAATTTTTTAAATTTTTTAACCCCCTCAAGGCCGTTTTGAGCGTCGTAGACGTTATTAAAAATATCCTCGAACGTCCTATGTAGCGAGGCTAGCAATTTGGCGTCGTCTTCAACCAGCAAGACGTCAAGCTCCTTTAAAACACAGCTCATAGCAGACCCTTCAAGGCGAAATTTCAAACGATTAATTCTTTCAAATTCTTACTTTTACTAAGCTTAAATAAATATGAAGTTTTAAATTTAATTTTACAAATCGGATTTTATTTTATACGGCGCGAGTTGAAATTTTATCTAAGCCCGCGCGCTTCTTCGAATACAAAGGCGCGGGCGTGGAATTTGCAACTCTACAAAGCGTTAAATTTACAAGCCTTACAAAGCGTAAAATTTCTCTAAATTTAGAAATTTATGGATGTGTAATTTTTACAGCGCGAGCGAGGCACAAGATACGACGAGCGAGCAAAATCCGCGGTCTTACTTCGCGCCGCTTGCACGACTCAAAACGCAAACGATACGGCAGAGGAACCCGCAAAATTTTACTCGTGCGGCTAAATTTAGGATCGCGGTACAAGCTTTAAATTTTAAAACGCGCGGCGTGAAATTTTAAGCCGCGACGAGCTTGAATTTACAAACACAAAGGGCATTAGAATTTAAAACTCGCCGTAAATTTAAAATTTTACCGCGCGACTGCGGTAAAATTTAGTGCAGGCAAAATTTCAAAAATCATAAAATTTCAAGAAATTCTTTGAAGATATATTTGCTCTCCGTAGGCCCCGCGCTGGCTTCCGGATGGTGCTGCACCGAAAATACGGGATACTCCCTGTAGCGCACGCCCTCGATCGTGCCGTCGAAAAGATTTCGATGCGTGATCTCGCAGATCTGCGCGATCGTCTCGGGAACGTTGTAGTTGTGGTTTTGCGCGGTGATCTCGATCGATTTGGTGCGCAGATTTTGCACGGGGTGGTTTGCGCCGTGCTGGCCGAATTTTAGCTTGTAGGTCTCATATCCCATCGCGTTGCTTAGCAGCTGATGGCCCAGACAAATTCCAAAAATCGGCACGCGCGCCTCAACCATCTTTTTGATCTGAGCGATCTCCTCTTTAAGCATGCGCGGCTCGCCCGGGCCGTTTGATAAAAACACGCCGTCGATCTGCCCCTCTTTAAATTTTGCGATCAGCGCTTCCGCTTTAATGTCGTGCGGGAAAACCTCGACGCCGAGGCCCAGATCGCAAAGCTCGTTTAGGATGTTTCGCTTGACGCCGTAATCGATCACGGCTATCTTTTTGCCGCAGCTTGCGGGCTGGGCGTAGCTTCCGCGCTCGGCATTCCAGCGCCCGGAAGTGTGCTTATATGGCGCCTTCGTGCTTACGATGCTTACGTAGTTGATCTCCTCTATGCGCGCAGACTCGCTAAGCGCCTTTTTAAGAGCCGCCTTATCGCTGATCTCGGTAGAGACGAAGGCGCGCAGGCTGCCCTCGTCGCGCAGCATCTTGGTTAAAAATCTAGTGTCGATGTCGTAAACGCCGAATTTTCCGTTTTGCAGAAAATAATCCTCCAAGCTCATCTGCGAGCGGAAATTTGAAGGCTCGTTGTTAAAATTTCTTACGAAAATTCCGCTGGCATGGATTTTGGAGCTTTCCTTGTCGTTTTCGTTGATCCCTACGATGCCGATTTCGGGCATCGTAAAGATAATGAACTGCCCCGCGTAGCTTGGATCTGAGATGATCTCCTCGTAGCCCGTGGCGGAGGTGTTAAACACGAGCTCGCCGAATGCGCTGCTGCCCTTGCCGAACGCCTTGGCTTGCAGGTAGATGCCGTTTTCTATGTAGATATACGCGTTCATTACAGCATACCCCGTTTTCTTAGCTCCTCTTCGTAGAGCTTTTCAAACACAAGCTCGTATTCTTCGGTACCCGGGATCAATTTTTGCTTGTAGCCCTCGATCTTTTCATAGACCTCGTCTTCGATCTTTTGGTAGCTTTTCAAATACTCCTCGATCGCGTTATAAATTATCGTCTTTAGCCTATTTTCCGAGACTTTGTAATCAATCAAATTTTTCTTCCAAACGGTTTCTAAAATTTTATGCGATATGGTGCCGTAGCGATCCTCAAAATTTAGCTCGAAATTCTCGTCGTTTGCGATGTGGCGCTTGATGAGCCAAAACATATCTTTTTTATTCACGCTCATCTCATCTAGCTCGCTTATGCGCTCATCTATCAGCTCGTTTGCGCGCTCGTCTATCGCTCTTTCTTTTTGCAGATCGGTCCTTATGATCTCGTCCGCTTCCTTGGCGACGGGCTCTATGCCCGCACCGAGCGTAACGCAGCCCGAGTTTAGCAGATCCAGCGCTATTTTATGCGCGATATATGGCACGTGTGGTAGTCGTATTCGCATGATCGTTCCTTTAAATTCAGTTCTATGAGCGGCCTCGCCGCCCGCAACGGGTGAAATTTTAAAATTTCACCGGGTTTATAAAATTATCGTGTCGCTTCTTTCGGGACTGGTGGAGATAAAGCCCACCTTTGCGCCGCTTAGCTCCTCTATTTTGCGGATATAATTTTGCGCGTTTTGCGGCAGATCTTCAAATTTTGAAATTCCCTTGACGCTGTCCCAGCCCGGCATCTGCTCATAAACCGGCTCGGCAGCTTCCAAATCGATCGGAAAATAATCGATCTCCTCACCCTTGTAGCGATATGCGCGGCAAATTTTAATACTCTCAAAGCCGTCTAAGACGTCAAGCTTCATCAGTGCGAGCTTGTCGATGCCGCTAAGGCGCACGGCGTATTTCGTAGCCACTCCGTCGAACCAACCGCAGCGGCGCGCCCTGCCCGTCGTGGTGCCGTACTCTTTGCCGATCTCGCGCATCGCCTCGCCTTGCGGGCCTTTATCCTCGGTAGGAAACGCGCCGTTGCCCACGCGGGTGGTGTAGGCTTTTAAAATTCCCATCACCGTGCCGATATCTTTCGGCGCAAGCCCGAGCCCGCTGCAAGCCCCGCCCGCGATGGTAGTCGAGCTCGTGACGTAAGGATAGGTGCCGTGATCGATATCAAGCAGGCTTCCTTGTGCGCCCTCTACGAGCACGCGCTTATCGTAATCAAGCGCCTTCCACAGCATGTGCGTGGTGTCGGCGATGTATGGCTCGAGTGCGCTTTTATAGCGCTTTAGCTCATCGTAAATTTCAAGTTTGCTGGGAATTTTAACCTCCGCTTTTTCAAAAACGCTCTCATGCGAAGCAAAGTCGCGCGATAGCGCCTCGGCAAGCCTTTCTGGCTCCAAAAGCTCCGCTACGCGGTGTCCCATGCGCGCGATCTTATCGGCATACGCAGGCCCTATGCCCTTGCCGGTGGTGCCGATTGCGAGCTCGCCCTTGCTCTTTTCGCGCGCCTGATCGATCAGCGAGTGGTACTGTAAATTTAAAAACGCCTTCTCGCTTATGAAAAATCTGCCCTTTAAATTTTCAAACTGCGCCATCTCGGTAATCAGCACGTCGGGGTTGATCACGACGCCGTTTCCGATGATGTTGATGATATTTTTATGAAGCACGCCGCTAGGCACCAGATGTAGCGCAAATTTCTCGCCGTTTATGACGATGGTGTGGCCTGCATTGTGTCCGCCGCTGCTGCGACATACGAAATCGTAATTCGCGCTTATCATATCTACGATCTTGCCCTTGCCCTCATCGCCCCACTGGGCGCCGATGACTACGTCAACTTTACTCATTTCTCATCCTTTTGCATAATTTTTTCTATCAAAGCATCCACTAGCAGCGCAAAGCCGCTGGATTTTAGCCCGTCTATTTCGTAATTTCCGCCGTTGCAATACACCGCGCCTGCGTCTAAAAATCTAAAAAATAGCGCGTCGTAATAGCGCATTTTAGAGTAATACAGCAGCGAAACGCGGATATGCTCGTAATCCACGCCTAGGTTTAAAATTTCATCTAAGCAGGGCTTTAGCTCTTCAGGCACCTGCGCACGCAGAGCTTGCACGTCCTTTAGCGATGTGGCGCGAGCCGTAGCGTCTAGCCAAGGCAAATTTTGATCAAGCAGTGTCTCAATCTTGCCCTTTTCAAAAATTTCAAGCGGCAGGTTTAGAATTTCGCAAATTTTTTTAGGAATTTCGATATTGCTCAGCTGAAGCGCAGGCATAAGATCAAATTCTTTAAAAAATTCCTGCGCAATTTTGATCGCAAGAGGCAAATTCTTCTCCCCGATCAGCTCCGCGCCGATCTGATAAAACTCGTCGCTTGGGTATTTGAAGGTCGGCTGCACGTAAAATAGCCGCCTTAGCTTATCGTCTTTCAGCCGTTTGCGCACGATGCGCACGACGTCCACGGTGCTGTCTGCGCGAAGCGCGAGCTCGTGGTTCGTGGGATCGGAGAGCTTAAGAAGCTTTTGCGGCGCGACGCTTAGGTGTTGATGATATGAAAAATATGGCGTTAAAATTTCGCTAAAGCCGTTTTTAACGAGGATTTCGCTCGCTTTATTTTCCAGCTCGCGCTTGAGCTGCGCGCTCTTTCCGAAATACAGCCTCGAGCCGTTTGGTATCTCGTGATCGAAATCGGCGCTAACGCTATCTATCATGCTGCCTCCAAATCGCTTATAAACTTATCTATTTGCGCCCTAAAGCCCAAGATGAAGCTTGCCAAAGCGCGATAATCAAGCGAAAGAATATCTAAAATTTGCTTACGTATTTCTGTAGTTAGCGCAAATCTTTCGCTGCCCGCACTTTGAGTTTTATTTAAAATTTCGCCGAATTTCGCTCTATAGCTTTCAAACTCGCCGGGGCTAAGATCGCCCGCATCAGCGCGCGAAACAAAGCTTAAAGCAAGCTCTTTGTAATCAAGCGCATTTAAAAAGCTGATAAACTCATCTTTGTCGATGGCTGCGAGCTTGGGCGTATCTTTAAAACGCGCGATGAAAGCGTCTATCTCTTTGCGATCCAGAGCTTTGGCGATAAAATTTCCCTGCAGATAGTTAAATTTCAAATTGTTTAAAAGCCGCAGCGATAGCGCATTTTCGACGCCTTGAGCACCTACTGCGAATCCAAACTCTCGCTTTAGCTTGCCCGTGATCTCAACCATCGCGCGGATGCCGTCCTTTTTCTTGCCGATATTAAGGCAAAGGGCGCGATCGATCTTGATAAGATCGAAGGGTTGGTTTGCTAAAAACTGCACGTTTTGCGCGTTTGCATTATTAAGCGCAAATTTTATCCCAAGATCCGCGTAGCGCTTGCGCACGGGGATAAAATTCTGATAACTCTGCTCGCTAAAATCGGTGATTTCAAACATTAGCTCTCCGCGCCGCTCGCCCGCGCTTCGCAACCTGCGCGCTACCAGACCGTAAAATTCGTCGCTTGCAAGCACCGTAAGACTCACGTTTATGGAGCAGTTTGCGCCAGTCTGCTCATTAAATTCCAACATCTTGGAAAAGGCAAATTTAGATATCAAAAGCTCAAGCTGCGGCTCGCCTATGATAGGGAAAAAATCTTGCGGCAGTAAAATGCCCAAACTACCGCGCTTCCAGCGCAAAAGCAGCTCGTAGCCGTAAATTTGAGCCCCGCTGATTATCGGTTGATAGAGCACGAAAAATTCCCCGCTCTCTATCGCCTGCCTAAGCCCCGCTTCGCTCATCTCATCGTCGGTGGCGGGAGCATTTTCAAAGATAAAATAGCGGTTTTTGCCGCTCGTTTTAGCGCGGTACATCGCTCTATCGGCGCGCGATAAAAGGCCCGAAAAATCGATCTTTTCGCTGCCGTCGTAAAACGCCGCGCCCACGCTTATACTCGCGCTAATCTCATTGCCTTTAAGATTAAATTTCATCTTTGAAATTCCAAGCAGCCGCTGCAAAAGCATATGCGCGGCCTGCTCGTCTTTTAGATCGCCGATGATAGCGCCGAACTCATCGCCGCCGAGGCGCGCCAAGATATCGCCCTTGCGCAGCAGCCCGCTCATCGCCTTTGAGATCGCTTGCAAAAACATATCGCCGACCTCGTGCCCGTAGGTGTCGTTGATCGCCTTAAAGCCGTCAAAATCGATGAAAAGCACAGCCATCAATTTGCCGCTGCTACCAGCGCTTGCGGTATAGCCCTGTGCGGCCTTCATAAAATACACTCTGTTCGGAAGCCCCGTAAGCGCGTCGTGGTGGGCGATCTTAGCTAGCTCGCTCTCCTTTTGTTTGATCTGCGAAATTTCGGTAAACATCAAGATGTAGTTTGAAACGAGCGAGAAATCATCTTTGATCGCGATCGCCGTAAATAGCGCAGGGAAGGTGCCGCCGTCCTTTTTCAGCCCGTAAATTTCATCTTTATACGAAACCTGCTTGCCGATTAAATTTTGCTTTATCTTTTCTAATAAATCGCCGTCTTGCGCGAGCGTGAAGAAATTCGGCTCCTGTCCTATCGTCTCGCTTTCGCCAAAGCCGGTGATCTCGTAAAAGGCGTTGTTTGCGCGCAAAATTTTGCCCGTCTCGTCAGTAATCAAAATGGCTTCGAGCGAGCGCGAAAAGACGTTGGCGTTTAAATTTAACTCAAGCTCCGTTTCTTTACGCGAACCGATCTCCTCAAGCGTCGTTTTTATCACTCTGCCTCTGCCGTTTTCGTTCGAGGTCACGTAGCCTTGCAGGCTTACCCAAGTGTAGCCGTTCTCGCCGTTGCGCAGGCGAAATTCGCAGCGGAAATCATCTCTTAGCCCCGCCGAACACTGTCTGATCATCGAATTAAAATTTTCAAGATCGATGTAGTAGATCTCGTAGGTAAACTCGCCGAAGCTCATCTCGGTGTTAAAGCTCTTGCCTTTGTAGTTTAAAATTCTTAAATAGTTTTTGTCGAATGAAATTTTCTGAGCTTCAAGATCGATCAGGCAGGCCGAGTAGTTTCTCGTATCGATTACGGTTTTGTAAAAGTCCAGATCGTCCTGCAGCCTTTGCAGCGCGCGGGCGCTTTCGTCGATATTTTGAAAATAAAACGCCACAGTGCCCGCGGATTTTTTAGCGTAGGCGCTTACATCGTAGAGATAGCTTACGTTGTCGTTATGGCGGATCTTGTAGCTTTGCGCAAAGCTTTGGGTCTCGCTTTTCATATCGGCTAGGCGGTTGATGATCTCGTTGCGCGCCTTTTGCGCGTCTTTGCCGCTTAGTAGATCCCAAAATTTAATTTCGCCGCTTAAAAACTGCGCCGCATCGTATCCCCACGCCTCTTTGATATTTTTGCTCGCATCTATGATCTTGCCCGAGGTGTAGTCAAACACCAGCGTCACGATCGGCGCGTGGTTTAGATACTCATATTTTTGCTTGGTTTCGTCGTAAAATTTACGGTATCTCGACGCATCGAGCACTACAAACAGCGTCGAAATTTTACTTCCGTCGCGCACGTATGATTTTTTGACGTAAAGATCCCTCACCCCGTCTTTGGTATCGTGGCGGGTAACGACGTAGTTTTCTTTGGCGTAGTTGGCGCGCTGCGTCTGATAGGCGTAGTCGTAAAACGAGCCCGATTGCAGCGCAAAGATATTCCGCCCCACGACGTCGTCGCCGTAAAGCTCGCGCGCGCCGTTACTGGCGCTCTCGATCGTGCCCGCGACGTTATCGATGCTTAGCACCGAGAGCGAGCTGTATTTCAGCGCGTCTTTAAAACTCATGCTAAAATCTCCGTGGCGCACGGCGGGCTTTAAAATTTCATCCAATTTTCGCGCGATCTCATCTATCGGCGCGACCGGCTCAAGCGCCGAAATTCCACGCAAAGCCGCGTGATCGTTGCTAAGCTCAAGCGCCTCTTTTAGCGCTGCTAGAGGAGCTAGAACGCGGCGCTTTAAAAATTTAAAATTCCAAACACCCAAAGCGATACAGAGCGCAAACATCGCCGCAAGCGCTAAAATCATAAAATTTCTCGCATTTAAGCAGCTGCTTGCGCGCTCAATCGCCATGACGTAGATCGCATCGTCGCTCAGACTGCCGCCAAGCTCGCTGCCGTTTAAATTTGAACCGGCAACGCTCTCAGAAGGCGAAAACTCTTCAAAATAGATAAGGCTTAGGCTGGAGTTTAGATCCGCAAACATCGCCTCGCGCGTGCTTTTCAGATCAAAGCCTGGTCCTAAAAGCTCAAATAGATTGCCGCTAAAATTATAAATTTCGCCGCCGCCGTTAAAAAGTAAAATTTCGCCCAGCCCCGCTAGTTTGGAGTTTAGCATATTCGTATCGACAAAGCCCAAAAGGTATTCGTCCGCGCTTACGCGTTTGATCAAAAAATATCTCCAAGCCCCTTCTATGCGCATATATCGCGATACCAGCTCGCCCTCTTTCATATCCGAGGTAAAATTTGAAATTTTGATCTCGCCTAAATTTTTTATCCTCGCATCGCGGCTGTAAAAACTTAAAATTTCTTCCCCGTTTTGCGCTGCGGCATCCGCATTCTGCGAAGTTCCTCTGCTTTGCGCGCCGTCCGTGCCACCCTCTAAAACGCTTGCGCTATTCGTAGAAGCGCTTCCGCCGCCCGAGGCTTTATTTTGCGCGGCGTTATTTCGTGAGCCGCTATTTTGCGTGATGGGGCTTGGAAGCGGGCCGCCTCGCGCGGAGTCTGCACCGCTCGCCGAACCATCGCTTTGTGCAGCGCTATTTTCAACGCCCGGCGTGCGGATGAAAAATATCGCATCGAATCTCTTGCTTTCGCGCGCGGCGTTTTGTATCAACGCGGTATAAATATTTGAAATTTCGGAGTCGTTTTTTAGCTTTAAATTTTGCGCGGAGAGGATGTTGTTTTTTAAAATTTCAAGATCGTTGAAAAGCTCGCGATTTACGTCCCTGCTTATGCCTCTTGCCGCGTTTATCTGCACCGCAAGCTCGTTTGCGATCTGCGCGCGCATAAAAAACGCCATGCAAACGCACAGCAGCGCGAGAGTCGCAAGGCTTACGAAAAGGGTGGCGTAAAATCGCTTGTTTATCGAATTTTTTCTATTTTCCATGCTAAATTCCAAATTTTGAAGGATTTTAGCAAATTTCGTTTTAAAGCCGATTTAAGCTTGTATTTTTGCGCCTTTTGCGCCCAAAAAATGTATGATCAAAAGCACTGCGAAGCTAAAGAGTAGCATCAGCGCCGAATACGCGTGAGCCTGCGCAAAATCGAGCGTCTCGGTCGCTTCGTAGATCGCGATAGAGGCGACCTTGGTCTGCTCGCTCACGCTGCCGCCGATCATCAGCACGACGCCGAACTCGCCCATCGTGTGCGCAAAGCAGATCACTAAAGCGCTAAGCAGGGAGTGGCGTATCGCGGGCAACGCGACGCGAAACAGCTTGGAAAAATAGCCCTTGCCGAGCGAATCGCACGCCCAAAAAAGCGAGCGTGGAAGCGAGCGAAAGCCCGAAACCAGCGGCGAAAACATAAACGGCAGCGAGTAGATACAGCTCGCAATCACGAGCCCGCTGAAATTAAATACGAGCCGAAGCCCGAAATGTTTGTCAAAAAACTCGCCCAGCACCGAATACGGCGATAGAAAAACGAGCAGGTAAAACCCTAACACCGAGGGCGGCAGCACCAGTGGAAGCGAGATGATCGATTCGATCACGCTTTTACCGCGGAAATTTTTTCTCGCCATAAAAAACGCGAGCGGCACGCAGATACAAAACAGCACAAACGTCGCAATCAGCGAGAGTTTGAGCGAGATCACGAAAGGGGTGTAGTCTAAATTTGACAAAATTTCAAACATCTGCGCTCGCTTTAAATTTAAACGCCGAATTTAAGGGCGATAGGTTTTGCGACGCAGCTAAATTTAGGCGCACGAAAGTTTGCGGCGCGGCTATTTTGAATTCGCGATTTCGGCGCGCGCTTTTTTGCAACGCCAAGCTCTGTCGTGCGAGAACGCTTTGCTGCGCGCAGCCTCGTTGCTCCAAGCTCTGCCGTGCAAAGCCTTGCGGATTAGAATTTTGCGGCGCAGAATTTTGTCGCGCGGAATTTCGCAGCGTTAAATTTAACGGCATGGAATTTAAAAACACAAAGTTTCGTGGCGCAGGGTTTTTCGTCGCAAAAGGCGCGCTAAATTTAAACGCATGATTTTTACGTAAAATTTTAGCCTCGGCAGAATTTATCTCTAAATTTTTACCAAAATTTTGCGCGACGATCTGCGACAAAGAAATTATGAGCGATAAAATTTTAGCTGACGAAGCTTCCGTCGCAGCGAAAATTGCATGCAAAACGGCGCGTAAATTTAACGCAAAGCGGTGCTGGCTAAATTTAAAAATCGACGCCGATTTCTGCGGAGCAAATTTTAAAATAGACGCAAAATTGCGCAGATAAAATTTAAAAGCCGAAATGAAATTTTGCAAAGCAAACGAGGCGGATCCAAAAATCGCGTTAGCTCGCCGCGCAGAGGCTGGGCTTTTAAAATTTCCAGGCATAAATTTTACGTAAAAATTTAAAGCGGGATGCTGCATCGTTAAATCTTGCTGAGGCTTACGTTGAAGGCCTTTGCGCCCACTTTGACCTCATCGCCAATTTGCAGGCCTTGCGCTTCGTGCGCGCTTAAGACGACCTCGCTTAGCTGGTTGCCGATCGCTACGACGGCGATCTGCACGGCGTCGCGAGCCTGTAGATCGACGATCTTGCCCGCGAAAGAAAATTTCTGCGAGCCGCTCGTTTTAAGAAAAATTTCGTTCGGGCTCGCGCTACGCACGACTCTACCGTCATGCATCTCATAAACCGTCTCGCAAAGTCTGTAAATTTCGCTCACGTCGTGGCTTACCAAAATCACGGTCTGATGAAACTGCTCGTGGATTTTAAGCAGATAGCCTTGGATCTTCTCTCGCATCGCAAAATCAAGCGCCGAAAGCGGCTCGTCCAAAAGCAAAATTTCGGGATCTTGCATCAGCGCTCTAGCGAGTGCGACGCGCTGTTTTTGCCCGCCGCTAAGCCCGCTGACGCCGGCAGAGGCGTGCGAACTAAGCTCCAAAAGCTCGAGCAGATCGCGCGCTCTTTTGAGATCGTTTTTGGCAAAAAGCAAATTTCCCAAAACGCTCATATTTTCAAAAAGCGCATAGTCTTGGAACAAAAAGCCGATCCTGCGCTTGCCCGCGCTCATAAAGTCCTTGCCCTCTTGCAGCACGCGATCGCCGTCTTTTAAAAAGCCGCTGTCTGCCGGCAAAAAGCCCGCAATGATGCGCAGCAGCGTGGTTTTACCGCTGCCGCTGCGCCCGTATAGGCAGACGAACGAACCTTTTTTTATCTCCAGCTTCGCATCTATCGCGAAATCTTCGCTAATTTTCTTTTTACAATCAATCGTTATCATATTTTTGTATATATATCGCGCTGCAGCTTACGTATGCGTAGAGCTCGTCGCCTACGCGCAAAGCAAGCTCTCGTGCGCTTTTGGCGCTAATTATAGCTTCAAATTTCAGCTCGCCCTCAAGCGCGGCGACGCATAAAATTTCACCTAATTTCAGATCTGAAATTTTAACCCTTATCTCGTTTTGAAGCGAAACGTCTTTCAAGGGGGCACGAGATAGCACGACGTCGGTATTTTTAAAGCCGATCCGCACGCCGTCTCCCACCGCCGCACCGGGCTTTAGCTCCAAAAATACCCCGTGAAATTTCAAACCGCCTTCAAGTAGAAATTCCACCTCGTAAATATCCGTAGCGCCCTTGATATCGCTAATTTGCGCTTTAAACATTAAAACTCGTATCCGTATTTAGCAAAGATCTCTTTGCCCTTATCGCTTAGGATAAAATCATAAAACGCCTTGGCTTCGGCATTGTCTTTGGCACGGTTTAGCACGACCATACCTTGAGCTATCGGCTCGTAGAGGTCGGTGTCGACCAAGACGAAATTTTCGCCCTCTTTGCAAGGTTTGTCGTTGCAGCCGTCCTTCGCCATCTTAGGCGCATACATCGCGCTAGCTGCGATAAAGCCGACGTCGGAAGCTTTAAGCGCTTGCGAAAGAGCCTCGCCAATCGATTTTGCTTCTACGATTTTGCCTTTAATCTCATCGTAAACTCCCGCTTTTTGGAAGGCCTGTACGCTTGCGGTGCCGTAAGGAGCGGTCTTTGGATTTGCTATCGTGATAGTTTTGACGCTAGGGTCTTTTAAAATTTCAAGCCCCTTGCTAAGATCTACGCCACGCACGCTAAACATCGCCACCTTGCCCTTTGCGTAGGTTTTGGCAGGCGCCGTCGCAAAGCCCTCTTTATGTAGATCGTCTGCAAATTTCATATCTGCCGCCATAAAAATATCAAACGGCGCGCCGTTTTTGATCTGCGTACTAAGCGCACCGCTGGCGCCCAAGCTCACGTTTAGCGTGGTTTGCGGATGTAACTTGGCAAATTCCGCCTTAATCTCGTCAAACGCATACGTCGTGTTCGCAGCGGCTGCGACGCTGACCTCTCCTGCGCTTAGCGCGCCTGCAGTTAAAATTCCTAAAAGCACCGCTTTTAACTTCATTTTAAAATCCTTTCGTAAAATTTTAATTCTCGCCACGATTTTTAAATTTTAAGTGGGCTCGCGGCGGTAAATTTAGAACGCTCTTTGAATTTACGCCGCAAACGCCCAAAATCAGGCGCCGATAATGATCTCGCTAGGCTCCACTATCGCAATAACTTCATCGCCTACGCCAAGAGCCATCGCCGTCGCCGATTCTCGCGTGATGATCGACGTGATAGTTTGGTGCGAGTTCGTATTTAGACAAACTTCGGCATTTACCGCGCCGATTTTTACCTCGCAAATCGTACCCTTTATCTGGTTGGCGGAGCTTACTCTCAGATCGTCCTTGCCGTTTTTTGCGATGATGACGCTAGGGGCTTTAAATAAAAACAACACCTCTTTGCCGACTTTAAGACCCAGGTTTTTCTCGCTTTCTACCGTTATCATCGCGCATAACGGCTCGCCGCCTGCGAGCTTGGCGATGATTTGCGAATTTACGGCTCCGGTTTGGATTTCGGTGATCTCTACGCTTAATTGATTTCTCGTGGAGAGCTTCATACCGATCTTCTCTAAGCTTAAAAGGCTCTCTTCGGTGATCTCGTCAAGCTTTAAAATTTCGCTCAAAAACGTCTCGCCTGCATGGCTGATAGCATCATAGGCGCGGATCAGCTTGTGAGCGTAAGGAGTGAGCTCGGAGCCGCTATTTTTCTTGGTGCCTTGAGTGCGAACGATGAGTGGCTTTTTGCTCGCGTTGTTGATTAAATTTAGTGCGTCCCAGCCGTTTTTATACGACACTCCTACGATCTCTGCGGCCTTTGTAATGCTTTTAGTTTCGTCCACGGCTTTAAGTAGCTTAATATGCTTAGCTAAAAGCGATGCTTCGTTGCCGAGCAGGAATTCCAGAGCAAATTTTGCATCCATTTTCATCCTTTCTTGTTTACTTTCACGTGATTTTATAATATATCCTCTGATATATTTCTTAAACGGCTACGGGCTTTATTTTGCGGTATAAAGAGGAAAATTATATACGAAATTTTACCTTTATTGACAAAATTTCTTTAAACTTGTAAAATCGCCACTTTGATTTATACGGAAGGTTGCAATTTGAAATTTATAAAAATTCTATTCCTAGCAGCGGCGTTGGCGCTTTGCGGTTGCTCGCAAAAGCAAGACGCAGCACCTGGCGGCGATACGGATAGTTTTGACGAGGAGTTCGCGCAACGCGAGGTTTTCGATCCGCTTAGCGGTTATAATCGCGTTATGACGAGCTTTAACGACGCGTTTTATTCATACGTACTAACCCCCGTAGCCAGCGGTTACGACTATGTAATGCCAGATCCGATCCAGGGCGCGTTTTCAAATTTTTTCCACAACGTCTTGTATCCGATGAGACTCGTAAACAACCTACTGCAGGGCAAATTTGAAAATTCTTGGGACGAGACGAAGCGGTTTTTGATTAACTCGACCGTCGGCTTCGGCGGACTTAACGATATGGCGGGCAAATACTACGGGATTTCGCGCCACGACGAGGATTTCGGGCAGACGCTCGGATATTGGGGCGTGCCGGCAGGTCCGCACATCGTCTGGCCGATCTTAGGACAGAGCAATCTGCGCGATACTTTCGGAATGGTGGGAGATTATTTTACAAATCCGATAAACTATATCGAAGACGGCACGGTGCGAAATTCCGTCAACGGATTTAGACTATTCAACGATTACTCGCGCGATCCGGAATTTTATGAAAAAATGACCAAAGATGCGGTGGATCTATATCCATTTTTACGCGATGCTTACGAGCAAAATCGCGAGAAACTAATAAAGGAATAACAATGAAAATTTTAAAAGTTCTAGCGCTTTGCGGAGCGCTTTTGATCTCGGCGCACGCTATTAGCGATGCAGATATCGAGCCTGTGATGAGCCAGAAGGTCGCCGAGGCCGTAGGCATTATGCGAAGCAGCGCGCCCAAAGACGCAAAGCCCGCGAAAATCTTTGCGCTTTTCGACGGCTATTTTGATTATAAGATGATGGCGAAGCTCTCCCTTGCGAAGCATTACGCTAGCCTTAGCCCGGCGCAGATCGCGGAATTTAATAAGGCCTTTGAAGCGCATCTAAAGCGCTCGTTTATCGAAAAGCTTTCGCTTTATACCGATCAGGATATGAAGGTGCTAAGCAAACAAAGCCCGAGCGATAAGCGCCGCGTGCTAAAAACGCAGGTCATCGGCGAGCAGAAAAACTACGACATAGATTTTAAATTTTATCCTAACGGCTCTGATTGGCGCATCTACGATGTCGATATCGTGGGCGTTAGCCTAATCCAAACCTATCGCTCGCAGCTAGGCGACGTAACGCAAAATTTGGGCTTTGACGAACTCATAAAGCGGCTAAATTCCACCGTCATCAATAGCGGCGAATAGCGGCACGCCTAAAAGAGCGGTATTTGAAAAAAATTTTTCGCCTAATCGTCACGTTTCCGAAAATCACGCTTGCACTATTTACGGTGCTGGCGCTGTTTTTCGGCTACTACTCCACAAAGCTCGAGATCGACGCTTCGACCCAGACGCTACTGCTTGATAACGACGAGGATCTTCAAATTTGGCGCGAAGTATCCAAGCGCTACGAAACGCCGAATTTCTTAGTCGTCGCCTACACTCCCGCGGGCGATCTTTTAGCGCCCGAGACGATCCGCAAGATAGCGCAGATGGATGCCGCTTTTTCTAAGCTGGATTTCGTCACCGGCGTCACGGACATCACGAATGTACCGCTTTTACTAAACAGAAACGAGGGCATGAGCGAGCTGCTTAAGCACATACCCACTCTTACCGACGCAGACGTAAATTTAACCGCAGCTAGGCGCGAGCTTTCTACGAGCCCCTTTTATGCGTCAAATTTAGTAAGCGCCGATCTTCGCACTACCGCAATTTTAATAAATTTAAAACCGCAGACCCGCTACGAGGAGCTTTTGCGCCTAAGAGACGGAGCCAAAAGCGCTCTAAAGCAAGCGGAGCATGAGGGCAATAGTTCCAAAGCTCAAATTTCACAGCTCAAAGATGCGCTTAAAGCTTCGGAGCAAAATTTCAAATCCTATCGCGACGAGCTTCGCGAAAAGGATCACCGCGACATTGTGGCTTTGCGCGCGTTGATCGCGGGTTTTGAGAAGGAATTTGCGGGCGATAGACTGTTTTTGGGCGGATTAAATATGATCGCCGACGATATGGTAGGCTACGTCCGCTCGGATCTAACGACCTACGGACTCGGCGCCTTGGTGCTTCTGTTGGCATGCTTTTGGCTCTTTTTTAGACAGGCGAAATTTATCCTGCTGCCGCTCATCATCTGCGCGTATTCGGTCGTGCTCGCAGCGGGATTATTCGGCTTTTTGAGCTTTGAGGTCACGGTGATTAGCTCAAATTTCATAGCGCTTCAACTCATCATAACGGTTTCGGTCTGTATCCACCTAATCGTCGCCTACCGCGAGTTTAGCGCGCGCTTTCACGCCTTTTCACAGCGCCAGCTCGTTTATGCAGTGCTGCGCGAGCGCGCAAGACCCTGCTTTTTCGCGATCTTTACGACCGTTATCGGCTTTATGTCGCTAATTTTTTGCGATATAAAACCCGTAATTTCTCTGGGAATTATGATGAGCGTAGGCATCAGTATCTCGCTAGTTACGGCATTTGGAGTATTCGGCGCGGTTATGTCGCTTCTAAGGCGCACGCACAATAACCGCAGCTTCGAGCAGCACTTTAAATTTACGCTTTGGTGCGCCGAAACGGCGCTACGTAGCAGAGGCGCAGTCTATGGCGTTTGCGCTGCGGCGGTGATCTTCGGGCTATACGGCATCTCGCAGCTGCGCGTCGAAAACAGCTTCATCGGCTACTTTAAAAAAAGCACCGATATCCGCGCGGGTATGGAGGTCATCGATACCAATCTGGGCGGAACTATCCCGCTTGATATCGTCGTTAAATTTAAAAGCGCAGGCGGCGCAGATCCTGCTAGCGGGAGTGAAAATTTCGCAAGCGGTAGCGCAAATTCTAAAAACGGCGAAAATTCTAATTCCGCGGCAAATTCCACGCAGCAAAATTCTATTGCAGAAAATTCTATGCCCCAAGGCTCCGCTGCGGCAGCGCAAACAAGCGACGCCGCAAATTCGGATCAAACCCACGCCGCAAATTTAGAGCAAAATTCCACCGCGAGCGACGATTTTGGCGATTTCGAAGCCGAATACGCCGCCAACGAAAACAAGCCGCAGTATTGGTTTACATCCGAAAAGATGCGTATCATCGGCAAAATAGATGATTTTTTGAAGGACAAAAACGTCACGGGGCACGAGTTTATCGGCAACGTAAGCTCGCTCGCATCGCTTTTAAAGCTCGGCAAACAGATTAATCAGGGGCGTGATCTGGACGATCTAAGCCTTGCTTTGATCTACTCTGAAATGCCCGCAAACTACCGCGAATTGGTGCTTTCGCCCTTTGTAAATATCGAAGCGAATGAGGCGCACTTTAGCATCCGCACGATAGATAGCGATCCGAATCTCCGCAGGGCGCAATTTCTAGCCGATCTTAAGCGCGATCTGGACTCCCTGCTCGCTAAGGATAACGTCACGGTGCAGATTAGCGGCATAATGGTGCTTTACAACAATATGCTTCAAAGCCTAATGAGCTCGCAGATAGGCACTTTGGGTATCACCGTGCTCGTGCTTTTCGTGCTTTTCGTGATCATCTTTCGCTCTCTGTCATATGCGCTCATCGCGATCGTCGTAAATTTGATCCCGCTTTGCGCCTGCTTCGGCATCATGGGGGTTGCGGGCATTCCACTAGATATTATGAGCATCACGATAGCGGCGATTAGCATCGGTATAGGCGTTGACGACGTCATCCACTATATCTATCGCTACAAGCGGGAGTTTACGCGCAGCGGCGACGAGGCTGCGGCGATCCGCGCGAGCCACGCAAGTATCGGATACGCGATGTATTATACGTCGTTTGCGATCATTTTGGGATTCAGCGTGATGATGATGAGTAATTTCTGGCCTACGATCTACTTCGGGCTGCTGATATGTCTAGTGATGAGCCTTCTGCTTTTAGGCGCGCTCATAATCCTACCTTCGCTAATAATGAGCCGAAAGGGATTAAAATTTAGCCTCTTTAAAGCTAAATAAATTTTATCTCGCTATAATTCCCGCATTTGGAGAGGATGGCGACCTGGTGGCGTCTGCGGACTTCAAATCCGATAGGAGGGCGGTTGACCGTTTTCCGGGGGGTTCGATTCCCTCCCTCTCTCGCCGAATTCTTTCATCAAATTTCACTTTTACGATTCTTGATCTTTAGTGCTTCTCGAATTTATCTCAAATTTAAGCTCTAAATTTATCCATTATTAAACAGAGGCGGGTAGCATTGCTCGTTAACTTTTCTTGAAGGAGCGAGTATGAAATACGCATTAGGCGCTGCGCTTGCGGCATTGATTTTTGCAGGATGCGGCGATGACAATGTGGAGCTTGTCAAAAACTACACTCTTCCCGACTTTAAATCTATGAGTATCGGCGCGGCGATCGAGGGCTCGAAAATCTGCAAAAATATCACGTGGAGCAAAGAGGAAAACGGCGGATTAAAGACGGTTAAGATGGTATGCGATGTGGATGTAGAGCAGAGGCTTAAATCATATAAACAAGAGATGTTGGACTCGTCTTTAAAAAGAGTTATGACTTTTTATGAGGGCAAGGCTTACGACGCGCAAGGCTTGCTTAAGCTGGCAAAAGAACACTGCAAATTAAACGAAGCTAAATTTCAAGAAACGCTTAAAACCAAAGGCAAAATAGAATTTGAAGAAGAATGGAAGTCGGTTGATTGCGACGATAAACTAAAAGGGGAGATACTAAAAGAAAGCAATACCGAAATATACATAGACTCTATTGTGGAGCGCTTAAAAGCGGCCATTTATTACTCGCAAATAACCGCAGAGCAATTGGACGCAAGCTTCGGGTATAAAGAAGATGGGTTATCAAAATTTGCTATTGAGCTAAATTTTATCGTAAATTCTGATAAAAGCGTAAGTCTGTCTGATAAATTTAAACTCATAACGAACGGCAAAGAAGATCCCGTAAATAAAACGAAGTCAAAAGATATCATCGCAGGCTTCTACGAAAGATAGTAAGAGCCTCATCTCGCGGCTAAATTTTATGAAATTTTAAAATTTAGCCGCCTTTTTGTATCAAAATTTCATTCAAAATTTCAGGTGCGGTTTTAAATTTAAAGCGCGGCGGAAGTAGTTTCGCCCGCCGCGCCGTGGAATTTACGCCGAATACAAGCTTATTTATCGTGTCCTTGCAGATACGCGATCGCGCTAAGTGCGGCAACCGCACCGTCGCCTGCCGCGCAGACGACCTGTTTAGGCGCATCCTGTCTCATATCGCCCGCCGCAAACAGCCCGTTCACGCTTGTTTGCATCTTTAAATTTACCGCGACCTGTCCGCCCGGCGTGATGTCGCAGATGAACTTACCATCATCGCTCTTTAGCACCTCGTTTCGCACGTCAAGCCCCACGAATACGAAGATCCCCGGCAGCTGCAGTTCGCGCGTGGCGCCGCTTGTTTTATCTTTGACGACGACGCCCGTTACGCCGCTTGCATCGCCCTTGATCTGCTCTACGAGCGCATTTGTAATGAGCTCAATATTCTCACTTTCGCGTACCTTTTGCACTGTCGAAGGCGCGGCGCGAAACTCATCGCGACGGTGGATTAGGTATACTTTGGAGCAAATTTTAGCTAGATACAGAGCCTCCTCTAGCGCCGTATCGCCACCGCCGAGGACGGCAACCTCTTTGCCCTTGTAAAAAAACCCGTCGCAGGTCGCGCAGGTACTGACGCCGCGACCGAAAAACTCATCCTCGCCCTCGATCCCCGCGCGGCGCGGAGTAGAGCCCGTAGCGACGATAACGGCACGCGCGCGTCGTGTTTGATCGCCCTCGAGATAGATCGTAAAATTTCCATCGCCGTCTTTTGAGACGCGCAGCACGCGCACCATCTCATGCTTTAAGCCAAAGCGGAAGCACTGCTCCTGCCAAGGCGCCATAAAGCTCATCCCGTCGGTCACCGCGGCGACGCCCGGGTAGTTTTCCATCTCAGAGCTTGAGGTAATCTGCCCGCCGGGCATCCCCATCTCAAACATCACGACGTCTTTTAAGCCGCCTCTTGTAGCATAAAGCCCCGCCGCTAGCCCAGCAGGACCGCCGCCGATAATTGCTAAATCTAACATTTTTTCTCCTTAATTATTTTATTAAGTAAAACCGCGGGCGCTAAATTTACGAATTTAATTAATAAAACGATGAGTGGGAGAAAAAAGGGCGAAAGCCGCCCTTTTAAAATTTACAGAAGCGAGTTTAGCTTGTCGGCTATGATCTGCTTGGATTGCGCGCCGATGAGCTGAGCTTTTAGCTCGCCGTCTTTGAAAAATAGTATCGTTGGGATCGAGCGCACGCCGAACTGCACCGCAAGATCCTGCGCTTCATCGGTATTTACTTTGCAAATTTTAGCCTTGCCCTCATAGTCGTTCGCAAGCTCCTCGATGATCGGGGCGATCATACGGCACGGCCCGCACCAAGGCGCCCAAAAATCGACTAGCGCGACACCCTCTTTAGTAACGTCGAAATTCTCCGAAGTAAGCTCTATATACTTTCCCATAATGTTCTCCTTGTGTTAAAATTCTGCGGATTATAGTTAACTATCTTAAATAAATAATAAAAATTCTAATTTAAAAAGATATGTTGGCGATAAATTTTATCTGCTTTGGATAAACTTCCACGACGTCGATCTGCCACGGCTCGTCCGTATCGCAGCTCATCAGATAAAATTCCGCCGCCTTTAAAATTTTAGCCATCTTGGCGTCCGTCACACGCTCTGCGGCGTCGTAATCGCCGCTCGTGGCCTTCACCTCTACAAAGTGTAAAATTCCACCCTTACGCGCGACGATGTCGATCTCGCCGAAACGGCAGCGGAAATTTCGCTTTAAAATTTCAAACCCTTCGCCGCGTAAAAATTCCGCCGCACGGTCCTCGCAGGCAAAGCCGAAAATGTATTCTTTTAAGCTCAACTTAGCTTTCGATCCTGATCATAAAAGGCTTTTGCGTAATAAAATTTTCGCCGCCAATCACGCTTATGGCGCGCTTTATGTCCTTCTCGCAGCACGTATGCGTCGTGAAAAACAGCGTCACTTCCTCATCCGTTTTGAGCTTAGGCTTTTGCAAAAAGCTGTCGATCGAAAGATCGTTTAAGCTCATAATGTTCGTAAGCTTCGCGAGCACGCCCTTCTCGTCGCGCACGCGCAGCCTGAAATAATATTTCGTGCGGATCTGCTCGCTCGGCAGAATTTGCATAAAATTTTCGCTCGGCAAAATTTTATAGCCGAGCATCGGGTTTTTGTTATCGCGCGCAATGTCGATGAGATCGCTTATAACCGCGCTTGCCGTAGCGCTGCCGCCCGCGCCCGGTCCGTAATACATACTCTCGCCGACGCAGTCTCCGTAGATGCTCACGCCGTTCATTACGCCATCGACTTTTGAGAGCATTTGATCCTTTGAAATGAGCGCTGGATGGACGCGCAGCTCGACTTTGTTATCGCTCGCGCGCTTAGCTACCGCAAGCAGCTTGATTATGAAATCAAATTCGCGCGCAAAATATATATCCTCCTGTGTGATCTCCTCGATCCCCTCGATTAGGATATCTTCAGGATCTCCGTGTACGCCGTATGCGATGCTAGCTAAGATCAAGAGCTTATGCGCCGCGTCAAATCCGCCGATGTCGAAGCTAGGATCGGCTTCGGCGTATCCGAGCTCTTGAGCTTGCTTTAGCGCGTCTTCAAATTTCTCATTTTTTTGCATCATATTTGTAAGGATGAAGTTGCTCGTGCCGTTTACGATGCCGATGATCTTTTCGATACGATTGGCGCTTAGCCCTTCGCGCAGGGTTTTTATGATCGGAATTCCGCCCGCTACGCTCGCTTCAAAGCCAAAAGGCGTATCGCCCGCAAGCGTCTGAAGCTTGTAGCGATGATAAGCCAAAAGCGCCTTATTTGCGGTAACGACCGCCTTTTTACGCTTTAAAATTTCACTTACAATCTCATAGGGCTTTTCTACCCCACCCATAAGCTCTACAAAAACGTCGATGTCGTCGCGCTCGATGATACTCCCAGCGTCGCTGCTAAGCGGAATTTGCACATCGCGCTTTTTACTCGTGTCGCGCACTAGCCCGATTACTGGCTCTATGCTAACGCCCGCGCGCGCAAGGATGATATCTTTGTTTTTTATCAAAATATTTGCAACTTCGCTACCTACGGTACCGACGCCTAAAATCGCTACTTTCATCAGATCTCTTTCAAATATTTTTTTATATTTCTAGCGGCCTGGCGGGTTCTATTTTCGTTTTCGATAAAAGCGATTCGCACGTAATCGTCTCCCGCCGCGCCAAAGCCCACGCCTGGGCTTACGGCGACGCACGCCTTGGTAAGAAGCTGCTTGGAAAACTCCATGCTTCTTAGATGAGCCGCCGCTGGCGGCAATTTCGCCCACGCAAACATCGACGCGCTAGGTTTAGCGATCTGCCAGCCCGCGTCCGCAAAAGCGTCGATCAAAAAATTCCTACGCTTCTCATAGGTCGCGCGGATCTCCTCTACGCACTCTTGCGGCCCGTCCAGCGCGATCGTGGCGGCTACTTGGATCGGCGTAAACATACCGTAATCAAACCAAGATTTGATCTTTTTAAGCGCGGCGACGAGCTTTTTATTACCGCTAACAAAACCCACGCGCCAGCCCGCCATATTGTAGCTTTTAGAGAGTGTGTACGCCTCGACTGCGACGTCCTTCGCGCCCTGAACCTCAAAGATAGACGGCGTTTTGTAATCGTCAAAAGCGATCTCTGCGTAAGCGATGTCACTGATGATATAAAACCGCTCCTGTCGCGCCATCGCCACAAGCCGCTCGTAGAAGCTCTTTTGTACGACGACGGTGGTAGGGTTATGCGGGAAATTTACGACGACGTATTTTGGGCGCGGAATGCTCTCGTCGAAGGTTTTTTGCAGATCGATGAAAAATTTATTCTCGTTAAAATTTAAATTCTCATCATAGGCAAGCGGGATTTTAACGACGTTGCCGCCCGCGATGATGAAGGCTTGAGTGTGGATCGGATACGCAGGATCGGGCACCACTGCGACATCGCCCGGATTTACGATCGCGCTAGTTAGATGCACGAAGCCCTCTTTAGAGCCCATCACTGCGACGATCTCGCTTTCGGGATCCAAGATCACGCCGTATTTGCGCTTGTACCAATTCGCGCAGGCAAGTCGCAGCTTGTAGATGCCCTGGCTTACGGAGTAGCCGTGGGTCTTGTCCTTTTGCGCGCTTTCGCAAAGCTTGTCGATTATATGCTGCGGCGTCCTGCCGTCGGGATTGCCCATCGAAAAATCGATTATGTCCTCGCCCGCCCTGCGCGCCGCCATTTTTATGGCGTTAACCTCGGCAAAAACGTAATTGGGCAAACGCTCGATCTTTGAAAAACGGATTTCGTCAAACATCTCAAACCTCTTATCTTAAAGTAATTTTCAAGCCATATTTAAAATTTCGCGCCTTAAACGCCGCGATCCGCTCGTGCTGCACGAAGGCTAAATTTCAAGCCTTTGTGGCGGTGCGGCGGCGCTTTTATATCGCTAAGGCGATTTTAAAATTTTACCACACTAAAATTTTAAAATCGCCGAGACATTGATTATTTAAATTTAGCGCGTTGACCATTTGCGGCGACATTTAAATTTACATCCGATCAAAACGATAACGATCAAAGCGCCGTTTTTACGCCGCGTCCTCGAACGATACCCTTTAAATTTACCGCGCTACCGCAAACGCCCGCAACGCTTGAAATTTTATCCGCACCGTTAATTTTACCTACGCCGTTTAAAATTTTATCCAATACGGCGCAGCGCAAACCTTTAAATTTACGCTCGCGGGTTTAAATTTAAACTGCGCACCACAGCGAGCTGAAATTTTACCCTCTGTCCTCTGCGGCAAAATTCTACGAGCGAAAAACCATGCGCAAGGTCTAAAGTTTTACCACTTCTTGCCCTTGTTTAGGCGCAGGAACTCGTCGGTTGAAATTTTAGTGACGTTGCCGTCTTTGACGCGGAGCTTTTGAGTATTTTTTTCGTTGAAGCTCACGTTGCCGTCCGCCTTGCCGACCTCAAACATTCCGTGCCCGGTGGCGATGAGCAGATCCTCGTCTCCTTGCGAAGCGACGACATAAGGGGCATTGATGACCATCTCGCGCTTCTTGCCGCTTTTTAGATCGATGATGCCTATCCACATTTTGCCTCGCGGATTAAGCACGATATCCTTGCTGGGCGCAGGCGCGCTTTGCGTGGCGTTTTCGTCGGTGGAATTTTCCTCCGTTTTGACGCTCGCGCGCTCGATTCTTATAGAGCGGTCCAGCGCATTTAGAGAGCTTAAATTTTCATCCGCCGCCAAAGCCGCATTTACGTCCGTTTTAATGGCGAATTTATCCTCCGTAACATTATGCGAAACGACGTCTATACCGATATTTTCAAGCTTTTTTTGGGTGTTATTTACGATCGGAGCATCCGAGTAGGTAGTTTTATTCTGCTCGCTGAAAACCGAGCTCCAAAATTCGTTGAAGCCTTTGTAAAGTCCGAAATAAAAGATCGCCGCGATCAGCAAAACCGTGATCAGCAGCCACACGAGCCAACTGCTGCTACCGCCTCGCTCGGGGCTCATTTTTCTAGTATAGACCTGCTCGACTTTGGCTTTTTTAACGGGCGCAAAGCCCTCTTTTGCGATCTCGAACTCGCTCATCCAGTCCGATAGATCTAGCCCGAACTCGCGCTCTAAAATTTTAATGTAGCCTCTAACGTTAAAATTTGCTAGCTTCTCGAAGTCTTTGTTGATGATGTATTCTAAATTTTGCGCATCGATGCGCGTCGTGCGCGCTATTTCGATCAGATCCATAGATTTTAATTTATCCAGATCGCTATTTTTTGGCTGCTGTGTTTGCTCCGGCTTCTCGGTTTGTTCCGCCTGCTCATCCGTATTATTTAACTTCTCTTCTATTTCTTCCATTTAGAATTCCATCGCATAGTATCGCAAATGCCGCGCTTACGTTAAGCGAGTCCCAGCCTTCGCGCATCTTTATCGATACCGCGCAGTCGCATTTTTTAAGCGCCCTAGCAGGTATCCCCTCTTCTTCGTTCCCCATTACGAGTGCGTTTTTCGCGCCGAGCTTTAACTCCTTAAAGTTCGTCCCGTCCGCACTCGCGGCGTAAATTTCAAAGCCGCTTTGTTTAAGCTCGTTTATCACGCTAAGCCCGTCTGCGACTTTAACGACGTTTAGCTCATACGCCGCGCCCGAGCTTGCGCGCACTACGCCCGCCATATTTAGATTACTTGCGACGACGATCACGCTGTCCGCGCCCAAAGCATAGGCGCTACGCATTATCGCGCCGATGTTTCCGACGTCGGTAAGCCCATAAAGGATCGGCACGAATTTATCGTCTTTGACGCTAGCAAGATCGCCGAAGCTAAACTCCTCCACCTCGGCCAAGAAGCCTTGATGGTTGCCGCCGCGAGCGAGGGCTTGAGCTTTTTTCGCATCGGCGCGCTCGATCTTTACACCGGTCGCGGCGATCTTTTTATAAATTTCTTTCTCGCACTCCTTAGCAAGGATGATGCGGATAAATTTCTGCGGATGCCGGTTTAAAAGGTGCAAAAACAGCTGCTTGCCGTAAATAATCATTTTGGGATTTTAGCGAAAAACGGTTAAAATATGACTTAGCGTATCAAATTTTTATATATTTCTTTGGCGGGTTCGCCGCTGATTTTTGAGAGCAGTTTTGCTTTTATTTTCGGCGCGATCTCAAGCGACAGAATATCTTCTTGCGTGATTTTTTCAAAGCTTTTTTCGCCCGCGCCGTCAATCACGACGCACCATTCGCCGTTTAAATTTGCGCCGTTTAGGCCGGATAGAACCTCCGCGGCGCTACCGAAAAATTTGGTTTCAAATTTTTTCGTGGCTTCCTTAATCGCAAAAATTTTGCGCTGTGCGTCGATCCCCGCGATCTGCTCAATTAGCTTTATCACGCGCTTTGGAGATTCATAAAGTACGCATGGATAGGGGCTCTGCATCAAATTTAGGATCTGAGCTTTGCGCTGCGTGCCGTCATTATTCAAAAAACCTAAAAAGCTAAATTCTTTCTCCACTAGCCCGCTTGCGGCGCCTGCGAGCAGCAGAGCGTTTGCGCCGCTAAGCACTTCGTAAGGCACGCCGTTTCGTTGCGCAAATTTTACGAGCGCAATTCCCGGATCGCTGATGCAGGGCATGCCGGCGTCGCTTACGTATGCGCAAGCTTTTTCGCGCAAAAGCGCCGCATCAAAACCCGCAAAAAACTCCGCTTCGTTGTGCGTGTGCAGCGAGTAGAACTGTGAAATTTTAAATGAAATTTGAAATTTATCGGATAATAGGTTTAGAAGTTTTTTTGAAACCCTCGTATCCTCGCAGATTAGGATTTCGCAGCTTTGCAATACCTCAAGCGCGCGGCTCGAGATATCGCTTAGATTTCCTATCGGCGTAGGAATGAGATATAGCAACTATTTCATTCCGTATTTTTGCTTAAATTTCTCGACGCGGCCCGCGCTATCTACGATCTTCTCGCTGCCGGTGAAAAACGGATGGCAGTTGGAGCAGATATCGACGCGGACCTCAGGCTTGTTCGAGCGCGTTTTAAAAGTGTTTCCGCAAGCGCAGGTAACGGTCGTTTCGACAAAGTTCGGATGGATATCTTTTTTCATTTTTGATCCTTTTTGATGATTTTAAAAGGCAGCGATTATACAACTTTTTTATCTAAAAAGCAAATTTAAAGGGTTTTAAAAAACTCTCGGCAAAGCGTGGATTTTCTTTTTGAATATGCTTTTTTAGACGCGAAATTTTAAAATTTAGCCCACTTTGCGGGTAAAATTTTGATTTACTGCGGCGTGCAAAATACAGCGCGCGAAAATATGCCGCAGCAATACGTGCCGCGCGTTAAGCCGCAGTTAAACACGAAAGTCGCGCAAGGCAAAATTTAAATTCCAAAATTTAAAGCGCGCGGCTTTTAAATTTTAAAATTTGTCGAGCGCTTAAAACATCAGCTTCGCGCAAGTTGCGATCAGCGCGGTATTTGAGCGCAAAATATAAGGGCTATTAAGCGCATAGGCGTTTTTAAATTTCTCCCTTTCGCGCGGCGAAAACCCGCCCTCGGGACCTACGAACGCGATCTCGTCGCCGCCGAAAATGTCGATGTTCTTGCCGCCAAAATCGATCAGGCTTACGTTTTCATATCTTTGCGCAAGCTCGTCCGAGCCGCTCAAAACCTCGATCTGCATGATGGAATTTCGCCCGCATTGTTGAGATGAGTTGATCAAAATCCGCTCCATCCTCTGCAGATCGAGCCGCACGTTTTTCTGCGACAGATCGGCATAGACCAAAACAAGCCGCCCGACGCCCATCTCGTTTAGCGCAGGCAGACTCTTTTCGATCACGGCACTTTCGACGACCGCCCAAGCGACGCAAAAATCGTGGCTCGGCGTAAAAACCGAGCTTTTAAAAACTAAATTCAAAGCCGCACCCTTACGCGAAATTTCAGAGATCTCATATAGATAACTCGCCCCATCCTTCAGATTTCGCACGTCTATGCGCTCGCCCGCCCTTGCTCGTCTGGCCTTTAGGTGCAAAAACTGATCATTCTGCAAAACTAGGCTCTGTTCGCCTGCAAGCTTATCGTAAAAATATACCATCAAATAACACTCGCTATCAAAATTATCGCTAAGTTTAGCCCCAAAATCACCCGCATTTTGCGCTGATACGGCGCAAAGTTTTGGCTTAGATACGCGATTTTTAGCCGTTTGAAAGACGCTGCGCTAAGCACGATCATCGCTAGCGATCCGACCGCCATAAAGTAAATTTTAAAGCTCAGATCAAAGCGCGGCACTGGTAGCATCACGCTTCCGCTAATTATCAGCGCCGCGAGAGTCGCATAATATATCGGCAAAAACAGCCTGATGCGCCTAAGAAATCTAAGCCCAAATCTGCTCTTTTGCTTTAAATTTTCAGCTTGCGGCGCGGAAGCGGCAAAATTTAAAGCCTCTTTGCGCGGGCAAAATTCCGCCGCCGCGTCGATCTTAAGCTGGGTAAAAATCAGATAAATTATCGTTAAAATCGCCGTAGCTAGCGCGAAAAATTTATGAAAGCCCAAGGCGCTTTGATACAGATAATCCATCACTTCCGCCAGGGGGTTAAATTTGCAGGATAAAATTTTGCGC
>ERZ772917.469-NODE-469-length-28579-cov-44.216344_pt1 | contig 28579 bp, 22 predicted proteins | sample MGYA00511187_ERZ772917 | MGnify/ENA primary metagenome ERZ772917 (study PRJEB29015, sample SAMEA2737925) | human oral metagenome | biome: human oral; feature: human-associated habitat; material: dental | place: China | collected 2012 ...
GCGGAAGACCTGCCAGTGGGTGCACCCGTCGATAATGGCGGCCTCGTCGAGCTCCCTGGGGATCGTGTCGAACGTGCCCTTGATGAGCCAGACCTGGCCCAGCGACCCGCCCATGAGGGCCAGGCAGTAGCCGTTCAGGGTGTTGAGGCCGATTCCGGGCAGGATCTGGCCGACGTCGGAGATCATGTTGTACAGGGCGATCATGGACAGGATGGCCGGGAACATCATGATGAGCAGCAGCGCCAGCAGCCCGCCGCGGCGCCCCTTGAAGCGGAAGCGGCTGAAGGCGTAGGCGGCCAGGACGGACAGGAAGATCTGCGAGGCCGCCACGATGGAGCACACGATGACGGTGTTGAGGTACCACCGCAGGAACGGCCCGCGGGCGCCGGACAGGAGGGTCTGGTAGTTGACGAGGCTGATCCGGGTGGGGATGAGCCTCGTCGAGGCCACGGTCCCCAGGGGGTTGAGCGAGGCCGAGATGACGTAGAGCACGGGGAAGGCCGCGAAGAGGATGGCGAGGACGCCGATGACGTGGCGCCAGCCGATCTCGCGGAACCAGCGCCCGAAGGGCATCCGGTTCATCTCGATCTCGGGGGCGCCGTCGGGGTCGGTGGTGGGTTCGGTCTTAGCCATGGTGATGCTTCCTTCCCGCGCTCAGTTGATGTCTTCGAGCGCCCTGGTGGCGCGGAACTGGATGGCGGCGAGAACGCCGGTGATGATGAACAGGATCACGGAGACCGCGGAGGCGAAGCCGTAGTCCGCGCCCGAGCCGCCGAAGGCGATGCGGTAGATCATCGAGATGAGGATGTCCGTGCCGCCGCGGGTGTACTCCCCCTCGGCGAAGGGGCCGCCCTGGGTGAGCAGCTGGATGGCGTTGAAGTTGTTGAAGTTGAAGGCGAAGGAGCTCACCAGCAGCGGGGCGACCGCGACCAGCAGCAGCGGGGTGATGATCTTCGTCGTGGCCTGGAAGCCGGTGGCGCCGTCGACCTTGGCGGCCTCCTTGACGTCGGAGGAGATCGACTGGAGGGTCCCGGTGCACACGATGAACATGTAGGGGAAGCCCATCCAGGTGTTGGTCAGCAGGATGGCGACCTTGGCCATGGTCGGGTCGCTGAGCCAGGGGATTCCCACGTGCAGCACCTGGTTGATCAGGCCGAAGTCCTTGTTGTAGAAGTTCGACCAGATGAGCAGGGAGATGAATCCGGGGACGGCGTAGGGCAGCAGGAGGAAGGACCGGTAGAGCTTCTTGCCCTTGATCCGGTCGTCATTGAGGACCAGCGCCAGGAAGAAGCCGAGGATGAAGGTCAGCAGGACCGAGCCGAAGGCGAAGATCAGAGTCCACAGGAAGGCCTGGAAGAACTGGCCGGCGATCTTGCCGTCGGACAGCAGGCGCGAGTAGTTCGCCAGTCCGACGTTCTGCTTCCAGGACTGGGGCAGCCTGTTCCCGTTCGCGTTGACGAAGTACTCGGAGATGCCGACCTTCTGCACCGTGTAGACGTCTCCGGTCTTGGTGTTGGTGATGGAGTCCGTCGCCTTGTCGTAGACCATGGTCCTGGTGGCCTCGAAGGCGGATTTCACTCCCTGGACCTTGACGGTGGTGCTCTCCGAGACCGGCACCGTGAGGCCGGTGATGGCGCTGTACGCGCTGTTGACCTCCGCGTTGGACAGGATGGTGTAGCCGTCGGCTTTGGTGACGAAGCCGTTCTCGACGGTGACCGTGGAGGGGTCGACCTTCTGGACGGTTTCGCCGTCCGAGCCGCGCAGGACCTCATTGGTCCCCGTGTCGACGAGGAACAGGGTGAAGGGACCGCCCGTGGTGGAGCCGGTGGTGGCGACCGTGAGGTTGTAGGTGGGGGAGTCCGGCGCCTGGACGACCGAGTTGTTGGTGATGGTCGTGATGGCCTCCTCCTTGGTGTCGCGGAAGCCGTCGCCGAAGTTGGTGAAGGAGGTCTGCACCGTCATGACGATGGGGACGATGAGGAAGACCGCGAGGAAGAAGGAGCCGGGGAACAGGTACTTGCCGGGGATGAAGCGCTTGGTGGAGTACAGGGCGAAGATCGCCGCGGCCGCCAGCAGCACGATCACGAGCCACGCCCACATGTGGAATTTGATGAGCAGCGGCACGAGGTAGACGGCGGCGGCCAGGGTGAGGGAGAGGACCGCGACGCGGCCGAGGATGGCGGGTACGCTGGTCGACTTCTCCCGGGGCGCGGCGGGGGAGGATGTCGTCATTGTCGATGAGCCTTTCCAGCACGGGTGGTGCTTGAGGTGGGGGAGAAGCGGGGGTGGGGCGGAGTATTCCGGGCTCCGGTGACGGGGTTCAGCCGATATTGCGCTTGATCTCCTCGCCGGCGCTCCTCATGGTCTGCTCCGGGTCGGCTCCCTTGACGATATTGGCCTGGGCCAGGCCCAGCGGCTGCCACACCGCGCTCATGGCGGGGATGGCGGGCATGGGGTCGGCGGCGGCGGCGAATTCGGAGATGGTCACCATGTCGGGGTTGGAGGACTTGAGCTTGTCGGCCAGGTCCTTCTGGGCCGGCGGGAGCTCGTTGAGGGGGAACATGGCCTCGGCGAAGGAGGAGTCCTTGGCGACGTCGGCCACGAGGGTCTCGGCGAAGGCCCTGTTCTTGCCCTTCGAGGCGACGTAGAAGCAGTTGACCCCGGCGAAGGGCGTGGCCGTGGAGCCCTCGATGTCCCCGAAGCCCGGGATCTTGGCGATGGTGTAGTTGATCCCGGCCTTCTTGATGTCGCCGAGCGCCCAGGGGCCGGAGACCAGGTAGGGGGCCTTGCCCCCGGTGAACAGGGAGATGGCGTTGTCGCCGGTGATCGAGTTCCTGAGCACGCCCTCGGCGCCGAGGGCGCCGATCTTCTTGGCGGCCGCGATCGAGCCCTCGCCGCCCACGCCGAGGTCGCCGGCGAGGTAGCCGCCGTTGGCGTCCTTGCCGAACAGGTAGCCGCCGCCGGCGGTGTAGATGGGCTCCATGTTGTAGGCGTCGCCCTTCTCGCCGACGGGCAGGGACAGGATGACCTCGGTGCCGGCGGCCTTGCCGGCCGCGATGAGCTCCTCGATGGTGGTGGGCGCGGTGACCTGGGTCAGGTCCTTGTTGACGAAGAGGGACACGCACTCCACGGCGTAGGGGGCCGCGTAGGTCTGGCCCTCGTAGGTGACGGCCCGGAGCGCGATGTCGGTGTAGTTGGCCCGGGCCTCCGCGGAGAGCGCGATGGGCAGGATGGAGCCGTTCTGGACGAGGTTGCCGATCCAGTCGTGGGCGCCGAGGACCACGTCGGGGCCGTTGCCCGCCTGGTTCGCGGTGATGAAGTTGGACTGGAGGTCATTGGCGACCGTCTGGACCGTCACCGTGATGCCCTGCTGCTCGCCCCACTTCTTGGCGAATTCGGTCAGTGAGTCGGCCTTCTTCTGGTCGGCCCAGATAATCAGGTTGTTGCCGCTCGCGGAGGAGGCTCCGCCGGAGTCGGAACCGTAAACGACGGCGGCGGTGAGGGTGGCGGCAACGGCTGTTATGGACAGGAAAGACCGGCGCGTAAGGGTCACCGTGATTCTCCTTCGAATCGGGAGGGGGACTGGATCCGTTACAAGGACGAATGTAACGAAATCGTGCAAGTCGTGCAAGATTCAGTATGGCCCTTACGAAAATATGACACAGATCACATAAGGGTGGTGCTCTGCGGGCGTCGGTCCGCGCCCGCTCAGCTCACGCTCGCCGCATCGAGCCAGGCCGTGGTCATGGTGGGCACCATGAGCCTGCCCTCGGCCTGCTCCAGCCCCTGCGAGGACAGCAGGACGTTGGCGCCCCGCGGCAGGATCACCGGCTCGTCGGTCGTGTTGACCATGACGAGCACATCGCGCGCGAGCAGCGTCAGGGCCCGGGGCGGGCACCAGTCCAGGCCCGTCACGAAGGCCAGCGGCGCGACGGCCAGGCGCCGCTCACGGCGCACGTGGGTCGCGTGGCGCACCGTCGCCAGCGGTGAGCCGAACAGGCTGCCCTGGTCGTGGGCGCGGGCGTTGACGAGTCCGGCGAGCTCCAGGGGCGCCGTCGGCTTGTCCGAGTCTGGCAGGCCCACTTCATCGCCCTGCCGCAGATAGACCGAGCCCGGCAGCGCCAGTGCGAGCGCCTGCAGGGCCGTGGCGCGCTGCCGGCGCCGTCCGTCGTCGACGGCGAACCAGCTCCGTCCGTCGCCGGGGTCGGTCGCCTCGCACAACCGGTAACTGGGCAGGAAGCGCCACACCGGCGGGGCGCCGAAGCGGTCGTGGTCGTCCAGGGAGCGCGTCAGGTGCGCCGTCATCGACTCCGCGTCCCAGCGCGCCAGGATGAGGGCGTCGTCGCGCAGGTGGTGGAGCCAGTCCTCCTGGAGGTGGTGGTGCAGGGTCCGGGGGTAGTCGGCCGAGACGTCGGCGCCGATCATGCCGTCGTCGGTGTAACTGGCGATGAGGCCGTGGAGGATCGAGAAGTACTCGGTGAGCCGGGCCAGGTCGGTGCGCTCGGTGACCTCCGGGGGGATGATCGTGCCCAGGTCGATCCCGTCGGCCCCCGCCGACAGGAACGCCTCGGCCCGCTCCACAATGCCCTCGCCCTCCCGCTCGGCCCCGACCACGATGCGATCGTCGTCGCGGGCGTGAGGGCCGGTCACGGGGCCCAGGGCGCCGGAGACCCGCACCACGATCCTGATCCCGGCCCCGTGCGCGCGCCCGACCAGTTCCCGGAAGGGGTCGAGGTCGTTGCGGGCGTCCATGAGACTGGGGCGCAGGAGGAGGACGGTGAAGCCGAGGGAGGCCACATGGTCCACGAGGTGCCCGACCCCCGCGAGCTCGACGGCGCCGAGCTCGGGGGAGGCGACCTCGTAGACGAGCCCGTCGCGCCACCACTCCAGAGGACCATTGTGGGCGCGGTGGACGAGTGTCGTCGTGGTCGTCACGGCAGGTGGCTCCCTTCCCCCGGATGCCGCGCCCGGGGCTGGGAACCGGGGGCGGCCACCGGACCGCCCTATATCAGCGGTTCCAGATAATTCTGTGTGGACCTCGCCGTCATCCTAGCGTGCCCTTGACTACCCTTTGACCATGTCAATATCCGAGACGGGCCGCCCGAGTGAGGACGCTCATAATCTCGTGAGGTACCACGAGCGCGATGTTGAGCGTTTTGTGGTCGAACCGGCCAAGAACCCGCAAAGAACCCCTTTCGAGCGCGACCGCGCCCGAGTCCTGCACTCCTCCGCCCTGCGACGTCTGGGAGCCAAGACACAGGTGCTGGGTCCGGGCAGCGACGACTTCGTGCGCACCCGTCTCACCCACTCCCTGGAGGTGGCCCAGGTCGGACGCTCCCTCGGCCAGGCCCTGGGCTGCGACCCCGACGTCGTCGACACCGCGTGCCTGGCCCACGACCTCGGCCACCCGCCCTACGGGCACAACGGGGAGAAGGCCCTCGACGTCATCGCCGCCCCCATCGGCGGCTTCGAGGGCAACGCCCAGACCCTGCGGCTGCTGACCCGCCTGGAGCCCAAGACCCTGACCCCCTCCGGCCGCAGCGTGGGCCTCAACCTCACCCGCGCCAGCCTCGACGCCGTCGCCAAGTACCCCTGGACCAGGGGCGGCGGGCCCGGCGGCCCGCAGGGCAGGAGCGCCCGCAAGTACGGCTGCTACGACGACGACCGGCAGATCTTCGAGTGGATGCGCGACGGCGCCCCCGCCGCCCGCCGCTGCCTGGAGGCCCAGATCATGGACCTGTCCGACGACGTCGGCTACTCCGTCCACGACGTCGAGGACGCCATCGCCCTGGGCCGCATGGACCCCGCGCTCCTGCGCCGCCCCGGGGAGGCCGGCGCCGTCGTCGAGGCGACCCTGAACTGGTACGGGCGCGAGGCCGACGCCGCGGCGCTGGAGGCGGCCTGGCAGCGGCTGACGGCCCTGCCCTGCTGGATCGGGTCCTACACCGGCTCGCCGGCCGACGCCGCCGCCCTGAAGAACCTCACCAGCCAGCTCATCGGCCGCTTCGTCTCCGCCGTGGCCGACGCCACCCGCCGGGCCTTCGGCCGCGGACCCCTGGCCCGCTACGACGCCGACCTCGTCATCCCCGAGGACACGGCCGCGGAGATCCTCGTCCTCAAGGGCGCCGCCGTCCGCTACGTCATGGCCCCGCGCGAGCACGAGCCCGTCTACCTGCGCCAGCGCACCGAGCTGTTCGACCTGGCCGACGCCCTGGTCGGCTCCGGGGACCGCCACCTCGAACCGATCTTCGCCGACGCCTGGCGCCGGGCCGACGACGACGCCGGGCGCCTGCGCGCCGTCGTGGACCAGATCGCCTCCCTCACCGACACCTCCGCCCGCACCTGGCACGCCAGGCTCTGCGGGCTGCTCTCCCAGGTCTGAGGGACCGGGCCGCCTAGGATGGCCCCATGGCGGGACTCATCAAGCGCGAGGACATCGACGCCGTCCGCGAGCGCATCAGGATCGAGGACGTCGTCGGCGAGCACGTGACCCTCAAGAGCGGGGGTGCGGGCTCCATGAAGGGCCTGTGCCCCTTCCACGACGAGCGCACCCCCTCCTTCAACGTCCGCCCCCAGCTGGGCCTGTGGCACTGCTTCGGGTGCGGCGAGGGCGGCGACGTCATCGCCTTCGTGGAGAGGATCGACCACCTGTCCTTCACCGAGGCCGTGGAGTACCTGGCCGGGCGGGCCGGCGTGCGGCTGCGCTACGAGGAGTCCGACGGCGCCGTGCGCCACGGCGTCGAGCCCGGCACCCGCCGGCGCCTGCTGGAGGCCAACCGCGTCGCCGAGGACTGGTTCCGCTCCCAGCTGTCGCGCACCAACCCGCTGGCCGCCGGGGCGGGCCGCTTCCTGTACTCGCGGGGGTTCGACGACGACGCCCTGGAGCGCTTCGGCGTCGGCTTCGCCCCCGCCGGCTGGGACAACCTCGCCAACGTCCTGCGGTCCAAGGGCTTCACCGAGCACGAGCTGGTCGCCTCGGGCCTGTGCGGCGAGGGCGCCGGCGGGCGGCGCGTCTACGACCGCTTCCGGGACCGCATCATGTGGCCCATCCGCGACGTGACCGGGGCCACCGTCGGCTTCGGCGGCAGGCGCCTGTCCGACGAGGACGCCTCCGTCCCCAAGTACCTCAACACCCCCGAGACCGCCATCTACCACAAGGGCCAGGTCCTCTACGGCCTCGACCTGGCCAAGAGGGACATCGCCGCCGGGCACCGCGTCGTCGTGGTCGAGGGCTACACCGACGTCATGGCCGCCCACCTGTCCGGGGTGACCACGGCCGTGGCCACCTGCGGCACGGCCTTCGGCGCCGACCACGCGCGCATCGTGCGCCGCCTGCTCGGGGACGCCGCCGACCCCTCCGCCGGCGTCCTCGCCGGGGACCGCGTGCGCGGCGGGGAGGTCATCTTCACCTTCGACGGCGACGCCGCCGGGCAGAAGGCGGCCCTGCGCGCCTACGGGGAGGACCAGCGCTTCGCCGCCCAGACCTTCGTGGCCGTCGAGCCAAGTGAAGTCGCAGTAATAATCTGGTTTGATCCCCTTCGAAATGTCTATACCCTTAGTATCTAACGTTTTGTATGTGTCAATATAGAACTTCATACCCGAAGGCAATTCATTGACCAAAGGCTGCCCCAGTGCCCCGTTGGTCTGCCTGCCGAGTATTTTTACCTTGGGGTTCTGAGCCAACATAGCCACAAACGACTCGGCTGCCGATACAGTGCACCCATTTACTATCAAATAGATATTGCCTTTGTATCGTAACGAATCGGGAATCTCATTGACATAATATTCAGGCAACCAATCTATTGCCTCGAAAGCATTGTTGTAGAAAAACGGGTAGAACATATCTTTCTCCTCGCGAGATACGGTACTATCGTTCCAATAGTATATTCGGGAGCTTGCCTTTGCCTTTTTGGCAGAATTGTTGATTTTGGTAGTACTGCGAGTACTTCGTATAGTATCTCTATCGACAAGGGCAGATAACACGTTATAAGTATATTGACCGCCTCCGCCTCTGTTATCGCTTAGGTCTACTATTAGGTTTTTATATTTGACGATATTGTCGTAGTTTTCGAAAAAAAACTTATCAAACTGCTCATAACACGCTGCAAGCTTGATATATGCAAAGTCGTTTTTCTTGTCGGTAGCAAAAGCATCTGCACTCACAGCGTATGCTGTATTATAGAAATCGTACATTTGTCTATACTGTTGGCTATCGGTAGGATAGTCGGAGAAAGAAATAAATGGCACGTATACTTTCTCTTCCATATTCTTACGTTTTACCGTCATATCCAGCTGTTTGTTTTCGTGCTTAAAAGAGACGCAATCACCTCTAAAACCTATCTGTGCCATCTCTTTCTTCGCCTCAATATTAGAGGCAAAGGTATATGGGAGCAACATTTTTTCCCTATATTCGTCAGGCGTCATTCCACATTGATTGTCAATATCTCGTCTCCACTCTTTATTTTACCTCCGTATATTTTGCATACCTTATCTACGACAACCTTCTTGCCTACACGTTTGGTGGTAAACATCGGTCGGGAGCTGTTTTGTGTAGCATAATCGGGAGGGATACAGTATGTATGTCCGTTACCGAACATACACAAGAAACGATGTGCCGTCCTAAAATAGTCGTAATCATCTTTAGTCCGGGCAATTACAGGGATATATTCTCGGTAGAGGCTGTCTATATCTATGCCGTGGCAGTTGTCCATATTGGCAAAGTTATAATACAACTCTCTGTATATCACCGAAAATTCGTATAATTTCTGCTCTGGCGAAATTGTATTTAGGCTATTATCCTGTGCAGCAATTACTCCGCCAAACATCAATAACAGGGTGATAATAACAACATTCTTCGAAAAAACTCTATTCATTTGTACGTTATTTTAATGTAATAAATGAGGCAAAATTAGTAATAAATTTTATTTCAATATCATATAGACAATTTTTGTAAGGGAACGAGGCTAATAGTAATCGTATATACTAAATGATACAAATCTTCTACATAAGCTATCACACAAAAACATTAAACTTTGTGGCTATTTTGCCGTCTGTAACCGTACTACCAAAGAAAGAAAAAAGTGTATGAAGAGAGTAATTTTGACATTGCTCGTAATATTTGCCGCTACGAGTATCGTCCATTCGCAAACCATACTGAGAGGTAAAGTTACAGACACTTCGACGGGCAAAGCCGTAGAATTTGCCTCGGTATCGGTAAAAGGCAAAAACAGCAACTTTTTCGACGGAGCCACCACCGATGCGCAGGGATACTATACTGTTGGCAATCTGCCCAACGACACCCTGAGCATATCCGTGAGTTGTACGGGCTACGAGGAGCATATCAAGATAATTGTCTGCCACGGCAACAACGAGACGATAAACATCGATTTCGCAATAAGCAATGCCGTTACCAACTTGGGCGAAGTCTCGGTAGAAGCTATGAAGTCGCAGATGCGTATGGAACTCGACAAAAAAGTATTCGACGTATCGGCAAGCACCATAGCCGAAGGAGCCTCCGTCGCCGACATCCTCAACGACATACCGTCGGTAGAGCTGACCGCAGAGGGCACTATTTCGTTGCGTGGCTCCGAAAGCGTCATTATATGGATCAATGGTAAACCGTCGGGACTCGATGCCGAAAACCAGACTCAGATACTCGAACAGCTGCCGGCAGAGTCTATCGAGCGGGTAGAGGTCATCACCAACCCGTCGTCTAAATACAGCCCAGAAGGCACAGCGGGTATCATCAACATAGTACTTAAAGAAAAACGCAAGGCGGGCTACTACGGCAGCATTCAGGCAGGTATCAACTCACGCCTCGGATACAATGCAAGCGGCAATATCTTTTACAGCAACAACAAAATAGACCTCTTCGGCTCTCTCGGCTATTCGAGTCGTGTGATGACATCAGAAAACATAACCTCACGCAAGACCGTCGTAGGAGGCTCAGACACAGGCTATCTGAACTCCGTAGGCAATACACGAGGCAGAGGGCACAACATCTTCACAAGGCTCGGAGGAACGTATCATCTCACATCGAGAGACGATATATCGCTGTCGGCATTCGGTATGTTCGGTAAACAACGCAACAATACCGATGTGGAGCAGTCGTCTAACATCGGCAAACTACTTAGCGGCAACCGCAACACATCGGGAGCAAACAAAATGCTCGGCGGCAACGTATCGCTTGGCTACCGCCATACTTTCAGCGACAGACAGAATATAGACATCAGTGCCGACTACAACGTATGGAATATGATGGGTTCATCGGTCATATCTGAGACTACGCTATTCGACACAAACCACGACAACACGGCAGACTCCACTGCACACCTGTACGAAAATCAGACGATGGATATTATCAACAAGTCGCTCAATATCAAAGCAGATTATGTAAACGTAATCGATGCCAACCAAAAGATAGAAGCCGGCTACAACGGTACTTTCGGCAGAGAAAACGCTCCGACACAAACTTACTCGGGACAAACTCCGAACAACCTAACACTTAACACCTCACTGAGCAATACATATCTCTACGACAAGTTTGTAAATGCTCTGTATATGACCTATTCGGGACAATTCGGCAGATTCAATTATCAGGCGGGGTTACGTGGCGAATATACTCATATCGGTATGCAATCGACAGGATACAGCACTATCAACAAAGATTATTTCGACCTCTTCCCGTCGCTTTTCGTCAACTACACGCTACCCGCCGACAATCAGCTGCAACTCAACTATACCCGACGAATAAAGCGACCCGACGGGCGAAGGCTGAATCCGTTCAAAAACATATCGGACTCTAAAAACATACAGTCGGGTAATCCTAACCTTACACCCGAATATTCCAACGCCATCGAGCTTAATTACATCAAGACTTGGCAACGACATATACTGTCGCTATCGGCATATTTCCGCAACACTACCGACGTAATACAGCGTATAGCTTATCTGGACAACGACGTAATGTACAACACACATAGCAATATTGCCAAAACCATATCGTCGGGGGCAGAGTTGGTCATAAAGAACAATATAGGCAAGTTTCTGAACCTTACGACCACATTGAATTTATATTACTACTACCTCGAAGGCTTCGACTACGAAGTGCCCGGTGTCGGTTACCACGTTATCGGCAATTCGCAAAGAGATGTTACGTGGGATGCCCGTATTATGGCTCAAGTGATGTTGCCGTGGGGTCTGATACTGCAAACAACGGGCGGATACAGAGCCCCGCGTGCAGAGGCACAGGGTACGACACTGGCAAACTACTCGTTAGATGCCGGCATACGTAAGTCGGTGGGTAACTTTACTTTCAATCTCGGAGCAAGAGACATACTAAACTCGCGGGCAAGAAACACTATAAAAATAGGAGATAATTTCACCCAGACGGACAAACATTGGCGTGGTGGCAGAGAAATGACACTGTCGGTTACTTACGCATTCGGCAATATGAGACAAAACAGACAAAAAGAGCGTCAACAAAGCGAAAATAAAGAAGAGAAAGGATACCAGTTAATAGAAGAAACCGTAGGAATTACAGAATAATACTTTGATTGTATAGGGGCAAACACAAGAGATTTGTCCCTATTTTTCGCACAAAGCAAACGGCAATGATAATGTTTATTCAAAAAATACTAACTTTGCTCACAATTTTATTACTAATAAACAAAACAAGATGAGAAAATTATTTATTTACACCATACTGCTGACCTTTTGTATTAGTCTGTCCGCACAAGAAAAGCCGAAAGACAAATATTACGACGCCTTCCGCTCGTCGGATATATACAATGCTGTATGGAGAGAGCTGGATATCAATTATGTAGACACTCTCAACCATGACAAACTGAACAATATAGCCATCAACGGTATGCTCCAACAGTTAGACCCATACACCATATACATACCCGAACAGCAAGAAGAAGACCTACAAACAATGACAACAGGCATATACGGCGGTATAGGCGCCATCATACAAAAACACGGCAACGACTATGTAGTGATATCCGAACCGAAGTTAGGACTGCCCGCCCAGAAAAACGGTATTATAGCAGGCGACGAAATCATCGCAATCAACAACGAAAGTATGAAGGGTAAAACCACTCAATACGTGAGCAATAAGCTGAAAGGTATACCGGGAACAGAGATAAAACTGAAGCTAAGACGCAACGGCGACAAAAAACTGATAGAAAAGTCATTCTTACGAGAAGCGATACACATCAACTCTATCGATTATTACGGAGTTATACAAGACAGTGTAGGCTATATCTTGCTTAGCGACTTTACCGACAAATCGTTCTCTGACTTCAAGACGGCACTTACCGAACTGAAAGACAAAGGAATAAAAAGATTAATAATAGACCTGCGCAATAACGGCGGAGGTCTCGTAAACGAGGCAGTCAATATAGCCTCGCTATTTCTGCCGCGTGGCACTATGGTAGTGTCGATGAAGGGCAAAAGCGACCAAAGCGAGCGAAAGTACAAAACACCCTTTACGCCAATTATGCCGGATATACCAATTGTAGTGGTCGTAAATGAAAACTCCGCTTCGGCTTCCGAGATATTGGCAGGAGCTCTTCAGGATTTAGACCGCGCCGTTGTCGTAGGCGAACGCAGTTTCGGCAAAGGATTGGTGCAGAGCATCAGGCAGTTGCCTTACGGAGGTTATCTGAAAGTTACTACCGCCAAGTACTATCTTCCATCGGGCAGATGCATACAATCCGTAGACTATAACAGTGCCGGAGTCGAGCGCCCTAAGACTATCCCCGACAGCCTTACCAACAAATTCAAAACCAAACTCGGACGCACCGTAAGAGACAAAAGCGGTATCACACCCGACGTATTCGTCGACGAGAAAAAAGGCAACTACATATCGTATTACCTTTTTGTAGACAATATAATATTCGACTTTGTAACGAAATATTACTACTCACACCCGCAAATAGCCGAACCGAGCCGCTTCAATATAACGGACAGCGACTATGACGATTTTATAGCATTTGTAAAGAGCAAAAACTTCACCTACAAGCCCGAAAGCGAGAAGATGCTGGCACAGTTGCAAAAGATAGTAGAGACCGAAGGGTATAAAGACAAAACCGACAGTCTGTTCGAACAGTTGGCGCCACTGCTGAAAGCCGATGTAGAGAGAGACTTACGCAACTTCCGCTCCGACATACAATATATCATCGAGGCAGAGATAATAAAGAGATACTATTACCAAAAGGGTTATACAGAGTTTTTCCTGCGTTACGACGAATGGATAAAAGATGCTCTAAAATCTTTTAAAAAGCCCGACACGCTACACTCTTAGAACGTGTATTTTACGGCAAGCGTAGGGATTACGTAAAATTTACGGTCTGCCAAGAAGTTGTAACTCAACTTCACCTCGCTGCCAACCGAAAAATTGTGGAAGATATTGTACCACACTTGCGGTTCGGAGAGTACGATTACTTTTTTACCAGGTATAGCAGATGAGCGGTCGAGGTTTTCTGTCCATACATCGACAAATCCGCTTACGGTCAGCCTGTCGCTCAGCAAATCGGCTCCCCACGACAGAGTCCACTGAATATCGTGGCTGAGACGCTCGAACGTATGCAGCTTGTACGCAAGGTAAGTATTGAAAGTAAAGTGACCTATATCGAAATTGTAGGAGCCGCCCGCAAGGAAAGCATTGTCTATGACAAACCCACTTCCGATACCGCCATTGTACTCTATATGCGGCATCACGGGGAAACTATCGATTTTTATATCACGTGCTATCTCGGCATATATCGTACCCAGATTGGTTTTGCTGCCAGAGAAGTCGAAGTCGACAAACATAAACGTACTTCCATACTTGTCGGGTTTGAACATTTCGAACGTTGCCGTTATGTAGTTTGTTTTAGACAGACTTCTGCCATAGAGCGTATTACGAAAATCGTAATGTAATTGTAAGTTCTGAGCAATCGAAAAGTGCGATACCAATACGCAAAAAACAATAGTCGATAAGATTTTCTTCATAAAAAAACGGATAATAAAAACAGGCGGCAAAGGTAGTAAACTTTTGCTTATATTTCTATTTTATCGGATTACGAAATTATTTCAAAAAACCAATTTCTCCAAATATCGTCGGTCGAGTACAGTAATTTTACGGTTTTGTGTAACGATAGCTCTGTCGCTTATAAGTTCGCCGAGGGTGCGGGCAAGAGAAGGTCGTTGTACCCCGAGATATTCGGCAAGCTGTGTCTGGTTGTGCTTGGGCGTAAAGTGCGGTTGTTGCTGCGTGGTGTTGTTGAGTATGTAGAGGGCAACCTTCGATTTTAGACTCTTGGTAGACAACATAGCCACCTTTGCCGATAGAAATACTGTAAACGAGGTAGTTATACGAAGGAAATTACGAAATAAGACTTCATTTTTCATCATCTGACGCAGGAACTTCTCTTTCGACAGCAAATATATTTCGGTCGGCTGCATAGCTACGACGGCAACGGGAAACCTCGGCATAGCCGCATAAGTAAATGCGATAGCCAAAGGTACGACGGCTTCGAGTATATCTATGTTTATTATATTGCCTTCGGATGTTATCATCTCAGTACTGACCTTACCATCTACAAGCAGATACAGATAATCGATACTACTGCCCTGTTTTACAATAAGGTCTCCTTTGGAGTAAATCTTCTTCTCTACAATGGTGTTTTCTATGAGTTCGTCTATTACCTCCGCATTCAATCTCATAAACAATGGGCAGGCAGTCAAATTATGCTTTTGCAACATAGATTATTTCTTTTTTGAGAATTAGTCTCCAAAGGTACAAAATATTTTATGAACCACAAATATAACTCCATATTTACCTCACTCTGCAACAAATAAGTTCTACTCGATGATAACTCATAATTATTTTGTAATTTTGCATTCTGTTTCCGTAGAAAACAATAAAATATAATGACTAAAAAAGCTTCTAACAGCAAAAAGATAATTAATTTTTTCAAAGACAAAAAGGTACAATTCATCATAGGAGTGGTGTTGTTGTTTGTGTCGGCTTATCTGTTTTTGGCTATATTTTCTTTCATTAGTTCGGGTAAAAACGACCAAAGCATCATAGCCGAATACAATACCAAACGAACCGAGTATGTCGATAAAAAGAGCCATCGCCCGCTGACAGACTCCGACAAGGCAGACCTACAACGCATCAAGAAAGAGATGCAGAAGATTCAGGAGAAGACCGAAAACTTCACCGGATACAGAGGAGCCGTCATATCGGAGACTATGATAAATCGATGGCTCGGACTGGGAGTGTTCTTCTTATGTACCTTTATACTTGTATTCGCACTGAAACTATTTGGTATCAAGCGAATATCGACGTGGAAGGCATTGTTGTTTTTTGTATTCCTCGCCGTCTGGACGTCGCTTTTGCTTGCCTTCGTTCTCGATAATTTCATAACAGACTCATTTATAAAATTCGGAGGCGACACAGGAGCCTATATACGCGATTGGCTAAGTGCAAATATCGGCAAATTAGGCACTATACTTGTCATTACGGGATCGGGCATAATATTCGCTGTTCTGGCTATCGGCGGCACAATACCGTTTTTCAAACGAATATACAGAACTATCGCCGACAAAAGACAGATATTAGGGCACAAGCATAAAACCAACAAGACGGGAAACAACAACAACGACGATACGGTAAAAATAGGTGACGAAATAGTACCAACCGAATGGAAAGCCTCTGACAGGAAAGAGCTACACACTGTCGGTACGGCAGACGGTATAGAGAACAAAAAAGATAAGAACACGGGGAAAGAGTCGCTTTTCGAAGAGATAAAGGCAACGACCGACGAAAATATAGAGATAGTAGAGGTAAACGGAGAAAACACGACGCAAATTGCCGAGGAGGCAGACGAAGATTATAGCAACATAGCTCCGCTCGAGAATGCAGAACCTTACGACCCTCGTAAAGAGTTGTCGCACTACATTATACCCAAATTCTACGACAAATACAAAGACCAACCGCTGCTGACCGACTACCCCGTCGACGAAAACGCCCAGAACGAAGACGAAAAAGAGGCAAACCGCCGACGCATAGTGGAAACATTGAAAAAATTCGGTATCGGTATCAAAAAAATCTACGAGACAATAGGACCTACCATAACACTGTACGAGATAGTACCCGACGACGGCATCAGAATCAACAAGATACGCAATCTTGCCGACGACATAATGCTCTCGCTTGCAGCCACAGGAATAAGGATTATCGCACCAATCCCGGGCAAGGGCACTATCGGCATCGAGGTGCCGAACTCCAATCCGCAGATAGTTAGTATGTTTGCTACTATCGCATCGAAGAAATTTCAGGAAGCGAACTACGATTTGCCTGTGGCTCTGGGCAGAACCATTACCAACGATGTTTGTATGTTCGACCTGTGTAAGATGCCGCACCTGCTTGTAGCCGGAGCTACAGGGCAGGGTAAATCTGTGGGACTCAATGCTATCATAACATCGCTCCTATTCAAAAAACATCCTGCCGAGCTAAAATTCGTATTGATAGACCCCAAAAAGGTCGAATTCAACATATATGCCGACATCGAACGACATTTTCTGGCTAAGCTACCCGACGAAGCCGAATCCGTCATTACCGACGTAGAGAAGGTAAAGCAGACTCTCAACTCGCTCTGCAAGGAGATGGATATGCGTTACGACTTGCTAAAGACGGCTCACGCACGAAACATCAAGGAATACAACGCCAAGTTCATATCACGACACCTAAATCCGCAGAAAGGGCATAAATATTTACCGTACATCGTAGTGATAGTCGATGAGTTTGGCGACCTTATAATGACGGCAGGCAAAGACATAGAGATGCCGATAGCACGTATTGCACAGCTTGCCCGAGCCGTCGGCATACATATGGTTATTGCGACTCAGAGACCTTCGGTAAATATTATAACAGGTATTATCAAAGCCAACTTCCCCGCAAGGATAGCCTTCAAGGTATCTTCGGGCATAGACTCCAAGACTATCCTCGACAGCTATGGAGCTCAGCAACTTATAGGACGCGGCGATATGTTGTTCTCGCAAGGAAACGAGCCTACGCGTGTACAATGTGCCTTCGTAGATACCCCTGAGGTAGAGAATATTGTACATTTCATAGGCAATCAGCAGGGATACCCGAGTGCATTTCCTCTACCCGAACCTGATATTACGGAGGGCAGTATCGACAAGAAAGACGTAGACCTATCCAAACGCGACAGTCTATTCGAAGAGGTCGCACGCTATGTCGTATCTACCCAACAGGGCTCTACATCGAACATACAACGCAAGTTCGAGATAGGGTTCAACCGTGCGGGCAGGATAGTAGACCAGCTCGAAGCAGCAGGCATAGTCGGTCCCATCAATGGGTCGAAGCCTCGTCAGGTACTTGTACCGACAGAATACGAGTTAGAGAAAATACTCAACAACTAAGTTATGACACACAAAGAGAGCAACACGATGCAGACTATCGATTTAGAGTCTATTATAAAATACAAAACAAACAGAAAAATACCCAAATTTATAGCAAGGCTGGTAAAAAAAATTATTTGCCTCGACCGTATAAATGAGATAATAGTAAAATATGGCAAAGATAACCAAGGTATCGCTTTTGCCGAAAAAGTACTCGAAGACCTCAATATAACGACAAGTATCAAAGGATTGGAGAATATTCCCCGAAACGAAAAACTGATATTCGTATCCAATCACCCGCTCGGAGCACTCGAGGCATTGGCTATAGGCAAGTATCTCGACACTTTGTTCAAGGGGCAAATAAACTTCATTACCAACGAAATACTGACCTACATACCGCCTCTAAAAGAGATATTTACACCGGTGGAGGTCGGCTCTAACAAACAAGACCGAGAAAAATTGAACAATATAGAGCAATTGTTTGCATCCGACAAACAGATAATAATATTCCCGTCGGGTGTGGTATCGCGTCGTATCGACGGCAAAGTACAAGATTTCGAATGGAAGAAGATGTTCGTAGCCAAAGCACGTCAATATCACCGTAATATCGTCCCCATATACTGCTCGGGGCAGTGTTCGGAGTTTTTTCTGAAATTCTCCAATTTTCGCAAAAAATTAGGTATAAAGACAAGTATCGAACTCATACTATTCCCGCACGAAATGTTCAAATACGAAGGCAAAAGCATAGACATAACCATAGGTCAACCTATTAACTATCAGTCGTTGACAACCGACATAAGCGACAAGAAGCACGCCGAGAATATCAGGAAATTGGTGTACGAATTGGCGTAGTATAAAATTATTAAAGTTTGGGATTATCGATAGAGTCCGTATAAAAACAATTCTTCTAAGGGGAAAAGATACATTTTTTTGATTACTTTTGTATCTCAAAAACAAAAGGGATACACAATTTATATGTTGAATTTTAGAACATTCACAGCCTCAGACAGATTGCTTGTGCAGTCTTATACTATCAATAGACCGTTTCGTAACTGCGACTTGGCTTTTGCCAATATGTTCGTATGGCAATTTTTATATAACACCAAGATAGCCGAATACAACGGTTTTTTATTCGTAAAATATTGGTTTCACGACAAACCGTTTTATATGATGCCTATCGGCGAAGGCGACCTACAGGCTGCCGTACGGACTGTCATCGAACACTCCAAGACAGACAGCCAACGTTTCTGTATGCAGGGAATCAGTCCTTTAATGCGAACGGAACTGGAACGACTGCTACCCGACACATTTTCGTTCACCACCAACCGCGACTACTCCGATTACCTCTATCTGCGTGAAGACCTGATAAACCTGACAGGTAAAAAATACCAACCCAAACGCAATCATATCAACCAGTTTAAGCGCAGCTACCCAAACTATGAGTTTGTCCCGATTACGGAGGAGATAATACCCAAATGTATGGAGCTCGAAAGTCTATGGAAAAACCTCAACGAAGACGAAAAAGACAAGTCGTACATTGCTCTGGATGCAGAGCGACAAGCGATACAGCGGGCTTTCGACCATTATACGGAGTTAAATCTCAAAGGCGGGGCACTCGTGGTAGACAGCCGTGTCGTAGCTTTCACATACGGTTCGCCGATAAATACAGACACATTCGACGTAGCGGTCGAAAAAGCCGATGCCAACTATATCGGTGCATACACTATGGTCAATAATGAGTTTGTAAAGTCTCTCCCCTCGCAATACGAGTTCATAAACAGAGAAGAAGACCTCGGTATCGAAGGGCTTCGCAAAGCCAAGCTATCGTATCACCCGACTGAGATATTAGACAAGTACACTGCCAAACTAATATAAAATAAAAACCAATGTTGTCATCAATAAAAGAGCAGACCAAAAGACTGTGGAAAGCGTCATTCGATGACACGGACAACTTTGTGGAACTATATTTCGACAGGGTCTTTCATACCGACATCAACCACACTATTGAATACGAAGGCAGAGTAGTGGCTGCACTGCAGGCTATTCCATTTCTATTCAAAGCAGGCGATAAGATACTGAAAACCGCCTACCTATCAGGCATTACCACCGATGCCGACTATCGTAGGCAGGGATTTATGGGGCGGCTCCTCGACGATACACACCGTAAACTAAGAGACAGCGGGTTCGATGCCGTGTTTTTAATACCGGCGAAAGATTTTCTGTTCGACATATATGCAAAATTTGGTTACCGAACGGCGTTTTATAAAGATTACCAAAAGATAAACATTGCCTCCGAAGACAAAGGGAACAATCAAGTAAACGTCAGCAGCTTAGCTCTGTCCGACATAAGCGAAGCCTTCCGTTACTTCGACTACAAGCAGAGGCAACAGACCGCAGGGGTGATTTTCGACAAACGATATTTCGAGACAGTCGTCGACGTTTTTGTGATGGAAAACAAAAAGGTACTCATAGCCAAAACAAACAACCGCATAGCAGGCATAGCATTTGCCGATACAGAAGGCAATGTGCTGAAATTATTCGCCGACTCTTCGGATATAGAGCAAGCTATATTCTACGACTTAGCCAAAATTATCGGTAAGCGGACTATTTTACTGAAAACCAATAGAAAAGCAATTCCTTATGGTATGATTAAACCGCTAACAGACAATACTCTGCCCGACGATATATTACCATCGGTTTCACTGATGCTCGACGAGTAAAATTTTATCGGACTGTGGAAGAGAGTTTCTCTATTGTTGTATGTGGATAATAGTGCTCCAAAATCTGTCGATAGCCGTATCCTTGCTGAGCCATCACAGCAGCACCTATCTGGCACAATCCTACTCCATGCCCCCAGCCGGCTCCGGTCAGGATAAAGTTGCCATCGTTGCCCTTATCGACGACAAATGCCGAACTATAAAGATGTGAACGGGAGAGCCAACGCCGTATCTCGAGCTCTTTGCCGACCGTAGCAGTACGTCGCGAACCTACCACTCGCAGCGACACAATCCTGCCCGACCCCGAACGACGTACGGGCACGAGGTCTATGATATCGCCGAAGTCGATACCCGAACGCTGTCTGACGATTTCCGAAATCTCGGACTGCGAGTAATGCACACGCCACCGAAAAAACGACTGTGTCCGACGGTCATAATCATTGAAGACCTGCCCGACGATGCTGTCGTCGTCGGTGTTACAGAAGACATCGGGCTTGGAGGAGATATACTCACGTGCCGCCTGCTCGTCGGTAAGGTCGAGGCGACAACTACTGTCGACGTCATCGCTGAACGTAGCAAGGTATGGATAATCCATATCTGCCCAACACGAAGAGAAACGCTCGGTATAGCCACCGCAACACTTCGAGAAACGAGCATCGCAGACGATACCGCCGTACGTAAGCACCTCGCCTTTGGTAGACTCGATAGCCTCACGCAGCGTCGGAGGCTCTACATCGGGTATACCCTGATAACGCTGGCAATGGTCGTCGGCACAGACATGAAACAGGCTGTGAGCGTCGCGTTCGTACCAACGTATGTAGACGGGATTATCCGAGTTCGTATCATCGATGCGGCTCGTTGGAGCAGGGATATTTTGTAAACCATTGATTGCAGACACTACCCAACTACGCGATATGACAGCGTGAGCTTTGAGCAGCTCCAGAAACGACGTCGAGCTCATTTCGGAAGCTATCACCGAATACAAATACTGCTCCATATTGATATGATTGACAGCCACAAGCTCGTCACCGTCTATGAGTATCTGCAAATCGCCGCCGAAACGTTGCCGACGCTTCTGCTGCCAATGGAAGTCTTTGCCTATGACGACATTATCGAGAACAAAGACCGCCCCGCCCGACGAACGAAAGTATAGTTCGTCGTAGCGTCTGCCGTCGAATAGAATGGCGTCATCGGACAGCTCGGCAACGAAAGAACCCTCCTTAACGTGTCTGCCGAAATTGTCGGTAAAGCCACCGCTAAGCGAAAATTCTATTCGTACGGCTCTGAGGATACCTACTTTTACCTTCATCTAAAGAAGAGCGTAAGTGTACACGGACACTACTACGTCGTTATTTTTTCGGTAGGAATATCTCTGCCATCATACAGCGTGCAGAGCCTCCGCCATAATGCTCGATAGTAGGTATAGCAGGGTGCAGTATCTTGTTGTACTGTTCTATTGCCGCTACTTGCTCGGGACGCAACGAACGATAGGCAGTATCCGACATAACGAGGAATTTGTCGCCGTCGGTATTGTTTACCTGCAACATATTACCTGCAAACCTGTGCATCTGACTCTCGGATATCTCTATTATCTTTTTTCCCGATTTCTCGATGGTATCGACAACCGCTTTTCGTTCGGCGGCATCGTCTATCGTATCGGTGCAGATGATTACATAACGGTCGGCAACACACATCATTACATTGGTATGATATATCGGCAGACGTTTACCCTCTACCGACTGGAACGAGTGAAATGCCACAGGCGTGTATTCCATCTCGCGACAGAAGAGCTCGAACAGATTGCGTTCCGTTCTCTGCGACAGGCAGGCGTATGCTATATGATTGTCGCGGTCGAGTATCATAGAGCCTGTGCCTTCGAGGAACTTCTCTTCGTGTTCGTATCCCGTGAAGTCTATCTTCTCGCGTATGGCAAAACCCTCAGAAGCGATACGGTCGAGTATCTCGGGGCGACGTTCGGTACGACGATTGGCAGCAAACATAGGATACAACACCACACGTCCGCAGGAATGGAACGATACCCAATTATTCGGGAATATGCTGTCGGGAGTGTGGGGCTCGGCAGTATCTTTCACTACGATAACGTTGACTTTATGTGCTCTGAGCATATCTACCATAGAGCGAAACTCTGTCAAAGCGTTATGCTGAATCTGTGCCTCGGCGGTGTTGTCGTTTTGCTGGAAATAGTTGTTTTTCGCTGTCTCTTCGTTAAAGCCAAACAAAATAGGCTCTATCATAAGGATATTCGATGTTGTCTGCATAATAATGTATATTATTAGTTATAAATTTGATAGGCAAAGATAGTGCTTTTTTTGGCAAAATGCAAAAAAGGTGCTGGGTTTTGGGTATTTGAGGCAATTTATGAATTGCCTAAACGATTACTTAACCCTTAATTCGTAATTCGTAATTTTTAATTCATAATTGTACAATGGTCGCCACGCCCCCAACACCCAACACCTAACACCTAATACCCAGCACCCAATATCTGCCATCTAATGCCAAAATGTCATATTGTCGATGTGGTATGATATTTGATAAAAATAAAACGTGAAATTTTTATTTAGTAATTAACGTAAACAACAAATAGACATATTATGGGAAAAATAATCGGAATCGACTTAGGAACAACCAACTCGTGCGTAGCTGTTTTGGAAGGCAACGAACCTGTGGTAATAGCCAACTCGGAAGGCAAACGCACCACTCCGTCGGTAGTGGCTTTCCTCAAAGACGGCGAACGTAAGGTGGGCGACCCCGCCAAACGTCAGGCAGTAACGAACGCACACAACACGGTTTACTCCATCAAACGTTTTATGGGCGAAACCTACGACCAGGTACAGAAAGAGATAAGCCGCGTACCATACAAAGTGGTAAAAGGCGACAACAACACACCTCGCGTAGTTATCGACGGCAAACTGTACACTCCGCAGGAGATATCGGCAATGGTGCTGCAAAAGATGAAAAAGACCGCCGAAGATTACCTCGGCACAACGGTATCGGAAGCCGTCATCACTGTGCCGGCATACTTCTCCGACGCTCAGCGTCAGGCTACCAAAGAGGCGGGCGAGATAGCGGGGCTCAAGGTACAGCGTATCGTCAACGAGCCTACGGCAGCAGCTCTGGCGTACGGTCTCGACAAGGCTACTAAGAAAGATATGAAAATAGCCGTATTCGACCTCGGCGGCGGTACATTCGATATATCGATACTCGAGCTGGGCGACGGCGTTTTCGAAGTGAAATCGACCAATGGCGATACACACCTCGGCGGCGACGACTTCGACCACGAGATAATAAACTGGCTCGTCGACGACTTCAAAGCCGAACAAGGCACAGACCTCAGCAAAGACCCCATCGCTATGCAACGTCTGAAAGAGGCTGCCGAAAAAGCAAAGATAGAACTCTCCTCTTCGTCTTCGACAGAGATAAATCTGCCGTATATCACCTCGGTAGACAACGTGCCCAAGCACTTGGTAAAGACACTGACACGTGCCAAATTCGAACAACTGTGCGAAAAACTCATTCAGGCAACGATACCTCCGTGCGAAAACGCACTGAAAGCCGCAGGAATGAGCAAATCGGACATCGACGAGGTAATACTCGTAGGCGGCTCGACACGTATACCTGCCATACAGGAGGTAGTTGAGAAATTCTTCGGCAAAGCTCCGTCAAAAGGCGTCAACCCCGACGAAGTAGTAGCCATAGGTGCTGCCATACAGGGAGCTATCCTGACGGGTGAAGTGAAAGACGTGCTCCTGCTCGACGTTACCCCGCTTTCGCTCGGTATCGAGACAATGGGTGGCGTAATGACAAAGCTTATCGACGCCAACACCACCATACCGACCAAGAAATCGGAAGTATTCTCCACTGCTGCCGACAACCAACCGAGCGTACAGATAAACGTGCTGCAAGGCGAACGCCCGATGGCATCGCAGAACAAACAGATAGGTATGTTTAACCTCGACGGAATACCGCCCGCACCGCGTGGAGTGCCGCAGATAGAGGTTACATTCGACATCGACGCCAACGGTATCCTCAACGTTACCGCCAAAGACAAGGCAACGGGCAAAGAACAGAAGATACGTATCGAGGCATCGAGCGGACTGAGCGAAGACGAAATAAAACGTATGAAAGACGAAGCCGCCGCCAACGCCGAAGCGGACAAGAAAGAACGCGAAAAGATAGACAAACTCAACCAAGCAGACTCTATCATATTCCAGACCGAAAAGCAACTCAAAGAGTTTGGCGACAAGCTACCCGCCGACAAAAAGGCTCCTATCGAAGAGGCTCTTGAAAAGCTCCGTACGGCTCACAAGAACCAAGACATAGCAGCTATCGATACGGCTATCGGTGAACTGAACACCGTCTTCCACGCCGCAAGCCAAGAGATGTACAACGCACAGAATGCGAATGCACAGTCGGGCGGAGGCGACGGACAACCCACCGACGGAGGCTCGTCGCAAAGCCAAAACAACACAGGCAACCAAGACGGCAACGTAACCGACGTAGATTTTGAGGAAGTGAAGTAAGAGTAAAATAATTTAAAAATCCAGTAACTTAAAATGGTTGCTGGGTTTTTATTTATTTGTTATGTCAATATGAATTTTATGAAAAATATGGAGTGGAAAAAAGCTACTAAAACTATAGTAGGTTTGTCAGGATTATCCAAGGATATTGTAGTGGAATTGGAAGAGAAATGGGAAAATTATTTTCTTGAGAATTACAGAATAATAAAAAGCAATAAAAAGAAAACGGAAAAGCTATTTGAATTTCTAACAGAATTAGGTAATAATAAAGGATACAAGGTTTACTCACATAGTTTATCAAAAGAGTTCATAGAACGTAATAAAGGTATATTTGTCAATAGAGAATGGTTGTTTGATTTATGTTGGTATACAGAGAAAGGACATGGATATCTACTAAAAAGCTTAGACCTCGCAGTAGAAGCAGAGTGGTCAAATAAAAGAAAGGAAGATAAAGATCAATATGGAGGCGTTAAATATGATTTTCAAAAACTGTTAGTTGCAAATATGGGATTATGTCTAATGGTATTTCAAGTAACAAAAGAAGGGCGAGAGAAATTATCCAAGTATTTTGAAGAAGTATGTAACCTATATGAAGGCAATAAAACAGAATTCCTTTTTATTGCATTCTCTCGAAAAGAGAAGACATTTTACTACAGCTATCTACCTAAAAGAGGAAAAAACGTGTAGTCATCTTTTTTCGGTTTATTATACAATAAAAATTGCTATATTTGCGAACTATCATATAACATTTATGAAAAGTCTAACTAATAGAATTAAAGAGGTACTTATCGAAAAAGGAATTAAGCAAATATGGCTTGCCGAAAAACTTGGCAAGAGTTTCAGTATTGTCAATGCCTATGTCTGCAACCGCCGTCAACCAAGCCTTGAAACCCTCTTCCAGATTGCAGAGATACTGGAAGTAGAAGTACTAATCAAAATGAAAAAGTAGCATGAAATACAAGTATCAATTAATCTTATTAGGTTCAATAGAAGATCCTATTGTCAAAAGCATTAAGGATCAAATTATCTCTGAGATTACTAATTTAAAATTACCTGAAAGTATTCTAAATATAATCGACCGAGATAATTTAGAAGAAAAGTATGTGGGTAATCAACCTACATTCTCTATATACTTTGGAGACAAAAAAGGAAATTTTAAGGATTTACCTATTGTCGAAAAGTTAATTAAAGATGGAACAATGATTCTTCCTGTATATTTCAATGATTTCTCAAAGGAGATACCCGAAGAACTCAAAAAACAAAATGGAATTAAATATGATGATAACCAGCGAAGTCGTATTGCTAATGTTGTTTTACAAGCATTTGAACTCTTGAGAAGCACAAGAAAAGTATTCATCAGTTATAAAAGATCAGAATCAACTTCTGTAGCTATACAAATGTATGAAGCTCTAGAATCCCATCACTTCGATGTCTTTTTAGATACACATTCTATCGAAAAAGGTGAACCTTTTCAAGAAGAATTGTGGCATAGAATGACAGACTGCGATGTCATATTATTACTAAATACTCCAGGGTTTCTAGAGAGTTATTGGTGTAAGGAAGAACTTGCAGAAGCAGGTTCAAAACAAATTGGAATTGTTCAATTAGTTTGGCCTAATCATAATATTGAATCTATTTCTCATCTGAGTTTTCCATTAAAGCTGGAAAGTTCTGATTTTGTGGATGGGATTTATGATAATAGAGATAAGTCAAAACTGAATGATGATAAAATTGATGAAATAGTACAACAGGTTGAATCTGTTCGGGCTAGAAATTTGGCTTCAAGACAAGATAATTTAATAACAGAATTTATGAGTATAGCCAAGCAATGTGGTAGAAATATCACGGTTCAACCAGAAAGATTCTTAACCGAAGATTTATTTAACAAAAAAATCATTTACATTCCTACAATAGGAATTCCACAATCTACCAATTGTCAATCCGCTGAAATACGCCACGAATTTGAGAAAAATCCAGATAATACTTGTATTAGATTAATATACGATGATTTAAGAATTAGAGACAAGTGGTTGAAACACTTAGATTGGTTAAATGATAACTTTAAGAAAGACATATTGACTTTAAAAAAACAGGACTTTAAAAAATGGCTGGAAGCAACAAAATGAAAAATATATTCCTCTCTGCAAGTATTCCTTTGCAAGAAAGAAATCCTGAATATATAGAGACTGCCGATATTATAGCAATACGAGATGCTGTAATAGCATTAACGACTGTAGTACTCCCACATCATAGGCTAATTTGGGGAGGTCATCCTTCAATTACCCCACTAATATATTATGTAATGGAGAGACTGAATTTGAATATTCAAGAGCATATGACCTTATATCAATCAAGATTTTTTGAAAAACACTTCCCAGAAGACAATAATAAATTTGAAAATATAGTATTTACTGATGTCATTGATAATGACAGAGAAAAATCTCTATTATATATGAGGCATAGAATGCTTGATGATTCTAAATTTTCTGCTGGAATTTTCATTGGAGGAATGGAAGGTGTAGAAGAGGAATATGATATGTTTATAAAAAAGCATCCAAAAGCGTTGGCTTTACCCATAGCAAGCACAGGAGCCGCTGCAAAAAAAATATATGATGAGCGATTTACAGATAAGAATGAGCGATTAGTAAAAGACTACGCCTATATGTCCCTATTTCAGAAGTATTTAATTGATAAAATATAATTTATTATGAGTAGAAAAGTTTTTTATAGTTTCCATTTTGATAATGATAACTGGCGAGCTGGACAAGTTCGTAATATGGGAGTGGTAGAAGGGAATCAACCCGTTAGTGGAAACAAATGGGAGGAAATCAAACAAAGTGAAGCCTCTATCAAAAGGTGGATTGATGACAATCTGAAAGACAAATCTTGTTTAATCGTTTTAATAGGAGAGAAAACAAGCGAAAGAAAGTGGGTAAAGTATGAAATTGAGCGAGCTTGGGAATTAGGGAAAGCTGTTTGTGGAATTTATATAGATAAACTCGAAAATTCTAATGGAGAGCAATCTCTTAAAGGTAAAAACCCTTTACCAAGTTACATGCCTACTTTTGAAACGGAATACATCTCAAGTAAATATGCATACAATGATATTAAAAACAATATCACTAATCTAGTAGAAAAAGCAATCGAAGTAAGAAAACTGTATAATTAGCTATGAAAAGAAAAATTTTTGTATCCTATAAATATTTAGATAAAAAAGTTTGTAGACTAAGAAATACCCCTTGGGGAGAAACAACAACAGCACGCCATTATGTAGATAAATTAACAGAAATTCTTGAAAAGGAAAATCATATCTATAAAGGGGAAGATGATGGAGAGAGCTTAGCTGATTTTCAAGATAGTACAATTGGGTCTAAATTAGCCGATAAAATTTTTGATAGTAGTGTAACCATAGTGTTAGTATCAAAAGGTATGAAAGAAAGCAAACCAGAAAGAGACCAATGGATACCATGGGAAATTTCTTACTCACTAAAAGAGCAAACTAGAGATTATGGTAGAAGTAAAACCAACGGTGTAATAGCAGTCGTCTTACCAGATGAGAATGGCAGTTATGAATATTACATAACGCAAGATACTATTTGCAATTGCAGAAGTTTAAATACCTCATTTCTATTTCAGATATTAAGAGAAAATATGTTTAATGTAAAAAAGCCTAATGGAAGAATTTGTGAGGGAAGTTGGGTTTATTCTGGAGATTGTTCCTATATCCAATCTGTAAAATGGGAAGATTTCGTAAGGAATCCTTCAACATATATAGATAAAACAATTGAACTTAGAGATAGAAAAGATGAATTTAATATAACTAAAAATATAAAGTAAAATGAGTTTTATATCAGAATCACAACTATCAAATTATAGAAAGAGAACAAAAATGTTCTCTGCTGACAA
>ERZ772917.470-NODE-470-length-28578-cov-15.410721_pt1 | contig 28578 bp, 27 predicted proteins | sample MGYA00511187_ERZ772917 | MGnify/ENA primary metagenome ERZ772917 (study PRJEB29015, sample SAMEA2737925) | human oral metagenome | biome: human oral; feature: human-associated habitat; material: dental | place: China | collected 2012 ...
GGCAGCTCATCGCTGGGTACTCATCGGGTGCCCATCGGCTTCCTACCCGCCTTCGTGCTCGATGGTCCGGCCGTGGGGGCCGGGGGTGCGTCCGGGGCCGAGGCCGCCTGCGCAGCCAGGTGCTCCCGGACGGGGGCCACATCGGGTGACCCGCTGAGGCGCAGCGCACGCCCGAAGGCACGCCGCCGCTCGGCGAGGCTGACGCAGGCCGGATCGGGATGGATCCAGGCGCCCCGCCCGGGCATGCGTGCCCGGGAGTCCACCACCAGGTCGCCGTCGGTGGACGCTACAACGCGCAGGAGCTGCGCACGTGGGGCCGCGGTACGGCAGCCGACGCAGGTGCGAGTGGGCTCGTGCGTGGTGGCAGCCACCAAGTCCCCTTAGTCCTCTCGCTCGTCGGGCTACCTCGTCCTGCTGCGGCCCGGCCCTCTCACGGGCACGCGGGCGCACGGACGGTGCGGCGTCGGGGGTCAGTCTACCGGCGTCGACGGCCTGCTCTACTCGGCCAGGGCTGAGGGACCGCTCACGTCATCGGCCCGGGACACGGTGCCGGGAGCCACCTGGCCGGACTCGGTGTCGGCGTGGATGTCGATCTTCCAGCCCGTCAGGCGGGCGGCGAGACGGGCGTTCTGCCCCTCCTTGCCGATCGCCAGGGAGAGCTGGAAGTCCGGGACGATCACCCGGGCGGTGTGCTCCTTGGCGTCCACCACGGACACCGAGGAGACGCGCGCCGGGCTCAGGGCGTTGGCCACGAAGCGCGCCGGGTCCCCGGAGAAGTCCACGATGTCGATCTTCTCCCCGCCCAGCTCGGCCATGACGGCCCGCACCCGCTGGCCCATGGGGCCGATGCAGGCGCCCTTGGCGTTGACCCCGCGGGTACGTGAGCGCACCGCCATCTTGGTCCGGTGCCCGGACTCCCGGGCCACGGCCATGATCTCCACGTCACCCCGGGAGATCTCGGGGACCTCGCGCTCGAAGAGCTTGCGCACCAGGCCGGGGTGGGTGCGTGAGAGGATGATCTGGGCGCCCTTGGGACCCCGGGAGATCTCGGTGACGTAGGCGCGCAGGCGGTCACCGTGACGGTAGCGCTCACCGGGGACCTGCTCGTGAGGGGGGATGATCCCCTCGTGCTCCTCGTCCAGGGCCACGTAGACCAGGCGGGGGTCGCGGCCCTGCTGGACGGTCCCGGAGATGAGCTCGCCGGTCTTGTCCTTGAAGGTGCCCAGGACCTCGAAGTCACGGCGGTCCTGGATGCGCTGGACGATGACGCTGCGGGCGGTGGCCTGGGCGATGCGGCCGAAGTCGTCGGGGGTGTCGTCGAAGTACTCGCCGGTGGGCTCGTCGTTCTCGTCGACCTCGGGGGCCAGGACGCTCATGTGCCCGGTCCTGCGGTCGATCTCCACGTGGGCGCCGCGGATGGCGCCGGGGACCTTGGAGTAGGCGCCCAGGATGGCGTCCTCGATGGCGGGCAGGAGGTTGTCCAGGTCGATGCCCAGCTCGCCCGCCGCGCCTCGCAGCTCCGGCATGTTGATGTCCATGGTTCCTCTTTTGCTCGTGTCGGTGGTGTCGGGCCGGGGCGTGGGGTGACGGTGCGGGGGCCGGTTCAGAAGGTGACCACCATCTGGGCGGCGGTGACGTCCGGGTAGGCGATGGTGTGCGTCGTACCGTCCACGTCAAGGGTGACGCTCGTCTCGTCTGCGGACGTGACGGTACCCGTCAGGGTCTGGGCGGCGGTGGTGAGCGTGGCACGGTGCCCCACGGCGCGGCGGAAGTGGCGGGGCGTGGTCAGGGGCCGCTCGGCACCGGGCGTGGAGACCTCCAGCGTGTACCGCCCGCGCACGGGGTCGGCCTGGTCCAGGGCGGCGGAGACGGCGGCGGTGACGGGGCCCAGGGCGTCCAGGTCCAGGTCGCCGGGGCCGTCGGGCAGGTCCACCAGGACCCGTACCACGGAGTACCGGCCGGCACGGGTGGTCCGGACGCCCTCCAGGTGAAGCCCCTTGCCCTCCACCACGGGCGTCAGGAGCTCGGTGAGCCTGTGGGCGAGAGCGTCTGCCATGGGTCCTCCTCCTGCGTGCCCGGTGCGGGCGTGGCCGTGCGGGGCCATGGTACCCGGCGTGGGAGGATCGTAGCGTGAAGATCCCGCCGCCCCGCCCGCGCCCCGCCCTACGAAGCCGACCGGCCCCCGTCGGGGACACCCGGCTGCCCTCCTCCGCCCGGGTGAGGCTGCGCCGCGTGGGGGCCCTGCTGCTGGCGGGCGCCCTGACGGCCTCGCTGGGGGCCTGCGCCCTGAAGGTGGGGGAGGGCTCGTCGGTGGTCCTGCCCCAGGCCTCGGCCGCGGAGGCCTCCCGTGACGCCATGGCCCGGGCCGCGACCCTCATTGGCTCCACCGCCCAGGTGGTAGCCACCACCTCCACGGACCAGACGGTGGTCCCGACGTCGGCCTCGATCCAGGAGGAGGCCCGCCAGCAGGTGGAGGCCCTGGGCGGGGTGTGGGAGCCCTGGGCGACGCCGGTCCCCACCACCTACCCCACCGCCACCCCGGTGGCCACGGCCGCCCCTGACGCGACCGTCAGCGACCTGGTGACGGCGCTGAGCTCGGGCGTGGAGACGGCACGGGGCGTCCTGGAGACGGCCGAGCCCGCCCAGGCGCAGCTGGCGGCCTCACTGGTGGTGTCCTGGTCCACGCGCTTAGAGGAGCTCTCACCGGGGTCGGTGGCCCCGGCCCCCCGCGACGCCGCGACCATGACCGAGCCCCTGGGCGCCGACCTGCTCCTGGCCTACGACTCGGCACGCTACGCCATGGAGGAGGTGGCGGCCCGCTCCGCCGGTGCGGACCGCGAGCGCGCCCAGGCGGACGGCGCGGTGGCCGACCAGGTGGTCCGCGCCTCGGTGGCGCTGGGTGGCACCGACTCCCGGCTGGCGGCCTACGCCGCCCCCACGGCGTCCTCTGACGCGCAGGGCCTGGACGCCACCTGGGCGCTCCAGGCGGAGCTGGGGGTGATGACGGCGGAGATCAGCACCGTCGGGTCGGCCAGCGGCGCGGCCCGGACGTCGGCGGTGGACGCCGCGGTGGACGCCGCTGGCAGGGCCCGGGCGTGGGGGGCCACCCTGCCCGCCCTGCCCGCCTACCAGGGTTAGCCACAGCGGGGACTCGAGGTCCCCACAACGGGGTCCCAGGATCCTCAGGTCGCCTGCCTACCAGGTGAGGTAGGCCGTAGGCCCGTGTGCTGGCGCGGGAAGGTCCGGTCCTGCCCGCCTACCAGGGAGGTGGGCTAGCGGGGCCCGGTCGGGCACCACAGCCTGCAACGACGCACGGTCAGGCGCCCGGTGACCCCCAGAGGGCCGCGGGCACTGACCAGGGCCGCCAGGTCGCCCTCCTCACGCACCAGGTGCAGCCGGCAGGGCCCCACCTCCTGCTCCCAGGTGCCCGTAAAGGCCGCCGCCCCCGCCTGGGAGCGCCCTACCGCGGTGGGCAGCGCCAGGTAGAGGGCCCGGTGCCCGCGCCTGTCGGCCCGGTGCCGCGCCAGGAGCAGGGCCAGGCGGCGCAGGGGCGGCCAGGAGCGCCATCCCCGTGGCTCCACCGCCAGCGGCGCCACCTCGACCACGAAGCGCGGGGGGCGTCGGGGCGCGGTGAGGAGCTCGGAGAGGGCGTCGGCCAGGAGCGCGGCCTGCCGCCCGCCCAGTCCCTCCAGCCAGACGTCCACCTGCGCCCCGTCCCAGGGCACCGGCCCCGGCCCGGCCCGGGGTGGGGCAGGCAGGTCTGAGTGGCTGCCCCACCTGGTCGGGACGGCCGCGCCCGCCCGCCCGGCCTGATCAGGTGGGAGGGCCTTGGCGGGCCGACCAGGTGAGAGGGCCCACGGGTCGGACGCCCCGGAGGGCCCGGGCAGGCTGACAGGGCCGTCGCGGCGTACCACCACCTGGATCCGTCCGGCCGCGTCCACCTGGCCGTTCTGCCTCAGCCCCGCCAGGACCGCGAGCGCGGCCCCGCACAGGAAGGGGGCCGGGGCCCCGGTCGCCAGGAGGTCCGGGGCGGAGGTGACGGTGACCACCTCGCACTCCCCGCGTCGTCGGGCCGGGCGGCTGGTGGTGGGGGCGGGGCCCTCCAGCCACAGGGTGGCCTCGGCGTCCCGCGGCCCCACGCGGGTGTCCGCGTTGAAGGCCTCCACCGCCTGGAGGTGGGTGCTGCCCTGGCGGGCCGCCTGGCCCAGGACCGCCTGCTGGGTGCCGGTGAGACCGGCCCACAGCCCGGTGCGGACGACCGGGGTCCCGGCGGGGGCGGAGGCGGTCCACTGGTGCTCCAGCTTGCGCTCGACCCGCTCCAGGTCCGTGGTGCAGGACACTCCCGCCCCGTCCTGGGGCAGGCAGGCCACCGTCCAGTTGTGGGCCACCTTGCCCGGCCAGGTGGGGTCGAGCCGCAGCGTGCGTCCCAGGAGCTGCTGGGCGGTGGTGGCGGTGGTGGCCTCGGTGAGGTCAATGAGGGTGTTGACGGCCGGGCAGTCCCAGCCCTCCCCCAGCAGGCCCCGGGTGCCCACCACGAGGCGGACCCGGCCCTGGGCCACGAGGTCGCCCACGGCCCGTACGAGGGCGGCGCCGGTGCCGCCCCGCACGCGCAGGGTCCAGCCGTCGTCCTGGGCGGGCAGGCTGGTCCCGGTCATGGTGCGCAGCAGCTCCAGCAGCCCCTGGTCGCCGTGGGCCAGCCAGAGGTGGTCGGCGGTCAGGAGGACCGGGTGCAGGGTGCGCAGGACGGCGTCGGAGAGCAGGGTCTCGTACACGCGCAGGGCGCCGCCGCGTGTCCTGCGCGCCCCGGCCGCGTGGTCACCGGGCGCCCCCTCCAGGACGTCCAGGGCCCGGTGGGTGGCGGAGCACTGGGCGGTGTCGGTGACGACGACGGCCCTCAGGCGCTCCCCGAGGGCCGCGTGCTCCCGGCGCAGGATGTCGACGGCGGCCACGTCCTTGGCGCGTGAGGCGGCCACGAGGGCGTCCACGGGGGTGCGGCCGCGGCGCAGGCCGCTGTCGGTCAGGCGGTAGCCGAACCCTCGCAGGAGCTCCCGGAGGTCCTGCCACTGGGCGCGGCGGGAGGGGTCGGGCAGCAGGACGTTCAGGGCGTAGTCGCCCAGGAGGTCGAGCTCGTCCTGGAGGCCCAGGGGTGCCAGGGGCGGCAGGAGGGGCAGGAGGGCCGTGGTCAGCGGGGTCTGCTGGTAGTCCCCCACCTGCTCCAGCAGGGCGGCGGCGGCCAGGGCCAGGGCCGGGTGCATGCGGATCCCGGCGGCCAGGCGGGCCACCAGGTCCTCCCCCACCGGGGCGGGCGGCCCCGGGAGCGCCCCGGGCTGCCGGGATCCTTCCCCGGCCGGGGAGGGGCTGGCCGCCGGCAACGCCCCCGCGGCGGGGGCCCGGGCGGCTGGGAGTACCGGGGAGGAGCCCGTGGGTGGTAGCGCCCCTGCGGCGGGTGCCCGGGGGCTGGGAGCCGTCGGGCCGTCGGGCCCCGGGAGCGCCTCGGGGGACCCCTCCCCCGCGGGGACCCGGGGGCCGGGGACGTCAGGGGCTCCCCCCGTCGTGGCAGGCACCTCGGGGGCCACGACCCTGGTGAGGTAGGCGACGCCGTCGGCGGACAGCAGGTGCAGGCGCAGGCGGGTCCTCAGCTCGGCCCCGGCCGTGGCCAGGAAGCGGGTCTCCTCCTCGGCGGGCAGGGTCAGGTGGAGCAGGCTGCGGTAGGGGGCCAGGTGGCCCTCCTGGATGACGGCGGGCACGGGCACCTCGTGGTCCACCTCCCGCAGCAGGTCGTGGTAGCGGCTCCAGGCGGGGTCCTCCCGGCAGGGCAGGGTGGCGGTGAGCCCGATGAGCGTGGGGTCCACCCCACCACCCCGCAGGCGGCGCAGCAGGTAGTGGACCACCACCGCCCAGTGGGCCCGCAGGTGGTGGCACTCGTCCACCACCACGGTGCCCACACCGCCTGCGGCCAGGGCGTCCAGACGCCGCCGGGAGGAGGGGTGGAGGATCGTGGCCAGGGCCTCCTCGTCCAGGTCGGCCAGGTGGCGCCGGGCGGCGGCGGCCCGGCGCGACAGCCCGGAGCGGTAGGCGCGGGGGTTGGTGGCCTCCAGCCCGGCGAGCCAGTCACGGGCCTGGGCGGCCGTCCGCGGGCCGGTGAGCTCGGCCAGCCAGCGTCCCCGGGCGGCCCCGTCCCAGTCGGCGGAGCCGTCCACCACGGCGAGGCTCTGGTAGGTCAGGACGGTCAGGTCGGCCGGCGCCTCCCCGGTGGTGGACGCCGCGGGCGCGCTCCCACCGGCTACCCGGAAGGCCTGGCGGGCCTGGGCAGCCCACTGCTCCTGGATGACGGTGGTGGGGGTGAGCACCACGGCCCGGCGCCCGTTGCGGGCGGCCAGGGCCAGGCCCAGGAGGGTCTTGCCCGACCCGGGTGGGGCCACCAGGTGCAGGCGGGCGCCGTCGGCGGGGTCGACGGCGCGGGCGGCCTCCTCCTGGTAGGTGCGCAGGGGCGCCGCCAGCCGCCAGGAGGCCAGGGGCCGGTGCGCGGCGGATCCCGGGCCGGGCCGGTGCGCGGCCGGGCCGGGAACGGCGCCCCCCGTGGGACCCGGGCCCACGACCGGACCGTCCTGGCTACCCGGACAGTCCTGGCCACCCGGACCGGGCGCAACCGGGGTCGTGGGGTCCGACGGCGTCCCGGCGCCCCCGGGCGGGAGGCCCCCATCGGGGACCACCCGCGCGGGGACGTCCTGTGGGAGCGGCACGGCTCAGGCGCGCCCGGGGACCTGGGCCAGGGCGGCGGTGAGTGCGGCGGACACCCGGGCGACGGCGTCGGCCACGGGCAGGCTCACCCGCTCCCCGCTGCGGCGGTTGCGCAGCTCCACGGTGCCCTGACGGCCCAGGTCGCGGCCCACCACCAGGGTGTAGGGCACGCCCAGGAGCTCGGAGTCCTTGAACTTCACCCCGGCGCTGACCCTGCGGCGGTCGTCGTAGAGGATCTCGAAGCCAGCCTCGTCCAGGGCCTGGGCCAGGGCCTGGGCGGTGTCGAAGACCGTCTCCTCCTTGCCGGTGGCCAGTACCTGGAGGTGGTAGGGGGCCACCTGGATGGGCCAGGCCAGGCCGGCCTCGTCGTGGTTGGCCTCGGCCAGGGCGGCCATGACCCGGCTGACCCCGATGCCGTAGGAGCCCATGGTGACCACCCGGGCCCTGCCGTTCTCGTCCAGGACCCTCAGTCCCAGGGCGTCGGCGTACTTGCGGCCCAGGGCGAAGATGTGTCCGATCTCGATGCCGCGGGCCAGGTGCAGGGGGCCGGAGCCGTCGGGGGCGGGGTCGCCCTCGCGGACCTCGGCGGCCTCAATGACGCCGTCGGCGGTGAAGTCGCGGCCCATGACCAGGTCCATCACGTGCTGCCTGTCCGTGTCGGCGCCGGTGACCCAGCTGGTCCCCGCTACGACGCGGGGGTCCACCAGGTAGCGCACGGACCCGGTGAGGACCTCGGTGCCGTCCTCGCGCCTCTCCACCCGGCGGGCCGGGGAGTTGGGGCCAATAGCGGCCGGGCCGATGTAGCCGCGCACCAGCTCGGGGTGGGCCTCGAAGTCGGCGTCGGTGGCCATGTCGACCTCGGCGGGGGCCAGGGAGGCCTCCAGGCGCTTGAGGTCCACGTCGCGGTCGCCGGGGACACCGACCACCAGCAGCTCGCGCTCGCCGTGGGGGTGGGTGAGGGCCACCACGACGTTCTTGAGGGTGTCGGCGGCGCTCCAGGCCCGGCCGTCGGAGCGCGGGTAGGACTTGTTGAACAGGTCCACCAGGGACTCGATGGTGGGGGTGTCGGGGGTGTCCACCACCCGCGCGGGCCCCACCCCGGAGGCGTCGACCGGCCCGGGGGCCGTGGTGGTCACGGCCTCGGCGTTGGCCGCGTAGCCGCCGTCGGAGCGCACGAAGGTGTCCTCGCCAATGGGCGAGGGGTGGAGGAACTCCTCGGAGCGGGAGCCGCCCATGGCCCCGGAGACCGCTGAGACAATGACGTAGTCCAGGCCCAGGCGGGTGAAGATACGCTGGTAGGCGGCCCGGTGCGCCTGGTAGGAGGCCTCCAGCCCGGCCTCGTCCAGGTCGAATGAGTAGGAGTCCTTCATGACGAACTCCCGGCCCCGGATAATGCCGGCCCTCGGGCGGGCCTCGTCACGGTACTTGGTCTGGATCTGGTAGACCGACAGGGGCAGGTCCTTGTAGGAGGAGCACAGGTCCTTGACCAGGAGGGTGAACATCTCCTCGTGGGTGGGGGCCAGGAGGTAGTCGGCCTCCTTGCGGTCGCGCAGCTTGAACAGGGTGGGCCCGTAGTCCTCCCACCGGCCGGTGGCCTGGTAGGGCTCGGCGGGCAGCAGGGCCGGGAAGTGGACCTCCTGGGCGCCCATGGCGTCCATCTCCTGGCGCACCACCGCCTCGATCTTGCGCAGGGTCCGCAGGCCCAGGGGCAGCCAGGTGTAGACGCCCGGGGCGGCGCGGCGGATGTAGCAGGCGCGCACCAGGAGCCGGTGGCTGGCGACCTCGGCGTCGGCCGGGTCCTCGCGCAGGGTGCGGATGAAGGCGGTGGAGAGTCGCTGGATCACGGGCACATGGTACGGCGTGAACCGGCCTCGCACTCCTGCCCCGGGCGCTGCCTGCGCCTTCACCCGCGGTAGGGCACCGGGCAGGGGCGTCGGCCGCCAGGACCCCGCCCGGGGTCTCCACCACCCCGCGGTAGGGCACCGGGCAGGGGCGCCGCCCCGGGCCCGGTCGTGCATGACAGACCCTGATCACCCCCGGTACGCTTTAGGAAGCGTCTGTCAGAGTACCTGAGTTACAGGAGAGCCTCTACTATGACCGGGATCGACGCCGGACCATCGGCCACCGACAGCACCAGGACCGGTACCAGCACCAGTATGCCGGCCGTTCTCCGCCCCGCCCTACGCGCCCGGCCCACCGGGGCCTCCCTGCGCGGCGTCCCCCGCCCTGCCTGCGCCTGGGCCCGGCGCGTGCTGCCGGTCCTGGTGGCGGCGTGCCTGGTCGCGGGCTGCGACCTGCCCGGCAGCCAGCAGGCGGGCGGCCCGGCTGCCTCCCCGGCACCGTCGGTGACCACCTCGGAGCCGCAGGAGACCGACCCGCAGGAGACCGGCCCCACCGGCACGGACCCTGACGGACTCCCCCTGCCAGCAGGCCCCGACGGGGCTCCCCTGCCGCCCGCCGGCGAGGTCCCCCTGTCACCGACCGGCGGCACCGGGCAGGCGGCGCCCGCCTCCTACGCCGCGCCACCGGGTGCCCGGCACCTGACCTCCTTCCGGGGCCGCGCCGGCGGGTGCGCGTTCCAGTCCGCACGCTCCGTGGTCGGTGAGGCTAGCATCGTGTGCCAGATGTACTCACCGACCTGGTCACTGCCCGCCGGTAGCACCGATATAAGGGGACACTCCTGCGACCGCACTGGTGTCACCCTGGTGGCCACCTCCACCAGATCGGGCCTGTTCTGTGTCAACGGGGACATTGGAATGGCGCAGGACACCTTGGATATTGGGCAGACCGCCACCAACGGGGAGTTCGCCTGCACCGCCACCTCCGAGGCGACGATCACGTGCTGGAGCACCACCAGCGGGGTCTCCTTCGCCTTCTCCCGCGACGGCTGGATGACCGGTACCACCGGGCCGATCCCCGAGTCCGCCCACACCTGGTGAGCCAGGCCGCCACCACCAGCCAGCCACCGCGAGAACGGTACTTATTCGTCGTGAGAACGGTACTTATTCGTCGTGAGAACGGGGCCGGGGCCGCTGCGCGCACAGGCACCACTGGCTCCTGTATGAGTGCCTGCAGCGCGTATGGCCGAGACCACTACGCACAGACACCGCCTACACCGTCGACACAAGACCGCTCATTACGCAGGCTGCATTAGTTTAAAATGCGCATATGCGCACCACCGTTGACCTGCCACCAGCCGTCCACTACCGCATGAGACAAGTCGCCGCCACTCACGGGGTCTGCCTGTCCACGCTCATTAGTGAGCTGGCCACCTCTGCCTTCAACAGGGAGTACCCGCAGGCCGAGACGGAGACCAGTACGGTGACCGGCCTCCCGCAGCTCCCCTGGGACACCCGGTGAGCTCGCAGGACGTCGCCGCCTTCCTCGCCGAGGAAGACCAGACGTCACATAGCCACAGTGTGACGCAAGGCTCTACCCTGGTACCAACCAGCGCGGCAGGTGGTCAGGCGGGTCCCGTCCGGGGCACTGGCACCACCGGCCGCCCTGGGCGTTCCCGGGCACACCCACGGCGAAAGGCACCCTGATGAGTACCACCCTCCTGAGGCGGGATCCCGCTCCGGCAGCGTCCGCGTCACACGGCCGACGGCGTCTGCTGGCCCTGGCCCTGGTGTCAGCGGCCCTGGTCGCGGGCTGCGACGACGGGACGACGTCCACGGCCAGCGCACCCGCGTCGTCCACGGCCGCCACCACGGAGTCGGGCGCCCCGGCCCCCGCCGGAGGCGACGGGTCCCCCACCGCGGCTCCCACCTCCTACGACGCCCCGCAGGACGCCGCCAGCCTGACCGGCTTCTGGGACCCTGACGAGAAGAACCAGTGCAGCTTCCTGGAGGACTCCAACAACCCGCTCGGCTCCCCCGGCGTCGTGTGCCAGGTGAACGCGCGGACCTGGTCCCCGCCCGCCGGCACCACCGACATCAGGGGGAACGCCTGCGACACCGGGGCGGTCTACCTGGTGGCCACGCCCGACAAGTCCGGCCTGTTCTGCTTCTCCGGGGACCTGGGGGCGCCCTCGGACACCCTGACGGTCGGGCAGAGCGCCGCCAAGGGGGACTTCGCCTGCACCGCCACCTCCGAGACGGCGCTCACGTGCTGGAGCACCACCAGCGGGGCCTCCTTCGCCTTCTCCCCCGCTGGCTGGATGACCGGCACCACCGGGCCGATCCCCGAGTCCGCCCACACCTTCTGAGCACGGCACGCCCCGTTGCACGGCACGCTCCGGCGCCTTCAGGCATCCGAGCGGATCGTGCGCCAGGCCCCGGCCAGCTGGCACACGCACACCCACGCCAGGACGGTGAGCAGCGCCGCTGTGCGGGACCCCGGCCCCCGGGCGCCGCCCAGGAGCTCCTGGGCGGCCACCCCCGGCAGGAGCCGCCCGGCAGCCCCCAGGTAGCCTGACAGCGCCTGCGGGACGACGACGAGCAGCAGGGCCCCCGTGACCGCGGTCGAGGCCCGCCGCAGGAGTCCCGCCGCCCCCGAGCCGATCAGCGCGGCCGCCACCAGCCACAGCAGGACGCGCCCGGTGGCACCAGCCGTCCCCCGGCCCGGCAGGAGCACGGCCACGGGGGCCAGGAGCAGCCCCGCGGCCGCGAGCGCACCGAGGCCGACCACGCCGGTCCGGGCGCCGGCCACCCGGGCGCGCACCGGCTGGACAAGCAGGGTGGTGCGCAGGCAGGTGGTCCCTGCCGCGCACGCCAGCGCCCCCGTGACCAGGAACCCCACCTGGACGGGAACGGTCCACGACCAGGCCACCTGCTCCAGGCCGCCCGCCCCGCCCCGCGCCCGTCCCCTGGCCGCCGACCACAGCTGGAGGAGGGCCAGGGCCGCCGTCGCGGCGCCCGCCCACCGCACGGCCGGGAAGGTCACCATCTTGAGCGCCTCGGCCCGGCAGGCGCAGGCCGTCTGCGAGTCCCGCCACCTCATGAGGCGTCCTGCCTTATCCAGGCCACCACCGTGGTCACCAGCGCCGCCAGCGCCCACACGCCGCAGGCGACCACCGCCGCGGTGGGGGTGATGCCGAACCGGGTCTGGCGGATGAAGAGGCTGTAGGCGGCCGCGTCGGGCAGGTAGACGGCCAGGTCGGTCACCTTGCTCAGCAGCACGGAGGGGGAGACCAGGCTCGAGGCCGTGACCAGGGTGACCAGGGGCACCGTCGCCCCCCGGCTCAGGGTGGCCAGCGCCGCCGCCAGCAGGGCGTTGATCCCCCACCAGGCGGCCAGGGCCGTCAGGCGTCCGGGCGTGAGGTCACTGCGCGTGGAGGCCCACTCACCCAGGAGGTGGTGGAGCAGGGACAGCTCCAGGGCCAGCGCCCCGGCCAGCAGGAGGACGCCTGCCAGGAGGACCACCAGGATCTTGGCTACCAGCGTGGGGCGGCGGCCGGGATCCACCAGCAGGGTGGTGGCCAGCTGGCGGGTGCCCCCGGTCTCCTGGCTGCCGCGCTGGAACTCGCTGGCGAACACCGCGGTCGCCATAATGACCAGGCCGGGCACTCCCGCCATGCTCAGCTCCATAAAGGGCATGTCGGTGAGCTGCTCCAGGGCGTAGGGGTCACCCGCCCTCAGGTCGGGTACCAGGCCGGAGCTGGCGACCCAGGTGACGAGCAGCGGCAGGACCAGGGCCAGGGCCGACCCCAGCCACACGGGCTTAAGACTCAGGGCCTTGAGCACCTCGGCGTGCAGGACCCGCACGGCCCCGCTCATGAGGCGGCCCCTGCCTGGTAGACCGGCGGGGCCCCGTCCGGGCCCTGGTCGGCAAGGTGGAAGAAGGCGTCCTCGAAGGTGGCGTACCCGGCCCGGGCCGACTCCAGGGTCCCGGCGAACCGTACCCGCCCGTCGGCGATGACGACGACGTCGTCGGCCACCTCGGCGAGCTCGCCCAGCAGGTGGCTGGAGAGCAGGACCGTCCCCCCGGCCGCGGCACGCGCCCTGAGCAGGTCCCGGATCCACCGGATGCCCTCGGGGTCCAGGCCGTTGACCGGCTCGTCCAGGACGAGCACCTGCGGGTCGCCCAGGAGCGCCGTGGCCAGGCCCAGGCGCTGGCCCATCCCCAGGGAGTAGGTGGACACCGGGCGCCGGGCGGCCTGGGCCAGGCCGACGGCCTCCAGGACCTCGTTGACCCGACGTCGTGGCAGGCCCGCGCCCGTGGCCACCCAGCGCAGGTGGGCGTACCCGGTGCGGGAGGGGGCGGCCCCGGCGCCGTCGAGCACGGCGCCGACGTGGCGTAGCGGGTGGCGCAGGCGGGCGTAGGGCCGGTCCAGGACCAGGGCGCGGCCGCCGTCGAGGTGGTCCAGGCCCAGCAGGCAGCGCAGGGTGGTGGACTTGCCCGCGCCGTTGCGTCCCACGAAGCCGGTGACCCGGCCGGGGCGTGCCCGGAAGGACACCTGGTGGAGGATCTCGCGGCCCCGGTAGCTCTTGCTCAGGGAGTCGATAACGATCATGGCGCCAGTGTGGGTGCTCCCGGGCCGGGCGGCGTCGGCTCCGGGGAGGGCCCGGGGCGTCCCGGGTCGGAGCCCGGTCCCTCAGACCGTGGTCTGATGCCGCTGCCGGCGGGGCCTGCCTAGAGTGGGGGCGTGAGCAGCAGGTCCTACCCGGTGGGAGAGAAGGTGTCGTCCCGGCACTGGCCCGTGCCGGTGCTGGTCACCTTCATGGCGGCCCTGTCCCTCGTAGGCTCCGAGCAGGCCCCCAGTCCGCTGGTACGGGCGACCACCGTGGCGGCCCTGGTGACGGCCTTCGCCCTGACCGTGTGGCTGCGACGGCGTGAGAGGCGCGCCTATGAGGCCCGCCTGGCCGACCTGGCGGCGGCGCGGGCGGTGGCCGAGGACCGCCTGGCGCTGTCCCGTGAGCTGCACGACCTGGTCTCGGGCGGGCTGGGGGCGATCACGGTGCACGCGGCCGTGGCCCAGCGTCTGCACCGGGATCCTGAGGGCCTGCGCCAGGCCCTGGCCCAGATCGAGCAGGCCGGGCACGAGGCCACCGCCGACCTGCGGCGCATGCTGGCGGTCCTGCAGGGTGGGGACGCCGAGGCCCGGCGGGCTGCGCCGCCACCGGCACCCTGTGGCGCCGCCCCCGCCGAGGACCTGGCGCTGCGGGTGGTGCGTGAGGCCCTGGTCAACACGGCCCGTCACGCGGGGCCCAGCCCGGTGCGTGTGGAGGCGGACACCGGTCCCGGGCGACTGAGCCTGCGCGTGTCCGACGCCGGCCCCGGCCCGGACTGGGTCCCCCAGCCCGGCAGCGGCTACGGGCTGACGGGCCTGCGGGAGCAGGCGCAGGCCCTGGGTGGAAGCCTCACGGCGGGGCCCGTCGGGGACGGTTTCACCGTGGTCCTGGAGCTGCCCGCCCGGGCTGAGGACGTCTGCGGCCCCGCCCCAGGCCTTCGGCGACCGGGCGCGCCCGCCCGGGAGGACGCGGGCGGGCGGACCGGGGCCGGTGCGCCCCGGCCTGGCGGGGAGGCGGGGTCGTGAGCGGGGCCGCGCAGGCCGCGGAGACGGGGAGGGCGGGCCCGGGGAGGCCGGTACGGGTCCTGGTCGCCGAGGACCAGGCGCTCATGCGCAGCTCCCTGGCCGCGCTCATCCAGGCCGAGGCGGACCTGAGCGTGGTGGCCACCGCCGCCGACGGCCAGGCGGCCCTGGCCCTGGCCCGTGAGCACCGCCCCGACGTAGTGGTCATGGACATCCAGATGCCCGGCACGGACGGCATCCAGGCCACGGCCAGCCTGGTGGCCGACCCGGACCTGGGTGCCACCAGGATCCTGGTGCTGACCATGTTCGACGTCGACGACTACGTCCTGGGCGCCCTGCGGGCGGGGGCCAGCGGGTTCCTCCTGAAGGACACCGACCCCCAGGTGCTGGTGGACGCCATCCGCACGGTGCACGCCGGGCAGTCCCTGCTCAGCCCGCGCGCCCTGGAGCGCCTGGTGGCCCAGGGCGTCCCGGCCGCCGTCCCGCGCAGGTGGGGCGACGCCGGGACCGCTGGCGGGGTGGGGGCGCTGACGCCGCGCCAGCGCGAGGTCCTGGTGCTGATCGCACGCGGCCTGTCCAACACCCAGATCGAGGCGGAGCTGTCGATCACCCGGGCCACGTGCCGCAGCCACATCACCGCCCTCCTGGCCCGGCTGGGGGCGCGTGACCGGGCCCAGCTCGTCATCGCCGCCTACGAGTCCGGCCTGGTGACGGCCTCGTCCTGAGGGGCCGGACGCTGGGGACGCACCTGCGGAACCGAACAGGAGTGACAGAGCTCATAACCTGTGCTACAATTCAAGCTGAGGATCTTCCCTGTAGCCAACCCGACAACGAGTGCGTGGCACTTTAGGATGTCACCACAGGAGACTAGAGATGCCAAGAAGACAGGCCGCCGTCCTGGGCGTCGTGGCCCTCCTCCTGACCGGCTGCGCCCATGCCTCAGACCCCGCGGCGCAGACCGGGAACGGGACGTACGGGCCCCAGGTCATGGTCCCCCGTGACGACCTGGTCTCCCCCGTGCCCGTACGCTGGAAGTCCTGGCGCGCCGTGGACGACACCACTATCGAGGTCACCTACTTTGCCGGGCCCGCCTCCTGCCAGGGCGTGCACGCCCTGGTGGAGCAGACGCCCCAGGCTGTCACCATCACCCTGAGCACCGGCGCCCTGCCGGGATCCGGCGACTGCATGGCAGTCGCCCTGAGCACGATCACGACCATCACCCTCAACGAGCCCCTGGCCGGACGCCAGGTCATCCAGGGCTCCTGAGCACCACGGACACCGCAGGAGACGGGGCCGCACCAGCGCCCAGACACCTCAGGAAGATCCTGCCGAGAAGCTTGACAGACAGCACCTCGCAGGCTTATAATATTTTTACTCGGTGGAGTAGCTGCGATGCGCACAGGAGGGATTGTGAGTAGTTTACGAGTTGCAGGGTCATTCAAGGTGCTCAGCATCTTCTTCATTTGCGCAGCACTTTTGCTCCTGACCTCCTCGGCAGTACGTGCATCCACTCAGGGTGAGGAATCAGATGGTTCCGAGGTGGTGAGCGACAAGTCGTTGTCAGCACCCACCTCCAGTACAACTGAGGAGGAGTCAGATCCTTCCGGTTACTGGACCGAGGAGAGAATGCGCTCCGCCATCCCCGCCGACAGGTTCGACGAGGACCAGGTTTACCCCGACGCCTCATCCGAGTTGTTGGCGCCCGAGGACCAGGTCGGGGAAGACCTCTCGGACCCGGTTGCCCCGACTGAGCCCACGACGCAAACACAGGCCAACGCACCCGTCCCCGCAACCCCAGAGTAGGAATAGAAATGCAGGACGACTCACGGCTGCCCCTGGCGGTCACGACGCTGCTGGTCATGGTGGCGGCCCTGGTTATCGCCCTCCTCGTACTCCGCTGGCACGATATCCCGGTGGTATCGCCCTCGGAGGAGACGGAGATGGCCTACCACACGGTTCCCAGCGAGGACCCGTCGTACTGGACCGAGGACCGGATGCGTTCAGCGGTTCCGGCGCCAATGCCAACAGAACCGTGACGAGCAGGGCCGGCGTCGTCCTGGCGCGCGGGCTCGGCCTCGCCGCGGGCCCACCTGCGCCCGGACGCAGGCCCGAGGTGTACGTGCGCCGCCCTGCGGCCCTGACCTCGACGCGCACCCGTTGCAGGCGCCCCTGCTACCTGCGGCCGGTGGCGCCGAGGTAGACGGAGATCGCGGCCATGGCCGCGAGGACGGACAGGATCCAGCGGATCCAGTCAATGCCGGGGGTCGAGGCGACGCCGAGCAGCCCCGACACCCAGCCGCCGACGAAGGCCCCCACGCACCCCAGTGCAATGGTCCACACGACCGAGATGTCCTGCTTGCCCCTCATGAACAGGCGAGCCAGGGCGCCAATGAGGCCCCCGAAGACGATCATCCCAATGAGCTCACCCATGCTGTCCTCTTCCTCCGGAACACGGATACGGCGTCCGCACGGCGGATCCGCGCGGGGCGCTAACGGCTGGTCTCGCCCGCCACCATACCCGCAGCCCGACGGCCTCCTGGCAACCGACGCCCCCTGCAACCGCCGCACCGAGACGGCGCACCGCTCCCGCCAGCTGTGCACCGCGCCGAGGCCGCGTGCCGGCGCCAGCCTCAGGGCACCCGCACCGGGGCACCCCGGGTAGGTGACGCCCACTACTTGTGGGCGGGCAAACGGGACTGATACGCTCGGCCCCGCTCTGGCGTGGAACCGTAAGGGCCTCAGGAGCTCCGCTCCGATAAGGGCGCCTTGAGGACACGACGGGGCCACGGCACCAGCGCCACCCGGCCCGCGGTGCAGCACGCGTCCCTACCCGGCCCGGCCTCCCCGCACCCCTGGGCCACAGGCAAGGAATAAATACATGGAACCCCACTCCCCCGCCCGTGAGGGACACGGCCGGACCTGGGCCAAGGCCATCCTCCTGGGCGAGCACTCCGTGGTCTACGGCCACCCCGCCGTCGCCGTGCCGCTGCATGACCTGCGGATGCGGGCCACGGCCACCCCCGTGCCCGGCCCCTCACAGCTGCACAGCCTGGGCTACCACGGGCCCATGGACGCCAGCGGCCCCCGGTTCGCCTGTATCGTGCGCGCCTTCGAGGCGGCCCGAGAGTTCTCCGGGTGCCTGGGGCAGTCCTTTGAGGTCACCACCCACAGCGACTTCCCCCACGAGCGCGGGCTGGGATCCTCGGCGGCCGCCGCGGGCGCCGTCATCCGCGCGGTCCTGGACGCCTGCGGGCGCCAGGCCTCCCGCGAGGAGCTGTTCGCGCTCACGCAGACGGCCGAGAAGGTCGCCCACGGCCGGCCCTCGGGGCTGGACGCGGCGGCCACCTGCTCCCCCGCCCCCATACGCTTCCAGGGCGGGCAGATGCACCAGCTCAGCCAGCACATCGACCACGCCTACCTGCTCATCGCCGACTCCGGCGTCCACGGCTCCACCCGCCAGGCCGTGGGCGGCCTGCGCCAGCGCTACGAGCAGGACCCCCAGGGCATCGGCCCTCTCATCGCCAACCTCGGCGCGCTGGCGCACACGGGGATCACGGCCATGGACCGGGGTGACGCCCCCGCCCTGGGGGCGGCCATGGACCAGGCGCACGACGTGCTCGCCGAGCTCGGCCTGAGCCTGCCGGTCCTGGACCACCTCACCGGTGCCGCCCGCGCCGCCGGGGCGCTGGGCGCCAAGCTCACCGGAGGGGGCCTGGGCGGCTGCGTCATCGCCCTGGCCGGCGACCAGGACGCCGAGCGCGTCCGCTCCGCCCTGGGGCACGCCGGTGCGCCCGCCACCTGGGCCTACCGGATGCGCACCAGCGAGGTGACCGCGTGACGCCCACCGCCACCGCCAGCGCGAACACCAATATCGCCCTGATCAAGTACTGGGGCAAGGCGGACGAGTCGCTGCGGATCCCCACCACCTCCAGCCTGTCCCTGACCCTGGACGCCACCCGGACCACCACCACGGTCTCCTTTGACGGCGGGGCGGACGGGGCGGACGCGGTGAGCGTGGACGGCGCCCGCCTGGCCGGGACGGCGCTGGGGCGGGTGACCCGCTTCCTGGACCTGGTGCGGGCCCGCTCGGGCGTCACTGCGCCCGCCACCGTGACCTCCACCAGCACGGTGCCGCTGGCGGCCGGCCTGGCCAGCTCCGCGGCGGGGTTCGCCGCCCTGGCCGCGGCCGCCTCCCGGGCGGCGGGCATGGACCTTGACGACCGCGCCCTGTCCCGGCTGGCCCGACGCGGCTCCGGCTCGGCGGCGCGCTCGGTCTTCGGCCCCCTGGTGCTGTGGAACGCGGGCACCGACGACGCCACCTCCTACGCCGAGCCCGTCACCTGCCGGACGGACCTGGCCATGGTCGTGCTCGTGCTCTGCGCGGGGCACAAGCCCGTCCCCAGCACGGTGGCCATGCGCCGCACCGTGGACACCTCACCGCTCTACCCCGCCTGGGTGGAGGCCAGTGGCCGGGACCTGGGCGCCGCGCTGGAGGCGGTGCGCGACGGCGACCTGGAGGGCCTGGGCCAGGTGGTCGAGGCCAACGCCCTGGGCATGCACGCCACCATGATCGCCGCGCGCCCCGCCGTCGTGTACTGGCTGCCGCGCACCCTCCAGGCGCTCCAGGCCGTCCGCGACCTGCGTGAGGCCGGCCTGCCCGCCTGGGCCACCATTGACGCCGGCCCCAACGTGAAGGTCCTCACCCGGGGGAGCAGCGCCGAGCTCCTGGCCGCGGCCCTGAGGGAGCGCCTGACCGACGCGGACGTGTGGGTCAGGTACCCGGGAGGGGGCGTGCGCGTGGAGGGGGCCCGCCCGTGATCCGCCGGAGCGCGCCCGGCAAGCTCTACATCGCCGGGGAGTACGCCGTCGTCGAGCCCGGGCACCAGGCGCTGCTGGTGGCGGTGGACCGTTTCATCACGGTGCGCGTCACCCCCGCCGAGCACACCGGGCGCATTACCTCCGCCCTGTACGAGACCCGCTGCCTGACCTGGTACCGCAGCCCCGACGGCACGGTGGTGGTCGAGCGGCAGGCCAACGACTACGTGGTCTCGGCGATCCGCCACGTGGAGCAGGTGGTGCGAGAGGGCGGCGGGGAGCTGCGCTTCTTCGACCTGGACGTGCACAGCGAGCTGGCCGAGCCCGACGGGCGCAAGCTCGGCCTGGGGTCCTCCGCGGCGGTGACCGTGGCCACGGTGCGTGCCGTGGCCGGGTTCTACGACCTGCCCCTGGACGACCTGGCCGTCTACAAGCTGGCCGTGCTGGCCAGCGAGGCCGTGCAGCCCGTCGGCTCGGGGGGCGACATCGCGGCCAGCGCCTTCACCGGGTGGGTCAGCTACACCTCCCCCGACCGCCGGTGGCTGCACGAGGTACGTGAGCGCACCAGCGTGGGCGACCTGGTGCGCTCCCCCTGGCCGCACCTGCTCATCCGCCGCCTGGACCCGCCGAGACCCTCCCTGCGCGTGGGCTGGACCGGCACCCCCGCCTCCACCCCCCAGCTGGTGGCCGGCGTCCGGGCCCGTGCCCGCGGCGGGGCCGACGACGCCGCCTACAGCGCGTTCCTGCGTGACTCCGAGAGCTGCCTGGACGCCCTGGTGAGGGCCCTGGAGGAGGACGACCCCCGGCAGGTCAGGCAGCAGATCGGGCGCAGCCGCCACCTCCTGACCCGCCTGGGCGCCACCAGCGGGATCGCCATTGAGACCCCCCGGCTGCGGCGTCTGGTGGAGGTCGCCCAGGAGCACGGGGCCGCGGCCAAGAGCTCCGGCGCCGGGGGCGGGGACTGCGGTATCGCCCTGTGCCTGCCGGGTACGGACATACCCGGCATGTGCTCGGCCTGGGAGGCGGCCGGCATCCGGCCCCTGGACCTGTCGGTCTACTCACGCCCCGAGGACGCACCGTGAGCCGGCCCACCAGGCGGGAGCACGCCAGCCGCAAGGACGAGCACCTGGAGCTGGCCCTGCGCCTGCACCGGACGGACCGCCCCAACGCCTTTGACGACGTGTCCTTCGTCCACCACGCCCTGCCCGCGGCCAGCACCCGGGAGGTCGACGTCAGCACGAGCGTGTGCGGCTCCCCCTGGCCGGTCCCCTTCTACGTCAACGCCATGACCGGGGGCACCCCGGCCACGGCCCGGGTCAACGCCGACCTGGCCCGGGGGGCCGCCGCGGCCGGCGTGGCGATCGCCTGCGGCTCCCAGCACGTGGCCTTAAGGGATCCGGGGTGCGCCGACGGCTTCGAGGTCATCCGGCGCGAGGCCCCGCACGCCTTCGTCCTGGCCAACGTGGGCCCCACGGTCAGCCCGGAGCAGGCGGTGCGCGCCGTGGAGATGATCGGGGCCGACGCCCTGCAGGTCCACCTCAACGCGGCCCAGGAGCTGGTCATGCCCGAGGGCGACCGGGACCTGCGCCACTGGTCCCGGGGCGTGGCCGACATCGCCGCGGCCGTGGACGTGCCGGTGGTGGTCAAGGAGGTGGGGTTCGGGCTCTCCCGGCGCACCGTGGAGACCCTGGCGGGGTGCGGCGTGGACGCGGTGGACGTGGCCGGCGCCGGGGGCACGGACTTCATCGCCATTGAGAACGCCCGGCGTCCCGACCAGGACTACTCCTACCTGAGCGGCTGGGGGCAGCCGACGGCGCTGTGCCTCCTGGAGGTGCTCGGTGGCGAGGATCCGAGGCTGCCGGTGCTGGCCTCGGGGGGCGTGCGCACCCCCCTGGACGTGGTGCGCTGCCTGGCCCTGGGCGCCTGCGCCGTGGGCGTCTCAGGGCACTTCCTGCGCACCCTGTCCGGCCGCGGCGCCCACGGGCTGGAGCAGGAGCTGAGGACGTGGACCGAGCACGTGCGCACCCTCATGACCCTGCTGGGGGCGTCCGACGTCAGGGCCCTGCGCCGCACGGACGTGCTGGTCACGGGCCGCACCGCCGAGCAGGCGCGCCTGCTGGGGGCGGACCTGGACCGCCTCGCCCGCCGCTCGGGCTAGGGGCCCGCACAAGCAACGGGGACGTACTTTGAGCGCCGGGGACGTACCTTTAAGGTACGTCCCCGGCGCTCAAAGTACGTCGCCGGAAGTGGTCAGGGATCAGGCCAGGGAGGCCAGCGCCTTGACTATGCCGGGGGCGGCGTAGAGCGTCATGAACTGCACGCCGTAGTTGACCCCCAGGCGGTTGAGCGCCCCGCACGCCACGCCGATGATCAGCACCCCGAAGACGTTGGGGATGCCCGCGTCAATGTAGGCCAGCAGCATAATGAACGCCGTGAACAGGGCGAGCACCGCCTCGTGCGGGACGCGCCGGGTCACGAAGTAGGTGATCTGGGAGGACCAGCGCACCGCGATGACGTAGGTGATGACCACGGCGACGAGCGCGCCCAGGGCCACCGCCCCGACAAAGCCGGGCATGTGCAGCTGGTAGTGCAGGTTGTTGTGCCCCTCCAGGTCGTAGACGGGCGGCGCCTCGAACAGCGGCATCGCGGGCCCGGCGGACACGCCCGAGACGGGGAAGCCCAGCGCGACCAGCGGGATAATGACGCCAGCCAGGTAGGTCGAGTGCGTCAGGGCGCTCATGACGGTCACGGCGCGCTGGGAGCGGCGCACCGGGTCGTCCTTGACGCGTGCCACCGAGGCCTCCCCCAGCAGGAAGGTCAGGCCCACGGGACTGAGCATGAACAGGGGCGTGGAGAGCGCCGCCATGGCGGTGCTCCACCAGCCCTCGGAGCGGGTGACCAGGTTGCCGGGCATGAGCGCCTGGGAGCGGAAGCCGGAGCGCAGGAGCGCCGTCCTGGTGCGGTCCCCGTGCGGAAGGGCCTCACGGCGCCTGGGGTTGAGCAGCTCGAGCAGGGTGACGAGCATGGGGCCCACCGTGATCCCCAGGAAGAAGGAGATACTCACCTTCTTGTCAGCGGGGATAATGTGGGTCGCGTGGTAGAGGGCGGGCAGGGCCTCGAACATGAGCGCCATGGGGACGATCGCCACCAGCGCCAGGATCCGGTTCCTCCCGAGCAGCGCCAGGAGCACCGCGCAGGCCGCGAGGATAAGAGGGGCCTGGGCCTTAATGGGCTCGGCGAAGCGTGCGATCAGGCCCGCCAGGGCGAAGCTCAGGGGGATGGAGACCAGGGTCCCGATGGCGGAGCCGACCGCCATCTTCCTAATGGTGTCCGAGGCCAGTCCCCGGTTGCGCAGGAGCACGGAGTGCTCCATCAGCGGCGCCGACATTACGCCACCGGGCAGCCCCACCAGAGCCGTGGGTATGCCGTTCATGAGGTTGAGCGTGACGACCGCCGAGACAAAGAAGGAGAGCACCACCTGCGGCGGGGCCCCGGAGAGCACCAGGGCCAGGGTGACGGGGGCGAGGACGCTGGTCTCGTCGGTACCGGGGATAAAGCCGATAAAGGTGTACAGGGCGACGGCGCCGAGAACGGCCGCCAGCATGAGGAGGACGAGGTCGACGCTCACCTGGCACCGTCCTCGCCTGCGCCCTGACCGGCGTCGTCACCGGTATCGGGCACCTCGTCGACAATAGTGACCTCACGCTTGGGGGCCACGAGGAAGCAGTTCACGGTGAATCCGACGACCGACGCCCCCAGCCCCCAGAAAAGCGGCTGCCCGCCGACCCTGGAGGAGATGAGCACCGCGGCGACGGTACAGGCGGCCGCGACCAGCAGGCAGATGACAAGGTCTCTGGGTGAGACGAGGTCGTTCCAGACCTCAATATTATGACGCCCCGTGTCATTGGAGGCAGATTCAGGGATATCGCGCACGTCGGGTGATGCTATGCGAGTTCCCCCGAGGGTGCCATGTGTTGTGCGCCACTGGCGGGTAGGGGACCTGACCCGGTGCCCGGGTCAGGGTGCCCACGCCGGGTCCCCTGCCATGGGCCCGACCCGGTACCCGGGCGTGCGGGGCCTTACGGGCGCCGGGCCAGGACCGGGAGCATCCTTAGGCCACCAGGGAGCCGGGGCCTTACGGGCGCCGGGCCAGGACCCAGCCCCCCGACCAGACCCCCGGAGGGCGCGTGGGGGCCTTACAGCAGGATCGTGGCGAAGGTGCCGTGCCGGGTGAACCCCAGGGACCGGTACAGCCCCAGGGCCGGGGCGTTGAAGTCGTTGGCGTACAGGCTCACCACCCCGTCAGGCCCCACGTGGTCGGCGCGCACCGCGTCCACCACCGCCGCCAGGGCCACCGTCCCAATACCCCGCCCACGCAGGTCCGGCCGGGTCCACACCCCGGTGAGCTGGGCCACGGCCCCGGAGGGCGAGCGCCACAGGCTGCCCACGTCGGCCTTGAAGGCCACCGCGGCAGGACCCCCGGGGGCCGCGGGGCCGCCCTGGCCGTCGTCAAGCAGGACGTAGCCGCGCCCGCTGCCCACGAGCCAGGAGATGTGCCGGGCGAAGGCACGGCCCGAGCAGGCCGGGTCGTAGCCGACCTCCTCGCGGAACATGGCGGCGGCGGCGGGCTGGACCAGGGCGTCCTCAGCCGGGACCGCGGCCCGGGTCCCCGCCCCGACCCATCCCAGGTGGGGCCGACGCCGCAGCTGGGCGGCCAGGAGCCCCTCGGCGGTACGGGGCGCCAGGAGGAGCGGCTGGTTCCAGCGGGCCTCACGGGCCGTCAGGCCCGCCTCGGACAGCGGCCCCCAGACGGCCTCGACGTCCCTCCGCGGGCCGGAGACCGCACCCCGCCGCACCATGCGGCCCCGGGCGTGCTCAGCCAGGGCCCGTACGTCCTGCGGGTCGGCGCCGGCGTGCCCGAGGCCGGGGCGGGGGGCCAGGCCGTAGACCATGAGGGAGCCGGTGGCCCACGCCCCGGCAGTAGGGGCGTCCAGGGTGCCGGTCACCACGACGTCCCCCCGGCCCCACCTCTCCCAGCGGGTGAGCTGGTGGGCCAGGGAGACCCCCTCGACGGGGTCGAGGGCGCACAGACGCACCAGGCCCTCACGCCGGTCGGGCGGGACGGCGGTAATGCGGCGGTTGCGTCGGAGCACGGGGGCGGTCCTAGGCGCCGGGAGGGGACGTGGGCTCCCGCCCCCGTCGGCCACCGTCTGCCTCAGACGGGCACGACCTGCGGACGGGTGCCCTCCAGGGCCTCCTCGCCGAGCTCGTCCCTCATCTGGTCGGCCATCTCCCGGGCGTGCCGCAGGAGGGTCTCGACCACCTGGCTCTCCGGGACGGTCTCCACCACCTTGCCCGCCACGAAGATCTGGCCCTTGCCGTTGCCCGAGGCGCAGCCCAGGTCGGCCTCCCGGGCCTCACCGGGGCCGTTGACGACGCACCCCATGACGGCCACGCGCAGGGGGGCGGTAATGTCCTTGAGCCCGTCCTCGACGGACTCCGCCAGGGTCCACACGTCCACCTGGGCGCGCCCGCACGAGGGGCAGGAGACGATCTCCAGCTTGCGCTCGCGCAGCCCCATGAACTCCAGCAGCTTGGTGCCGACCTTGATCTCCTCCACCGGCGGGGCCGACAGGGAGACCCGGATGGTGTCCCCGATGCCCTGGGCGAGCAGGGTGCCGAAGGCCGCGCAGGACTTGATGGTGCCCTGGAAGGCGGGACCGGCCTCGGTCACCCCCAGGTGCAGGGGCCAGTCGCCCCTCTCCGAGAGCAGCTGGTAGGCCTGGACCATGGTGACGACGTCGTGGTGCTTGACCGAGATCTTGAAGTCGTGGAAGCCGCACTCCTCGAACAGACCCGCCTCCCACGTCGCGGACTCCACGAGCGCCTCCGGCGTGGCCTTGCCGTACTTCTTGAGCAGGCGCCGGTCCAGGGACCCCGCGTTGACGCCGATGCGCAGGGAGACGCCGTGGTCGGAGGCGGCCTTGCAGATCTCGGCGACCTGGTCGTCGAACTTGCGGATATTGCCCGGGTTGACGCGCACGGCGCCGCAGCCGGCCTCAATGGCCTGGAAGACGTACTTCGGCTTGAAGTGGATGTCCGCGATCACGGGGATGCGGGACTGCTTGGCGATGACGGGCAGCGCGTCGGCGTCCTTGTCGGTGGGGCAGGCCACGCGCACGATGTCGCAGCCGGAGGCCGTCAGCTCGGCGATCTGCTGGAGCGTGGCACCGATGTCGTGCGTCTTGGTAGTGGTCATGGACTGCACTGTGATGGGCGCGTCTCCGCCGACGTTGAGGCTGCCGACCTTGATCTTGCGAGTTGGTCGGCGCGGCGCCAGGACCGGGGCCTGGGCGCGCATGGTGGGGATGCCAAGAGCGATCGCTTCAGTCACCCGACCAGTATGTCACCCACCCTGCCCGGCCCTGTACCGCGGGCGTGTGGCATCGCTCCCGCCAGCACCGGAGCAACCCGCCATCGTGGACCTCACAGCGGAGCGGCGATATCCACCCACACCAGGACCAGGGCCATGACGATGAGCAGGCCGAAGCCGACCTGCCCCACTGGGATCATCTTGGCCGTGTCCACCGGTCCCGGATCAGGCTTCCCCTGCGCCTTGGCGATCATGCGCCGGATGCCCTCCCAGCAGGCGCCGGCCACGTGCCCGCCGTCGAGGGGCAGCAGGGGCACCAGGTTGAAGGCGAACAGCGCCAGGTTGAGGCTGCCCAGCAGCACGAGCATGCTGCTGGCACGCATCGACAGGGGAACCTGCCCGCCTCCGGTCGCACCGCCACTGGTGGCCTGCCCGGCCATGCGCCCCATACCCACCAGGCCGACGACGCCGCTGTCGGCACTGCTCTGCTCCATGCCCAGTCCGGCCTGGACGGCGTGGTAGAGCCCGACCGGGAGGGTGACGATGGCCTTGACCGTCCCGCCGACGGCCTGTCCGATGAAGCCCGGTATCTTGGCCGGGCTCTGCGGAATGGTTCCCAGGGAGGGGGCGATCCCCACGTAGGGGCGGGCCTCGGTCCGCACGGCGCCGGTGGCGTCCTTGACCGGGGCGCCCTGGGAGTCGCGGACGGTCCGCTGGGCCTCGACCGCTGTGACGCTGACGGTGCGCGCAGCACCGTCGCGCTCGATGACGACCTGGGTGGGGTTGGTCCCGACGGCTGCGATCCGGGCCTGGAGCTCCTCCCAGGTGGAGACCTCGACCCCGCCCCAGGAGACGACCCGGTCGCCGGCCTTGATACCGGCGGCACTGGCGGGGCCGGCCGGGTCGGAGTCCTGGCAGGGGACGTTCTCATCAACGTTGGACGAGACGCAGGGCTCCACCTTCGACAGCGTGGTCGTGCGCCCCGGGATGCCGACCGCGCCGATGGCGATTGCCAGAAGAAGGATTCCCAGGACCAGGTTGGTGAGGATCCCCCCGGCCATGACGATGAGCTTCTTGGGGACGCTCAGGCTGTAGAAGGCGCGGTGCTCCTCGCCTGGCCCGATCTCCTCGAGGGCCTCGGCACGCGCCTCGCCCACCATGCCCAGGCTGCCGTCCTTGCGGCGCCGGTCCGGCTTTCCGGGTTTGGTCGGCGGCAGCATGCCGACAAGCTTGACGTAGCCGCCCAGCCAGATGGCCTTGACTCCGTACTCGGTCTCGCCGCGCCTGACCGACCAGATCCTCGGTCCGAAGCCGATGAAGTACTCGGGTACCTTCACACCGAACCTCTTGGCCGGGATCATGTGCCCGAGCTCGTGGAGGGCCACCGAGACACCGATCCCGATGATGAGGATGACGATGCCCAGGATGTAGGCCAGGGTGGTGCTCACGAGTGCGTTCCTCCGTTTCGTGCCGCGATGAACTCGTCGGCGCGGGTGCGGGCCCAGGTCTCCACGGCCAAGACGTCGTCGAGGCCCGGAGCGGACAGCCCCTCGTGCTCGCCGACGACGGCCGCGTCGATCTCAACGATGTCCAGCCACTCGATCCGGCCGCCCAGGAAGGCGGCGACGGCCTGCTCGTTGGCGGCGTTGAGAACGGCCGGGTGGGTGGGTGAGGCCGCCACGGCGCTGCGGGCCAGGTCGACGGCGGGGAAGGCCTCACCATCCAGGGGCTCGAAGGTCCAGCTGACCGGATCACGCCAGTCGTTGGGTGTCACGAGGCCAGACAGATCGGGACGCTCGGGCCAGGTCAGCCCCAGGGCGATGGGCAGGCGCATGTCGGGCGGGGACGCCTGGGCGATGGTGGCGCCGTCGGCGAACTCCACCATGGAGTGGATGACCGACTGGGGGTGGACGACGACGTCGATCTGCTCGGGGACCACGTCGAACAGGAGGTGGGCCTCGATGAGCTCGAGGCCCTTGTTGATGAGGGTCGAGGAGTTGACGGTCACTACCGGTCCCATGTCCCAGGTGGGGTGCTTGAGGGCGGCAGCGGCGCTGATCCCGATGAGACTCTCCCGGCTCCTACCGCGGAAGGGGCCGCCGGACGCGGTCAGGACCAGCCTGCGCACCTCGCTGTGCCCACTGACGACGGGACTGGTCAGGCCCTTCTCGTGACGGCCACTGGCCAGGGCCTGGGCGATGGCGGAGTGCTCGGAGTCCACGGGGACGATCTGACCGGGCCGGGTGAGTGCCTCGCGGACCAGGGCGCCTCCGACGACGAGGGACTCCTTGTTGGCCAGGGCCAGACGGGCGCCGCTGCGCAGGGCCGCCAGCGTAGGCAGCAGGCCCACGGAGCCCGTGATGCCGTTGACCACCGTGTCATCGGGCCCGAGCCCTGCGGTCTCGACTGCCGTGGTCGCTGCATCGGGGCCGGTGAGGATCGTGGTGACCGGGTCGGGGCGACAGGCCTCGGCGGCTGCGATCGCGAGTGCCTCGCGCAGATGTTCGGCGAGCTCCTCTCCCCCGCCGGTGATGGCCAGGACGGGGACGTCCCAGGCCAGGGCCTGTCGGGCCAGGAGCTCCAGGCGGCCTCCACCGGCGGCCAGAGCGGCCACCCGGGGAGCGGCCTGGCCCAGACGGGCGAGGACCTCAAGGGTCTGGGGACCGATCGAACCGGTGGGTCCGAGCAGGACCAGTCGCCGGGAGGACTGCGGGGAACAGGAACGTGACGGTGCGTGGCCGGTCATGGGGCGGCGGGATTCCTCAGAACGTACTCGATCTACTCGACTTACTCGGTTCACTCAACAGACAGGAGGACCTCGACGACGCGCGCCAGGTAGCGATCGACGCTGGGCTCCCCGTAGGCCTTGTTCCCCCGGGCACGGCGGAAGACCGCTCCACGCACCTCGCTGGAGGTCAGGGTGGTGTCGGAGTCGAAGTAGCCGGCGATGCGGTCCATGAGGGCGTCGACATCGGTCTTGTCATACCCCTGCCCGGAGGCCGGGGCGAAGCGCTCACCGGCCGGACGCAGGAGGCGCGGGTAGAGGGTGGTAGCGAGCTGGGTGACCTGGTCCATCCAGGCCTGGCGGCCCTTCTTGGCCACGAAGGCGGCACGACGGCGCTGAAGGAAGGCGACCTCGAGGCGGTCGAGGGCCGCGTCGACGGCCTGGGGCTGG
>ERZ772917.471-NODE-471-length-28568-cov-9.478238_pt1 | contig 28568 bp, 25 predicted proteins | sample MGYA00511187_ERZ772917 | MGnify/ENA primary metagenome ERZ772917 (study PRJEB29015, sample SAMEA2737925) | human oral metagenome | biome: human oral; feature: human-associated habitat; material: dental | place: China | collected 2012 ...
GAGAATATAGAGAGCATCTCACGCGAGATCGTGCCGGTTTTCTGCGCCATGGTGGCATGTCTGCTGCTCTTTACGTATTTTCCCGTGCTGACGATGGGACTCCTCAAGGTTCTCCGCTAACTTTCTCAGCATTTGAGCGGTGGACCGGGGGATCCTTTTCACGGTCCTGGACCGATGCCGTGGCCCATACTTTCCGACATCGTTAGAATGCAGTTTACAGGCCATGTCAACGCAAAAGCGGGAGGCCGACTATACGTTCGTATTGCACCCGGCTGATCTCCATCCAGCTGTTTTTGACATGCCTTGACCACTTTGACGATGTTTTGAGTGCACTCGGCCTAATTTTTACAGCTCTGCCGCCGGACGAAGTCGTCGATCAGGCGGCGCGAGATGCTGAGCGGCGGTGGGACGTTGGGCAGGGCATCGGGGGCGAACCATCCGGCCTCGTCCAGCTCCAGGCCGTCGGGGATGGCCTCGCCCGAGCTCCAGTGCGCCGTGAACCCCAGCATCAGGGACGAGGGGAAGGGCCAGGACTGGCTTCCGAAGTAGCGGATGCCGCCGATCTCTATCCCGACCTCCTCGCGGACCTCGCGGACCACCGTCTGCTCCAGGCTCTCCCCCGGCTCGACGAACCCCGCAAGGACGCTGTATCGCTTTTCGGGCATGCGTCGGTTGTGCGCCAGAAGGAGCCGTCCGTCCCGTTCCACGGCGACGATGATCGCCGGGTGCAGGGGGGCGTAGAAGGCCCTGCCGCAGCCCGGGCAGCAGAGCCCCCTGTCCTCCTCTCGGGCCTCCAGCGGCGCGGCGCAGAACGAGCAGAAGCGCATGGAACGGCGCCAGTTCATGTACTGATAGGCCGCGCCGGCGCGGACAAAGGCCTCCTCCCCGAAACGGTGCCATACGGCGCGCAGGTCCAGCCACTCCGCCCCCCGCGCCTCGAAGTCCTCCCCGACCTCGCACCAGGCGGTCAGGTCCTGCCAGGACTCCGGAAAGTCCAGGGAACAGCGCAGGGCCTCGGACGGCCGGTCGGGCCAGTCGAAAGAACCCTCCCCATCCCCGGCCAGGAGCGCGTCGCCCTTGAAGATCAGCATTCAGCTTCGCATCTCCTTCACTTCGCGGCGCCCTTCACGACGCGCACGTCCCCTACGCGCCGCGTGTAGCCCTTGGAATCGAAGTACTCCAGAACGGGCAGGATGAACTTCCTCGAGCTGTTCGTCGCGTCCCGGACCGCCGCCAGGGTGACGTTCCCGCCGATCCCCCTCAGGATGTCGAGCATGGCGTTCTCCATCTCCGAGGTCAGGACGTAGCCGCCCTCCAGAAGCACGAGCTCCCTCGTGTTCTTCAGGCTCTGGATGAGCTGGGTGAAGGCGTTGGGTTCCATGCGGAGCTCCGAGCGGACCTCCTCCAGCGTGGCGAGCTGCCAGCCCCGAGCCCGGCAGAACGCGGCGAGGGCCTCGCTGTTGCGGCGGAACGCCCCCTCGCTGCGGACGACGAAGTCCGGAGTGCGTGCCTTGTTGTCCCCGGTCACGATTCGTCCGCGCTCCGCGAGCAGCGCGGCGAAGGAACGCAGCACCCTGGCGTCCGGCAGGGTGAGCCTGCGCATCAGCTCGTCCAGGGGCATTCCCGACTCGGAGGGAAACGCCTTCTGGTAATCCTTCAGCTCCGAGACGGCCTTGGCCTCCAGCGACGCGAAATGGGAGGAAGAGAGCAGGATCGGACGCTCCCCCTTCAGCTCGACGAGGGTCCCTGCCTTGACGAGGCGCGCGACGACGGCCGCGAGATCGGACGGGGCCTCCTGAACCAGGAGCGCGGCACGTGGGGTCTCCATCATGCCCGCCTCCTCGACCAGGCAGCGCAGCCGGTCGTCGGCCGCGGCGGCGGAGCCGAGCGCCCCGATGCGGGCCACGGCCGCGGCGCGGGCCGCAGCGCCCCGGGGCTTGTGGGAGTAGGGGAAGACGACGCGTCCTCCGCCGATCGTGATCAGCGGGCTGTAGAAACGGATGATGAACCGCTGCTCCGCCGTGCAGACCACCGGCTCCTCCAGGACGAGCTGGACGGGCTCCTCCTCTCCGGGGGCCACTGCCCGTTTCCGGAGCAGGCTCACCCGCGCCAGGACGTCCGACGTCCCGATGCAGAGCCGGACCCTCTGCCAGTGCTTCAGGGGCTCCGAGGCCGACGGCAGGATGCGGAGCAGCGCGTCGAAGCAGCGCGTCGGGGAGTACACGCCCTTCCGGCAGACCACGTCCCCGCGGGCGAGCTCGTCCACCGCGATCCCAGAGAGGTTGGCGGCCACCCTCTGGCCCGCGAAGGCCTCGTCCACGGAGCGCCCGTGGACCTGGAGGCTGCGGATGCGGCCCTCGCGCCCCGAGGGGAAGACTTCGACCTCGTCCCCCGTACGGGCGGTCCCGCGATAGGCGGTCCCCGTCACGACGGTGCCGAACCCCGAGATGGGGAAGGCCCGGTCGATGGGCAGGAAGAGGGCCCCCTTGCGGGCTCTGGGCCGTACCCGGTCCACCAGGGCGGCGAGCTCGCGCTTCAGGGTCTCGAGGTTCTCTCCGGTGACCGCGGAGACCGGGACGACGGGCTTCCCCTCCAGAAAGCTTCCCCGGACGAACTCCTGGACGTCCTCCCGGACCAGGTCGGCCATACCGGGCTCGACCCTGTCCGTCTTCGTGATCGCGACAAGCCCGTCCCGCACCCCCAGGAGCTCCAGTATGGCCAGATGCTCGCGGGTCTGGGGCATGATGCTCTCGTCGGCGGAGACGATCAGGAGCACGGCGTCGATCCCGGAGGCCCCCGCCACCATCTGGCGGATGAAGCGCTCGTGTCCGGGGACGTCGATGACGCTGACGACGCGGCCGTCCTCCAGGCGGAGGGGGGCGAAGCCCAGCTCGATGGTGATCCCCCTCTTCTTCTCCTCCATGAGCCGGTCGCAGTCCACGCCCGTCAGCGCGGCGATCAGGGTCGTCTTGCCGTGGTCGATGTGCCCGGCGGTGCCCAGCACCAGGGATATCTCGCGGTCCGCGCTCATGCGTCCTCCCCCCCCTCGGTACCGATGCGGGCGAAGGCCTCCACGACGAGCGCCTCGTCCCGGGGCGTGATCGTGCGGACGTGCAGGACCAGGGCGTCCTCCCGCGCGCCGCACACGACAGGAATCTCCTGGCCCCTCAGGAGCGCCTGAAGGCGTCCCGCTCCTCCGGCGGGATGCGCGCCGACGGCGACCCCCCATCCCGAAAGGGGAAGCGCGGGGTAGGAGCCGCCGCCCACCGCGTCCTCCACCGCCACGACCTCCACGCGCGCCGGCGTGACACGCCTCAGCTTCGCCGCCAGGCGGCGCGCCTGGGCGTGCATCGCGTCCGGAGTTCGGCGAAGCATCGCCAGGGTCGGGATTCGGTCCAGGTCCCCCTTCGCGTAGAGGCGCATCGTCGCCTCGAAGGCCGCCAGGGTCATCTTGTCCACGCGCAGGGTTCGGAGGATGGGGTGCTCCCTCAGGCGGTTCACCGCGCCCCGCCGCCCTGCGATGACGCCGATCTGCGGCCCGCCCAGCATTTTGTCGCCGGAGAAGGTGACGATGTCCGCACCCGCCTCGATGCAGGCGCGGACGTCGCACTCCCCGCTCAGCCCCAGGGCGCAGCCGTCGACCAGGAGGCCGCTTCCGGCATCCTCCATGAAGAGCAGCCCGCGCTCGTGCGCGAGCGCCGCGAGCTCGGAGCGCTCGGGGGCCGTCGTGAAGCCGTCCATCCTGAAGTTCGAGGGGTGCACCTTGAGGAGCATCGAGGTCCGTTCGGAGATCGCCGCGGCGTAGTCCTTGAGGTGCGTCCGGTTCGTCGTCCCCGCCTCGACCAGCTCCGCCCCGGAGAGCTCCATGATGTCGGGGATGCGGAACGTCCCCCCGATCTCCACGAGCTCCCCGCGCGAGACCACCACCTCGGTCCCCCGGGACAGGGCTGCGAGGCAGAGCAGGACCGCACCGGCGTTGTTGTTCACGACCAGGCACGCCTCGGCCCCCGTCAGGGCGCAGAGAAGCTCCTCGACGTGGGCGTTGCGCTGGCCCCTCGCCCCCCTGGTCAGGTCGTACTCCAGGTTGCTGTAGCTCCCCGCCGTGCGGACGACGGCCGCCACCGCCTCCTCCGCCAGGAGCGAGCGCCCGAGGTTGGTGTGGATGACCACCCCCGTCGCGTTGATCACCCGGCGCAGCCGCGGGAGCCCCTCCCTCGAGAGCAGGGCCTCGAAATTTTTTTTCAGGGCGTCCACGGAGATGTCCGCGTCCTCGCCGGCGAGCATTCGCCTCCGGATGCGGGTCAGCTCCCCGTTCAGGACGTGCTTGACCGTCTCCCGCCCCAGCTCCCCGATCCACGGCAAAGCCCAATCCTGCGCCAGCAGAATGTCCATGCCGGGGATCTCACGCATTTTCTTCCTGATGTCCTCGATCATAAGCAGGCCCGCTCCTCGTCGTCTCTTTCACACTGTCGTGCTCTGGATAGTTTCCTGCAACCATTCTATAATAAAATAAAGACGGAATGCTCTAAGGAAACGCTGATTCGAGGAAACTTCGATTCAAATCACGAAGCCCCATCGTCGGGCTTTGCACCGGCTTTTTCCGGGAGGAACTGGAGGTAACCGCGATGATCGTCGTCAATGCCATGGGCAAGCCCTGCCCGAAACCCGTCGCCATGACCAAGGCCGCTCTCGACAAGGGGGCGGAGGAGCTGGAGGTCCTCGTCGACAATCCCGAGGCGGCCACGAACGTCAAGCGCCTCCTGGAGGACAGGGGCTTTCGGGTCCTCCTCCAGGACGACGACGGCCGCCTGAAATTGACGGCGGGCAAAAAAACGGAGCCCTCCGCCTCGGCGTCACCAGCCCGGGCACCACAAGCCCCGGCCCCCGCGCGGGCCGCTCCGATGCCCGTACCGCAACCTGCGGAGGGGCTGGCCGTCCTGATCACCGGCAAGACCCTGGGACGCAGCGACGAGGAGCTCGGCGAGATCCTCGTCAAGGGATTTCTGGGCGCGCTCTCCCAGCTGGCCCTCCCGCCCCGGACCGTGGCCCTGATGAACGAGGGCGTGAAGCTGGCGCTCTTCGACTCCTCCTCGTGCGACCACCTGAAGAACCTGGAGCGGAAGGGAACGAACATCCTGGTGTGCGGGACCTGCGTCAACCACTTCGGGATCGTGGACAGCGTGGGGGTCGGCGTCATCTCCAACATGCTCGAGATCGTCGAGGCCCTGAACGGGGCCGGAAGAATCCTGAGCCTCTAGGGAAGCGCTGATTAAAACAAAAATGCATATTTTACCAAAGGTAAGTATGCAAAACATCTATAGGCAAAAATCTCCAGCGCTTCCCTAAAAATTAACATGGGGGCTTTGCCCCCAACCCCCCACGCCGCTATCCCGATAGCGGCGGCCCCGGCAAGTTCTTTCCTCAAAAGAGGCAAGCTGGGGTACCACCGGGGAGCTTCATGGATTAAATCAGCGTTTTCTTAGGGAAGCCTCCTCACCGGTGAGCCCGCTTCCCGACTCGATTTTGCCTCTTAATTTTGCACGATCACGACACGAGGAGGTTCCGCAAAGATGACGATGGAAAAGACGAACGCCTACTACGACGCCGAGGACCTGAACCGTTTCGCGGAGATGGGGCAGTGCGCGTCCCCGCTCTGGGAGAAGTTCTCGGCGTACTACGGGGCTGTGTTCGAGGAGGGCGAGCTGACGAAGCGCGAAAAGGCGCTGATCGCCCTGGCCGTGGCCCATACCGTGCAGTGCCCCTACTGCATCGACGCCTATACGAAGAGCTGCCTGGAGAACGGCGTCAACGAGGCGCAGATGACGGAGGCCGTCCATGTGGCCTGCGCCATCCGGGGCGGCGCCAGCCTGGTGCATGGGCTCCAGATGAAGAACATCGTCGGAAGGCTCGAGCTGTGACCCTCGCTCCGAGCGCGGGCCGGGACGATCCTCTGGCCTGCGTTCCCCCCTTCCGCGGCAAGCTGACCGACCCGCGGGTCGGTCAGACCCTCGATCGGCTCGACGTCCTCCAGGTCAACGTCGGGCGGCTCTGCAACCTGGCCTGCAAGCACTGTCACGTCGAGGCCGGGCCGAACCGGACGGAGGTCATGTCCCGCGGCACGATGGAGCATTGCCTGAGGGTCCTTGCCGCCTGGGATTTTCGCACGTTGGACATCACGGGCGGCGCCCCCGAGATGAACCCCGATTTCCGGTTCCTGGTCGACCAGGGCACGGCGGCGGGCGTCCACGTCATCGTGCGGACGAACCTGGTGATCCTGCACGAGAGGGGCTACGACGATCTGCCGGAGTTCATGGCCGAGCGCGGCGTCGAGATCGTCTGCTCGCTGCCCTACTACTCGGAGCGGGACTGCGACCGCCAGAGGGGGGCCGGGACCTTCCGGAGCGCCGTCTCCATGCTCCGCAGGCTGAACGATCTGGGGTACGGGAAGGACGACCGGCTGTCCCTGAACATGGTCTACAACCCCGGCGGGGCGTTCCTCCCTCCGCCCCAGGCGGGCATGGAACGGGAGTACAAGCTGAAGCTCGGCGCAGAGCACGGGATTGTGTTCAACCGGCTGTTCACGATCACGAACAATCCCGTGGGACGGTTCGGCGCCTTCCTGGTGCGCAGCGGCAACATGACGGGCTACATGCGCCGCCTCCACGACAGCTTCAACCCCGCCGCGGCGGAGGGGATGATGTGCCGCAGCCAGCTCTCCGTGGGCTGGGACGGACGCCTTTACGACTGCGACTTCAATCAGGCCCTGGACTGGACCGTGGAGGGGACGGACCGCATCGGCGACCTGAGCGGGGACCGCCCCGCCAGGCGGAATATCCGCCTGGGCAATCACTGCTACGCCTGCACGGCGGGGAGCGGATCCAGCTGCGGCGGGGCCACGGCATGACATGGCCCCGGAGCGCACAGGCCGCGTCATGATCTCGATCGTCGTCCCCACCCTGAACGAACGCGCGCGCATCACGGGCCTGCTGGAGTCCCTGTCCGCCCTCCCCGGGGAGAAGGAGATCGTCGTTGCCGACGGGGGCAGTACGGACGGCACGGCCGAGGCGGCCGAGGCGTCGGCCTTCTCCGGCCGCGTCCGCGTCGTTCGCTGCGGCAGGGGCCGGGCCCTTCAGCTGAACGCGGGGGCCTGCGCCGCGCGGGGCGGCGTGCTGTGGTTCGTGCACGGGGACGCCCAAGTCGCCCCGTCGAGCCTCGCCGATATCGCGCTCACCCTCTCGGAAGGCTGCATCGGCGGGTTCTTCCGGCTCCATTTCTACGACGCGGACGACCGGTTCATGCGCTTCGTGGAGCGCACGTCCCACACGCGGGCACGGCGCTTCGGCCTGATCTTCGGGGATCAGGCCCTGTTTTTGCGGCGGGACGTCTTCGACTCGCTCGGCGGCTTCGCGCCCCTCGCCCTGATGGAGGACTGGGAGCTCGCGAGGCGCCTGCGGCCGCTGCACCGCAAAGGGCTGATCCGGGCGCTGGAGACGCCGGTGGGGACCTCGGCCCGGCGCTTCATCCGGAACGGCCGGCTGAGGACGCTGATGAAGATCCACACGATCAAGGCGCTCTACATCCTGGGGGTGCCGACCGAGACGCTGCGGACCCTCTACGAGGGGCGCCGCGGGGAGAAAGGACGCGATGTAAAGCCATGACGGGGACGAAGAGGACTGAAAAACGGGAGGAATCCGAGGCTCTGATCCTATTCTCCCGGCTGCCGATCGGCTCGGAGACCAAGACGCGCCTCTCGCCCCTGCTGGACGAAGGGCAGAGGGAGGCCCTGCACCGGAGCTTCTGGGCCGATGCGTTCGCCGCAGCCCTGGAGCTCCGGGACCGGGCGGACCTCTTCCTCTACTGGACGGGGAGCGGCCGGCCCGAGGCGTACTCCGCTCTGATCCCCTCCGCCCTCGGGCTCCGCGAACAGCAGGGCCGTACCCTCGGGGACCGGATGCTCGCCGCGGCCGGGGACGCCTTCGAGGCGGGGTACGAACGGGCGGCGATCGTCGGGACGGACATCCCCCACATGCGGCCCGACAGCATCCGCAGGGCGTTCGACCTCCTGGCGGAGGCCGATGTCGTCCTGGGCCCGACCCCCGACGGAGGCTACTGGCTCATCGGCCTGAAAAGGGCGATCCCGGAGCTCTTCGACATCTCCGCCCCATGGGGCAGCGGCGGCGTCCGGCTCGGCACGCTGGAGCGGGCCCGAGAGCTGGGCTGCGTCTGCGCGGAGACGGACTCGTACCGGGACCTCGATACCCCGGACGACCTGCACGCCTTTCTGGAGGAACGGCACCCGTACGGCTCGGCGACCCGGGCCTGTCTGGAGGGGCTGATCGGAGGAGGGGCCGTTTAGAACGCAACTTGGCGCCTGTCAAAAACCTTGCCTGCGGATTCCGGTTTCACCTGGCGCGCCCCGCTCCCCGCGGACGGGGCCGCCCACCCGCCGACCAACCGTCGCCGGGTGGGCTCCGCTTCACTCCGCCGCCCCCGCCGTCTCCGATGCGAGGCGGTCCAGGGCCGGGTAGTCCGTCTTGCCGGAGCCCAACAGCGGCAGCTTCCCCACCGGCAGGAGCTTCTTCGGGATGGCCACCTCCGCGTAGCCGGCGGCCTTCAGGTGCGCCGTCATCTCCTCCCGGGACGCGTCCTTCTTCTCCGTCACCAGGATGATCCGCTCGCCCTTCCGCTCGTCCCGGACGACGGCCATGGCGCAGCGGACGCCGGGCCACAGGCGCTCCATCTCCTCCTCCAGCGCGGTCAGGGACACCATCTCCCCGCCGATCTTGGCGAAGCGCTTGGCCCGCCCCCGGATGCTCAAAAAGCCCAGCTCGTCCAGGCGGACGATGTCCCCCGTGTCGTACCACCCGTCCTCCACCGGCTGCAGCACACCGGGCCGCTCCGAGCGGAGGTAGCCCATCATCACGTTGGGCCCCCGCAGGAAGAGCCGCCCGACGCCCTCCAGGCCGACCACGGGTTCGAGCCGCGCCTCGAGCCCCGGCAGCACCCGGCCCACCGTACCCGCGCTGCACTGCAGGGCCGTGTTCAGCGACACGACGGAGGTCTCCGTGGTGCCATACCCCTCCAGGACGCGGATGCCGAACTTCTCGCTCCACATCCGGGACGTCCGCTCCCGCAGCTTCTCCGCCCCCTCAAAGACGTAGCGCACGCTGTAGAAGTCGTAGGGGCTGGCGCTGCGGGCATAGCCGTAGAGGAAGGTATCCGTACCGAAGAGGACGGTGGCGTTGATGTCGTAGGCCACCAGGGGGATGGCCCGGTAGCTGAGGGGCGAGGGGAAGTAGAAGGTGTACATCCCGCTGAGCAGGGGCATGATGGTGCCCACCACGAAGCCGAACACGTGGAACATGGGCATGGCGTTCAGCACCACATCGCTGGGGCGGAAGTCCACGGAGGACATGAGCTGGTCCCGGTTGGCGACAATGTTCCGGTGGCTCAGGGCCACGCCCTTGGGCGTCCCCTCCGATCCGGAGGTGAAGAGCACCACCGCCTCATCGTCCGGCCCGCCGGCGGTCTCCGGCGTGGTGAAGCGCGCCTGGAACCAGGCCGTCAGCTTCGCCCTCAACCCCAGGGCCCGGGCCTCATCCTCCAGCCACAAAAACCTCAGCCCCGCGGATTCCATGGCCTCCACCAGGGCGCCGAGCTTCCCTGCCTCCACGAAACGCCGTGAGCTGATCACCGTCCGGATCTCCGCCGCCCGGCAGCAGGCCAGGGCGTTCTGCGCGCCGACGGTGCAGTTCAGCATGGCCGGCGTGTGTCCCAGCCGGGACAGCCCCAGGGCCAGGGCCGCCGTGGGCACGCTGCTGGGCATCAAGAGCCCCGCCCGCTCTCCGGGGTTGAAGCGCCCGCCGAACAGGTTTCCCAGGACCAGGGCCGCCCTCACCATCCCGTCGTAGGTCACGGGCTTCCGGCCGATGTCCGCTGCGATGACCCGCCGACGCCCATAGAGCCGCCGGGCGTCCAGCAGGGCGCCGAACAACGTCCGCCCGCTGTCCCGCACCTGCCACGCCGCGTCCCGAAGCAGGTCCTGGAGGAACGTCTGGGCCATGGCGCGCCGCCGACGCCCCTTCACCTCCGGCGGGATCTCCAGCTTTTGGGGCGGCAGGAAGGTCAGAGTGATCTTCGGGAACCAACGCACCGGGAACCTGCCCCGCAGGTAGGACGCATGGGAGAGCTGGGCCCCCTCGATGCGCAGGGGCAGCAGCACGGCTCCCGTCTTGTCGGCCAGCATGGCCGCACCGTCGAAGGCCCTCATCTGGCTGCCGGTGGTGGTGATACGCCCCTCGGGGAAGATAACGCAATGCTGGTCGCGCTTCAGCTCCTCGATGAGGCCCTTCAGGCCAAAGGGGTTCGTGGGGTCCACAGACCAGGTGCGGAACAGGGTCAGGAAGGGCCGCACCCACCGCCACCAGGCCACGAGGCTGTTGATGGCGAACACGGGCTCGTCGGGAATGAAGAGCGCCGCCAGGGCCGGGTCCAGCAGCGAGACGTGGTTGGGCATGATGACGGCCCGGGGCCCCGCCGCGCGGTAGTTCTCCATGCCGCGGACCTCCACGCGGAACAAAAGCCTCAGGATAAGACGTCCTGCAGCGCATATGAGCTTTTTCACCTGGCAACCTCCTTGACATCCGACGTCGGGGTCCTCATCGCTCAACCCTCGGCACCGGACGGTTCGACCTCGGAGAGCCGCAGGACCTGCCCCCGGGTCCCGTCCACGCGGACCCTGTCCCCGTCCCTCAGAACGCCGAGCACCCCGCGCACGGACATGACGGCCGGGATGCCCATCTCCCGCGCCGTCACAGCCCCGTGGGAGAGGGGGCCGCCGCTCTCCGTCACCAAGGCGCAGGCCGCGTGGAAGAGCGGCGTCCAGGCCGGGTTCGTCGTGCGGGCCACCAGCACCGCCCCCGGGGGGAACGACGCGAAGTCGTCCGACGAGCGGACGATGAAAACCGGACCCTCCGCCATGCCCGGACTGCCCGCAAGGCCGTTCAGCTCCCCCGCCCCGTCCCCGGCGGGACCGGGCCCCTGCTCCTCCCCATCCGGACCCAGCGTCCATCTGGGGGCACGCTTCCGGTTCGCCTCGTAGGCCGCCTTGTTCTCACCGACCTCCCGCTTCAGCCCGTCCCACGGGGTCGCCCCCGACACGCAGGCGTCCATCGTGGCCCTTCGGGCAAAGAAGATATCCCCGGGGTCCGCCAGCACCCCCTGCGCGGTCAGCGCACGCCCCAGCGCGAAAAGGCCGCGGCGGATCAGCAGGTGCAGCCGCGTGGTCTCATAGTGCTCCTCGTCGTCCAGCTCCGTGTAGAGCCGCACCAGCCGGATGATCTCGCGAAAGAGGAGGTGCAGGTCCTCCGGGACCAGCGCGAAGAGACGGTCCTCCGCCTCGGAGGCCGTCGCCCGGACCTGCATGCCGTCGCACTCCTCCGGGGATGCGGCCATCAGCCGCAGGTTGTCCATCACCACCCAGGGCGCCCCCGACCAGGTCGGGATGTAGGGGTCAAACTCCACCTCCCGGTGGCCGTGGTCCTCCAGAAAGCGCCGGAAGGCCTCCGCAAAGGCCGGCCAGGCCTCCAGTTTTCCGGACTCCAGCAGCTCCCGGGAATCCATCCCCCGCACCAGGTTCAGGAGCTCCCCGTCCGCACGGATCCGGTCCGCCAGGCGCTGGAGGTCCCGGTTGACCAGGCCGGTCTTCGTCTCGCAGCAGGCGGTGATCCGGTCGAAGAGCTCCATGGCCTCCTCCGGGGCGAAGAGCTTCAGAAAGCACAGCAGGGAGCGGTAGAGGATGGACTGCGTGATGGAGATGGCGATGTTGGGGCGGAAGTACTCGCCGCCGGCCGCGCAGATGCGGGAGACGTAATCCCACAGCTCCGCCGGGTCCGTGCCCAGGGGCTCCGCACCCAGCGCGCCCAGGCGCAGGAGATAGCGGTCGAGGCCGCAGCGCCATTCCGCGGGCAGAAACAGCGCCCAGCGATGCTCCTCCACGAACCTCCCGATCCCCGCCCTCAGTTCCTCCGCGCTCTTGGGCATGAAGGGCAGGCGCCCCAGGTAGAACCGGACGGCGTTCTGGTTGCCGTAGACGTAGTTGTCGAACAGGGCAAACCACTTGCCCTCTAGGGGCGGAAAGCCCATCATTTTGAAGGAGTGGTCCAGGGACTGGTGGAACCCCTCCTCGATCAGGTCCCAGGACATGGGGGTCATGGCACTGGGGTAGCGCTCCGCCGACTCGTCCCGCGTCCACAGGGGCGCAATGCTGGTGACGGGCCGGGACTGAAGCAGAAAGAGCTCTTCCCCCTCGAAGCCCCACTCGATATCCTGCGGGAAGTTGTAGAAGGACTCGACCTTCAGCATCAGGTCCCCCAGCGCGGCGATCCGCCCCTCGTCCAGGGAGGGCCGGTCCGCCTCCTCCCCCGGAACCTCCACCGTCTCCGTGCCTGTCCCGCAGTCGCTGGACACGATCTTCCGGGCCTTGTGCGCGATGAAGGAGGAGACGACGCGGCGGGATTTTCGGTCCACCACGAACTGGTCCACCTCGCTCTCGCCGCCGACGACGGACTCCCCAAGCCCCCAGTCCGCGTTGATGAGCATCGCATCCCGCCCGGCTATGGGATCCACGGAGAAGCCGACGCCCGCCGTATCGCAGCGCACCATCCTCTGGACGACCACGGCCATTGCGGCCCCGCGCTGCCCGAACCCCCTCGAGTGCCTGTACGCCACGGCCCGATCCTGCCAGAGCGAGATAAAGCAGGCGCGTATCCTGTCCAGGATCTCCTCCACGCCGACGCAGTTCAGATAGGTGTCGTGCTGCCCGGCAAAGGCAGCTCCCGCGAGGTCCTCGAGCGTGGAGGAGGAGCGCACGGAGTACGCGCCGGGCTCCATGCCGGCCAGGGCCTCCCGCACCTCGGCGGCCAGCCCCGTCGGCAGGAGGACGCCCTTCATCCGCTCCCGCAGCGCCGCAGCGGCGGGCACAAGCCTGTCGGGACTGTCGAAGGGCAGGGCTTCCACGGCCTCCCAGGCCCCGGGGACCGACGCGAAAAACTCCGCGTATCCCTGCGGCGTGACGATAAAACCCGACGGGACCGGGAAACCGGCGCGGAAAAGTTTGGAGAGGCTGGAACCCTTGCCCCCGCTTCGGGGAAGCAGCTCCGCCTCGGGGTCGCTGAACTTCAGGACATAGGACATGGAAGGACCTCCCTTACCGTTCGGCACGGAGCGCCCAGGCTTCGCGGCGCTCGATGAGCAGTCCCAGCGCCGCCAGCACGAAGCCCGCCAGGACGTCCGCCCCATAATGATAGCGCATGTAGATCGTGGAGAACCCTATTCCGACGCAGGGGATCAGGAACAGCCAAAACCGCCTCCGCCGCCACGCCCAGTCCGAGAAGAGCATGTAGGCGCTCACCGCGCAGTGCAGGCTGGGGAACACGTCCGTGCCATTCGTCCCATAGGGATAGCAGGCGGCCAGGAAGTCCGTCATCCAGTACCCCTCCAGGGGCACGGAGAACTCCCCGGCGAAGGCGAGGTAGGGGCCCAGCGCCGGGACCAGGGTGTAGCCGATGTAGCCGATTCCGTATACGGAGAACATCCCCGCGTAGAAGGCCCGGGCCAGGGGAAGATCGGAAAACAGATAGTCCAGGATACAGACGGCCAGATAGACCATGAAGAGCATGTAGCAAAAGCTGAGGAACTCCGTGAGGACCGGCTGAATCATGGGCTCCAGCCGGACGGAGAGGCTGCCGCCGAACAGCCGGCGGTCCAGCTCCCAAAGGAGGGCGTCCTTCCTGCCCTCGTTGATGAGGGGGGACACCCAGCGCATGTGGGGGAAAAGGGCGTCCATCAGGATGGGGTAGATCGCCAGGCGCAGGCGCCACCTGCAGGAGGTCTCGCGCCCCCGGGTGAGGAGGACGCCGCCCGCCATCAGCGCTGCGGACCCCATGTAGACGAGCGTGTGGGGCGAGAAGGGGCCGACGGTCCACAGGAGACGAAGGAGCGTGAGCAGGATAAAGGCCCCGAAAAACCGTTCATGGATCCGTGTACTGCGCCATAACTGCATCATGCAGCGCCTCCTCGAGCGGCCTCACCCGGGGCAACGTATCCCGGCGGAAGCGGAAGTTCCACAGGCGCGTCCCGGACTTCCGCATGACGTCCAGCAGCCTGCAGCCAAGAAGCGTAACGATGACGTGCGCCGCCACGGCCCAGGGGGCCCCGGCGAGGAGCAACACCCCCCACAGCAGGAGCGCGGCGACGAGGAGGACGGTCAGGCCGGCCAGGGCCTTCCAGAGCAGGACCACGTTGGGCCCATCCGACATGTGCCGCCCGGCCCACCATCCGGCGAGGACGGCGGGTGCGTTCAGCGCCGCAGCGGCCGCGACACAGGCGCCGGACGCCAGAAACGTCAGCACCTCGGGCACAATGCCTCGCTTCGGGAACAGCGCGGCGCCCCGCCACGTCCTGCACCCCCGGGCCGCCTCCCGGTACTGCCGCCAGAGCTCCGCGCCGGACACGAGGGCATCGCGGCTCCCCTTGCCGCCGCACCCGCCGCAGCGATACCGGGGCCCCTCATCCAACCCCGCAAGAAAGCGCCGGGCGCAGCTCAGCCCCCGGGCGGGAGGCAGGGGCAGCAGGGCGGACAGCGCCTCCGCCTCCTCCTGCGGCCGCTCCGACGCGAAGTCGGGGTCCAGCGCCTCGAGGGCCTCCGTCATGGCCGCGTGAATCCCGTCGACCCCGCCCTTCGCCGCGTCCTCCAAGTCCAGGGGCGGCCCGGTCAGGACCTCCGCCTCCCCGCCCCAGAGCTGCGGCGAACCGTAGCGGACCGTGACGGGGACGACCCGCAGATCCGGGCGGCTTCGAAGCGCCATGGCCGCGATGAACGCCGCGCCCTTCTGAAACGGAAGGTGCGCCGGCCCCAGGGTGCTCGTCCCCTCGGGGAAGACGAAGAGGTCCCCGCCCTCCGCGAGCCGCGAGACGGCCCGGGTCAGGCCCTTGCGATTCGAGGCGGCCGCCCCGCCGTCACCTGGGCGCGTCACCTCGATCCCGGAGAAGAACAGCCGGGAGATGGGGTTCTTCACCAGGTTGGCCGCGATGAGGAACTCCGCCCGGCCCCGGAGCGCAATGTCGTAAACCCAGCCATCCACCGCCCCGTCCCGGTGAAAGCCGACGTAAAGGACGGGCCCGCGCTCCACGGACGCCGGACCGTATATCCGCCTGAAGAGCAGCGCCCTCACCGCAAGCATCATCAGCCGACGTAGACACCCCGTGACGTTTGGCCGAGTAAACAGTCCCGACACTCCTTTCCGTAAACCGCCGAGCCCAGGAAGCGGGGCATACGATACCGGCACCCGGCTTCTTTATCGACACGAACGGACTCACCCGCATGCTGTCCGACCAGGGGGCTCGACTTCCGAGGGGTTCGGAACGACGATGTTCCGCGGATTGCAGAACGTCTGAACGGCCATCCCGGAAAGCGCCTCGGCCTTCGCACCCCTAACGGGGCCTTTTTTACCTGTTACGTTTGCTTCGACATTTTAGCATTCAAAATCGATCATTAAGATTGATACAGAACACATAGACCAGAACATTGCCCAAATTAGTTGATCCACGGGCACCGGATAACATAAGAATACAAGGAGGCCAAAGAAAACGCCATACAGAGCACTTGCAACAAATTTCACACCTGAATACCAACAAGAAGGCAAAAAATAATAGCGAATAAAAGTAAATAGAATCCAGGAAACACTATAAAAAACCAATGCCCATCCGAGCATAGGGTTCCATTGGAGCATGGTGCCCTATCCCTCGGCAAGATATGAATGAAGAGAACAACGTAATAAAATATCTTACAAACATTTCTTCAAAGGACAGCTCATCCAGGGATGTCCAGAAAATACGCCATAGGTTACCCCATCTGAAGGGAATTCGATTGCTGCCCATCTTTAGAAAGGCCAATACCAGGGTTTCTTGTTCTTGCCCCCAACGCCTTTTAGATATTCCGAAACAGCCCTGTTGCCGATAGCCTCGGCCATGTCCAACGGCGTGCTCTTCTCCCCCTTACTGCTCAAGGCATTGACCTCTGCCCCTGCCTCGACCAGGGCTTTCGTCACCTTCAGGAAGTCGTTTCCGTCCCTTCCGGTACGTGTCAGCATCTCGCCGAAACTCTCCCATTCTCCCGAGGGCTTGCGGTTCATAAAAGTAATTCCCGTCGCCACGTGCAGAGGCGTTACGCCCTCCATGCGGACATTGGGATTCGCCCCACGTTCCAGCAGAGCGGTCACGACCCTCGGCAATCCCATGAGAGAGGCGAAGCAAAGAGGCGTCGCTCCCTCGTTGTTGGCAACATTGACGTCAGCTCCGGACTGAATCAACAGGAGCGCCGCCTCCTCATCGTCTCCCAACGCCGCCTGGTGAAGCGCCGTATTTCCCTCCTTGTCTCGGGTATTCAAATCCGCCCCTGCATGAATCAAAGCGCCGAACAGCCGCGACATATCCTTCAAGTCCCCCTGGATTTTCCTGCGGATTTCCCTGTCGCTGTACAACAACCCTGCAATGTGCAGCGGCGTCGTTCCATCACGATTCCGGGCATTGACCAGGCTCATATCGTTCAACAGAAGAAGATTGACGATCTCTACCATCTTCCCCAGAGGACGGCCCTTCGCCGGGCCAATCATGGCATAGTGCAAAGCGGTCATGTCTCCAGCCCTGTGCCCGTGGTTGGCTGAGGCATCGAGCAGCAGCCGGACAATCTCGGGGTCCCCTCTTTTGACAGCCAAACAAAGCGGCGTCTCCCCGTAAGAATTCTCCTGCTCGATATCCTGTCCATTCCGAATCGCGACCTCGATCTCCGCAATGTCGCCGCTCTTGACCAAGGCAAAGAAGTCACCTTCAACAGCAGCGCCAAGGGCCGGCGCCGTCAGGCCCGACCACAGGAAAAAAGACAGCGCAAAAAACAGGCTTCCCGCATAAATCGCTCTCTTCAAGCATTTCCCCCCCGTATTTTTGTTATATATCCCTTCCCGGTTCGAAAAAAAATAAAAAAGCGCAAAGCAGCTTTCCTCGATGCATCGAGGTGGGTCGCTTCGCGCTCGTCCGCAGGAATTCGTAGTTTGCCCAGGTCTGCGCGCCGCCGCGTCGCTCCCGATTGACATTCCGAGTTCCAACCTATTCCATTTTCCGAAAAAGAGATTTTATACCTTGTCCATTATATAATTGAAACACAAAAGCGCGCAGGGACAGGCTGCAAAAGAAAAAGGGTCCGGGAGAAAATCTCCTGAACCCTCGCTATTTCTGGAGCCGGCGAACAGATTCGAACTGTTGACCTGCGCATTACGAGTGCGCTGCTCTACCCCTGAGCCACGCCGGCCCTTATGGCGTATGGAAGAAGCCTCCCATAACAGCGAAAAATTTTATCAGACTCCGCGCCGTTTGACAATACCCTTCCCCCTCCTGCCCGGCGAAACTCACAGCCCCCCGAGCCCCACAAAAATGCTCCCGCCCTCCCACAGGTTCTCCGACTCCGACACGGGCACGGCGATATGGACATAACGGCCGTGGACGATCAGCTCCCAGCCGGGAAGGGCGCACAGCCTCCGCGCCAAGTCGGAAAAGCCGCCGTTCCCGGGCATCACAGGGGCCACATCCGCCGCACAGCCCACCAGATGACGGCTTCGCGGCACGCCGCCGACCTCCCGGTTGTGAGCCGCACACCGATACCCCGAGTTGACGCGCAAGGGGCCGCCCCAGCCCCTCCGAAGAAGGTCCAGCCACAGCACCAGAAGCCGGGACGCCCGCCCCTCGCCGCAGCAGGGGCAGAGGAACTCCTCGGGCGTAAAGTACCCCACCTCGTAACGCACCTCGTTACCTCCCCTCCCCGGCGTCGGGCGACAGGGGGGAAAAACGGCAGTTCTGGCAGTGCCTCAGCCGATCGATCGCCTCCCTCAGCCCCCGGAGCTCCCGCTCCATCCGCAGCAGCAAAAACGCGGCCACGGCCACCGAAAAGCCGTTCTGGAGCACGGCCTGAACGAACGTCTCCATCCCATCCATCCTGCTCTCCTCACCTCCTCAAAAGTACAGGGGGGGCCGGCGCCCCCCTGCCGTTCCGGCTCATCGCCGAGTCCTCCTCTCCGGCTACCCCAGGCTGATCGGGGTGCTGGAGCTGTCCAGGAACTCCGCCCCGACGATCCCCTTCGGTACATCCTCGTAGATGCTGCCGTCGGCCACGATCCCCTGCATCAGGGCCTTCACCTCGGCCCCCGTGGCGGAACTGCGCGCATAGGGAAACAGCATGGTGACCTTCTTCTCCCCAGCGCCCGAGAACACGAGCTTCAAACGCGTCGCCATAAAACACTCACCTCCTCTCCTCCGCATCGAACCGATTCCGACCGAACAGGCCCGGCCTCACCTCTTTCCGGGCCCCTTTCGCCCCTTCCCTACTGCTTCTCCAGCGTGCTGACCTCCGTCCGCTCCATCCGCACCACGGGATACTCCAGCACGGCCGCCAGCAGGTCCGCGACCCTCACGACCGCCTCGGCGTCCGCACCGGGCCTGACCTTGCCCAGGGAACATCCCTTGACGATCATCCTGCCCGTAGCCGCGTTGTTCCCCGCATTCAGCTTCAGCGAGACCCCGCTCCTGTACGCATTCTCGGCAACAGCCATCCTCTCACCTCCTTTCATCGGAATTTTTTCCGTCCTTCCGCCTCCCCACCCACCTTCCTCTCCCCCGCTCACCCCTTCTTAATCGTTATTGTGATATAAGTATATTTGATATTCGTATATTGTCAAGGGCTTTTTCAAAAATCGTCTTGAATACTTGGAGAACAGGCTTTTTCACCCTCTCCCAGGAGAACTTGTATATAATGGATTGATATATAAGCGGAGGGAGGGGTTGAAATGGCGACGGACGCCGAGGATGCGGGGATTTTTTTCGCCCCGTTTGGGCTTGGGGGACAGGGGCGAGAGTTGGTCAGCCTCGTGGGCGGGGGCGGAAAGACGACGCTGCTCCGGGCGCTGGGCAGGTTTCTGTCCCGCAGCGGCACGACCCTCCTGACCACGACGACGAAGGTGGCCCCCAACGATCTGCCCCTGCTCCTCCTGGGAGGATATGAGGGGCCGGAGGAGGATACGGAGCGCATCCGTGCTGCGCTTCGGCTCCATTCCCCGCTGCTGGCGGCCCAAAGGCACGTGAGGGACGGGGATCGGGAGAAGCTGGAGGGCCTTCCCCCCGAGGCGATCGATCGCCTCTGGAGCGACAAGGCGGCCGATTTCCTGATCTGCGAGGCGGACGGGGCACGGCACAAGCCTCTGAAGGCCTGGGCCGATTGGGAGCCGCCGATCCCGTCCCAGACGACGCTGCTCTGCGCCGTGCTCGGCGCGGACCGGCTGAGCGAACCCCTGACGGAGGACTGCGTCCACCGCATGGCGCTGATGACGGAGCGTTTCGGGTTCCGGCCCGGGGACGTCCTGACCCCCGACCGGCTGGCGGCCCTGCTGGAGTCCCCCCACGGGTACCTGAAGAACGCGCCCCCTGCGGGCAGGAGGATCGTCCTTCTGAACCGCTCCGACCTGCTGTCCCCCGACCGACTCGACGACCTGACACGGGACTTTCTGCCCCGTACCGCTCGGCTGCTGGGCTCCTGGGACCTTGTAATCCTAGGTTCCCTGCACAAGCTGCGCGTCGAGGCCGTCCTGATGCCGAGACGGGGCCGATGATCGCCCTGCTTCCCGCCGCGGGGCTGTCGCGCCGCATGGGGACGCAGAAGCTGCTGCTTCCGTTCGGGGCCGGAACGGTCCTGGAGACCGTCATCGGAAACCTGCGCGCCGCCGGGCTGACCCCGATCCTCTGCGTCCTCTCCGAGGCGACGCTCCAAGGGCTCCGGCCCCTTGCCGAAGACGTGACGGTGCTGATCAATCCGGCCCCGGAACGGGGCTACGCCTCCTCGCTCGCGATCGCCCTCGACGCGTTGGGCAGGGCGGAGCCCGCTGCCCTCCGGGAGGGCCCCTTCTGCCTGATGCTCGGGGACCTGCCGACGGCCCGGGCGCACGACATGGCGCGGCTGCGAGCGGCCTTCGAGCGCCGCCCCGCCGGGTACACAGCTCTGGCCCCCTATCGGGAGGGGCGTTTCGGACACCCCATTTTTATGGAAGGGCTCTGGCGCGCCCGGCTGCGGGCCGCGGCGGGCGACCGGGGCGGTCGGGACGCGATGGCGCGATTCATGCCGGAGGTGCTGACGGTGGAGGGGGAGGACGGCTTCTTCGAGGACCTGGACACCCCGGAGGACTATCGGAGGGTCTGCCGCCCGCAGCTCTGAGCGGATCCGAGGACGGCACTCCCCCACCCAAAGGGAGGGATTGACAGGCGCCCGGGATTGCGGTAAATTATTTCCTAAATTAAGTTTGTATCAACAAACTAATTGAAGAAGGGGGTACTATGGAATGTTCGGGCGGAACGTTACGAGGGTCCTGCACTTCGGCCTTCCGATATTGGGATTGTTTTTCCTTTTATTCTCCGTGGATTCCGGGCTGGCCTTCGCCATTCTCTTCTTCTGTGCCGTGGCCGGCTCGTCCGTGTTCCTCAAGCGGCGGCTTCGACGTTTCTTTCAGCATCCAAACACTTTGTAAAAAATAGAAACCTAGATTTCCCTCTATGGACGACCTCTCCGAACGACGCCGCAGGCCTGAGGTATAATGAACCTGCCGCGACCGGGAGATCGGGACGCGGCCTCCGGAAACCGAGAGCAACGGCACAACCGAATACTCGAGGCGCAGGTGCCGGCGCGTATGCCGGCGAAGAGGGAAGCAGGCGAAAATCCTGCACGGTCCCGCCGCTGTGAGGGGGAGACGGCCCCGAAGGTCACTGGATCGATCCGGGAAGACCGGGGGGAACGCTTTTTCACGTCGACGATCCCGAGTCAGAAGACCTGCCTGGGCCGCAGACGCCAACCCCCTACGGACGATAGGGAGGGCGTGCCGGCTTTTCATGCCTTTTTTCGTGTCAGCGGGCGCTCCTCCACCCTGGACGTGGAGGAGCGTTTTTTGTCGGTCCGGCCGGGCTTCTCGCACGGACTGCGGACGCGGAAATGTCATGGAGAAATCGGGAGGCTTTCATGTTCGTAAAGATCCGAAAACGGGACGGCCGTGAGGTGCCGTTCAATGCGGAGAAGATCGCCGGGGCCATTCTGAAGGCCCTGGCCGCGGTCGCGGATGACACGGGGGAGGCGGCCAGGCAGGACACGGCGCTTGCCCTGACGGAACAGGTCGCGGAGCGTATGGAAAAGGAGCTCGCGGGGTGCGTCCCCCAGGTGGAGGAGATCCAGGACATCGTGGAGAACGTCCTCATCGACTCCGGGCACGGGCGCGCGGCCAAGGCCTACATCCTCTACCGCGCCCGCCGCAGCCAGGCGCGCGAGATGAAGAGCCGCCTGATGAACATCTACGAGGACCTGACCTTCCGCGAGGCGCAGGACAACGACCTGAAGCGCGAGAACGCCAACATCGACGGCGACACCGCCATGGGGACGATGCTCCGCTACGGGTCCGAGGGGGCGAAGTACTTCAACGAGATCTTCGTCCTGCGCCCCGAACACGCGGAGGCGCACCGAAACGGCGACATCCACATCCACGACATGGATTTCCTGACCCTGACGACGACCTGCTGCCAGATCGACATCAAAAAGCTCTTCAAGGGCGGGTTCGGCACGGGGCACGGCACGCTGCGCGAGCCGGCGGGCATCCGCAGCGCGGCGGCCCTGGCCTGCATCGCGCTCCAGTCCAACCAGAACGACCAGCACGGCGGGCAGAGCATCCCCATGTTCGACTTCGCCCTGGCCCCCTACGTCGCCAGGACCTTCACGGGCCTCTACCGGAAGAACCTGGCCAAGGCCCTCGGGATGCTGCCCGACGCGGACGACGCCGCCGAGTGGGTCGAGGCCCTGCACGAGGAGCTGCGCGGCGCCCCGGACGGGACGATCCGCCTGGGAGGGGCGGAGCCCTTCCAGGCCCTGGAACGCTCTCGCCTGGAGCGGCGGTTCGGGGACGGTCCCGCCGCGCGGGCACAGGCCCTGGCCCTGAGCGAGGCGGAGCGCGAGACGGACCGGGAGACCTATCAGGCCATGGAGGCCCTGGTCCACAACCTGAACACCATGCACAGCCGCGCCGGGGCCCAGGTGCCCTTCAGCTCGCTCAACTACGGGACGGACACGTCTCCCGAGGGGCGCAGCGTCGTGAAGAACCTCCTGCTCGCCACGGAGGCGGGGCTGGGACACGGCGAGACCCCCATCTTTCCCGTGAGCATCTTCAAGGTCAAGGAGGGCGTGAACTACGCGCCGGGCGACCCCAACTACGACCTCTTCCGGCTGGCCTGCCGCGTCAGCGCCAGACGGCTCTTCCCGAACTTCGCCTTCATCGACGCGCCCTTCAACCTCCAATACTACCGTCCGGGGGAGCCCGATACCGAAATAGCCTACATGGGGTGCCGAACGCGCGTCATCGGCAACGTCGCCGACCCCGGCCGCCAGATCGTGACGGGCCGCGGGAACCTGAGCTTCACCAGCGTCAACCTGCCGAGGCTGGGGCTCCTGAGCGGGCGGGACCGGGCCGGTTTCTTCCGTATGCTGGACGAAAAAATCGACCTGGTGATCCGCCAGCTCCTGGACCGCCTGGAGATCCAGTCCAGGAAGAAGGTCAAGAACTTCCCGTTCCTGATGGGACAGGGGGTCTGGATGGACTCGGAGAAACTGGGCTGGAACGACGAGGTGCGCGAGGCGCTCCGGCACGGCTCGCTGTCCCTGGGGTTTATCGGCCTGTCGGAGTGCCTCAAGGCCCTCACCGGGAAACACCACGGCGAGAGCGAGGCGTCCCAGGCCCTGGGGCTGGAGATCGTCGGGCACATGCGCTCGCGCATGGACGAGGCCGCGCGGAAACACGGGCTGAACTTCACCCTGCTGGCGACGCCGGCCGAGGGCCTGTCCGGCCGGTTCGTCCGGATGGACAGGAAGCGGTTCGGGCCGATCGAGGGGATCACCGACCGCGACTACTACACCAACAGCTTTCACGTCCCTGTGCACCACAATATCCGCGCGCTCGACAAAATCCGCCTGGAGGCGCCCTACCACGAGCTGACGAACGCGGGACACATCACCTACATCGAGATGGACGGAGACCCGTCCCGGAACCTGGACGCGTTCGAGAAGGTCGTGCGCGCCATGAAGGAGGCGGGGATCGGGTACGGGGCCATCAACCACCCGCTGGACCGCGACCCCGTCTGCGGGTACACGGGCGTCATCGACGACGTCTGCCCCGGATGCGGCCGCTCGGAGGGCGGCGTGCGGTTCGAGCGCATCCGCAGGATCACGGGCTACCTGGTGGGGACGCTCGACCGGTTCAACGACGCCAAGAAGGCCGAGGAACACGACCGTGTGCACCACACCGGATCGCACTGAGGACCACCGGAGGGAGAACCGCCCCTTTAGATACAGCACCGGGGGCCCTGCCCCCGTACCCCTAGCAGGGGAACAAGTCCCCCTGCACCCCCTTATTTGCCCCTCCCGCCAGGGGGGCAACGCCCCCTTGGCGGGAGGGGCAACCGGGATCCAAGGGAGCTTGTTCCCTTGGCGGGGGTTTGGGGCGGAGCCCCAGGAGCAGATTTCACGGGGCGCATCTCCCCGGGTGGGCGTGATGCGTCTCCGGGTCGCGGGCATCGTCGAGGAATCGTTCGTGGACGGGCCCGGCATCCGTTTTACGGTGTTCGTGCAGGGCTGTCCGCACCGATGCCCCGGCTGCCACAACCCACAGACCCACGCCTACGAGGGCGGGTTTTGGGTGGAGGTGGGGTCGCTTTTGGCGCGGATGGAGGAAAACCCGCTGCTGGACGGCCTGAGCCTGAGCGGCGGCGAGCCCTTCGAGCAGGCGGAGCCCCTCGCGGAGCTGGCCGAGGGGGCGCAGGCGCGCGGGTACGACGTGATGACCTGGAGCGGCTACACCTTCGAGTTCCTGCTGGCGCACCGGGACGAGCGGCCGGGCTGGCGTCGGCTGCTGGACGCCTCGGACGTCCTCGTGGACGGGCCTTTCCTCATCGCCCAGCGGAGCCTGGGTCTGCCCTGCAGGGGCTCCAGGAACCAGCGCATCCTGGACCTTCGTCGGTCCCTGGCGGAGAACGCTCCGATCCTCCGCCCTCTTTGACGTTCCCCTGACAATTCCACGGCAACGGCATGAATCCGAAGGTGCTATAATAACCCCACTGCTGTTTTTCTCTTGTTTATTTTTAGAAATTTCAGCTCTGACGAAGGGGGGTACGGCTGCGGCGGAGCACTCGAATTTCTTATTATGACGTCTTGTAGGACCAAAACATATTCCTGGATCGGACTGCAGTGGGAGAGAGGGGAAAATGTCATGGCGGAACCTGCAACATTGATGAAAAGGATCATGGACTGCAACAGCATCGTCAACGGGTTCGTCTGGGGGACCCCCATGCTCTGTCTTCTGGTGGGGACGGGCGTATACCTGACGATCATTCTGGGGATGCCCCAGCTGCGCTATTTTTTCCTTTCCCTGAAAGAGGTGTTCGGGAGGAAGAAGGCAGTTCAGAGGACCGAGGGGGACAAGTCCATCTCCTCCTTCGCGGCTCTGGCGACGGCGATGGCCGCCACCGTGGGGACGGGCAACATCGCGGGCGTAGCCACCGCGCTCCACCTGGGGGGGCCCGGAGCCCTGTTCTGGATGCTGGTATCGGCGTTCTTCGGCATGTGCACCAAGTTCTCCGAGGTGGTCCTGGCCGTCCATTTTCGCAAGAGGGACGAGCACGGCGACTGGCGCGGCGGGACGATGTACATCCTCGAGCACGGGACGGGGCAGAAGTGGCTCGCGGTGCTCTTCGCCCTGTTCGCCTTCCTGGCCTCCTTCGGCATCGGCGCGGCGGTCCAGGCCAACTCCACGGCCGAGGGGCTCTCGCTGGGGTTTGGAGTCGACCCGCTTTACAGCGGCATCGTGCTGGCCGTTCTGGTCGCTCTGGTCATCATCGGGGGCCTGAGGAGCCTCTCCACCGTGACCACCTACCTGGTCCCCTTCATGGCCGTCTTCTACGTCATATGCTCCATCCTCGTGCTGGGAAAGAACGCGCAGCACATCCCGGAGGCCATCGCATCCACCCTGAAGTACGCCTTCAATGATCCCATGGCGCTGCCGGGCGCCTTGGCCGGCTGGTCCGTGAAGCTGGCCGTCACCAAGGGCATCGCCCGCGGCGTGTTCTCCAACGAGGCCGGGATGGGCTCCGCCCCCATGGTGCACGCAACGGCCAACGTCGACCACCCCGTGCGTCAGGGGCTTTACGGCATCTTCGAGGTCTTCATGGACACGATCGTGATCTGTTCCATGACGGCGCTGGTCATCATGACGACGGAGAGCCTCACGGGACAGGCGAACCTTACGGGGGCCCAGCTGACGCTCTACGCCTTCGAAGTCGGCCTGGGGCCGGTCGTCGGGAAGTATGTGCTTTCGGCCGGCCTTGCGCTCTTCGCCTTTACGACCATCCTGGGGTGGTACTGGTACGCCGAGACCGCGGCGACCTACCTCTTCGGCATTTGGTTCAAGCCCGTCATGAAGATCTCCTGGATCGCACTGATCCTGCTCGGCGCCGCGGGAGGGCAGATCCTGGGTACGGGGGCTCAGTCGTTCCTGACGGAACTGTGGGACCTGGCCGACACCCTGAACGGGCTGATGGCCATTCCCAACCTCCTGGGGCTCCTGCTTCTGTCGGGCGTTCTGCGCACGATCGTCAAGGATTTCGACCTCGAGAGGAAGAACGGGAAGCTATAATAGACTGGAGGGGTCTTTTCGACCCGGGGGAGCGTTCCGCGCTCTCCCGGGTCGCATAAGTTTCAGGGAGGCGATTCACGTGGCTGCTTTGTCTTCGGGCTCACCAACGCGCATGGAGGTCTTTGCGGATGCCCTCCGTCACAACTTCGAGGTCGTCCGTTTCCTTGTCGGGCGGAAGCGGGACATCCTCGCGGTGATCAAGGCTGACGCCTACGGCCATGGAGCCGTGAGGGCCGCCGGGATCTATCGCGAGCTCGGGTGCGGGCACTTCGCCGTCGCCCGCCTGTGCGAGGCCCTCGAGCTCCGCGAGGCTGGGATAACGGAGGACATCCTGATCCTGGGACAGGAACCCGAGAGCTCCGCCAAGGCGGTCGTCGAGTATGGCCTGACCTGCACCTGCGCGGAGCTCTCTTTTGCCCGGGAGCTGAGCCGTGAGGCGGCCTCGAGGGGCAGGAGGGCGAAGGTGCACATCAAGGTGAACACAGGTATGGGGCGGCTGGGTTTCCTGCCCGAGGACATGGGACGGGCCGCGGAAGAGCTGTTCTCCCTTCCGGGGCTGGACGTCGAGGGGGCGTTCACCCATTTCGCCGTCGCCGACGAGGAGAGGCGCGATTACACCGACATGCAGTTCGAGCGGCTCGGGAGGGCCCTGTCGCTCCTGGAGGATAAGGGGCGGACCCTACGCATGCGTCACGCCTGCAACAGCGCGGGCATCCTGAGCCATCCCGACAAGTACCTCGACGCCGTCCGGCCCGGAATCATGCTCTACGGCGTCTCGCCCGTCAAGCGGCTTCCCGAGGCGGTGACGCTCCGCCCCACCTTCGCATTCAAGAGCGCGGTCGTGTCCCTTCACGACGCAGCACCCTCCAGCGGCATCGGCTATGGACTGCGCTACATCACGAGAGGACGCGAGCGCATCGCCATCGTCCCGGTGGGCTACGCCGACGGATGGAGCCGGACCCTCTCCGGGAAGGCCTCCGTCCTGATCCGCGGCCGGAGATGTCCCGCGGTGGGTTCGATCTGCATGGATCAGATGATGGTGGACGTTACGGACCTGGACCATGTGGAACTGGGGGACGAGGTCGTCCTGATCGGACGTCAGGGCGAGGCCGAGATCACCGTGCAGGAGGTTGCCGAACTCCGCGAGACGATCCCCTACGAGATCCCCCTGTCCCTTTCGCGGCGGGTCCCCCGGGTGTACCTCTAGGGTTTCTCCAGATTGTTTACAACGGACAAAAAGCTGATATAATGAAGTGCTCCGGAGGAGATGATGAGGAATATGCCCAATAAAATTGTAGCTCAAAATCGCAAGGCACGGCACGATTATTTCATCATCGATTCCCTGGAGTGCGGCATCGTCCTGACGGGCACCGAGATCAAGAGCGTCAGGGCGGGCAACCTGAACCTGAAGGACTCCTACGCCTCGATCGAGAAGGGCGAGCTCTGGCTGATGGGCATGCACGTCTCGCCTTACGAGAAAGGCAGTTATTACAACCACGAGCCGGAGCGGGACCGCAAGCTGCTGGTCGGCCGGCAGGAGCTCGTCCGTCTGGGAAGCAAGGTGCGGGAGAAGGGGCTGACCCTGGTTCCCCTTTCGGTCTACATAAAGGACGGGCGAAGAGCGAAGGTGGAGCTTGCCCTGGCGAAGGGAAAGACCTCCTACGACAAGCGCGACGCCCTGGCGGACCGGGATGCGAGGCGCGATATGGCCCGCGCGGTCCGGCACCGGGGGCGCTACGAGGAATGAGCCCCCGCCGGTAAGCGGGCGGACGCCTTCCACAGGACATCTGGAGGTGGGGCGTGTTGGCCGCTTAGGGGCCTCATCAGAGCTGGTCGTCTGCTTGCGTCGATAACGCGGCAAAGGTGCCGCGTATCGACATAAGCGATCGACACAGCATCCGGGGCTTAACAGCCCCGGATAAGCAGCGAACCAACGAGTGCAACGAGTTGAGTGAGTCGTTTAGGGGTCTCATCAGTGCTGGTCGTCTGCTTAGGGGGCGACAGGTTTCGGAAAAGGTGAATTCCCCTCGAAGGGGGGAAGAGAGGTTCCCCTGGGGGACCGGAGGTTTCGAAGCACAACGCACATGTATCGGATGGAATAAAGTTGATTTAGCAACAAATGCCGGGGGCGACAGGTTTCGACGGCACGCGGAGGATCTGGAGGAGCAGGCCGAGTTATGTCCGTAATCCTCGTTAAACATTCGGACAAGACGATAAACGTCGACAATAACTACGCACTGGCGGCTTAAGCCTGCCACGTTGAAGGATGGGTTCCTCTGCCGGCCCGCCGGAGACGTCATTTCAGGCGGATGCTCCGCTTCGCGTCGGACTTTGCCGAAGTGGAAAAGACCAGAGGTCTTGGAAAGAGGAAGGCCGTTTTCTGCCTAACCTCGGACGACAATTAAAAGAAAACTAAGCCTGTAGCGCCGCCACGGTCGGCCCATGTCGGACGGGGGTTCGATTCCCCCCGCCTCCACCAATCATTCAATCGGGTAATCCCCGGTTCTCCCACAAACCCCGCTCCCTGAGCGGGGTTTTTTATTTCTCAACCCTACAATCCACTCTATTATTCCAAATGAAACTAGGATAAAATACGGGTACAAATTCGGGTATTTTTGCGAAGGTCCATTTTGTACCCGTATCGAGGTGAGGACCATGCCGTTGACGGACGTTATCGTGAAGAAGGCGGCGCCGAGGCCAGTGTCCTACAAGCTGCCGGATGGGCGGGGGCTCTATCTCCTGGTCATGCCCAACGGC
>ERZ772917.472-NODE-472-length-28557-cov-9.555961_pt1 | contig 28557 bp, 27 predicted proteins | sample MGYA00511187_ERZ772917 | MGnify/ENA primary metagenome ERZ772917 (study PRJEB29015, sample SAMEA2737925) | human oral metagenome | biome: human oral; feature: human-associated habitat; material: dental | place: China | collected 2012 ...
CATGCCGTATAACGCTGAACGGCAAACTGCCAGTTGCGGACGTAGCCATAATTGCTGGGATTGTTCTTCGCCTGCGCCGCAATATAGATGCCATAGATCGCGTGGAAGAGAATCGGCACGGCGATAGCAAAGATCTCAAGTCCGTAGAACACGGGACGCGGAATGAGATCCATCATGGCCAGCGCATCATTGAATGCCTTCGCACCGTTGAGTACGGTCGAGTTCGTAAAGACGTGCTCGAAGAGGAACACGCCGATGACGACGAGTCCGACCAATGAATGCAGCCGCCGCATGTAAAAGGTTGTGTGGAACATTTCATACCTCCTGAAATATGTTGACCTTTGGAGCCGCTGCCTCGGAGCATATCCGAGGCAGCGCCCCCGAATGATTTGTCATGCGCCAAACCATCGGCATGAACACTCTGATGAGGATCGACCGGCGAAACACCTTCCGCCTTAGAGTTTCCGATAGGGCTTCTGCCCCATTTCATAGAAGTTGTTGCCCTCGGAGTCAATGACGACGATGCAGGGGAAATCCTCCACCGTCAGCTTTGCAACCGCCTCCGGACCAAGCTCGGGATAGCCTACCACTTCGTACTTCTTCACGGATTTCGCGATGAGGGCTGCAGCGCCGCCGACAGCGGCAAAATAGGTGACGCCGTTCTTCTTCATCGATTCCACGACAGCAGCCGAACGCGAGCCCTTGCCCACCATGCCCTTGATGCCCTGCTCAAGCATCGTCGGCGTGTAGGCGTCCATGCGACCGGAGGTCGTGGGACCTGCCGAGCCGATCGGGTCGCCCGGCTTCGCCGGCGTGGGGCCGAGATAGTAGACAATCTGATCGTGCCAGTCGACCGGTAGCGGCTCACCCTTTGCAAGCGCCTCCGTCATTGCCTTGTGCGCCGCGTCACGCGCACTGATGATCGTGCCCGTGATGAGAACGCTGTCGCCTGCCTTCAGCTTGCGCGACATCTCCTCCGTGAACGGAGTCGTAATACGGATACTTTCCGCCATGAGTATTCCTCCCTAACTATAATACACAGGATTTGTTGTTACAGGACACGATGTGCATGACGAAGTGCGTGGCAGCAGATCGTCACCGCAACGGGAAGGCCGGCGATGTGCGTCGCGCCCCACTCAACGTTCACGGCAAGTGCGGTCGTCGTTCCGCCCAGCTGCGGTCCGATGCCCGTCTTGTTGATCATCTCGAGGAGCTCACCCTCGAGCTTTGCATACTCCGGCATCGCGTGACGCTGATCGATCGGACGCGTGAGCGCCTTCTTCGAGAGGAGTGCCGCCTGATCCATGGTACCGCCGATGCCGACACCGACCACCTCTGGGGGGCACGGATTCGGCCCTGCGTGCTGGATGATCTCCATGACCGCCTTCTTCACGCCCTCCACGCCGTCCGCAGGAACGAGCATCTTGACACCGGACTTGTTTTCCGAACCAAAGCCCTTCGGTGCAATCGTGATGCTGAGTTTGTCCCCCGCAACGATCTTTGTGTAGATCACGCCCGGCGTGTTGTTCTGCGTGTTCTTGCGGTTGAAAAGCGGCTCTGCGACGACCGACTTGCGCAGGTACCCCTCCGTGTAGCCCTTCGCAATGCCCTCGTTGATCGCATCCTCGAGGAGTCCGCCCGTGATGTGGAGATCCTGCCCGACCTCCACGAAGACGATGGTCATGCCCGTATCCTGGCAGTACGGACGATCCTCCTCGCGCGCGATCTCGGCGTTGCGAATGATCTGATCCAAAACGACCTTTCCTACGGGTGACTCCTCCGTCTCTCGCCCCTTTTTGAGTCCCTCGTAGACATCATTCGGGAGATAGTACGCCGCTTCTTTGCACATCTCGGCGACGTTCTCCGTGATTGCTTGTGCGCTTAGCTCTCGCAAAGTAATCCCTCCTATAAATATAACTTATACACAGGTTAGTTAGACTATATCATATTTTTTTCTTGCTTTCAAGTCTTTCAAATTTGCCGTAAAGCCTTGAAAAAAGTGAATCTCATTCAAATTGGAAATGAGATTCACAAGCTAAAATAATATCGTTCTTTTGCACTTTTATCTTATTGTTTTATATTTCAATCGAATCATTTACCTCTAAATAATTTATTGTTTATATTGTATTTGTTATTATATATATAAAATCCATATCTTATGATATGGATTTTATATGGTAAATTTTTTTGAAAATTTTTTATATAGAAAAACCCTTGAATTTGCGGGCTTTCGTACATTTTTTCACAATCAAATGCGAATGAGATTTACCTGGGGAGTCTCTCCTGCATTCAGATCCACAAGCATGAACGAACCACGCTGCTCATCACGCGGGCGGGCAATGCTGCCGGGGTTGAGTACAGTGACTTCTCCGTGCTCCTCAAGAGCAACGTGCGTATGCCCATATACGGCGATGTCCGCCCCCGCCTCACGCGCTGCCTCTTGCAGCATCGCCGTATCGAAGCGCACGTTGAACAGGTGTCCGTGTGTCAGAAAGATGCGGTGTCCCGCGATCTCGACCACCGTTTCGTCATAGACCCCATCCACGAAAAGATCACAGTTGCCAAGCACACGAATGACACGCTTCTCCGAGATCGCCTCAAGATCGTCCGCATCGGGCGCAAAGTCGCCCGCATGAAGCCATAACTCCGCATCCGCAGCGCCATGTACGGCAAGCATCTTCTCGAAGATGCGCGTATCTCCGTGGCTGTCACTGACAATTCCAATTCTCACACGACACCTCTTTCCATCAGCATTTTTTTCATCATGTCGAGTGCCGCACCGCGATGACTGATCTCATGTTTCTCCGCGCGCGAGAGCTCCGCCATCGTGCGTCCGTCCGCACGATAAAAATGCGGGTCGTAGCCAAAACCGCCCGTCCCGCGCGCCTCAGGACGGATGAATCCCGTACACGTCCCCTCTGCACCGAGCTCCCGTCCGTCCTCAAACACAAGCACAAGCGCACAGTGATAGGCAGCAGCGGCGTTCTCCGTGCCGTGCGCCCGAATGTCCGCAATCAGCTTCGCATTGTTCGCCGCGTCGTCACCGTGCACCCCCGCATAGCGCGCAGAGTATACCCCCGGTGCGCCGTCCAGCACCTCCACCGAGAGCCCGGAGTCGTCGGCAAGTGCGGCAAGCCCCGTCTTCTCCCTGTAGTAATGTGCCTTAATCCGTGCGTTTTCCAGAAAAGTCGCTCCATCCTCAATCGGTTCTTCGATCTCCCCCGCATCCGGCAAAACTTCACGGATACGCGAGAGCGGCACGAGTCGTACGGGCAGTCCCTCGAACGCCCTCTCCATCTCGCGTACCTTCCCCGCATTCGATGTCGCAATCAGTATCATCTTCTCGACCATCTTATCCCTCCCGTCCCGGCATCCATGCGAGCATCTCGCCGAGCGCAACTTTCTGTTCATCAATCAGTTCCCGTATGCCACACTCTCCAAGATCGAGCAGTACATTCATCTCCGCGCGCGAAAAGGCGCGCCCCTCGCCCGTCCCCTGCACCTCGACAAACGCACCTGCGCCTGTCATAACGAGATTCATATCGACCATTGCAGCGGAATCCTCCTCGTAGCATATATCGAGGAGAGGCGTATTCTCTGCATTGATGCCGACACTAACCGCCGCTACATAGTCACGTACGGGGAAAATGCCGCGCCGCGTGTAAAAGGACGCGCACGCCTCCACGAGCGCGACGAACGCCCCTGTAATCGATGCTGTACGTGTCCCGCCGTCTGCCTGCAGCACATCACAGTCAATGTGAATTGTACGCTCGCCAAGTGCCTTCATGTCAACAACGGCGCGCAGCGCACGTCCGATGAGCCGCTGAATCTCCTGCGTGCGTCCTGTCTGATGTCCACGCATTGCCTCGCGCGCCGTGCGCTCCGACCCCGCGCCGGGCAGCATGGAGTATTCCGCCGTCACCCAGCCCGTCCCTGAGCCTTTCAAAAAGAACGGCACGCGTTCCTCCACAGTTGCCGCACAGACAACGCGCGTATGTCCCATCTCGATGAGCGCAGAGCCCGCCGGATAGCGCTGATAGCCGCGCTCAATCCGCACGGGGCGCAACTGATCGGCACGCCTCAGATCTCTTCTTGGCATGAATGTTTTTCTCCTTTGTGGAATTCCATAATGCAAAGCCTCCCCCGTCGAAACGGGGGAGGGGAACCATGCGCAGCATGGTGGAAGGGGCGCCATGAACTTACGTCCGATTACTCTCCTGATACTGCCGGTAGTTCTTGATGATGCAGATCGGCGTTTTCTGCGAGGCGTTGCCGAACGGATTGTCGAGCAGCAGCTGTGCCGCAAGCGCGCCATTCACACCTTCCGATACGCCAACCACGCGAGAGCGCTTGAGGTCATTCACATCTGCGATCATCCCACCGAACGCCCCCACACGGTCACGAATGCGTGTGGCAACCTGCTCCGGCTCGGCAGGGCCGTAGACAATCACCTTGTCAAACGGCGGCATTGTGCCCGTCACGTCGTCAATAAGTGCCGCCTCCTTGCCGCCCCACTGATAGAACAGCCCCTTTTTGCCGACGAGTTTCCCGAGGAATCCTGCGAAAAGTGCCGCTGTAACGCGCCACTTCCCCTCCACCTCCATGAGTGACTGCATCCCATGCGGCGTTGCAAGACTGCCATAGTCGGGGATAAAGCGACACAGAAATTTTGCCATGCCGGAAATATGAAGCTCCTCGGGGCGGACAAAACGCCCCTGCGTCACCGCAACTACACTCTCCGCACAGCAGACGAGATCATCCGCCGTTACCTGCGCACCGGCGTAGTATTCGATGGCATCCACGATGTCGTCCGCATCCGTCAGAATGCGTGTCGGAACGGGGAGAATATTCAGCTCAGCCATTCTTCCTGCCCCCTTCCTGCACGAGTGCGACACCCGCAAGTGCGGCGATCTCCGCCCCCGTAATTTTCAAAATCAGCTTGGAATAATGTGCCGGGATGCGCCCTGTCTCTTGGTAGATGAAATCCATGCGGAAATCCGGCATATGGGCAATCGCCTCTTCGAGCGTATTCCCCTTGCGTCCTTCGATGGAAAGTTTGAGCACCAGATTGATCTGCTCGCCCTTTTGAATGACCATCGCCTCGAAATAGTCGTCCTCGCGCGGCGCACCCGCCAGCTCGACCTTACCGCGCACCAGTGCGCCGTCGTACTGCTCATAGGGCAGCTGCACGCGCAAAATTGCATCCATGATGACACCACATTGTACCCCCGCATTCTTCACGGGCATCGTCGCACCGATCACGAGTCTCTCAGACGTACGTTCAACCACGGAAAACGGTGTCATCTCCTCCTTTTTCGGCACGATCTTCTCCGTTCCGAAATAGGCAAAAAATGCCTTTTTCCCGAGCTCAAAAAAAACCAGCAGGGCGAACAGCCAATATAACCGCTCTATAAATTCAAAATCCAATGTCCCGTCCCTCTTTCTCCGCGATCATCGCCGCCTCGAGCGGCTCATAGAACTCCTTCGGCAGACGCGTAATGCGCCCCGTCTCGCGCACGGTGAACACGTTTTCCGAAAAGCCCGTCACGAGCACTGTGCCTGCCGCATTCAGGATGCGGTAGGAGAATGCCATCTTTGCCTTGGTCAGTGCCGTCGCCGTCGTCTCGATGACGAGATCATCGTCAAAATGCCCCGGCGCGTGAAACTGTGCACCGACCTTTGTAATCGGAAAGACATAGCCCGCATCCATCAGTGCGCCCAGTGTAATGCCGATGCGGCGTAGATAATCGACGCGCCCGATCTCGAACCAACGGATGTAATTCGCGTGATGCACGACCTCCATTGCATCCGTATCGTAGAAATTCACCCGATGTGCAGTACGAATGGGCATGAATGCTCCCTTCCTTCAATCTTCAAACAATCTCCTCCATGCGCGCAGCACGCGCAAGGTAGCTCTCAATACGCGCCAGTGACTCCGTGCCTGTCACAGCTCTGCCCGACTCGAAGAATCTGCACGGTGCCGGCTGCTCCTCCGCCAGAACCGTCGTCAGCCCCGTCCGTCGTGCCAGCTCCTCGACCGTCCCCTCGTTGCCATCGACAAAACCAACCGTCTTTGGTAGAAGAGCACGCAATGTGTCCTTGAAGTAGTTGAAATGTGTGCAGCCAAGCACAATCGCCGAGTACTTCAGCAGATCGTAGGACGCGAGCGCATTCCACAGATACTCCTCCACGCGTGGGGAGACAAACTCCCTGCGCTCAGCAAATTCAACAAGGCGGGGCAGCGCGAGCAGATCGACAAGGTGATGCGTGTCATGCGCCGAGACGAGACGGCGCAGCTTTTCTCCATTGATTGTGATCGGCGTCGCCGTCACGAGCACGCGGCGCTCGCCGTCCTGTGCCAGCGCCTTTTTCACGGCAGGCTCCATGCCGATGATTGGCACCTCGTAGAGCCGACGCATCTCATCCACCGCAACTGAAGTCGCCGTATTACAGGCGACGACGACGGCGTCTGCGCCCTGTTTTTCGACAAGGAAGCGGAATGCCTCGCGCACATATCCGCGCACAACAGGCACGGACTTCGTGCCGTACGGCACATGGTCGCGGTCAGCAAAGAACAGGAATTCCTCTGACGGGAGCACCCGCCGCGCATGACTGAGTACGGTCAGTCCTCCAATTCCTGAGTCAAACAGAGCAATGCGCATAAGCCAATCTCCTCTTCTGCGCCGAATCATTCCCACCTATTATAGCAACTTCTTCCATCTTTGACAAATTCCTTCGATAACTGTTATAATCACTTCATTGAAATTTTATAATATTTTATTATTTTTAGGGAAGTATTTGCAGATGAAACGTCGTCTCAGAAAACAGGAATACATCTTCGTTGCGTCCATGCTCTTCGGACTTGTCTTCGGTGCGGGCAATCTCATCTTCCCTGCCTCGATGGGACAGCAGGCGGGCGCAGCGATGCTGCCCGCGCTCATTGGCTTCTGCATCACGGGCGTCGGGTTGCCCCTCCTCGGCATTGCGGCAATCAGCATCACGGCAAGTGAGAGCCTCTTTGACATTGGCAGGAAGGTCGGCGTCCGCTTCGCCTATGCCTTCACCTGCGCGCTCTACCTCTGCATCGGCCCCCTATTTGCGATCCCGCGCACCGCAACTGTATCGTTTCAGGTCGGCGCCGCGCCGTTTGTTTCCCACGATGTGCAGACGCTCGGGCTATTTGTCTTTACCCTTATCTTCTTCGCTGTCGTCCTCTACTTCTCCCTGCGCCCCTCTGACATCCTCATCTGGGTAGGCAAGGTACTGAACCCACTCTTTCTCCTCTTCCTCGGCATTCTGATTGTAACGGCGATCATTTCGCCAATGGGCACGGTCCGGGATGTGGAGCCGATCGGCACATACAGTGAACACGCCTTCTTCACGGGACTCCTCGAGGGCTACAACACGATGGATGTACTCGCCGCGCTTGCGTTCGGGAATATTCTCGTCAATGCGATCAAGCGGCTCGGCCTGTCGGATCCAAAGGCTCTCTCGTACAGCACAATTGTCTCCGGCACATTCAGCACCGCACTCATGGCGATCATCTACCTCGCGCTCACGTATGTCGGCGCGCAGAGCCGCGCCGTCTACGGGGTGGACACAAACGGCGGCGACGTGCTCGCCCATATCGCCGCGCATTACTTCGGTGCATGCGGGGGCATTCTGCTCGGCATCACGATCACCTGCGCATGCCTCAAGACTGCAATTGGACTTGTCACGGCGTGCAGTACGACGTTCGTGGAGCTCTTCCCGCGCTCGCTGCCCTACCCGAAATACGCCGTTCTCTTTTCGCTCTTCTCCTTTGCAATCTCGAATGTCGGGCTGAGCAAGATCATCACATACTCCCTGCCCGTGCTCTACTTTCTCTATCCGATTGCCATCGTCCTGATTGCGCTCTGCCTGCTTGAGGGACTCGTCGGCTGCCATCGCCCGCTCTACGTCTACACGATGATCGGCACATGCGCGGCGGCATCGTTCGACTTCCTACGCGCACTCCCGAGTGGACTGCAAGAGGCGCTGCCTATGATGGATTTTCTCCGTACACTCGGTGACACTCTCCCCCTCGCGCATATTGGCATGGGCTGGACGCAGCCCACACTCGTCGGCTTCATTATCGGCGTGCTCGTTCTCCTGCTGCAAAGGCGTACGCGCTGAGACTGCGGCACACAAAAGCACGCAGCTATTGACAGCGCTCCACGATTTTTGATACAATAACCACGCTAACATGGAGAGGTGTCCGAGTGGTTTAAGGAGCCGGTCTTGAAAACCGGTGATGCGGCAACGCACCGTGGGTTCGAATCCCACCCTCTCCGCCATAATTTGGACTCAAAAAAGGATTGCTGTATCAAGTCTTTCGACTCGTGCAGCAATCCCTTTTTCTTTGTTCAGTGCTTACTTACTTGCGCCGAACCACTTCTGGTAGATCTTGTCGTATTCGCCGTTGTCGTGCAGTTTCTTGAGCGCCTCGTTGACCTTCTTCTGAAGCTCGGCATTGTCCTTCGCCATCGCAATGCCGTAGTCCTCAGCCGAAAGCTTGTCCTCGAGCGACTTCACGCCGACGGCCTGCGTCTGCTTGATGTAGTAGTCGTTGACGGGACGGTCGTTGACAACGGCGTCAACACCGCGCGCCTTCAGCTCCATGAAGCAGTCTGCGGGCGTGTTCAGCTCGGTGACAGTGACCCCCTCCATATCCTTCACCATGTTTGCGCTGGTCGTACCAATCTGGACGGCAACCTTGTGCCCCTTGAGATCATTGAAGGACTTGATTGCCTCCTCGTCGCTGCGCACAACCATCGTGAGCCCCGACTGATAGTACGGATCGGAGAAGTTCACCTTCTGCTTGCGCTCATCATTGATCGTCATACCGCTGATGATGACGTCGATATTCTTTGCCTGCAGGGCGGGGATGAGACCGTCAAAGCCGATGTTCTGAATCTCCGCCTCGCTGCCCATCTCCTTTGCGATGGCACGGATGAGATCCATATCAAAGCCCTGATACTCCTTCTGCCCCTCATCCTGGAACTCAAACGGAGCAAAGTCAATCGCCGAGCCGACACGAAGCACCTTGGACTCCTGTTTTGCCTGATCGCCGCCGCCGCAGCCAACAAGTGCAAGGCTCACAAGAGCGCCGGTCAGGACGAGTGCCAATTTCTTCAGTTTCATGGGGAAACCTCCTCAAATGAGATAAAATCAAAGGAGGGACGCTACACCAAATGCAGCAATCCCTCCCTAGAAGGAGGCGGAGCCTCCTCAAAAATCCTTAGAAACGTGCTGCGCGCTTCGAGTTGAAGCAGTCGCGGCAGTAAACCGGACGATCCGTCTTCGGCTCGAACGGAACTTCCGTATCCTTGCCGCACTCGGCGCAGACCACATGGAACATCTGACGCTCGCCGCTGCTCTGCTCATCACGACCGCGACGACGCTTGTCACGGCAGTCACGGCAGCGTGCCGGCTCGTTCTCAAAGCCCTTCTCTGCGTAGAACTCCTGCTCACCGGCGGTGAATACGAAGTTGCTGCCGCATTCCTTGCATACGAGTGTCTTGTCTTCAAATGCCATTCTTCCACAATCTCCCTTGAAAAAAATAGTTAGTCTCTCCATTCGCCGAACTGGGAAAGCGTTCACTGAGATTATGGTACGGGCAAGGATTGTTTACATAAACAATCCTTCACTCGTTCATTGAACGACTATCAGGTCTTGAGGAACGGATTTCAACGCTCTGTATTATACAGATGTTTTTCATAAAGTGCAAGCATTTTTTCTATGCCTAGAAATACCACCTCAGAACAGGCTCTCCTGCACGTCCAGCCAGCTCTCCTGGCGCGCCATGTGCACGCGGTCGCCCTCCTCTGCGTGGCCAATCAGAAAGGGTGAGGCAGGATCGTGAAGACGCCTGTTCTTTCGTACACGCGTAAAATGCGTATTCGCGTAGCAGTAGCGGCAGAGATGCGGGCAGCTGTCATATGCGCCGATGTCCGCACCGAGGTAGCAGTCGCACTCCTTGCGCTGACGCACATAGTGCGGGAAGTTCAGCCGTCGCCCAAGCGCCTGCTCGTAGATACGCGGCGTCATGCAGCCGCCCACGTCTGCGCCGAACTGCTCCAGTTCCGCCCTTCCACCGCCGCAGGGATAGACACTCATGCCGTACGCACGTGCCGTCTCGACAATATACGCACCGAGTTCCACCCGCTCTGCATGCGTGACCTCTCGCGACTCTGGGAAATTGCGCCGCGTCTTTGCATAGCGCATGAGGAAGCTGATGACAACCATCTCCGTTGCCCCCACAAGTTCCTCCGCCATCTGCGCGAACATCTGCCGATGAAATTCGATCGAATAGTGCTCGTCGATCAGAATCGGATCATAGCGCCAGCCGACGGCGTGCATGCCGACAATTACCGAGAGCTGACGAAATGCGCGGGCAACTTCCTCCCACGGTGGCACATGTGGCTCGATATCCCTGCCGTAGGGCGTGATCGTGACGTACCAGAACTGTCCGAAGGAAGCAAGGAGATCCATATGCGGCAGCATCGGCGCAGGATTCTTCGTGCAAAAGGCAATGAGATCGACGACGGAGGGATCGAGGCGGTAGCGCGTCACCTGCGTCGGGTCATAGGGATTGCGTACGCAGACCTCGCCCTCGCGCAGACGATTTACGAACCATGGCGCATAAAATGCAGGGATGTCTGTACGCATTCCCGTATGCAGAATCATCGCCATCCCCCCTTTTTCCCCACAGAACAGCACAAATTTTTAAGGCGAGGACACCCCTGTCCTCGCCAAGTCCCGCTACATCTCGCCAAACCTCTTTTTTATGCCGCTCAATTCTCGTTGCAGTTCCGGCATATCATCGGAAATAATCTCCCAAATAAGCCGCAGATTCACGCCCTCATAATCGTGAACAATGCGATTACGCAATCCATAGATTTGCGCCCATGCCACCTGTCGGTTCTCCTGCTTGAAACCTTCACCCAATTTACTGGTGAGTTCTCCAATTTGACCTAGATTGAACACACAAGCCTCAATGAGCATATCATTAGCACGAAAATCCTCATAGGAAACACCTTTACAATATTCACATATCTTGTTGGCATAGTGAACCATTTTGTCAACAATGATTTTATCGCGCATAAATCTCAATTCCTGTCTGCTCGATTTCCTCTGCAATTCTCGAACGCGGCTCGATATGGGTCACATCAAACACATCCATATCCTTGTTATCTAGAGCCTCCCGCAGTTCCTCCACAAAGCCCATGAACTTCAACCCACGCAGATCGCTGTCCACAAGCAAATCCACATCGCTTTTGGAGGTAGCCGCCCCCTTTCCATAGGAGCCAAAAAGTATAGCCTGCCGAATCCGATGGCGGGTAAAAATTGGCTGCAATCGTCGTTTGATCTCGTCGGACGTAAAAATCATCTCCGGCATATCAATTCCTCCGATCCCCGAACACCCTGCCATTGTCTGCCTGTAGCTTTTTCGAGTGTCTCAACATCCTGTATTATGCTTCCTTATTTTATACCATATCACAACCGCAAATAAATGAAAATACATAAAAGCTTTCACGCAAAAATAAATCTCCGACCGCAGCAGTCGGGGATTTATCCTCACATATTCTGTCTGAACACTGCGTAGTCATCGACTGCTGCAAAAACCGCCGCTTCTCCTAGCGCACGGAAATGTGCTCTGCCGCAGTGAATCTTCTCTTTTTCCACGGGACGCAGGTGGTCAGCATCCACATTGCCCTTTGTTTCGATGACGAAGTACAGTTTCTCCTCTCCGTCGATGTCGAAGAGAACCGCCCAGTCAGGATTGTACGAGCCAAGCGGCGTACTGATCTTGAACCATGCAGGAAGCTTTGCGAAGTATTTCACCTCGGGATCGTTTTCAAACGCATCTGCAAACTGCCTCTCGTTCTTGCTGTCATAGATGACATAGTTGTAAGGCGTCTTTTCGCTCTTCAGCAAATTGCTTTCGAGATAGCCCTGCAGCTCCTCCGAGGCGAAAAGTTCCTGCCGATAATACGCCGTATCACCAAGCCGCTCATAGCGGATTCCCGCAACGATCAGGGACTTCATGACCCTGCGTACAATCTTTGCCGTCCGCTCCATGAAGAGCTGCGGATTACGGCGGAAATCCTTCAGATGGTTTCCATACGCATCAAAAGGCTTCCATGTTCCGTCTTCCATGCGACGCGTCCCCGTCAGGAGTTCCACAATCGTGCGGCGCGTGAGATTCGTCTCACCCAGCAGATATGCCACGACATCCGGCAAAGCTCCTTCATGGGCATACGACTCACGCGCCCTGCCCGGATGGAGCGTCGTTGTCTGCACGCCACCCTCCTCGATGGTCACTTCCGCCTTCGTCTGAATGATCTTCGCAGCAGTGACCCTCAGCTCCGTTGCCATCTCTGCACGGCACTTTTCCAAGAGTTCATCCGTGGAAAAACCCACATGATACCGCGTCTTCCATTTGATCCTGTCCCAAAGTGCCTTGAAATCCTCCGAGAGAAACACCTCTTTGTTCAAAGCAAGCGGCTCTCTCTTCCGCGCATCCTGAATCCGCAGGCTGCCGCAGGCACGGATGCAGACTGTTTCGATTGCGGTGCGATACGGCGTCAGCTCCTCGGGAAGATGCAGCTCCTTCCGCTCCAGATCACGCCGCAGCGCTTTCTGCACATTGCCGGCGGCATCAATATACGATTGTTCACGGAGAAAGGCGATGATCTCCTTCGCCTTGTCCAATCCCAGCGACTTTTCTTCGCCCTGTTCAGTACGTACGACAAGCGGTGCAAAATCGGCAAACTCCAAGACACCGAAGCGGACGCCGTCCTCCTGATACTCTTTCTGCAAGGCGGCGGCAAATTCATCATAGCTCTCGTTCGCAATAACCGTGAGGATATTCACGCTCCGATCATACTGGCGCTCGCCCTGTTGATTGACGCACAGCCTCAGCCCACGCCCGATCTCCTGCCGCTTCTTTATCACGCTCGCCGTCTCGTTCAGCGTGCAGATCTGAAAGACATTCGGATTGTCCCACCCCTCCTTGAGTGCAGAGTGCGAAAAGATGAACCGAATCTTGCAGTCGAAGGAGAGGAGCTTTTCCTTCTCCTTCATGATGAGATTGTATGTGCTGTCATCCGCCGTCGTCGTCCCAGACGTATCCTTCCACCGTGCCGCATTCTTTTTCGTATTATCTGCCGAAAAATAGCCTTCGTGCACGCACTCCGCTTCTTCTGCCTCCCCATGAAGCGCCGTGCGCAGCTCCTTGTACTTCGGTTTGCCGATCAGCTCGCGATAGATTGCCTCGAACCAGATCGCATACTTCCCCTTGTGTGCCCCCGCGTCATCGTACACACGATAGTTCGCCACCTTGTCGATGAAGAACAGACTGAGAACCTTGATTCCCTTCGGCCGCAGCAGCAGCTCCTTGTCGAGATGCTCCTCGATGGTCGCGCGTATCTGCTGACGCTTGATTTCATCCGCATGGATCTGTCCGACGGCTTCATGCAGATGCAGCACCTCGGGGCGTGAGGTGAAGTCTACATATTCCTCGCCTGCAGCACAGTAGATGTCGTTGACGATATAGCCCGCATAGACATCGCGGCCACCCGACATCTCATAGAGGTCGTCCCCCTGATGCACCGAGATAATCTTACGCTGAACACTTCCGCTCTTCATCTTCTTGTCGATCTCGATCCTCGCCGTGATGCGTGACTTCCTGTTGTCCACCGATTTCAGACAGAGATATGCGTTGTTATGCGCGTCCTGAACGGCGAAACTGTCCACCTCGATCCCCTTGACGAGCTTCCTGCTGAAACTGTCGACCGCATCGAGCTTGTAGAGCTTGTTCTCCACGCGTACGGGCGTCGCCGAATAGCGCAGCGTGCAGAGCGGGTTCAGCGTGCGCACCGCTTCCAGCTGCTTCTCCGTACTGATCGTAGACTGTGGCTCATCAATGACGACGATCGGATTCGTCTCACGCAGCAGCTCGATCGGACGCGCCCCGCCGAACTTCTTGTCATTATCACGATTGATGAGATTGAGTTCCTTCTGAAATCCGTCGATGCCGATGACCATGATCTGGATGTCCGTGTTCACGGCAAAGTCGCGGATCTTCTCGATGTGTTTGCTGTCGTAGACAAAGTAATCATACGTCACGTTGTGGTAGAGCTCACGAAAATGATCCTCCGTGATGTCGAGCGTCTTCTTCACACCCTCCTTGATGGCGATGCTCGGCACGACGACGATGAACTTCGTGAAACCGTACCTCTTGTTCAGCTCCAGCAAGGTACGCAGATAGACGTACGTCTTGCCCGTGCCCGTCTCCATCTCGATATCGAAATGCAGCTCCTGTCCGAGATGCTCCGACTGCGGCAGCGCATGGCGCGCCTGGACGGCACGCACATTCTTCAAGATGTCCTCGGTGTCAACGAGCAGACGATTCCCGATGCCTTGCTGAGGGCCGAAGAGATTCTGCCCCGAGGCAAACTGCTCCTCCGTGCTGTCTGCAACACTGAAAAGCGTCGGCTTCGCCGTCTGCCCCTGGAACACATCGCAGACGGCGGCAACAGCCTCCTGCTGGTATGCAAGCGAGGGATTGAATTGCAGCTTCATCATACGCCCCTCCTAGATCGACATGAAGGCATCTTCGTCGAGTCCTGCACTCTTGAGCGTCTCCTTGACATTCGTCTTTTCCTGATCGGAGAGGAATCCCGTATCGCGGCAGACGACCTGCCACGTCTCCGGCTCGTATTCCTCATGCAGCTCGATCAGTGCCTCTGCCGTCTCCATGGAGATATGCGGATCGAGACAGATCATCAAAGCACCCGCGCCGATGATATAGATGGTCTGCCCGTGGATTTCGCGCTCCTCCACCTCATAGGAAAGGTCGAGTCCGAGCTTCAGTGCGATCTCATAGACGACATCAAGCTCCGTGCGGTCAGGCAGGAAGTTCTCCATGCTCGCTTGCAGACTCCCCTGCAAATCCTCAGGCTGCGGATTCCATTTCTGCAGATTCGAGCTGTCGAGCTTGAACACCTTGAATCCGATGTCAAGCGTCTCCGCCCGCTCCGCATCCTCGCACTCTTCCTTTACCTTCTCACCTGCACGGCGAATGCGCTCCTTGCCGATCTCGCAGATATTTGCATAGCCTGCCTTGTGGGCTTCACTGCTTTCAGCCGTGGATTCCGGCAGCTGCACCATGATGAAGCGACGATTCCCGCCATCCTCGGCGTTCAGCTGCATAACGGCATGGGCGGTCGTGGCGGAGCCGGAAAAGAAGTCTAATATAATATCATTATATGTTGTAGCCATTATCAAAAAGGGAATTATCAACTCTTTGGGTTTAGAAAAGTCAAAGTTGGCACGTTCTGCATGAAAAAGTTTTTTGATATCTTCTGTGCCTTTCGCATTGATATAGTCGTTATTGAACAGCGTTATAAATTGCTTTATTTTATTTTCGTTATTTCTTACTTTTTCATAAACAATATATGTGCCATTTGGACGCTGAGAAAAAATAGCATTATCCGCTTTCAATAAAGCAAACATCTTCTCCTTTCCAAGCCTCCATCGTCCTTCACTCCCATCGTTTCTAATGGGAAAAACATCTTCTCCATTAGGTCCGGGAATCGGATAGTACATCGAAGGAGAATCTTCTCTCCGTGAATCTGCACCCCATTTATTTAATTCTCTTCCTCTAGCATATTTCCCATGTTCATCTTCATAATCGAGTGCTATTCCTTCTTGTACGATTCCTCCAAAAGAGATGTCTTCAATACTTTTCGCATAACATAAAGCATAATCATGAACTTGCTTTATGTTTTTTGATACTGAACCTCCTCGGATTGCTTCTCGAACAATCGTAGCAACAAAATTTCCTTCTCCAAACACCTCATCACAAATTTTCGTCAAATTCCCCTGTTCATTATCATCAATCGAAATAAAGATCACGCCATCATCACTCAGCAGGTTTCTCGCAAGGCGCAAACGTGGATACATCATATTCAGCCAATCCGTATGAAAACGTCCATTGCTCTCACTATTCGTCCCTATACGATGCCCTTCTTCATCTACCTGCCCTGTGATACGCTTATAATTTGCAATATTATCGCGAAAATCGTCCTGATAAACGAAGTCATGACCTGTGTTGTAGGGTGGATCGATATAGATCATCTTGACCCTGCCATGATAGCTCTTTTGCAGGAGCTTCAAGACTTCGAGATTGTCCCCCTCAATATAGAGATTCTCGGTCGTGTCCCAGTCCTTGCTCTCTGCCTTGCAGGGGCGGAGCGTCCCCGTCGAGGGAGTCTGTGAGAGACGCAGGGACTTCCCCTTGCCATTCCATCGGAAGCTGTAGCGTTCCTCCTCGTCATCCACATAGTCGCCAAGCAGTTGGCGCAGGATATCGAAATCGATCTGCCCCTCCTCGAACGCCTCAGGGAAGAGCTGCCGCATGGCAGAAAGATTTTCCTCAGTAATGTTCAGAGATTCGCCCGTCAGCTTCTTCATGATTCGTCGCTCCTTTGCTCCATGATCTTCATTCTCTCACGCTTCAATGCCTGCAATCGTGTGTTAAGCTCCAATTTGCGGTTGAATTGGCTTTCGCGCTTCATCCGACTACGCAGACGCCCTATTTCCTTCTCAATGTCACCCAGCCTTTCGCATATCGCTCTAGCCTCATCGCCCGACAGGCTTTCAGCGGCAACGCCCGCACACGCCAATTTCCACTTGCTTACGGCATCAAACCACGCCTCATAGAGCGCGTAGAAATTCGAAGTGGGTGCTTTCCCAAGAGACAGTGCTTTCCAGAAATCGTCCTCCTCTGCCATCCATGCGGTCTGCTCCACTGCCATCAAGGTCATGCGGCTACTGTCCGCCATGTTTTTTCGCAGCTTCCCCATCCGCATCTGTATCTGTTCGCCGTACCGGAAGAAAAGAAGCATGGCATACGGGATCGCGCGCATGATGATCTCGGCAAGGCGATCCGACTGTCTGACATCACGGAGAACGACCTCCATCACCTCGATCTCGCTATAGTCCCGCTCCTCGTCGGCAAATGGCTGAAGGAAGGTGTTTTCCGTTTTGAGCGCATAGCGCCAGTAGATCTTCTCCACATGGTCAAACAGTTTTTTATCCGCAGCGGACAGATCCCCGTTGTCATAAAACTGCCTTTTCGCCACCACACGGTCGATGCGGGCGGCCGAAGGCAGCTTCATCGCATTGTAGATATTCATTTGAGCACCACGAATGAGACCAGCTCGAAATCCGCCATACCGTCGTCAACATTCCGCGGCATGGCTGTGCCGCCCTTGTGAAAGAGGGTTGTCACGCCGACCTCTTGCTTTTGACCGATCAGATCCTCGATGGTCTTGGAGAGCAGCGCAGAGTACTGCTCCATATGCCGCCCGTTCTTGGTTTCTGCATTGAACGCATCCGCCAGATCCTTTGCTACAGTCTTCTGCCCGAAGCAGAATTTCTTGAGGTAGTCCAGTACCTGCTTCGCCTGCATAAAATTCGCTTCCACCCTGCCATCCTCGGTGATATAGGCGAGATAGTAGGGAAAGAGCGGGTTTTGTTCCTTCGTCTGACGCGCACCCTTGATCTGCCGCAGGACGAAGATCACACCAGGCCGCACCGCGTCCCGCAGATTGTCGGAGATCCGCGCAATCGCATAGAGTCCCCTGGGCGCATGAGAGAGTTCTTCCTCATGTTCCTTCATGTACTCCATGAGGTCGATCTTGAAGTCGTTGAAGGTAAGGTCAGTAATGGAAATGCCGCCCGAAATATCCTCCAGATCCACCACCTCGCTTTGGAGTTTCTGAAGCTGTTTCTTGCGATACGCAAGGTCGTTCATTTCCTTCGATTTCTGCTCGTCGATGATGTTTTCCTCGCCTGTGGCAGAGACATCCAGCAGCACCATACGCCCCTTGACGCGTGCAGCGAGGTCGATGTACGCGTCCAAGTCCTCCGTCGGCCAGAAATTCACGAGCTGTATCACGGCATTCCGCGAGCCTATGCGGTCGATGCGTCCGAAACGCTGGATGATACGCACAGGATTCCAGTGTATATCGTAGTTGATAAGATAGTCGCAATCCTGCAAATTCTGCCCTTCTGAAATGCAGTCCGTCGCAATGAGCACGTCGATCTCGTCCTGTATCTCAGGGAATATGTTTTTCCCATCCTTCGAACCGGGTGAAAACAATGTCAGTACCATATTGAGATCGGAAAGCCTGACGCTGCGTTTCAATGTGGGCGGAATCGGCAGAGTGGACTTGTTATGCTCCGATCCACCTGTCACCAAGGCTGTATAGATGCCCACTGCCTCCATGCGCGGGGCAATCTCCTGATAGAGATATTCTGCCGTATCGGCAAAGGCGGTGAAGATGATGATTTTGCCGTTGCCGGGGTTGATCGGCTGCTCGATCTTGGCTGCAATCCGCTTCTTCAGTGTTTGCAGCTTCTGATCCCGCTCCGGCGTAATGGCTTTGGCACGCCTCAGAACCTCCGTCAGCTCCTCCAGATCCTGCGCGAGATCCTGCCGCCACTTGATGAGATCCATGTCCTGCAGCAGGACTTTGACCTTGCTGCCGAAGACGAGATCCTGCACTTCCGCGCCTTCCTCGTCGAAGTCCATTTCTTCGATATTCAGCTCAGGACGGTACTCCCCTTCATGGCGGTCGATGATGTCCAGCGTGTCCGAGATGCGCCGAAAGATCTTCTCTACCGTCAGCACGAAGGAATGGATGGAGCTTTCCATGCGTTTGAGCAGGTTCACCCGCATGAGATGCACCAGCTGGTTTTCGCGGTCGACCTGCTTGAATACGCTCTTACCACCTGCCACGCTCATATCATAACGTTTCTCGTAGGCGCGACGTTTCTCGGGGCGCACATAGCGCAGTGGCGCGTACAGCCCCAAGGTCAGGCGGCGGATGATCTTGTTGACCTCGCCGATAGGCGGGAATTCTCCCAAGGTATCTATTTCCGCACATTCGTTGATGGGTTTCAACCGCGTTGGGAATCGTCCGATTTCCTCGATGTTGTAATATTTTTCGATGTGCTTGCGCGAGCGGGCGATGGTGAGCGTATCGAGGAGCTTGAAGTAATGCAGCTCCATCATCTCCACGAACCGCTTGGTCGTGCGTTCATGCTCCGGCAGTTCCGACCAGCGGTTGAACACGAGCTGTGCCTTGCGGAGGGTATATTCTATGCTTGGAATACCCGCATTCTTCAGAGCATCGTTCTTCCCCTCAGTGATGAAGGCGATCTGATTCTTGATGTCATTCATCCGATTGTTTACGGGCGTGGCGGAGAGCATCAGCACCTTCGTCCTGACGCCTGCCTTGATGATGTCCTCCATGAGCCGCTCATAGCGGGTTTTGCGTTCGTTATGCGGCACATTGTTTCGGAAGTTGTGACTCTCGTCAATCACGATGAGGTCATAGTTCTCCCAATTGAGCGTAGCGAGGTTGATCTCCCCGGACATCCCGCTGTATCGGCTGAGGTCAGTATGATTCAATACATCGTAGTTGAAGCGATCCGTGGAGAATATGTTGCGCTTGTCGTTCCGCGTGTAGATCGTCCAGTTCTCCCGCAGCTTCTTGGGTGCAAGCACAAGCACGCGATCATTCCGCAGCTCGTAGTATCTGATAATCGCGAGCGCCGTGAAGGTCTTGCCCAACCCCACGCTGTCAGCAATAATGCAGCCGCCGTATTTCTCAATCTTGTCGATGGCGCCCATGACCCCGTCCCGCTGGAACTTGTAGAGCTTGTTCCATACGAGGGACTCTTTGATCCCCGTCTTGGTCTTAATAATGTTTTCCTCGGTCAGCTCCCCCAGATATGCCTCGAAGATGTGATAGAGTGTAATGAAGTAGATTGCTTCGGGCGCGTTTTCCTTATAGAGGACTTCCATCTCAGAGAGGACTTTTTCCGTCACGTCCTCCACAGCCAAGGGATTGCTCCAGATGCTTTCAAAGAGTTGGAGAAAGCCCTGTGTCATGCCGTGTCCATACATACAGGTATTGGAGTCATTGCGTACCGACGGGGTCAGTCCAAGTCCGTCGCTGGTGAAATCCACCGTTCCATGGATGGCGATATCCTGCTCCGAATCTTTGTTTGCCACATAGGCAAGGCGCAACTGGGCAGGGTCTGTCTCTCTGTAGGATCTGATGCGTACCTTCCGTCGCAACCAGTCGGCGCACTCCTTGGCAATGGCGGACTGGGTCAGCTTGTTGCGAAGTTTCAGCTCGAATTCGTTGCCGGAGAGATGATTGCCCATATCACGAGGAGCAATATAAAACTCGCGCTGGAAGTCATTTTTCTGCTTGATGTAGGATGGTGTGGTGAAGATGAAGCGCATCTCCTCAATGGAGGAAAGCTCCTTCTTGAGCGCTTCATAGGCGTAGATTGTGAAATACGCAGAGATCACGGCGAGCTTCGCACCCGGTTGCAGTGCCTCCCGAAGCTCGTCGATGACACGTCCCTGCTGCTTGTTGTCCAGTATTTTCGGTGGCTGCAAAATAGTCCCCCTCCCCATGCAGGAGTCGTAAGGCAGCAGAAATACCATCGTTTTTCTGCCACAATCAGACCCTTGATTAGTGTCTGTGATAATATAGTAGCATTTCGCTGCAAATGTCCTCGATTCCTGCCTAAAATTAAAAATTTCATATGGCAGAAAAACGATGATTTTTCTACCGTTTACGGATGTGTCCACTTGTGAAAGGTCGGCCGCGATACCCCGAGAATTCGTGCGGCTTCGCGCTCCGATAGTCCTCCCGCAGCCCACACGGCACGGATGGCTTCAAATTCATCGGGCTTCGTGAGGGGTGTCCTGCCAAACTGTACGCCCTTTGCCTTAGCAGCCGCTATCCCCTCCATCGTACGCTGATGATTCATATTCCGTTCCATATGGGCAACATAAGAAAAGATCTGAATAACAAGGTTCGAGATGAATTTCCCCGTGAGATCATCGCCCTGCCTGTGGCGCGTGTCGATGAGCGGCATATCTAGAATGACAATGGACGCCTCCTTCTCTCGAGTGATAATATCAAGCTGACGAATCATCTCATCGTAATTGCGTCCAAGTCTGTCCAAACTCTTTACCACCACCGTGTCGCCACTTGTGAGGCGCGCTATCATCTCGCTATAGGCAGGACGGTCGAAGTCTTTTCCGCTCTGCTTGTCAGCAAAAAGACAGTCCTCCGAGATTCCAAAGTCCTCCATTGCAATGCGCTGTCGATCATCATGCTGAAGTGCAGTAGATACCCGGATGTAACCGTAGGTGACTCCTTTGTTTCCCGTGACTGCGGCAAGTGTGCTCTCTGCACTGTGAATGTGGTTCATATCCATTGTAATTCCTCCAATCATAATGTAGAGTACTGATACACCACAATTTTAGAACAATGAAAGGGATCAGTCACGTAAGCAAAACGCTCAGGACCGATCCCTTTGTAATATTCTTTTATTTTCACGCATAGAAAATCCCCGACCGCAGCAGTCGGGGATTTATCCTCATATGCAATTAGAGATAGCGAAGCACAACGTAGATGTTAGAGACGATGATGGTGAAGATCATGACGGGGAACGCGACCTTCATAAAGCCGAGGAAGGAGATCGGGCGTCCGCGCTGCGCCGACATGGAGGCAACGACGACGTTCGCGCTCGCGCCGATGAGCGTACCGTTTCCGCCGAGGCACGCGCCGAGCGCGAGCGACCACCAGAGCGGATCGAGGTTCGTGAGCCCCATCTGTCCCATGTCCTGAATGAGCGGGATGAGCGTTGCAACAAACGGGATGTTGTCGATGAATGCCGATGCAATCGCGCTCATCCAAAGGATGAGGATTGCAGTCGCCTCGACATCGCCGCCTGTCGCGTGGATCGCCTCGGCAGCGAGCATACGGATGACGCCCGTCTCGACGAGCGCGCCGACGAGGATGAAGAGTCCGCCGAAGAAGAAGATTGCCGGCCACTCGATCTTCGAGAGCACCTTGACGATCTTCTCCTCGTCCTCCGTCGCCGTGATCAGCAGGAGAAGCCCTGCGCCCGAGAGCGCAACGGTTGCGGACTCGAGCCCGAGGCTGCCGTGCAGGACAAAGAAGGTAATCGTGAGGAAGATGACCGCGAGGCACTTCTTCAGCAGCGCATGATCTGTGATCTGCGCATCAGCAGGCAGACGCATGATCTTATCCTGCAGCTCCGGCTGTGTGTGCAGTCCCTTGTGATAGATGCCGATAAGTATGAATTGCACCAAGATAAAGATAATTATCGAGATGAGGGTCAGATTTTCCACAAACGCCATGAAGTCGAGTCCGACGGCGCTACCGATCATGATGTTCGGCGGGTCACCGATGAGGGTCGCCGTACCGCCGATATTCGAAGCCAGTATCTGCGAGATGAGGTACGGCATGACATCGACCTTGAGCTGCGAGGTGATGCTGAAGGTGATGGGCACGGTCAGCAGAACTGTTGTGACGTTGTCGAGGAGAGCCGAGCAGACCATTGTGATCGTCGAGAGGACGACGAGGAGCGCAATCGGCCGAGCCTTTACCTTCTGCGCCGCCCAGATGGCGAGGAAGTTAAACAGCCCTGTCTCGCTCGTGATGTTCACAATAATCATCATGCCCATGAGCAGCCCGAGCGTGTTGAAGTCAATATGGTGGACTGCGGTCTCCTGATCGATGATGCCAAAGAGTATCATGAGCATTGCGCCAAACAGTCCGACGATGGTGCGGTGCACCTTTTCGGAGATGATGAGCGCGTATGCGACGACGAAGATGACAATCGCCACAATCGTTGCATTTTCCATCATTACACATCCTTCTTCTCGTTACGAGAAATCCATCACGTCGCCGTGATGATTACCTGTCGGTCCTTGCGCTGAATCTTGAGCCGATAATGCTGCACACCTTCCTGTGCCAGGGACAGCTTCAACTCCATCAGCGCGCGCCCGAGTTCATCCGCCTGTGCGGAGGAAAGCCCCGCGCGGGCAAGGTCGGCGGGAGGTTCCTGCGCCGCCTGTAGGCGGGCGCGCTCCTCTTCCTGCCGTTCCTTTTTCAGCAGAACCTCGGCGAGGGTTTCCTCCTCCTCGAAGCCCTGCATCATATCCTTGTCAGATCGATTCTTCGGTATCTTTGCCACAGCAAACCTCCTTATGCCGTCGCTCACACGACGCACGCGCACCTTGGAAAAGAAGAACTTACTTCACCTTGCTCCATGAGTCCTTCAGCCCGACGATGCGGTTGAACACTATATGATCCGGCGTGGTGTCCGGGTCAACGACGAAATAGCCGACGCGCAGGAACTGGTAGTGCGCTCCCGCCGCCGTGAGATGGAGGCTTGGCTCCACCTTTGCGTCCGTCAGAATCTCAAGCGAACGCGGATTGAGCGCATCGATGAAATTCTCCGGCTCCTCCTCGCCCTCGGGGATGTCGCGCAGGAGGCTCTCGTAGAGGCGTACCTCCGCCGTGAGTGCGTGATCTGCCGCAACCCACTGGATCGTCCCCTTCACCTTGCGGTTCGCCGCAGCACCGCCGCTGCGCGTCTCGGGGTCGTAGGTGCAGCGCAACTCGACGATTTCGCCCGCCGCGTCCTTCACGACTTCCTCACACTTGATGATATAGGCGTGCTTGAGGCGCACCTCGCCGCCCGGTTTCAGGCGGAAGAACTTCTTCGGTGCGTCCTCCATAAAGTCCTCGCGGTCGATATAGAGCTCACGCGCGAACGGCACATAGCGCTGTCCGCCGTGCGTGGGGCTGTTCTCGGCGAGCAGATACTCCGTCTCGCCTACGGGATAGTTTGTCAGGACGAGCTTCACGGGGCGCAGCACCGCCATCACGCGCGGCGCGTTGCGGTTCAGCTCATCGCGCACGCTGTGCTCGAGCATGGCGCTGTCCACCGTGCTATTGCTCTTGGCGACGCCGATCTCCTCGCAGAACGCGCGCACAGCCGCAGGCGGATAGCCTCGGCGGCGCATGCCCGAGATGGTTGGCATACGCGGATCGTCCCAGCCGCGCACATGCCCCTCCTCGACGAGCTGGCGCAGCTTGCGCTTGCTCGTGATCGCCCCCGAGAGGTTGAGACGTGCGAACTCGATCTGACGTGGACGCTCCCCTGCGGGGAAGCCGAGTGCCTCGAGCAGCCAGTCATAGAACGGACGGTGCTCCTCGAACTCAAGCGTGCAGAGCGAGTGCGTAATGCCCTCGATTGCATCCGAGATTGGATGAGCAAAATCATACATCGGGTAGATGCACCACGCATCCCCCGTCCGATGATGCGGCACATGGGCGATACGATAAATCACCGTGTCGCGCATCACGAGATTCGGCGATGCCATGTCGATCTTGGCGCGCAGGACGCGCGCGCCGTCGGGGAACTCACCTGCGCGCATACGCGTGAAGAGATCGAGGTTTTCCTCCACGGAGCGGTTGCGGTACGGACTCTCCACACCTGCCTCAGTCAGCGTTCCGCGATGTGCGCGGATCTCATCCGCCGAGAGGTCGTCCACATAGGCAAGCCCCTTCTTTATCAATGTTACTGCATATTCATACATCTGCTCGAAGTAATCCGACGCATAGAAGCGGCGGTCGCCCCACGAGAAGCCGAGCCAGCGGATGTCCTCCTGAATGGAGTCCACATACTCGACATCCTCCTTCGTCGGATTCGTGTCGTCAAAGCGCAGATTGCACAGACCATTGTAGTCCTCGGCAACGCCGAAGTTGAGGCAGATGGACTTTGCGTGCCCGACGTGCAGGTAGCCGTTCGGCTCGGGCGGGAAGCGCGTGTGAATCCCCTCCGCGTGCCGTCCCGCACGCAGATCCTCGTCGATGATATTTCGGATAAAATTCGATGTCTTTACGTCCGCCATGTCCCTATCCCTCGATCCGTATAATTCCAATCAATCGTTCTGTGCACAGAGCCGTTCGATATAGGCGCGCAAATGCGCGACACCCTCGGCAATTCCATCCTGCGCCGGAAGGCTCTCAATAAAGGCGTCCACATAGCCGCGTTCCACAATGCGGCGCAGCGTCCACATAAAATTGATGTCATAGATCCACATGAGCCGCACAATCTTGCGGTCACCGTGCGTACGCAGACGATAGTAGTCCGCCTGTCGTCCCGCTGCGAAGTCCGCCACAAATTCGGGGCTGACCTCCTGCGCCGCATCCGACGGCACGAAGTTCGGTGCTTTCTCCGCCGCATCGGGTGCGAGGAACGCCAGCAGCACGCGGTAGATGTCGAGCTTGTCCGCGTCGCGAATGAGCTTCGCGAAAAACAGCTTTCGGTCATCGTCCGTCGGCGCAATTTCCTTCTTGTTGTGGTGCTTGATGGCAAAGCGCACAACATCGGCATCCGTAGGCGTGAGCCACTCCAAAAAATCTACGTCCTCCGCGAGTACCTTCAGACCAAGCTCCGCATGATCCTCCGATGCCGCATCGTTGAACGTCTGATAGACAGCATATTGTCGGAAACGTCCCACATCGTGAAAGAGTCCGATGATCTCGGCGAGTGCAGTGTCGTGCTCGCTGCATCCGAGATGTTTCGCCAGTGCACGCGCATTCGCCGTTACATAACCCGTATGAATCTCTTTGAGGCGAATCCCGAGCATGACGTCGGGGTCATCTGTACGGAAGGAACGCATATAATCGTTCATCCATGAATGCATTTCATGTAGGAGTTCGTTCATCTGCGTTCCTCCTTTCACATACTATCGTCTTCGTACGCCTTGTTCATCCTGCCTCGGCAAGGCCACCGCAGGAGGCTGCGCATCACCCCTGCGATGCGGGCACATAGCTGTCGTCAAAATCCGTTGCGATGAGCGTCGCCTGCACAGAGCCCGCCATCTTCTCCTGTACCACGAGTCCAACGATAACGTTGACCTCGGGATGTGCCGTTTTATGGATGTAGTGCACCGCCTCATCGACGTCACGCAGACTCATCGCAGGATCGCCCGTGAGGTTCAGCACGACACCGCGCGCGCCTGTCACATCGCGGTCGATCAGCGGGCTTTCGATTGCCTTGCGCACCGCCTTCTGCGGAGTTTCGTCCACGCCAATGGCGAGCAGCGCGTCACTGGACGGGCTCTGACGGAAGATCGTCGTCACATCGGAGAAGTCCACGTTGATGATGCCCGTGGTGAGAATCAGCTCCGCCACGCATCCCACCGTCTGTCGCAGCACCTCATCCGCGAGGGAGAAGGCGTCGACGAAGGACAGATTACGGTCGGGTGCGATCTTGAGCAAGTTATCGTTGCGCATTGTAATAAAGGCATCCGTATATCCCTGCATTTGCGCAATGCCCGCCTGCGCTGTCTGTATCTTGCGTGCCATCTCAAAGTGGAACGGCATCGTCACCACGCCAATGGAGAGAATACCCATATCACGCGCAATCTCTGCAACAACAGGTGCAGCGCCTGTGCCGAAACCTCCGCCCATCGTCGCCGTGATGATGACGAGATCCGAGCCCTCCAGCATGGCGCGGATCGCCTTTTCCTCCATGCGCGCCGCCTGCTCTGCAATCTCGACCCTGCCGCCCGTACCGCGACCGTTCGTCAGCTTCTCACCGACAGGCAGCACCGTGATCCCCTGTTTGTGCAGCGTATTCAGCTGGCGCAGATCAGAGTTGATGCCGATGAGTGTGATGTCAAGATCGTATTTCTCTCGCACACAGCGCACGATATTGTTGCCGCCGCCGCCCACGCCGACCACCTTGATTGTGATTTTCGGTTTGATAATTTCATCTACCGGCATATACATACTCCTATCGAAGTATCGATTCAATCAAATTTCTGCTGTTTCCCTGTACCGCGCATCTGCGCAATGAGTGCACCGCCGAGGAGGAGCGCACAGCCCAGCAGCTGAATGCCGCTCATCGTCTCCCCGAGAACGATCCACCCCGACACAGCGGCAAATACCGCCTCAAGCGAGAGGAGAATGGATGCCTGCGTCGGCTCCACATACGCCTGCCCGAGAATCTGACAGGTGTAGGCGACACCGCAGGAGAGAATCCCCCCGTAGAGAATGGGGAATGCTGCACCCGCGACGGCGCTCCATGCAAACGGCTCATAAGCGGCGGCAAGCATCGTATTCCCAAACGTACAGACCAGCATCTGCATCAGACAGAGTTCGATGACATCGACCGTACTTGCATAGCGGTCAATGAGTAAGATCTGTGCCATCCAGAAAAAGGAGGAAATGAATACGAGTATATCTCCCGTATTTAACTCGCTCTCTCCGTGCGCGGAAAGGAAGTAGACTCCTGCAAAAGCAAGAATCGCGCCGCCCCACTGTGCCGCACGTACGCGCTGACCGAGCAGAACGGCGGCAAGCGGCACAAGCACAATGTAGAGTGTCGTGATAAACGCCGTCTTTCCTGCCGTTGTATAGAGGAGCGCGACCTGCTGCAGGGTTACCCCCACAAACATAGCAAACCCGATGGGAATGCCCGCCCGAAAACCCGAGCGGAACGTCCCTGCACGCTTCTGTGCAGTGCGCTTGCCGCGATAGGCATACCAGAGCACCCACATAAAGAGTGTGCCGAGTGCAAAGCGCGCTGCCGCATAGGTATAGGGACCGAGTCCCTCCATGCCGAGAATCTGAGCAACAAAGGTCGTCCCCCACAGCAGTGATGCCGTCAGCAGCAAGAGACTCCCGCGCCGGTGCATCTCAGAGCACCTTTGACAGGAAGCTGCGCGTGCGCTCCTCCTTCGGATGCTCAAACACCTCGCGCGGTGCGCCGGACTCGATGATGCGCCCCTCGTCCACGAAGAGCAGGCGGTCGCCCACCTCGCGGGCAAAGCCCATCTCATGCGTGACAATAACCATCGTCATCCCCTCATTCGCGAGCGCACGCATGACATCAAGCACCTCACCGACCATCTCCGGGTCAAGCGCCGAGGTCGGCTCATCAAAGAGCATGACCTTCGGGCGCATGGCAAGCGCACGCGCAATCGCAACGCGCTGCTGCTGTCCGCCTGAGAGGTTGTCGGGATAGGCGTCCGCCTTCTCCGCAAGCCCCACGCGCGCGAGGAGCTCCCGCGCCGTCTTTTCCGCCTCGCCCTTTTCGACGTGCTTGACCTTCATCGGTGCGAGCATGATATTCTCGAGCACCGTCATATGTGGAAAGAGGTTAAAGCGCTGGAACACCATGCCGACCTCTTCGCGCACCTTGTTGATATTTGCCTCACTTGAGAGCGTAATGCCGTCGACGACGACCTCGCCCGCCGTCGGCTCCTCAAGATGATTCATGCAGCGCAAGAGTGTGCTCTTGCCCGAGCCAGAGGGACCGATAATAACGACAACTTCTTTTTCAGCAATGGAGAGGTCAATGCCCTTCAGCACCTCATCGGCACCAAACGCCTTGCGCAGTCCTTTAATTTCAATCATGAACGCGATACCTCCGCTCCAGATATGCGACAAAGCGCGAGATTGTCAGCGTCATCACAAGATAGATGACGGCAACGCTCATCCAGATTTCAAACGAGCCGTACGTCTTTGCAATGATGAGCTGTCCGCGACGCGTCAGCTCCTCGAAGCCGATGACCGACACGAGGGACGAGTCCTTCAGCATGG